>Ga0214233_1000302_pt1 | contig 18224 bp, 14 predicted proteins | sample TroBogypolimnion_22_FD_153071 | JGI IMG/M metagenome (GOLD analysis project Ga0214233, IMG submission 153071) | Freshwater microbial communities from Trout Bog Lake, WI - 01JUL2008 hypolimnion | ecosystem: Environmental > Aquatic > Freshwater > Lake > Hypolimnion/Profundal zone | place: Trout...
AAAGTGGCTGACTTCTTAAATGACTCACCACGATCTGCTTTTTGCGCAGCTTTGCGTGCACGATCAAAGAAGCCCTCAACCTTATCAGTGCGAATAATTACTTTAGTCATTTCTTCACCCTTTTTAATCCTTTAATGATTTCCTGCCACTCTTTTTGAAACTGCTCTAGTGTTTTTTCATAACTCACAAACTCGACAGGGGCTACTTTTCCCATATAGTGCCTGTGGTGATAATCATGCGCATTATCAAAACCCAGCACTCGTCCATTATCTTTTTGGCAAATCAGTAGATTGATATACGCTAAGTTATACCTTGTCACCACCGTCCTGCCATCTTGAACATAACCCCAAACTTCAAAACTTAAAATCCCGCCACCCTTATTTGCCTTTAGCCTAAAGGTCTCCCTCTCTAGCTGAGATTCAATCTTTGGCTTCGATTTTTTAATCATTGTTAACATGTTAACAGATATAATCTGATATTGCATACCTGAATTTATGAGGGGTGATACATGGCATTAGCGGGCCGAATTACCCTATAAGCCATATACCATATAGACCCATGGCAAAGTGACATTTCTGAGAATTTGCTTTAGAACGCCCAGGGTCGAAAAATGATTTGGGTCAATTTTTCGATTTCAGAACAAAAAATAGACTTCAAAAATCATTTTTGCGTTTTAAAAAAATCGAAAAGTTTTGAATGCGTTTTCTGAATTCAGAAGGGAATGGAGATCGCGTCAATTTTAAAAGAGAGTGTGGACACGCTCTCATTACTTTTTGAAAGACTTTATGAACTCAATCGAAAATGGTGTGGACACGGCACTTGTTAAAAATCAAAACGATGTCAGCGCGCGCTGACATCATGACCTCGACATTAAAAATGCATCTCACTATTGAGATGCATTTTTAGACTTCGGAATGGTTCATGCGGTGATTAAGCACCATATTCTCCGCAAAATATGCGGACAATAGCCCTTGCAGTAATCGGTGATCAATAGGTATGTACACCCAAACCCTCCAAGAGGATCTAAGGTAGTCGGCCTTTTTGGGGCTCAGAGGGCATGCCAGCCTTGAGATATTCAAAATCAGGTTTTTTCAGGCGATCTTATTTAAAAGCTAACCACTCTTTACTATTGCTATAGTAAATTCTATAACTCATTGTTTTATATATACTTTAGTTAATAATTTTATATACAAAAATAGGACATTGATGTCCTATTTTTGTATATAATAAAGACGTCAATTTAAATATAGGAGGCCAAGATGACCCAAGCAACTACCAAAGACCGTATTTTGGCCAGCCTACGCAACTCCAAGGCTAAGGTTTTTTTACGCGATGATTTCAATCGGTTTGGCAACTATCGCCAAATCTGTCGTGTAGTGAAAGAATTATCAGAAGAAGGTAAGTTAATACGCCTTGGCTATGGCACCTATGTCAAAGCAAGACCCTCTTCTATTTCTGGCAAACCAGTGCCAGACGAGAGTCTGATTAATATTGGCCTTGAGGCAATGAAAAAATTAGGCGTGAAAGCTGATGTTGGCAAAGATATGCGAGCCCTCTTTCAGGGCGATAGTACGCAAGTCCCCATGCTGCCAGTGGTAAACATTGGCAAGGCCAGGGTTAGTAGAAAAATTAGTTTAGGCAATAGAGCGCTGATCTATGAAAAAAATTAGCGAGCGTCAAAAAATGCTCGTAACGGATCTCATTGTCAATATAGCCAAAAAGTACAGATGTCTGGATATTTAATACCACTTGTTAGTTACACTAAATAAACCAAACGGAATTCTGCATGAAACCTTGTTTAGTAATTGGCAGTGGCTTCCATAGCTGGGTACTTGGAAAAAATTCAACTCCACTTTCCAACTGGGATGAATTGATCGATCAGGTGGCTGAAAATTTGCTGGTTTCAATACCTTCGCACACTCTAAGTCCCGTGCTTAGATGGGAGAAGTTACTCGAACTTGCATCCGACAATGGCTACCGTAAGCCATCGACCGCTCCAGTTTGGATCCCAGCTAAGTCCCATAATGCCAGTCAAATTGAACCAGATGCAAAATTGGCTGTCCGAGGAATTCTTGAGAACCTTTCCAACAACTACCCATACTTAAGCTCTAGGGCAAAGTTTCCACTAAATGAAGTTTTTGCGGCTGTAATCTCCCTCAATTTTGACAACTCTTGGCTTGGAAATACCAACTACTTATATGGGTTAGATGCTAGCCTCCAAAAAAGTAGCCAGCTTTCTCAAAAAGAGTTTGAGCGACTTCATTGCTTTATCAAGTCAAATCAACATCCCAAAACTAAAATTTGGTACCCCAATGGATCAATTCAAAATCCAGAAACTATTCGCATGGGACTCTATGATTTTGGCTCACAACCGCATGCACTAAAACACGCCTTTAATCATATTAAATCCTATGAAAAAGATTCTTATCAAAAGCTAGGATCGGATGATTGGATTCAATATGAGGCAATCTTAGAGCGGGAACTGGAAAATCATTCCATCCCAGACCAGCCCACCGATGCACGAATAAACAATTGGGTGGCAGATTTCTTGTACCGCCCAATTTATTTTGCTGGAGTGGGTCTATCCAAGTCTGAAATTGGACTATGGTGGCTTTTAGCCCAAAGAGCTAGAAATCTTGCCAAAATCCCATCTAGAGAAAGACCTGCCACAACTATTCTGGTCAACACAAAGACAAATCAAAAGGATTTCTGGGCCAATAAACCTTGTGGTGTCGAGGCCCTATATTGTGATAACTGGGACATTGGCTGGGAAATGATTATGGATCACGTTAACCCAAAACCAATTGGTGGCGGTCGGTTCTAGGCAATACCGGATCCATCCGCATTCAATAGCTTAAACCGAATCGGCGATTCCTCAAATGCATTTGTCTTGGTTAAATCTAAAATAAGCTTTGGCAGATCCGCATAATTAAACTGCGCCGTCCATTGCGCCATCAGCGCTATGGTTTTTACATATCCCGCTGGATCATTATGCCGAGTTAATTGTTTTGCACAATCAATATACTGAAGATGAAATAAAGTGGGAATAATCACCCGACAAAGCCCCACTCTTGAAAGCTCTGCATTCATCATCAACCTTGAAATGCGGCCATTGCCATCCTCAAAGGGGTGGATATCTGAAATAAGAAATCCATAAAATATTGCACGAGCCAGCCCTTCTGGAATTGATAATGCGATCCCTGAACACACTTCAAAAGTTCCTCGCACCATCGCAGGTTCAACAAATTTAGTAGTGCCTGCATAATTGACCTGACTCTTCAATTCACCAGGGTTTACCTCGGGTCTTCGTCGCAACATTTGTTCATGCCATTGCTTGAGGCTATTTAAAAATTCCTCCCCCGGTGGAGGTGGAGAATTACGAGTAGGTGAATTAAGGGCCAAATGAAATACACCCAACACATCATGAGAGTCTTTTGGCCTAGAGGGAATAATCTTATCCTTTAGGACGATTTCCTCAGCCTCATGAATATCAAATTTAGTACCCTCAACATAGTTTGAGAAATAGGACTCAATAAAAGCAGAATGGGCCTTAGCCATTCCACTTGGGGCAATATCTTTTATTGCCGGAAGCGATGCGGCCCTTAGATAGGCCGCTAAAATTTCCATACGCTCTTGTTGACTTTTATCAACTGGCTTACCCAAAGCAACAAGTTGACCTTGTTTGGTTTTTAACTTCCCGCGGGCATGGGTTCCCAGCAAAGCCCCAATTAGCATCTGTAGAGTTGCCAGCTCCTTTTCCATACCCATCAATGGGGCAAGCAATTTTGCTGCATCACGAATTTCATTTAACTTAACTTCGCCCGATGCATTAAGAATATCGATCAGTGAATCTTCGATTTCATTGCGCCCCATACGACTAATCGATTTTTTCCCTAGGTTTTCTAATATCGCCCTTGGTCGTGATGCCCAGAATAAGGCGTGCTCCGGCAAGCGTATGTCGCCCTGTAAAAAACTAGGGCCCTTAATCATGACAAAATTTAATCCGGGAAATCGAATCTGCTTGTTATATATAGTGGGATGGCTAAGAGTGATGATGCCTTCTTCTTGAATGCCACTTTTAATGGCGCTCTTATGGGACACCACAGCTTTAGGTGCTACCTTGGCGGCAATTTTCTGCCAGTTCCGCCGAACTAATGAGGCAACTTCCTCTTGAGAAATATTTGCCGGCGCATAAATGCCAGGCGCTAGCCGACGCAACTCCCCCTCAGTCGCTTTACGTTGCAATTGACGCGCCAGAGACTTATCGGATGTAGAGGCAAATATCAGATCAACAATCTCATGTCGCTTTTTAGCTATGTTTTCCATTTAAATCACTATTTTGTCGTTTTATAGCTATTATTATAGCAAAATTGTCGTTTTATAGCTATTATTAAAACAATAAGCCTTTTAAATTGTCGCAAATTGACTTAGATTCAATTAAAAATACTCTTAAATGTCGCTTTATAGCTAATATAGTATTGATATTGTCGCAAATTAGCTATTTAAGTGATTCCCAGACCAATAGAGGATCCTTAATTTGTGTAGCGAGCTGATTTCTTCAAATATGTCTCCCATTGCTGACTTTAAGCACCATTTGCATAGAATGAGAAACATCATGATGGCACACCCCTTACAGCATGATTCACATGGCCATCATCATGGCCATGGTCATGATGATGGCAACGCACTCATGATCATGACTGACTATCTTGAGTGCATACGAGAAAACCATCTTCACATTAATCTGAGCTTGAGCTTGGAATGGGAAAGAAATTCGCACACTCCCATTACGAAATAAAAATAGACTTGCATCGCTACTTGCCACATCTTTTATCCACAGATAGTGTGGACACGCTGCCTTGAAAACTTAAGAGGGTGTGGACACGTCTTCACCACAAAAATTGTGTGCGCGAATACAACATCTCCCTAACTTCGTAAAAATAATTTTGCTTGATTTTTAACTCTTCAAATTATTTCGAAGTACACAAAAGTGAATCCTATCGCGTTAGCAACAAAAATTCTGTCTGCGCGTTACCCACATTGACTCTCAATTTTTGAATTAAATTTTTCGGCATGAGATTTACAACAATAAAAGTCAAGCAGCATTTATTTATCTCATAAAATTTACGAAATTAGTATAGTACAACGCTATACTGCCCGAGAATAAAGGGCTTGCAGTCAATTGACATTCCGAGATATCGTTAATTTTTCTAACTATCAGAATGAATTTTTGTCCACAGCACCGCCACTCAATACATCAATTTCCCACTCAGGGAGAATGACTTTCATCGAGTTGTCAGCCAATCAAATTGTGCTCGACACTCAGATCATTCGAAAAACAATGCAGGCCCTTAAAGAAGGTAAATCTTCCGTTGGCCTCATTCAGGATGACCGCAAACAAATCGATCTACGGATCAATCCTGATATTGCCTTTAACCAACTACAAGTTGACCCACCCATAGTCACCCCCATCAATAAAGAACATACACGCTACTCATTGATCGCCAAATACTGGCAAATTGATCTCATTGGCCTTCTCATCAAAATTAATCCCCATGAAAAACTCAACTGCTTGATGCAAGCTAAAAATAGCTCCGAAGCACTTGCCAACACCTATGCGGATACCCAGTTCTCAGGGCGTCTCGCTTTGTCAAACATGCTATCCCAGCAATGGAATGCAGCCCTGTTACACGACTGCTTTGAGCTGCGCCCTACGGATGCACTGTTTGCGCAGTTTTTAGGCGTCCCCACCAAAGCCTTCCAAGACATGCGCGCTGCGCAAAACCGAAATAAAGCCAAACCCCATGAGTGAAACCTACTGCACCAACTATCACATCAGCCCTGAGCTCAAAGTCATTTATGACCTGCTCTATCCCCAATCAAACTTTGAGGATTTTCTCGCCAAATCGCATTCAGCAATTGCCGAGCCTTTTCATGTGGGCTTTTATGACTTACCGCTAGACACTCAATTGTTGGAGCCTGATTTAGAGCTGAGGCAATTGCTTTATTTCTTAAAACCCGCCGCCGATTTTCGGGCCTATCCCGAGTTCGTCAAAGTCCTTCGCCGCATGGTCACGGCACTGATTGATAGCGGCATTGACCTGACATCACTTGCCGTCCCTTTTGAAAGTCTATTAAAGACGGCGCAAAAGATTGAGCAAGCAGTACAGCGTAATTACGAGACGACCTCCCTAGGCACCCTTTTCCCGCTATTTCGCTCTCAAGTAATGAGTGATCCCAAGGCAAGGACTGGAGATCACTTTCACACCTCGAACCCCATGTACCAACATGGCTGTTCGCGCTTTCCGCTCTGCTCCATGGCTCTGAACAATATTCGCTGGCTCGATACAGAATCGGACCTTGAAATTAGGGAGTATCGCGCTACCGATACATGTAATGCCCTACTCATCGCTGCGATTTATCTCTGCGCTAACGAGCGCTGCTTAACCCCCATTAGCCAGGATCGCAATCCAAGAACCCTTGCTAAAGAAAACTTGTACCGCAATCCCTATACCTTTTTATTGCAAGATCCAAAGCTTGCTCCCGATCGATCTAAACTCTGTGACATTGACCGCATGATTCGCATGCAAAGTCAGTCATGGCCTGATCTCTCGAAAAAAACACGGCTCCAACTAGAGCGCATCATCAACCGCCCCTATTCTGATTTGGTTCGCGTCAGCGGCTTCTTACTCATCAACACCATTTTTGATGAGCCGATCATCAATACCGGAGTTGCCAATCTCAAACTCCTATTGCAATTTTTTTCAGAGACTCGAAAGGTCCATGGTAGCTCTGGCAAAGGAGGAGGATCGGGCGGATCTTCCGTCTCTTCAGCCGGAAACCATACCTGGGAAATTCCTCCCCAGTTCATTACTGAGGAAGAGGATCTCTACGGCGATATCGTTGAAGTTTATCGCTTGCCCCAAGCGCCCATTAGCAAAGACCGCCTCAAAGAACTGGAGGATCTGGGCGAAGATCCCTATGAGGATGAGTATGGCGAGCCTCCAATTGAAGTGCTTTTTATGGCAGACGGGAAATCGTCCCAACTCAAGCTCGATAAGCACACCAGCCACACCCAGCTTTTACTAGCCTCCAAGAATCAAAATCTCTGGTGGAATCACATCACCCCCACCCATGAAGAAATGCAGACTTTCCTCACCTTTATTCGTAGTCAACCGGGCATAGCGCCACAGATACTGTTGATGGTAGCCATTTTGGCCGTTGACTTAGATATGGCGCTCTCTCTAGAGGTATGCCCAGAGCAAGAGTGGGATTGGCTCAGAGGCCAATCTCGATTTAAGATTGGTGGGACGAATGACACATTACGTGCCTGCTCAATTACTGGACATACCAACCCATTTGAAGTTTGGGTCTACCCCATTCCCGTCCATGCCCTACATCACCACGCCAATATTGACGCGTCAACTCGTTATCAAAGTCATACCAGTGCTATTCCGTTTACTGATTTTTCGGGGGTTGCTAAAAAGCTTATCGACAAACAGCTTTCCAGCGGACCACTTTTAGGTCCAGTAGCTGCCTTTAGCAATCAAGAGAAAATCGATATTGACCAGCAATGCAAAGAGCTGATCAAAGAATTTAATCGTCAGCAAAATGGGGGCGTCAAGCTCACTGCAGGCAAACGAAACATCAGCATCGAAAAAATTCGGCAATATAGTAAAAGTTACCTCCTCAATCTCGGGTTTGATTCCTTGTTGGTCGACGCCCTTGATTGGAAAGTGCCAGACTCTAAAAAGCCAGCCCTGCATTACTACACGAGTGATTTATGGCAAAAACCCAAGCACGGTAAATGGGGGCTTCAATATTACTTAGCCAATCGCACTGCACTATTGGAACATTGCGCCGGCCAACCATTACCTGGAATTAAAAACCATACGATTTTCGCCACTGGCTTAGTCAAACCGGAGATCGTAAAAGCCTACATTCTGGCCTTACATCAAAAGATAGCCACTTGCCCCGAAGCGATCCATTCCAAAGGTGAGCTAGTACAGTTTGTACAGGCAATGAATGCCTATAGTCAATATATGGCTTTTTGGTTTTGCCTTGAAACATCCCATCGCCCGCACCACGTCCCTTTTGGCGACGTCTTTCAAATTGATCCCTTACATGGCTTTATTAAACTCAAGGACAAATCGGATGCTGAGGGTAATAAATTTCGATTGGCCTGGCTCTCCGAGGCTTTGCGACTCCAGATGTTTGACTATGCCTATACGATCGACACCCTCATCTCTTGGGCAAGACAGCAAGATATTGAAGTGCAAGCTGATCTACTAATATTTTTAGAGTTTGATCAAAACAGCTCAAAGCACCTTCGCATCAAGCCACTAGATTCGAGCTATTTTGCAAAACAGATTGGCGATGAACTCCAAGTAGAAGCCAATTTTTATCGCAAACTGCTATCTGACTTACTGCGAGAAGGTCCCGACCCCGTTAGTCCAGAAGATGTCGATCGCTGGCTGGGTCACTGGATGACCGGCACCGCTCCATTTCATCTATTTACGAGCACCTCTCCCTTATCGCTGGTAGCGCGCATGCAAAACAAGATTAAAACCGTGATCTCTAGCTTAGGCTTTCATGCCTTTGAATTTCGATTACCCAATTTGGCCTACGATCTAGATGCTTCTGAGAAAGAGGGCATCTAGCATGAATATCCCACTAGAAAAGCCGATCCATTCGCCAGCTCGCAAGATCCAATCAAAGATCGAAGTGCCGACCAAGCTAGTAATGATTACTATCGCCGATCCCATAGCTGACCTTAAGGCTCAACTTAAATCCCACCTAGCCAAAAGCGTTGATCAGGACTTGATGAACCGCATTCAGATGCTACCAGCGTCTAAATTCCTGCTAGAGAGCAAAGAGTTTGACAGCATTGAGGACATAGCCCGGCACATCCGCAAAATCCTCTCCTTAGCGGTCATAGACGAGTTTGCAAAAAATGGGCCCAGCCTCATTACCGATTGGGCTTTAGGTTTACTCCAGTTTCCAGCCCTATTGCTCCCATTGCAAAACAAGCAATCGAAAAAGCAAATCGATCGACTCAAACAATTCTATTGCGCCTTTCTGTCGCACCTACTGAGGGTTTTAAAAACACAAGCCTCAAATAAGAGTGATGGAATACGCGCGCTCTTTGAGCTCACGGATCAGTGGCGCTTAGATTACGAGCAAATTACCCATACTGGGTTTAATGAAACCTCCAATATTCGCATTAGCCTTCTCGAGCCCAATGCCTATGCCCAAGAAGACGAAACGGGCTACCTTTGCTTAATGCATATTTTGTCTGCCTTTGAAACAGGGCAGCTGTCAGCAATCCCCTGGCGGGAACTGAACCCCAAAGCCCAATTTGGCGGATACCTGTTCTTTGTCATTTGCTTATCTGGCGTGACCCACGCTCAGCTTAAAGTGATTGCCGATATGAGCTTGATGAAGCAATCCTTAGATGCCCCCTTGAGTAGCCTCTTGCTACCCATTGATTCGAGCCTGCGATTAGGCGAGGTCTACGATATTTGGAAACTAGCGTCAGGAGAAAATCAAACAGACCGCTGGATTCCAGATCCGGTAAGTGTTGGCCTATATCAGCGCCTACGCAAGAACTGGAAATTTGCATCACCAGATTCGGCTTTTAACAGTCAATGTATCCAGGAATTTTTGGGCGCTCTCAAAACCATGTTGCACCAGCAAAGTAGCTCTAGTAAATCATCTTTAACGGGCGGTCAGATCTATTTACTTAAACATGCCCTGCAGCACTTCACCAGCACGTCTTTACTCATTAGCGCTAGCAAAGCCTACCAACGACGCACCCTACCCGGCTTTGTTTGGCATCGCTTAGCGCGTGATTTTGATACTAAGGGCTTGGGCTATCCAAGCTTAGACCGCTTAGGGGTGATTGAGCTTGCATCTCAAAAGACTGTGGGCAAGCAAGTCAAAGTCAAAGTGACGAGCCTCCCCGAAGATGAACCCATTAGCGAGGAAGAGATTGAGCCATACCCAATGGTTGATTTGGATTTGCAAAATTATTGGGCCCAGTCAATATTAGATATTGTCGATGACTTTGCCAAGGCTAAGTGTGATGCGCCAACAGCCATCGCACAACTCGAACAAAACAAAGCGCCATTGGAATTGCCTCCAGAGACCGTATTCCCCCTGCTTTCTGATTGGGCAGGATGGCTCATTGCCAATGCCAATGAGAAAAATCGTGATGAACTAGAGCTCGTCAAAATCTTCATACCGCCCATGGTGCAAACCTATGAGATGTATGTTGATTTTCAAGACATCGATGCCGAAAGTGGCATTGATGAATACGATGTGTTAGAAACCGAGTCACGCTACAACAAAAAGAATCAAGAAAAGCTACGGCAAGCATGGAACTCGTTTTTCCAATATCTCATTGAGATTGGGCAGATTGAAAAGGATCAATTTACTTCGATTAAAAAAGATTCGAAGATGTCGCGGGTCGGTAGTGCGTATATTAGCGAGCCTGAATTTGAACTCGCGCGAGAAACGCTGTACATAAACAATGCGGATTCACCGCAATTGCGTAATATTTGCCTGGTGGTCCTCACCCTAGCGTATCGGTTGGGATTGCGCCGCTCTGAAGTAGTCAAATTATCTACAGCCCACATCTCCTTTCTAAATGGAGAAATGTGTGGCCTATCGGTTCAGTGGTGGTTTGAGCGGGGTCTTAAAACAGCATCGTCTACCAGAATCATTCCGATCAAAGCCTTACTCAGCGAGAGAGAAATGCTCTGGCTTGAACTCATCACTGCGGCCAGAGCACGAGGCTTATGGAGTAGGGCCGATCTGTTGCATGCGTCTATCGAAGAACTTAAGAAATATATTCAGAATTGCAAATTGCGTCCAATCACCACGAGCGATAACTTTCTCTTTATTGAGGACGACTATTTAGGCCAAAGAAACAAAGCGACGGCGCAAGTCGATAAAATCATCACGCTTATTCACGAAGCATTAAGGGCGCCAGGCGGGTCAGCGGCGCAGTTGCGATTTCATCATGCAAGACACTCGTGTGCTTGCAATACCTCCTTGCTCTTACTGGGAGCGCATTTACCCAATTCAAAAAAATACCTTTTTAATTTGATGTATGGCAATCCCGATGCCATTGAGGAATTAAATGCGCTAGATAGAGGACCCTTGGCGGTTAATTTTTCGAATATTCAAGTACGCATCAATGACTTTGAATTGCGCTCCAACCAAGCAAGGGAAGTGCTGCTTGCAGGAGATGATTCTTCAGGGTCCGATTTGTATGCAGTTTCGCGCTTACTGGGGCACTCCTCCCCCATGACTACATTGACTAGCTACATTCATGTGACTGATGTCTTGGTGGGGGCCTTTTTAAATGAACGCTTTTGCGCATTTCCAGAGCGACTCCAACTGGCTATTCACCCGGACTTCAAATCGCAATTGGAAGATCGCAAGAAATCCCAAGAGGATATGCAGGCACAGGCAACGCTTCTGAGTGCCAAGGTGCGGGGTAGACCCAGAAAATTAAGGACGCTTAAGATAAAACTGCCTAAGCAAGCTAAGCCGTCTAAAGCAGACTTTTAGTCGTCAACATACTCCATGACATTCTGGAATTTGTAATCAAAGAACTTGCAGGGCTTTTTGATGCTGTGGGTGACGGTATGGTTGCGTGTTTGAATTAACTTATATATAATACTATTAATCGTACTGTTTAGGAGGTTATCATGGGCGCCGTTGTAGCAAATGACTTAAAGACTAAAGGCATTAAAGCCATTGAAGACGCTTTGCTGGGTCAACTCGAAGCGCCCGTATCCGTGCGTGGACAAGTCAAGTATGTCGTGATGAGTCAGCAGCAATATCAGTATTTGCGTGAGTGTGAGCTTGAGGCTGCACTAGCTGAATCCAAAACCGATTTAGCGGGTGGGCGCTTTGTTAAAGAAACCGTGGCGCAACACATCAAGCGCCTAAAGCAAATCAATAAATCCGCACAATGACTTGGCAGTTAATTTTTACTGAGCAATACACCAGGCGAGCTGCTAAGTTTTTAAAGAGGCACCCTGATGTAGAAAGCCAATATGCCAAGACATTGGAGTTATTGGAACTCAATCCACACCACCCCTCGCTACGCCTTCACGGATTGACCGGAAGACTTGATGGATTACAAAGTATTTCCATCAACCTGAAATACCGTGTCACCATTGAAATGATCATTACTGAAAGTGAGATCGTTTTAATCAATGTTGGCGATCACGATGCGGTTTATTAACCTTGTGGCGAAGCAGCTTGATTCATTAATTTTAGGCAAAAAATAAATTCACACGAAGGAATTCAGCCCAAATTAAATGAGAAATATGGCGTAGGAATTAGCCTGCTAATGCCGCATATCAGGCCTAAGTATTACCTTCTAAGCCACATACCATATAGACCCATAGCAAAGTCAGTAATCTCAAAATTGGAATTTTAAAGTCCAAAAAAAAATCAACTATTGGATTCTATTTTCTGATTTCAGAAGGAAAACTGGACTCAAAAAGAGACTTTTCCCTTTTAACAAAATGCGAAAAATTTGATTTCATTTTCGGATTTCAGAAGTCACTACTATTCGACAAAGTTTTTCAAAATACGTGTACACGCTACCTCTTGCTTTTGAAGAGGTCTCGCGCATTTAATTTACACATCGTGTCCACGCACTTTTAAAATTCTAAATGACGTCAGCACAAACCGACAGTGTGTGGCGGCATTGCGAGCGCATCTACTGAACGTATTTTATTTATGCAATTAACCCAATACTTGAAGATCATCGGATGCTTTTTCACAAAGCGTGAAATTTTCTGATGTAATTACTCTTGGAGTCCATTTTTCAGGGGGCTCATCATCTAGCCTCAGATAAGAATTTCGACCATCAAAATTTGATGGAAAAACCGCTAAACACTTCTCACCAGTTTTACTTGACGGGTATATGATGCCGTCAATTCCAGCTAGATAAACCAGCTGGCCAAAGATTTGCCCATTAGCCGGTATATCAAATTGCGCTGGTTCTTTTCGCCAGTTATCAATTAAAAATGACTTTAGTAGAGGGCCTGGGCTTTTTATTAAGGTAGGTAAAGGAATGTGGAGCTGCGCAGCAGAATCTAATATAGATTGTGGCACCTTAAATTTTGAAATTAATTTAGCAAACTTGACTAGGGTAGTTTTATCCGTCAAATCAATGACGCGATCTAAGGTACCGGAGACCGATACACATACGAAGGAGCTTTTATTAGTTAGTGCGATATCTTCAATTGACAAGGGGGAATTGGCAATTCCACTTCCCAGAGCTTCAACTTGCGCCGTCGCCTGACTTTGTGCCAAGTACAGTGCTTGAAAAGTTTTTAATGTATCGCCTTGAGAAATATCTCGGCCAATATTAAATCTACCTCCCCATGATACTAAGCTCCCAAGAGTGGAAAAGGGATGCCCAGAATATTTCCATCGAGTTACCCGCTGCCAAGCTTCGATCTTATAGCCAGTAATACAGGCCTCTTGAATACTCCCTATAAGCTGGTCCTGAATTAAGTTTCGCTGGTAGGCTAGCTCTGAATAAAAATCCCATTGGTACTTAATATAAGCTTGATTGAGTTTTTTCCCTTCAATTAAGCTTTGAAGAGAACCCTCCTCCAGCAAATACTCCACCTGCTTTTCAGGCGGGAGATTTTTGGACTTTTTTACAACACCGGATCGACCCCTACGATGAAGGGCTGGCTTTCTAATGGCCAATTATCGATTCTCTTCCAAAGCGCTTTGAATAAATTTCAAAAGTTTTTTAAAGCGGCCAAATCTGATCATATCGCGTGGTGCGACATCACCCAACAGGGGATTGGGAACCTTGAACCAAAGCATGGTTTTATTTTCATCTTTAAAAAAGCCATGAACCAGTGCAATGGCAGTAGCCCACTCTGTAATACGCTCCGTTAGCTCAACCGGGATTTTCTTATCAAATCGGACCGATCCAAATGGAACGCCTGAGGCAATGGAAATATCCTCTTTTGTATATCCCAAAATATCTTTTACTCGGCTGTAATTAGGTAAGCCCTTCCCTTTAAATAAGCCTAGCTCATCGGATACAGGAATGGAGCTAAATATTGAAGGGTGTGGTTTTGATGTGCTTAATTGGGTTCTCATAGGCAATCATTCTACACGATATTTCCACATTATTTCCACTATTTACCCATTTATGTCACGGGGATTCACAAAGCCATTTGAGAGCTACCCCCCTCGAAAATATTCATAACTCCTATACTCGTACCTATCCAAGATCTTTGATATTTTATTGCTCCGAAGATAGCAATTTGCAACAGTTGGGCCCGATAAAATTTCGACATGAGTATCCTGAATTGTGTTCTATTGATAACTTAAAAGTTGATCCGAATATTGGGCGAACAGGAGAAAAATAAAGTCACACGTAGCAATTAGTATCAACAACAACTATAGTGGGAGGCTTAATCATGGGTCATTATGACCGGAAGCAGGTTTATAAAATCCGTCATCCCACCCACTTTCTTGCCCACATCTTTCTAACCCGCATATTAATAAAGCTATTTAAGCCAATTCCTTTATTTGCTAATTGCTTCATTTCTTGTAAATTAACAGCCCCAACACTCTGGGTCGTGTAAAGATAAAAATCGCGTGGATTAAATTGAATCGCGACTGAATCAGGGGCAATCTCATAAGCTAGAACGTTAGAGGTCCCGCTCAAGTTCCTATAGGGAGTCATATTTACTCAATGCCTTTAACTAATACATAAATTAAGGGTACCTACATCTTTTATTCTCTTGCAACCTATATACAAAATTCTCCAGCGGAATTGCTTGGGCAGCAAACATAGCATCTCATGGTGAAATAGAAGTCTATATGGGCTTCACCATCGATATTAAAAACTCGCCTTACCTTCCAAAGTATCAGTTCGATTGAAATAATACGTTGGATTGTTTAAATAAAGCGTGTACACGCTTTTGAATATGATCAGTCATAAAAGACCAACCATGAATTCAAAAAAGATTCCCACTAAAACAACACTTCAAGAAAATTAATTATTTTCAGATATTAAATCAATAGAAATTTATAAATCACTGCAGTCTTTATTTGAGAAATAAGGCACGACTCCTTACTGGTCATACTTTAGTAAAAGTACATTGCCAATAAAATAAAAAGAGCGATTTACATTTAAAAATCAAGAGATATTTATTTAGTAAATTCAATGGGTGTATTTTTATCTCACATCGATGAAACCCTTTTAAATAAAGGCTTACAGCGATTTTATTTTAAGAGTAGGATGGGCACATAAACATAAAAAGAGGAATAAATTATGCAGCCCAAAAACATTATCGCCACGCAAAAATTGTTTTCAAAAGTAATTACTTTTATTGAACTTACTCCCAATCAAATTATTCTGGACCCTACAATTGTTAGAAAAACAAAGCAAGCTCTACTAGAAAAACGGGCAATCAATGGTTTTCTTCGTGATGAAGTAAACCAGTTTTCATTAGTCGTAAATAACAATTTTGCCCTCGATATATTGCAATTAAATCCCCCTATCGTCACTTGTATTGATAAAAAATTGTCTTTGTATGGGCTCGTAGCAAGCTATGGTCTTATCCATCTACTCAGGGAAGTTTCCCTCGCAAGCCCTCATGAGAAAATTAACTGTTTATTGATTGAGAGATGCAGCGATGCTGATCTAGCACACCTTTATGCCAGTGCTCAGTTAGGAAGCAACTATCTCGCTGATAACATTGCTCATCAGGAATGGGATGCTGGTCGTTTGCATGATTGCTTTGACAAACGGCCTACTGATGCCCAATTTGCTCAACTCCTGAGAATGTCCATCAAGCAATTTCAGGACACAAGAGCGGCGCAAAACCGTGCCAATGCACGTGAGTAAATTAAATTGCAGTTACTATGCTCAATCCAAAGAACTGAAAATTATCTATGAGTTGATGTTTCCCGGTAGAGAATTTGACGAATTTATGACCCGGCCTTGGCCTGGACCTAATTTATCGATTCATAAGGACTTTTACAGTGCCCGGGAAGCACTTCAAATTCACGAGCCTGATTTTGCACTTCGCCAATTATTGTTTTTTCTCAAGCCCTCAATTGATTTTCGCGCTTGGAAAAATTGTGTCAAAAGTATTGAGTGCATCAAAAAAGCCCTTTGTGATCCTCAATATAAATTAAAGGAAGGGGATATTCCCTTTGGCAGTCTATTAAGAACGGCAAAAAGAATTGAAGCTCTCATTGAAGAGCATTACCCACAAGAATCCATCGGAGAATTATTTCCACAGTTCCATCTAACAAAATCCAATCAAAATCTCAATAGCAGTCAAGAATGTGACGATAACGATAACCCGCTATTCGGCAAGAGCTCATCTACCTATCCCTTGTATTCCATTCTGTTTAACAAGCAAAAGAGGCTCATTTCTGCATCTCCAATCACTGGATCAAGTAATCCCCATATCGACACAGATCTATCCTATGCAATTTTTCTAAGCCACTTTTACTGCTGCGCAAATGAGCGCCGACAACTTCCAATTAATCGGAATCGGAATCGCAATCAAGGCTATATCGATCGTGACATCGCCTACCAAAATCCCTATGGATTTTTATTGCAAGTAATAGGATCCACGCCAGATCACTCGAAACTAAAGGATATGGAACGCTTAATCCGAAATGCAAGCAAAAACTGGCCTTTCTATCCGTTGAAAAGACGCGAACTTCTCGAAAAATTGATAGCCCGTCCCTATGGTCATTTTCTGCGCGCCTGTACCTTACTATTGCTCAACCCACTTTTAAAGGATCCGGCGGATCAAGAGTTAATTGACCTCAAACTCCTATTTCAATTTTTTTCTGAAATGCGCCGCAGCGGGGGGAGCTCTGGTGAAGGAAAAAGGATCCCTATTGAAGTAGATGATCATCCCTGGTTTTTACCGCCTATAGAAATAGAACCGGAAGAGGATGTCTATGGAAATCCCATCCAAGTCTTTCGACTAGAGGATGTCAGTATTAGCCCGGAACGCGCCGCAGAACTGGAGGATCTAGGTGAGCACCCATTAGAAGATAGCATGGGAGAAGTGAGCATTGAAGTCTTGTTCATCGAGGATGGAGCGGCTTCAGAGCTCAAGCTAGAAAAACATACTAGCCATACTCAACTCTTGTTGGCCACCCAAAATCAGCGACTTTCGTGGATGCAAAGCAATTGCACTGATGAAGAAATGGCTAGCCTCATGGAATTTCTTCGTAGCAAAGAGGGTTGGGCACCCATGGTCCTGCTAATGATCATTATTTTGGCCATTGATTTGGAAATGGTACTTAATGTAGAAATGGGGCCCGCGCAAGATTATCAGTGGCTCCGTGGAAAAAGTTACTTTAGGTTCGAGGGTGTGAAGTCTCGTCAAGGCAAAAATGAGCCACTTCGCATATGCACTATTCATCAGGATCAGGTTGATTCTCAACCACCTTCTAAAGGCACCTCTCATAACAATCCCAGCTCCAGAGAGCTCCTCTCATTTGCAGCCTGGGTATATCCAATTCCTTTACCAGCCCTCAAAAAACATGCTGATATCGCATCTTCAGATGAGTACGCTCCCCACTTGAGTACCTTGGCATTTGCCGATCAGTCTGGCATAGCACAGGCATTAATTAATAAGTGCGCCACACTAGGAGATAAGAGTCTGACCCCTGTTTTTACAATAGATGAAAAAAATACTATTCGAAAGCAATGCCGAGAATTACTCAAACAATTTAATCGAGAACTCAACGATGGAATTATTCTAACTAAAGGAAAAAGAAATATCAGCCTAGGAAGTATGCGGGAGTATGGAACCCATTATCTTGTTCAAGCGGGATTTGAACCCGCCCTAGTAGATAACTTAGACTGGAATCTTCCCTCAACAAGTACACCCGCAACACATTACTTCACCACTCTCTTATGGAAAAAACCTAAGTTCAGTGATTGGGGCATTCAATATCACCTCTCTTCACGAACCGCGCTCTTCTATCAAGAAGATCGCCATCCATTGCCTGGAATTAGCAACGATACGATTGGGGCTACCGGCTTAGTCAAGATTAAGCCGGTGCGTGCATTTATTCAAAAATTAATTAGTGACGTTAAATTAAACCCACTAACCATCGAGTCTGAAGGCGATGTCACGCAATTTATAGCTGCCTTTAATAGCTATAGCCTCTACATGGCACTCTGG
>Ga0214233_1000305_pt1 | contig 18043 bp, 14 predicted proteins | sample TroBogypolimnion_22_FD_153071 | JGI IMG/M metagenome (GOLD analysis project Ga0214233, IMG submission 153071) | Freshwater microbial communities from Trout Bog Lake, WI - 01JUL2008 hypolimnion | ecosystem: Environmental > Aquatic > Freshwater > Lake > Hypolimnion/Profundal zone | place: Trout...
CCCTCAACGATAAAGAGCTCGGTGCGTCCGGTGTCATCCGAGCGGCAGTCCGAGAGTTTTGTAGGGAGCGAACTATTTTCTAGAGCGCTCTTGCGGCGCTGCAGATCTTTATGGGCTCGTGCCGAAATTCGGGTACGAGAAGCAGCAGCAACCTTCTCCATGATGGCGCGGGCAGTTGCTCTATCGATCCGTTTGGTTGATGCGAAGTAATTCTTCAACTCTTCACCAACAACGCTGGCCACAATCTTGGTGGCCGCGGCTGTGCCTAGAACCTCTTTGGTTTGGCCCTCAAATTGAGGTTCGGACATACGTACAGTTACAACAGCGGTGAGTCCTTCAAGAACGTCATCTTTAATGACGTCAATCTCGTTGTTCTTGAGGGTCTTGCTACCGCGCAACTCTTCATTAAATGCTTTAGTAATAGCGCGTTCAAAGCCCAGGGTATGAGTTCCGCCCTTTGGCGTGGAGATTATATTTACGAAGGATGACATTGTGGTGTCAAAGGCATTGCCCCACTGGAGCGCGATATCGACGCCCATGGTGCGATTAACTTCCGTGGGCATCATGTGCCCTTTATCATCGAGAACAGGGACCGTTTCGGTGTACTCCCCGCTTCCGGTAAGGCGAATTACCTCGCCGACCGGTTCATCGGGACGTAGGAAGGTGCAAAATTCCGAGATTCCACCCTTATGGAGGAATATCTCAATGCTCTTGGATTTGCTGCGATTATCGGTAACAGTTAGCTGAAGTCCTGGTACCAAATACGAAGTCTGGCGAGCACGCGCGTAAATATCTTCGATAGAAAGTTCTGCCTCTTTAAGGAAGATCTGCTTATCGGCCCACCATTTGGTGCGCGTTCCGGTGACCTTGGCAGCCACCTTTCCAATAACTCGAAGCCCAGACTTCTCTTCAAAGGGAGCCTTAGGTCCATCACCATCAAATATTCCGGCGGTGCCTCGTTGGAACGACATCCAATAAATCTTTCCATCGCGATCTACTTCAACATCAAGTCGCGATGCCAGGGCATTTACTACTGAAGCACCAACACCATGCAATCCACCAGAGGCGGCGTATGAGCCTCCGCCAAATTTTCCACCGGCATGTAATTTTGTCATAACAACTTCAACGCCGGTAAGGCCGGTCTTCGGCTCTTTATCAACTGGAATTCCACGACCATTGTCATGAACTTCAACTGATCCATCAGCTTCCAAATTAATTTCAATCTTGGTGCAATGCCCAGCGAGGGCTTCATCTACCGAGTTATCGATAATCTCCCAGAGACAATGCATGAGTCCTCGGGAGTCGGTTGTACCGATATACATTCCTGGGCGCTTGCGAACGGCATCGAGGCCCTCTAAGACCGCGAGATCTTTGGCGGTATAGCCATTGGCAGTTGTAGCGGTTTTATCATCAGTGGCCATGGGCGCCAAGGTTATCGGGCGGAATCTATCAAAATTGCCGATTAGGCGAGAAAAAGGGGAGTTTTTTCTGTGAATTCAGATAAATGAGCGAAAGTGGCGCCTCTAAATTGAAAAGGGAATAAACTACCTATGCATTACTGTTCCACTACCGTCCGAAGAAGTTCAAGATAAAGCACGATTCACAGACAAGGAGCAGTCGATGACCGAACAGATGATCCTCGAACCTACCCCTCTTAATGCCGTTGACCGCTGCGATCGTTGCGGAGCTCAGGCCTATGTCCGTGCTACTTTGCTCAACGGTGGAGAGTTGCTTTTCTGTGGTCACCACGCAAAAGAGTATTCCGCGGGGCTAAAGCCACTCGTTTCCAAGATTCAAGACGAGACCGCTAAATTGGTTGAAACGCCTTCAAGCGCTGAATAAACCCAACGCTTTCTAGCTTCTACCCACAAATCTCTTGATATCCCCGACGCTTATTGTGCGGGGAAGAAGATATTTTCAACGACCAATGAGACGGCATAGAGCCAATTCTCTTGATCCATGTGATTAGAGGTGAAGTCATCTACCGTGCGACCTAGGGTATATGCCTGGAACATAACAGCAGCGGTGCGAGGCTTGAGCAGTGGATTACCCAATCCGCGAGCCTGTAAATCGCGATACAGGTCTGCAATTGTCTCGGTCAAGCGCTCTTGCTCGACTCCCAGAGCTACAGCCATTCTTGGATTGTGCATCACTTTTGAAATTGCCGTAAGGCGCTCAATGCGATTATCCGCCAATTCCGGTGCCTGGAAACTCTTTGAAACTTCTGGGAGGCGATGGACTAATTGTTCGCGAGAAGAGATAGTGCTAAATAATTCAGTCAGTACTTCTATAGAGGCATTTACATAACTGGAGAAGCGACGAACTTGAGCGAGCTCGAGGAGTTCGGCAAAATCTTGAAAGTGGTGATACAAAGATCCGCGCGAGATACCAGAGATCTCTAAAACTCTCTCGCTTGTGATTTCATCCAGGGTCAAATTATCGAGCAGGACTACAACAGTTTTAATTAACTCATCTTTTGTTGGGTGAATTCCTTGTCTTGCCTCACGAACGTGCGCAGTTGCTGTAACCATCTCTGATTGCCTCTCTTGGTTGACTAAACATTTGTATCAAGAATTTTTAAGCAACACCGCTTAAGTTGATGAATGTAATGTTTAATGAACTTCGATACAAGGAATCTAGGATGAATGTTGGATTATTAGTTGCAAAATCATTTAGATAGTGCACTTTAAGTTATTAACTTCTTTTATATATCACTTTAAGTTCTCTTTATGTGAGCCATCACAGAATGGCTTCTCTTTTGATCTTCCGCATCCGCAGAGTTTGAAATCAGTTTTACTCTCAATAATGTTGCCATCGCTATCGACAAAATCTGCGGTTCCGGTAAAGCGAAGTGACCCGCTATTCGGATTTCTAAAGATTTTCGGATTCTCACTCATATATAAATTAAACTTCAGAAATTAATCTAGATAATCGCGAAGAACTTGTGAACGCGACGGGTGGCGCAACTTCGACATCGTCTTGGACTCGATCTGACGAATTCGCTCGCGCGTTACTCCGTAGACCTTTCCGATTTCATCGAGCGTCTTGGGTTGGCCATCAGTGAGTCCAAAACGCATTGCAACCACGCCAGCTTCGCGCTCTGAAAGCGTATCTAGAACTGCATGTAGCTGCTCTTGCAAAAGTGTGAATGACACTGCATCCGCAGGCACAATTGCTTCAGAATCTTCGATGAGATCGCCGAACTCTGAATCGCCCTCTTCGCCCAACGGAGTGTGCAGCGAGATAGGTTCGCGACCATACTTCTGGACTTCTACAACTTTCTCAGGTGTCATATCGAGCTCTTTGGCAAGCTCTTCAGGGGTCGGTTCGCGACCGAGATCCTGCAACATCTGACGTTGAACTCGCGCCAACTTATTAATTACTTCAACCATATGTACTGGGATACGAATTGTGCGCGCTTGGTCAGCCATCGCACGGGTAATAGCTTGGCGAATCCACCAGGTTGCGTAGGTCGAGAATTTGTAACCCTTGGTGTAATCAAACTTTTCTACAGCTCGAATAAGTCCGAGATTGCCTTCTTGAATCAGGTCCAAAAAGAGCATGCCGCGTCCGGTGTAGCGCTTGGCTAATGAAACGACCAGGCGCAGGTTGGCTTCTAGAAGATGGTTTTTAGCGCGGCGACCCTGTAGCACGAGCTGTTCATATTCGCGCTTGAGCTTCTTATCTAACTTCTTATCGTGTGCCAATTTCTCTTCTGCAAAGAGACCTGCCTCCACTTGAAGTGAAAGTTCCACTTCCATTTCAGCGTTAAGGAGGGGTACACGACCGATTAATTTCAGGTAATCCTTAACAGGATCTGCGGTGGCACCGGCAGTTAATACAGTTTGGGCAGGTGCATCATCTTCCTCTGAATCCTTGATCGTGAAAGCATTCTCTTCATTCTGAGATTCTTCGGCGACATTAACGACGCGAATCTCTGCCTTCTCTTCCTCATCAGCGACGATCTCTTTAACTTCTTCAACGAGCGTTTCTAAATCTTCTAATTCAATCTCTTCGAGTTCAACATCTTCGCCATCAATCTTTGTGATCAACGGGGCGGCAGTTTTTGCCGAACTGGCCTTAGCGGGATTCTTAACAGCTTCTTCCGCGGCGTGGCGTGCAGCAAGCTCTGCCTTGGTAGGAAAGCGGTGTGCTGCTTTACGCTCTGCCTTCTCGCGCTCTTCCGCTTCGCGCGCAACTTTAAGCGCTGCTAACTCTGCCTTTGTTGGAAAGCGATGTGGCGCAACGACCACTTTCTTTGCAGGGGCCTTTTTCGCCGGGGCTTTCTTTGCTACCACCTTCTTGGCTACAACTTTCTTCGCAGGTGCTGCTTTCTTTGCCACGACCTTTTTTACGGCGCTCTTTTTAGCTGTAGTGCTACTTACTTGGTCGCCTTTTTTGGGCGCACGAATTACAGCCACGGAGCATCCTTTGGTTTACCTGGCCTAACTTTACTGACCAGTGGAATCGATAGCCATATTATAATTTGTCCACAGCCCTAAATGCACATCCAAGCCTCTAAATTGGGGGCGTTTTACCCTTTGAGCGCCTTGCGCAGCAGATCTCCCATGGATTCGACTTCAATCAGGAAGCCATCATGGCCAAAGGGCGAGGAAATCGTCTCCAGCGGGCGTGCGGAAGGTGTCAGCTCCACGATCTCTTCCTGCAGGCGCAGTGGAAAGAGACGATCGGTATCGATCGAGACCACCGAAACCGGGACGGAAATGGCTCCCAGGGCCGCCGCAACTCCCCCACGTCCCCGACCAACGTCATGGGAATTCATAGCCTCGGTTAACACGATGTAGGTATTTGCATCAAACCTCTTGGCTAACTTCACAGCTTGATGGTCGAGATAGGACTCAACGGCGTAGCGCCCTGTCTCATCGCCCTGTAGCTCGCGCCCAAAACGCACATCCATCTCTGATTCGGTGCGGTAGGTCAGGTGGGCAATTCGTCTGGCAATTCCCATGCCCTCGGTTGGTCCGATCTCCTGCTCGTAATAATCGCCCTCGTTAAAATATGGATCGCTCTTAATAGCGCGTATTTGAATAGATGCGCCTCCGATTTGGTCTCCAGTGGCAACTGCAGATGAGCCGATCGTGCAAATTGCTTTTACTCGATCGGGGTGGTCGATCGCCCATTCCAGCGAGCGCATTCCACCCAGGGATGGACCGACAGCTAATACGTAACTCTTTATATCCAAGAGGTCGGTGACACGTAACTCTGCGGCGACCATATCCCGGATGGTGATTACTGGAAAACGAGATCCCCAACGCTTTCCATTGGGAGCTAACGACGAGGGACCGGTACTCCCCTGACACCCACCAATTACATTGGGACAGATAATAAAATATTTATCGGAATCAAGCGGAAGGCCAGGACCAACGATTGAAGGCCACCAGCCCGGTACATCCGACCAACCTGTCAACGCATGATTGACCAAGATCGCATTGTTGCGATCCTCGTTTAATTGCCCCCACGTTTGGTAAGCAATGGTTATGTCGGGAAGGACCTCACCCGATTCTAGAGTGAGGTCTCCAATCTTTATGAATTGCCGAGCGCCCGGATCATGGCCTTCTAGCCACGCACCCGTTACGGGACAATCGCTCTCATTCATATAAGCATCTACTTCGCCGCAGCAAAGCCTCCGTCGAGATCGGCCTTGATGTCGACGATACTTTCCAGGCCAACCGAGAGCCGGACTAAACCAGGTGTTACACCTGCAGTGAACTGCTCTTCAACGCTGAGCTGTGAATGGGTAGTTGACGCGGGATGAATAACGAGTGATCTCACATCTCCAATGTTGGCTACATGTGAATGCAACTTCAAGCCCTCGACGAACTTCTTTCCCGCTTCGATACCGCCCTTTATTTCAAAGGAGATGACCGCACCGGTGCCTTTAGGGGCATACTTCTTGGCGAGGTGGTTCCAAGGTGACGAAGCGAGTTCCGCATAATTGATGCTCTCTACCTGGGGATGCGCTTCTAGATAGGCAGCAACCGCTCTCGCGTTTTCGATATGGCGCTCGATGCGAAGCGACAGCGTTTCAAGGCCAATTGCTAATAACCAGGCGTTAAATGGGCTTACTGCAGCACCGGTATCGCGCAGGAGGGTAAGACGAATCTTGAAGATGTAAGAAAGGTTGGCACCAAATGCGGAACCTACTCCCAAGGCCTGAGCATAAACCAAACCGTGATAGGAAGGATCCGGCTCGTTGAAGCCAGGGAACTTCTCCTTCTGGAGGGCATAGTCAAAGTTTCCAGAGTCGACGATCGCACCGACAATTGAGTTTCCATGGCCAGATAGGAACTTGGTCGCTGAGTGGATAACAACATCGGCGCCATGCTCAATAGGGCGAATAAGGAATGGTGTCGCCACGGTGTTATCAACGATGAGAGGGATGCCATTTTCGTGAGCAACCTTTGCGACCGCTTCAATATCCAAAATATCATTCTTAGGATTTGAAATTGTCTCGCCGAAGAAAGCCTTGGTATTTGGTCGAACAGCTTTGCGCCACGACTCAGGGTCCTCTGGATTATCAACGAAGGTGACTTCTATTCCAAACTTTGGCAAGGTGTAGTGGAACAGATTGTAAGTTCCCCCGTAAAGGCTAGGAGAAGAAACTATGTGGTCCCCAGCTTGTGCAAGATTCAAGACCGCATATGTTGTAGCTGCAGAACCCGAAGCAACGAGAAGTGCAGCGACTCCGCCTTCAAGTGCAGCGATCCGTTGCTCGACTGCATCCTGCGTTGGATTCATAAGGCGCGTGTAGATATTTCCAAGTTCTGCCAAACCAAAGAGATCCGCGGCATGCTTAGTATCGCGAAATACATACGCAGTTGTTTGAAATAGTGGCAATGCTCGTGCGCCTGTTGATGGATCAGGGACTTGACCGGCATGAATTTGACGAGTTTCGAAGCCCGCTTTTTCTGGTGAAAATGACATTACATTCCTCCTAAGACTCTAGGGGGTGCAGAAATAAAAGGGGTTCACCCAGTTCATTTGCGACCCACGCTTGCTAATTGCACTGTGCAATTAACCTGGTCTTCACCCGGAGCACCCCACCGTGGTGGAGGGTTGCCGTCCAGTAAGCCGGGGCTAAAAACTGGAACTCGTGACCTTGGCAAATAGTAAACAGGTCCTACTCAGATGACAAATCAAGGACTTTAAGGAGGAGGGATGTTTTCGCGCCACCCAGAAGTAATTGGTAGGCGGCGATCCTTGCCGAAGGCCCGCCTAGAAATCTTGGGGCCAGGTGGATATTGGCGCCTCTTAAATTCAGCTCGATCCACCATCTGAATCACTCTCGTCGCCATCTCTGCCTCAAACCCCGCAGCAATCACTCCCTGTAATCCACCATCATTTTCTATGTAAATTGTTAATAGCTGATCGAGCAGCTGATAATCCGGCAGCGAATCGCTATCCCTCTGATCGGGACGCAACTCGGCGCTTGGCTCTTTGGTAATCGAGTTTAGGGGGATCGGTTCCTGCTCCCCGCGGGCTACGGCAACCTTGTTCCGCCAACGGGCGATGGCCCAAACCTCGGATTTCAGCAGGTCCTTAATGGGTGCATATCCCCCGACGGCATCGCCATAGAGCGTGGAATATCCAACCGCCAGCTCTGATTTATTTCCGGTGGCGAGAACGAGATGGCCCTCTTGATTCGATAACCCCATCAAGGTGGTGCCCCGAACTCGAGCCTGCACATTCTCTTCCGCTAGCCCGGTCAAGCCGAGAGAATTGAGGAATCCATTCACCATCCCCTGGATTTCAATGACTCGGAAATTGAGGCCGATTCGCTTTGCCGAATCTGCCGCATCGCTTAAGGAGTGGTCCGATGAGTACTGGCTCGGCATTGCAATTCCATGGACCCGCTTTGCGCCAATTGCATCAGCAGCGATCGCTGCGGTTACTGCTGAATCGATCCCGCCAGAGAGGCCAAGGATGACGGATGGAAATCTATTCTTCTTGACATAATCTCTGAGTCCAACGACGAGCGCTTGCCAGATTTCGCCTTCAATCTCTAAACGTGGTGCGATGCCGTGATTAATCTTTAAGTACCCACCAACACGCTCTTCGCTGATGATGAGATCTGGATTGCTCGTCAACGCCTTGGCATCAAGATCGACAACCAATAAACCGTCATCAAATTGTGGAGCGCGCGCGATCAACTCTCCGGTTGCCGAAACGGCGATGCTATCTCCATCGAAGACCAGATCATCTTGACCGCCAGTCATATTTACATAGAGCAGTGGGGCGCCAATTTCTCGAGCACGTCGGCGGACAAGCGCAGCCCTCACATCATCCTTATTTCTCTCAAAGGGGCTGCCATTAGGAACGACAACTAATCCAACATTTCGTGCCGCAAGTTCGGCGACAGGTCCCTTTTCGCGCCAAATATCTTCACAGATCGCGATTCCTACATCAACCCCATGGACTCGAATTACCAGGGATTGTTCTCCAGGGAGAAAATTTCGATATTCATCAAAGACGCCGTAATTAGGAAGATGGTGCTTGATATACCGCGCGACAACGTGTCCCCCATGAATTACTGCAACTGCATTTTGCGGTCGGTGCGAGATGCTCTCTTCCAGATAGCCCACGATGCTTACGAGATCACCAAAGTCATCTAATTGTGTCGCCAGGTTTATCAGTGCCGCTTTGGAGGCGAGCCGGAAGGTACCTCGGTTGGCCAGATCTTCAACGGGATATCCAGTTAATACCATCTCTGGAAAGACCAAAATATTCGCCCCTGCCGTGGCGGCCTTCGCTGCATATTCCAAAATCAATTGGGCATTGAATTCGAGGTCGCCCACCGTGGGATTTACCTGTGCCAGAGCCACTCGAAGCTGACCTATGACCTGTGGGCTCATGAATAAATCCTACCTGCGGCACTACCAATGCGGGCTTATCGCTAGACTTATTACCAGCCGCGGACCAGAACTGGCAGCGAGCCTTAAGGGGAATTTATGTCTAACGTCCGTACCCGCCGTACGTCTATTTCCGACCTCGCCGCCATGAAAGCTCGTGGTGAAAAATGGTCGATGATTACAAGTTACGAAGAGATGACCGCTGCGATCTTTGATGAGGCCGGAATCCCAGTCCTGCTCGTGGGTGACAGCGCAGGAAATAATTATCTTGGGGAAGAGAACACCATCCCGGTGACTTTGGAGCAGATGATCATGCTCTCTCGCGCCGTTGTGAAAGGTTCAAAGAGCTCAATGGTGGTCGCCGACCTTCCCTTTGGAAGTTATGAGAAATCGCCAAAGCAGGCGCTTGAAAGTGGCACTCGACTCTTCAAGGAGGCGCGCGTACATGCGGTCAAGCTAGAGGGCGGAAAGAAAGTTGTTCCGCAGATCAAGAAACTTATTGGGGCTGGCATCCCAGTCATGGGCCACCTCGGCCTCACCCCACAGTCGGTCTATGCCCTCGGTGGTTATAAAGTGCAAGGAAGAGGCGATGACGCCACCCGTATTATTAAAGATGCAAAGGCTCTACAAAGCGCTGGGGTCTTCTCCCTCGTTCTGGAGATGGTTCCGGCAGTCCTTGCCGCCGAAATTTCCGCGGCACTCGACATCTCAGTAATTGGCATTGGGGCAGGGGTCCATTGCGACGCGCAAGTGATTGTCTGGACCGATCTCATGGGGCTCACCGAGAATCCGCCAAAGTTTGCTAAGGCCTATAGAAAGCTGCGCGGTGAAATTTCAGGAGGCGTAAAAGAGTGGATGAAGGACGTGGCATCGGGCAAATTCCCCTCCGATGAGCAGAGCTTTCACTAGGCTCTCCACATGGCGCGATTTACAGTTGATTTAACCCCTTTGCGCAAGAATAAAAATCTACGCTACATCTTTATCTCTGGGGTCATCTCTCGCTTTGGAACAGCACTCACCCTCGTCGCCCTGCCCTTTCAAATTAAGGAGCTCACCAACTCGTACATAGTGGTCGGAGCAATGGGTGCCGTCGAAATCACCCCCTTGATTATTTTTGCACTCTGGGGAGGCGTACTCGCAGACTCAATAGACCGCAAGAAGATGGTCTGGCGCTGCGAAGCAGGGGCCCTGCTCTTCTCAGCCGCTCTCTTGGGCAACTCATTGCTCCATAAACCGCATCTTCTAGTTCTATTTGTGGCAGCCGCCGGCTTTTCAGCCGTAGATGGGTTCTCAGGCCCAAGTTTTAGCGCAATGATTCCCCGCCTCGTGGACCACGATGACCTTCCCGCGGCGCAAGCGATCATGTCTTTCCGTTGGCAATTTAGCTCGATCATCGGACCGGCACTCGCTGGTGTAATCATCGCGACCAGCGGCGTAAAAACCGCCTACAGCATCGATATCTTCACCTACATAATCTCAGTGATCTTCATGCTGAAGATATCGGCAATTCCACCTTTGAAAGATGGGGCTACTAAATCCATCAAGGCCCTCTTCGGAGGTCTGCAGTACGCCGCATCTCGAAAGGATTTGGTCGGTACGTACATCATCGATCTCACTGCAATGTTCTTCGCTATGCCAAATGCCCTCTTCCCTTTTTGGGCCGATCAAATCCACTCCCGCTGGGCTTTGGGCCTGTTTTATTCCGCTGGAATAGTCGGTTCGATTCTGGTTACCGCCACCAGCGGATGGATGAATCACTTCACTCGATACGGCTGGGCCATTACTGGCGCGGCGATCGGTTGGGGAATATGCATCGCACTCGCCGGAACTACCAATTCCCTCTGGCTCGTGCTTCTCTTTCTCGCTCTGGCCGGAGCATCTGATCAAGTGAGCGGACTCTGTCGCCAAACTTTATGGAACCTGACTATCGATGATGAGTATCGCGGGAGGTTGGCAGGCCTGGAGCTGCTCTCTTACTCGGTAGGGCCTCTCGCCGGTCAGTTACGCGCTGGTACTACCGCGGCAGCAACCTCTTTACGTACTTCAGTCATCTCAGGTGGCCTTCTATGCATTGGATTTGTCACTCTTGCCGCTGCAAAATTGCCTGAATTTCGCAATTTTGATTTGAAAACCAATACATATGCGATTGAACAGAGAGCAAAGAAGAATAAAGGGCCTAATATCGATTGATGATTTAGGTAATAAAAGTCGAAAATGCATAAAAAATGAAAAAAAGATTGTTGCGACACGCACTCACTTTTATTGCGAAAATAGTGGCTTCTTAGTGCAATCAATGTCACGATTCTCCTTGAACAGGTTCGGTGACGGATCGAACCATTCTGATAGGAGATGTACATGGCTGCAGCTAAGAAAACTGCTCCAAAGCGTCGCAAGAAGGCAGCTGCTAAGGCAGCTCCAGCTCCAAAGCGTCGTAAGAAGGCAGCTGCTAAGAAGGCAGCTCCAGCAAAGAAGGTCGCTCCAAAGCGCCGTAAGAAAGCCGCTGCTAAGCCAGCTGCTAAAAAGGCTGCTCCAAAGCGTCGCAAGAAAGCTGCTGCTAAGCCAGCTGCTAAGAAGGCCGCTCCAAAGCGTCGCAAGAAAGCTGCTGCTAAGCCAGCTGCTAAGAAGTCAGCCAAGAAAGCTGCTGCTAAGCCAGCTGCTAAGAAGGCTGCTGCAAAGCCACGCAAGAAGGCTGCTGCAAAGAAAGTTGCTGCAAAGCCACGCAAGAAGGCTGCTGCAAAGAAGTAAGTCCCCATTGAAAAACCCCGCCACTAATAGTGGCGGGGTTTTTTATTTCTCACAAACTATTAAATTATTCGCCACAGCTACTTTCAAATTGCTCCCGCATCTTGGTACTCACCCGCTCAAATATCCGGGCAAGATCCTCTTGATCCTTTGCCGTTAAGTGATCGATAAAGCGCGAGCGGATACTCGAAACATGATCGGGGGCCGCTTTAACAATTGCCTTCCATCCTTTATCGGTCATGATCGCGAACTGTCCGCGCTTATCAATAGAACAAACTTCGCGGCGCACCCAGCCAGCCTTTTCCATGACCTTCATGCGATGTGAAAGACGCGACTTAGAAATCATGCTGCTTTCGGCCAGCTCGCTCATGCGGATCTGACGTTCTGGAGCCTCGCTGAGATGAACCAATATCTCATAATCTGACATAGACAGTTCGTGTGGTGAAAGGTCATTTTCCATGGCATCCCAGAGACGACGTGATGCAACGATGTAGGAACGCCAAGCTTTGAGCTCTTTGGGTGAAAGCCACTTGGGCTCTATCTTCTTGGCAGGCATGGCTTAATGGTACTTTGAATTCGAGATTGTTGAAAGTTGCATTACTTCCAACTCGCTCGTTATTAAAGGGGTCTATTAGGCTTGGTCTATGAGCACAGAGAGAGCACTTTCCAGCGGAGTCACCCACGATCACTTCGACACCGCCGTCTCCCCCAAGGATGATTTCTATCGATATGTGAATGGGAACTGGCTTGCGAACTTTGAGATCCCAGCAGATCGATCCAGTTACGGATCCTTCACCGTCCTTCGCGAAAAGAGCGAGGCCCAGGTGCGCCAGATCATTGAGGATCTATCCCATACCGCCGCTGCGCCCGGAAGCGATGCGCAGAAGATCGGCGACCTATTCCGTTCTTTCATGGATGAAGCTCGCATCGAAGCTCTAGGCATCTCACCTATCTCCCGTGATATTGAAAGAGCCCTCTCTATCGACAGCGCTGGCGAATTATTGGAAGTCATGGGTGCGCTAGAAGCCCGCGGTAGTGGAGGACTTTTCTATATGGGAGTTGAAGTCGATCCTCATGACAGCACTCGCTATGTCCTTTACATGGTGCAAGGAGGAATTAGCCTGCCCGATGAGGCCTACTACCGCGAAGAGGAATTTGCCCCTATCCGAGAGGCCTTTTTGATCCACGCGACCGAGATGTTCGAACTGGCCGGCGTGCCAGATGCCCTATCTCACGCAAACAGAGTCCTAGCGCTAGAAACCAAAATAGCCGCACACCACTTCGATCAGGTAAAAGACCGCGACGTAAGTTTGATTAACGATGCCTATGATTTTGCAGGATTGACCCAGCTGACCCCTGGCTTTGACTGGGAGCTATGGATGAAGGCAGCCCAAGTTCCGCAACACGTCATGAAAGATCTCATCGTTAGACAACCATCACACTTCGCGGGCATTGCCGAACTAATCAATGACTTCGATCGGGAATCTTGGCGTTCGTGGCTTACCTGGAATGTGATCTCCGGCGCCGCCGCTTTTCTCTCGAGCGCTTTTGTACAGGAGAATTTTAATTTTTATGGCAGCACTCTTTCCGGCACACCAGAACTTCGTGAACGTTGGAAGCGGGGGGTCTCTTTGATCGAAGGCTGTCTTGGCGAAGCAATCGGCCAGGAATATGTCGCTCGCCACTTTCCACCCGCCGCCAAAGTGCGAATGACTCGATTAGTAGAAAATTTGATTGAGGCCTACCGAAGAGATATCGCAAAGTTGCCTTGGATGACTGATGCGACGAAAGCTAAGGCGCTAGAGAAGCTCAACAAGTTCACGGGAAAAATTGGTTACCCCGATAAGTGGCGTGACTATTCCAATCTGACCATCGTTGCCGACGATTTGATCGCCAATCTTGAGGCGGTTACGAAATTTGGCCAAGAGTTTGAATTCGCCAAGATAGGCGCCCCGATAGACCGCCAAGAATGGGGCATAACGCCCCAAACAGTAAATGCTTACTACCACCCTCTTCATAACGAAATTGTCTTCCCAGCGGCGATTTTGCAGCCGCCCTTCTTCAATCTGGAGGCGGACGATGCAGTGAACTACGGAGCTATCGGTGCGGTTATAGGCCATGAAATTGGCCATGGCTTTGACGATCAAGGTTCCAAATTTGATGGAGATGGGAATCTGAACGACTGGTGGAGCACCGAGGATCGCGCCAAGTTTGAAATTCTTACGAAGAAACTGATCGATCAATATGAAGTCCTGCATCCAACCGATGCGCCAGAGGTTCATGTCAATGGAGCCCTCACTATCGGCGAGAACATCGGAGACCTTGGTGGGGCTGGAATTGCCTACGAGGCCTACCAAATCTCCTTAGAAGGCGCTACAGCGCCCGTTTTAGAGGGTCTGAGCGGAGCGCAACGCTTCTTCATCGGATATGCCCAAACATGGAATAGCAAAGTGCGCCCCGAAGAGTTAAAACGTCGAATTGCTACCGATCCGCACTCACCCGATGAATTTCGCTGCAATCAAATATTGAAAAACATAAGTGCCTTCGCGATCGCCTTCGATCTCGCCCCAGGAGATGCTCTTTACTTGCCGGAGGATGAGCGCATCTCAATTTGGTAGTGATGGAGAATGTCAGGACTCCTTCATCGGCCTTGCAGAACCCAGCTAAACCTTATTCTGGGAAGTGACAAGCGACGGTAGAAGCACCAACTTGTAGCAACTCTGGCGCGGTTGCACGGCAGATATCTTGTGCCTTCCAGCAGCGAGTACTAAATACGCATCCCGAAGGTGGGTTCATTGGGCTCGGCAAATCTCCGGTCAATATGATCCGCTCTCGAGTTTTTTCCAGTCGTGGATCTGCTTGTGGCACCGCGGACAAGAGTGCTTTTGTGTATGGGTGATGCGGGGTGGAGTAAAGATTATTTGAATCCGAGATCTCCATGATTTTGCCCAGATACATCACAACCACCCGGTCAGAAATATGCTGGACCACCGATAAATCATGGGCAATGAAAACGATGGTGATGTCATCCTCTCGCTTCAAATCATCCAGAAGATTAATCACCTGGGCCTGGATTGAAACATCGAGAGCGGATACTGGCTCATCGGCAACTACAAATTTAGGCTTAAGCGCAATCGCACGGGCGATTCCAATCCGCTGGCGCTGTCCCCCAGAGAACTCGTGGGGATAACGATTAAAGTGCTCTGGATTGAGGCCAACTCGCTCCATGAGACGTTGAACTTCACCTTTAACGCCACCAGTTGGAGTTACTCCCTGAATTTCAAAGGGAGCAGAGATGATCTTTCCAATGGTCTGGCGGGGATTAAGTGCAGAATATGGATCTTGAAAGATGATCTGCATTTCGGCGCGTAAAGGCCGCATCTGCCCTGGGGAAAAATGAGTGATCTCTTCACCCTTATAAAATATCTGACCACTCGTAGGCGAGATGAGTTTGAGAAAAGTTCTACCTGCGGTCGTCTTTCCGCAGCCAGATTCACCGACAATGCCGACCGTTTCGCCTTGGGCGATATCCAGTGAGATGCCATCTACGGCCTTGACCTCACCCTTTGTATTGTTAAAAAAACCACTCTTCTTAACGCTGAAATGCTTTGTTAAATCCTTGACCGAAAAAAGCGCATCATTTGACATCTATTTTGCCTTCCCTGCAGAAAAGAGAGCGGCACGATTTGCTTCTGGGATGTGACACCTTGAAACGTGGGAGCTATTAATGCCCGCAAGGACTGGAAGCGAAGCATCACAACTTCCGGCAGGGGCGTTGGCAATATATGTGCAGCGAGGTGCGAAGGCACATCCTGATGGCAGACTAATCAGCGAAGGGGGCTGGCCGGGAATCGACTGCAGCCGACTCTTCTTGCCGATGGTGATGCGAGGCACGGAATGCAATAAACCAACGGTATATGGAGCCATAGGGTCGTAGAAAATGTCATCAGCGCTGCCCTGCTCGACGAGATTTCCGGCGTACATAACAGAGACTCGGTCAGCGATCTGCGCCACAACGCCTAAGTCGTGGGTAATTATCAATATTCCCATTTTAAACTCTTTTTGCAGATCTTTAAGGAGGGTCAGGATCTGAGCCTGAACCGTTACATCCAGCGCCGTTGTCGGTTCATCGGCGATCAGTACCTTGGGGTTATTCATAAGGGCCATAGCGATCATTACACGTTGGCGCATTCCGCCAGAAAATTGGTGCGGATATTCGTTCGCACGCTTATCTGGTTGTGGAATACCCACAAGTTCGAGCATCTCAAGGGTTCTGGCTTTCGCTTCCTTCTTCTTACCTGGGTTGTGTACGAGAAAAGCCTCTCCCAGTTGATTGCCAATTCGATAATACGGATGGAGCGATGACATGGGATCCTGGAAGATCATGGAGACCGCTCGGCCACGCAGCCCGCGTACTTTCTCCATGCCAGCAGAGACCACATCAATGGTCTCATCGCCATCTCGCACCAAAATTTCTCCGGATACTTTGGTTGTTCTCATATTGTGTAGACCCATGACAGAAAGACTCGTAACCGTCTTGCCAGAGCCTGACTCGCCTACAATCGCCACCGTCTCACCAATATTGAGGGTGAGATTTAAGTTATCTACAGCGCGGACCTCGCCATCGTCAGTTGGAAATGCGACTTGTAGATTGGAAATCTTTAAGAGCTGATTTGGATTATCCACTAGATCCTCACACGTGGGTCGAGCACGGCATATAACAAATCTACGATGAGATTCATAACGATAACGACAGCTGCCGCGATAATGGTGGTTGCAACCACGACATTGAGATCAAATTCGTAAATTGATTGCAAGGTAAGCCGACCCAGGCCTGGAAGATTAAATATCGATTCGGTGAGGATGGCTCCGCCAATGAGCCCAGCAAAGTCGAGGCTGGCCATGGTCACAATTGGAGCTAATGCAGCGCGGAAGGTGTGTTTGCGAAGAACTATCTTCTCCGAGAGGCCTTTAGCTCGCGCCGTGCGAATGTAATCTTCGCCCAGAGTTTCTAAGATCGAAGCGCGGGTGAATCGTGTATAGAGCGCTGCAAAGGCAAAGGCCAAAGTGATCCACGGTAGTACAAAGTACTTGGCGTAGCCGATGGGGTTGGAAAATATTGAAACGTAGCCCTGGAGTTGGATAGGAATTATCTTCCACTTCAGAGATACCCAGATCAACATAAATAAACCAGTTACGAAGATCGGCAATGATATTCCCAACAGAACAAAGATAGAACTTGCGGTGTCTAGGAATTTGCCCTTGTAACGAGCCGCCAAGATTCCTAGTCCAACGCCCATGATCAGCCAGATGATCAATGAACCAATAGCCAGATTGATCGTGATTGGAAATGCTTGAGCGAGGAGAGTCGATACGCATTCATTTTGGTTGAAGGAGAATCCAAAGCTTGGAGCTGGGCAGGTGAAAGCACTGGCTCCGAAACCATAGGTGCGGCCCAAGAAAATTCCCTTAATAAATAGCCAGAATTGAGCCAAGAGTGATTTGTCATAACCAAGTCGGATGCGATTTGAATGAATAATTTGCGGATTACAGTGCTGCCCGCAGGTTAGTGCCGCAGGGTCAAAGGGAAGTAGCGAGAAGATTGCGTAGACCGCGAAAACTACTACGAGAAGAGTAATAATGGAGAAGGTCAAGCGCCTAGAGATAAAACCGAGCAATTGGCACAACCTTTCTCAATGTGAATCATTCTTCTTGTATACAGGTAGAGATCATACACATTCAAGAAGGCAGCCGCCCCTTTATAGGGCGGCTGCCTTTTTGAACTAGCCTAAGTATTACTCAGTTATCTGTAACCGATTAATTACTTAACGTACAACTTGACGTAGTCAGGCGTGGATTGAGGAGCCCAGAAATAAACTCCACCGACGCCGCTACCCCATGCAGTTTGGTCATTAATCGTGGCTGTAGGAAGCACCCAGAAGAGGGCAGCTGCTTGCTTATCAAGGGCCTTCCACTGCTTGGCCTGAGATGCACGATCTGTATTTCCAAGGGCGACAGTCGCTGCAGCTTCGAATGCCTTGTAGGCAGGGTCTGCTGTGTTCTGCGAAAGATCGAATCCGCCCTGAGGGGTGTAAAGATCGTAGATAACTGTCGAAGCATTAGGCCAGTCATACGACCAACCAGATGTTGACATATCGCTCTGCTTTGCAGGATTCATCACTGTTGGGTAGTAACCAGATTGAATGATGTTGTAGTTGACCTTGATTCCAGCACGTGCGAATGCGGCAGTGTTGATTGGAATAACGTCATTCAGAGTCGAAGAGGTGCGGACGTCGATCGTTATGCCGGTCGATGTTGCATGTGTCCATTCCGCAGGACAGTCGACTTTCGCCTTGTCCATCAAAGACTGGGCTAGTGCAACGTTACCTGATGGCTTCCAATTTGGATTTCCAGGTCCCCAGATACCGTTT
>Ga0214233_1000323_pt1 | contig 17303 bp, 33 predicted proteins | sample TroBogypolimnion_22_FD_153071 | JGI IMG/M metagenome (GOLD analysis project Ga0214233, IMG submission 153071) | Freshwater microbial communities from Trout Bog Lake, WI - 01JUL2008 hypolimnion | ecosystem: Environmental > Aquatic > Freshwater > Lake > Hypolimnion/Profundal zone | place: Trout...
GGAGAACTCCAGTAACACCAATACCCATACGCATGTTTTTATGGACGATATCGGCTGTTTCTTGTAGATGGCAAGGCAAAGAAAGGCTATGCTTATTAATGCGATATAGGAGTGTGCAGATATCAACAAATTCTTCTTTCGAGGTTACGTTAGAGAGATATACTTCAGCTAAACAACAGGTTTCATAAGCAGCCAAAGACTGTTCAGCACAAGGATTATAACCCTGCACATCTGGATCAGGATAATTAGCGTCGCCCAACCTACCGATCTTCCGAGAAAGACGAAGATTGATAAGGCCGTAAGGCTCACCTTTTCCTTCATAGCCATCCCAAAAGTATTCGTGCAAATCCTTAATATCGTTACACACAACAGAATTATTAGACATAGCTCGCCAAGAAGGAATATTTCCCATATCCCAGCGTTTTGCAAGAAGGTACTCAACATCGTCTGCGTCTCCAATAGCGATCTGTGCGGAGCGTCTTACGTTACCTGCTACGACGATTGCACCGATAATATTCATAATGTCTAAGCAATCTATAGGACGTAACTTCTTACCAGCACGTTTCTCTAGAATGGTAGATACCTTAGCAATGCCGTCACATAAGTCTTCAGGTCCAGAAGCCGTGCCTCCGAAGCCCTTGATAGCAGCACCACGACCACGTACAAGTACAGTGGAATAAGTGAAAGTTGGATTTTTATCACTTAGAAACGCTGCCTTGAGCGTTTTGCCAAGGAGACTGACCCAGCCTTCCCTTGAATCAGGAACAATAAAGTCTGCATCAGCAGTATCCAAACGAGTAGGGGCAGTAAAATTAAGATTGACTTCAGGAAGTTTATCAACGTTTTTCCTTTGAATGTTATAACCGACACCTGAGCCTAGCATTAACAAATCCATAGCCCAAGTAAAGGGACGGACTGGCTCGTCGATAACAGTGAACGCACAGTTCTGCAGAGAGGCTAAGCCTAACTTACCTACAGTATCTGTACCCATCTGCCACAGGAAACGTCCTGCAACAGTACCTTTTAATTCCATTAAATACTTACGTAAACGCTCTTGCTCTTTCTCTGTAAAGCCACAACCTAACTGTTCATTTGCTGCTTTAATTACACGCTCAACAGTTTGAGGAAACTCTTCTGTCTTGCTGGTGATGTCTGCCTCGTCTAAGCGACGTGCATAAGTTCTTTTGTAGGTGATATATCCTACGGTGCTAAACGGTGTGTTGTACATTCTAATCCTTAGTGTCGTGTGTTTTTCTTATATTTTTCTACCATCATTGCATCTGCCATCTTATAACAAAATTCTGCCATAAAAGCACAGTACTCTTCGTCATCGCTGGCAGGTACTCCTGCAGCAGAGATTGCTCCTGAAAGAACTGACGTAGCGAAGAAATCTCGCAAGCCAGGAATTTCATCTTTGATGGGAGGACCCATATCATGTAACGGTTTTTTATCAGTCATCGTTGTCTTCCCAGGTTAAAGTTTTTTCTAATGTTTCAAATCTGTCTTCAATTATATCACTAAATCGCTCTACTATCTCCTCCGAAGTTATACCTAAAATATCAAGCAACTCGACTTCATCCCATTGCTTGAGCCTATCAAACAAATCAGTCAGCGTCAAACTCATCAATCATCCTTTGAATATACCAGACTGCTTTCTTTAAATCTTCTACACCATTCTTGTGTCGCCAACGCCATAGATATTTAATAGCGTTTCCAGTACACATTGCTTCCATACCATCTAAATGCTTTACTACTTCTTTAATAGCGTCAATACATTCAATAGAACCTTGAGTGTAATGGCTAGGAGAATTCACCATATCCTTTACAGCACCTGGTGGATAGTAAGAATCATTAGGACCTGCTCCGTACACAGTACTGTTTTCCATCATACAATCAGGACAAAACGCATGAAAAGTTGTATTGTGAATCCTACACTGCATGTTTTACCTCTACTGACGGTTTGATTGCCTTTGTACCCTGAGACCAGCTTCCGCAATCCCTGCACTGATATCGTTGATAAGTGCCAGTAGACGAGACAGCACTACCACGCTTTTGTAATCGAGTCCCAGCACAGGTGGGGCAAACAGGACGATCGGCAAAAAGGTTATGATTAGGATGAGATTTAATCCATGGAAGAAGACGGCAATACAAAGATTCAAGCAAAACGACATCTTGAATATTATACGTTTCCATACGTTTCCAAGCATCTTTATCTCCATTCATACACTTGACCCAGAGGTCATGTCCTTCATGTTCTTGTTTCTTTCCTAGACCTAGACGCTGAGCTACGTAGTCCAACTTGTTACTAGGAAAACGGAACTGGCTACGAGCAACACGCAAAAGATCAATCTGTTTATAAGGCGATGGTGGAGCATAATTATGTAGTAAGAATTCCTTATTAAGAGTAGGAATGTCAAACTTAGTACCGTTATAATGAATGACTGCATCTGCAGCATTGAGTAAGTCATAGATTCCCTTCAGCATCTTTTTAGGTTTAGACTGGTATACAGAATCAAATATGATTTCATCTTCACCAAGCCACTTAGCAGCCCAGCAAAGTACATACGAAGATTCCATTAGTTGATTGATTCCAACGTTCTGTTGCCATAAGCCCCAGACATGTGCTACGTTAGGTGAGGACTCTATATCAAGTAATAGTATCTTCATTATTTGTTTACCTGTTTTTTAGCTTTTTTGCTTTTAACAGGGAAACTTGGTAGGTCTTCTTTATCGGCTTGTTCTTCATGTCCACGAAGGATAGCTGCTCTCATCTCTTTTACTTCAGCACTAGCGTATTCGTTAAGTTCAAATACTTGGCAGAAAGTATCCATTAATTTTGAACAATGTAAATCAATATTGTATTCAATAGCCATGATGTAATTGTGTTCATCATCTTCGGACAATAATTCAGGATGGTCGTACATTCTCCATCTTAGCATTGAAACTTGGTCTTTAATAGCCCAAATATTCATAATGTCATTCTCTAAGTCAAATCTGTTTTTCATTTGCTTTCCTTTAATTGTTTTTCCTGGCTCTCAATTACTAATAACTGCTTACCTAACCATATCTTTAAATTATTTATTTCTGCTACTAAATCTATAAAGTGTTCTAAGTCTACAATAGCTAGTGGCTTACTTCTATTTTGTTTTACTACCACTAATGGTTCGGCACCGCCATGTGTTTCTGCTTGCTCATAAAACTTATATACTGCTATCTTGGCTAAATTCTTACATTCAATCGAGAAAGGAAAAGCTTTTAAGCCACTCTCTGAGAGTTGTACGTCCTCCCCTTGTGCTCCCATGCTCGTGCTTCTTACGTCCCTGTCCGTCAGATGAGGAAACTTTTCTAGTATCTTGTCCCTCACTACTTGCTGCAACAGACGGCCTTTTTGTTTTGCTGAGCTTGTCTTCATTTAACCACCCTATTGGCTCCGCTTCCACAACTGCGTCGGGATTCCTAACACCCTCGAAGACATTCCAGAGAACTTCTTTTTTAGCGAAGTTAGTGAATAGTCCGACTTCCAATCCGAAAGCTTCGATTTCCCAAGGCAGTGAATAATAGTCCACTGCATCACTGTCAATGGCTTCACCTTTCCACTCCGTTTGACTGTCATTTAAATCTCCCTCGACATACTGTTTAATATGCACAAACTCGTGTGCAAGTGTTTTTAATATTTCTACACCACTGATGTAAGGATGGAGTTCAATTAAGAATTCCCTTGCTGCACCTTTGGTGTTCCTTTTTTCAATACTACTGTAGCCAAAAGCATCCAAATGCTTATTAAACTTAAGAGTAATAACAAGATGTCTGAGGAGTTGTTTAGTGAATAATTGCTCAGCATAGAACTGAGAAGCTCGTTGAACATATTCATTAAACCTTTCGTCAGGATGACCATGGTTGTTTAGTAGGAGAATCATTTATAACCCTTTGGTGGGAGGTTCCCAGACTTGGTTGGCTTCTCTTCTAAGCCATAACAGTCTAGCGTTTTCAAGGACTCGTTCTGCTTCGCCACCGTATGCTTCGACACAAGCAGTATACATTTCTGCTGCACTTTGACAACCTGCGAGCCTTTGCTTAGCCTTAACAGGGCCGATGCCTTTGAGACCAATGATGTTATCAACTCTGTCACCTGTGAGTACCTGTAAATAAAAGTTTAAAAGTGCTTCTTCTTCTGAGACTTCTACCATCTCTTTCTTAACAAAGTTCCAATGCTTTCCTGGAAGCTGCAAGAAATCTTTGTCAATACTAGCGATGATTGTTTTGTAATCACTTGCTGTATGAGCTATCGCAATATCATCATCTGCTTCTTGCCCGACGGAGACCGAGAAGTTCCATGCCGAGATAAGATAATCTCGAATAAGTTGGAGATGCTTAGGCTTAGGTGCTGTGCGATTTCCCTTATACGGAGCAGTTCTTGCGATGTCATATCTGAAGTTATCCTTGCCAGTTAAAAAGCCCTGGTAAGTCTCAGCTTCGAGATCTTCCCAGAGCATTGTTTCTACAAACGTTGCAACCCTAGAGATGACAATCTTTTCGTTCTCTTCTTCGGTAGAAAACCCAATACGATAACCGATAATATCGCCATCAATAAGGATGTGTGCCATTACAGTACGTCGTCCAATTCTTCAACGTTAGCACCTTTGTACTCGATCAAGTTATTGATTGTGAGTTTACGGATGCTAGGACTAATACCTTTTTTACCACGGTAGTTCCATTCGTAGAAAGAAACAATCGCTGTGGCTTTGCTGCCGTTAGCAATCTTCTTATCTGCTGGAATCAACTCACCTTTATCGTCAAAGGCATCAATCTTGTAGTTGCTCTTACAAGTGATGTAGTTGCCTTCTGCTGCACGTTTTTCAGGATTGTTGTGAACGGTGATACCTAACTCTTCTAAAGCCTTTGTTGCCTTGTCTGACAGATTAGACAGGTTTACTGTGTATTGCTCCTTGTCCGAAGTGGGGTTCGGAGTCTGGGTGCAAGCCCAATAGATGTCTGCCTGAACTGCTACTGATTTACCTGTACTCATAATTTAGTTTCCTTTAATTTAGTGAATTTGTACTACCTAGCTATTATAACATACTTTTACTTCTTTTGCCATTTACTTCATAAGCCTTCCTGAAGGAGCCATATAACGATATTTGTTCGTCATTTGCAAATGTTCAGTCCTGCTTATACATTCTAGATGCTCAATATTACAGCAGCCTCTATTATTACATTTATGATTTATTTCGTATCCTTTAGGAATGTCTCCGTTGTGTGCTCTCCATATAAATCTATGAAACATTTCAAAAGCATCTTTCCATCTTTTTCTAAAATAACCATCAGCATTTACTTTTTTATTTACAACTATATAACATCCTGTTGGTAATGTTCTAAATAATAAAGATTGATTTTTAAAAGCCATTTTATTCTCCTAATGACACTCAGCCCAGTTATGTCCTATTTTGTATTCTGCTCCTACACGACATCTAAATTGTAAAATTTCCCCAGCTTCTCTAGCAGCCTTTACAACAAGCTGTCCTACTGTTTCTCCGTACTGTTCTGGTGTTTCAATCTGCACTTCATCATGACACCAGACTACTAGCTTATAGGGAATTCCCTTAGCTTTCAAGTTCTTTTTAATTTGAACAAGCCACTGTTTAGAGATGATAGCCCCTGCACTTTGTAAGAGCGTGTTAAGCGACGAATGGGCCGACCTGACCGTAAGCTGATAACCACCAAGGCCAGGTAGCCTTCCTTTCTCAGCAATCCTTTCAACTTTCGATTTAAGCCTCTCATACGCTGGTATTGCTTTACAGAAGTTATTAATAATCTTGGCTCCGTCTTTTTGAGAAGCACCAATAACTTTAGCGATCTTGGCTGAGGATGCTCCGTAGAGAGTCGCATACAAGACAGTCTTCGCAAGGTCTCTCGACTCAACCCCGAAAGCCTGCTGATTTCTAGTGTGGACATCACCGTTGACTGTTTCATTTATATAGTCCAAATCGTTAAGATAGTGAGCGAAACAACGCAATTCAATACCAGAGAGATCCACACCAACGAGGACGTTTCCCTTATCCACAATCCAACACGAACGGAATTCCTTACCGAGAACTGCTCTAACTGCAGGAACTTGAGCCATATTAGGGCTTGAGTGAGTAGCCCTCCCAGTAACAGCACCCATACCAATAACTTTACCATGAACTCTACCATCCTCTCCTAGCTTCTCTAACCATGAATCTAACTGTGATGCTCTCTTTTGTAATGTCAAGTATCTTGCGATAGGTTTCGCTTCAGGTATCGTAAGGTTCTCAAGTGTTGTCTCGTCGACAATGACCTGGCCTTTCTCGGTAGTCTTTTCAGGCTTCCATCCCTTCGATATAAGACGCTTCGCAATCTGCTGCCTAGACCCAACGTTGAATACCTCCACGTCATCTTTAAGTCGTTTTCCAGTCTTCTCACTCGTCCTCTCAGTAATGATCGGAGGGAAGATCTCCTGTAACGATTCCTCAATCTGTGCCATTTCGGTCTTAATTGTACAGAGCAAGGTCTGTGCATAGGGTATGTCGAGCTTGAATCCATTACGTTCCATCTCCGATAAAATAACTTGTACTTCATACTCTAGCTTCACAGCCTCTGGGCTAATCTTATTCTTGATAATCTCGTCAGTCAGTATGTCATAGACTTTACTAGTTAGCTCTACGTCACGAATACAGTATGTCACCATCTCTTCTGTAAGGCCACCGTCAAAGTCTGAGAACTCAATCTTATCTAGACCTGCAGCACTGCCCCAAGCCTCTAGTGAGTGACCGCCATCACGATTAGGATTGCTAAGCCTAGAAAGCAAGAGAGTATCAGCACACTGGGAAGCTTTGATTTCAGTGCCCCACACACGATTAAGAACAGGGGCATCAAAGGCAAGAACATTATGACCGATAATGGTAGTTGCGTCTCTAACATATTCATTTAAACCTTCCTTTTCTTTCCATATTTTTATCTCTCCAGTATCACGATTTAGAGTAACACAGCACCAAATTACATCATGAAGTAAGTTTGTTTCTATGTCTAAGACTAATTGCATGAAACAATTATACCAAATTTCCAGCAAGTCATTGTTCTGCCGTCAGGCATAGTCACAATAGTAGGACCATCATCAGCGAGTGCTGCACAGGATACTAACAGTAATAACATTGTTATAACTTTTCTCATTTTCTTCTCCATCTTCTATTGCAAATCTTTTGCACATCAATAGGGTCTTGTGCAGTTACTTCTTCACAGGCATACACAGAACTTCTTAAAGAGTATTCCACTAAAGCACTTCCTAAATTTATTGTAAAGATAATCCCAAGGATTGTAAAGGCAATCTTAAAGAATGTCATTGTGGTTTAGGATTCTTCTCAGGTTTCTTTTTAAAGATAGCATCCCAGTTATCCTCAAACTTCTTTCGGTCAGGGACGGGTCTTGGCTTATCGCCTTTGCCTCCGTCACGTCTCATTTTTTCTTCCTCAAGTTTTCACTATGAAGTTTCTTAGTCTTATCTACTTCTTTCTTTCCACTTTTAATCTGCTTTGCTTTCTTAGCTACTTTAGCAGCTTCTTCACGGTCAGCAAACTTACCATCGGAAAGAATAAACCCACGTTGTCCCTTGGTTTCTAAATCGTCATGGCTTTGCTTTTTAGACTTAGCCTTAACAACTTTACCACTAGATTTTTTTACTGCTGGTACTTTTACTGTTTTCATTTCTCTTGTGCCTTTCTTAGTATTGCTCTAGCAAATGCTGGTTCATTGTTCATTCGCAGTTCTTTCTTAATCGTTTAGTTTTATCTTCGTTATCACTAAAGTATTTACAATCCTTACCTTCTCTAGGACTATCCACAAAGTAAGACTGATACTCTGGTGTAGCTTTGGCAGTAAAGCGATAGCATCTTTCACGCTTCTTGCAAGTTTCATCACGACACATTGTTATATCAGCCATTAGTTCATCCCTGTAAGTCCATGCTGCGACTGTATTGTCTTAACAAAATTTACTGCGTCCCAGAAGCCGTTCTCGTAATCTGTTGAGTTAATGCCTGTCATAGTAATGTCTTCAGCCCAGACAATCATCTTTTCTAGGTGTGCAAGCCGGTCCTGCATCTTCTTTAGCTCATCACATGGTACACCTACTACGTTGTTAGGTCTTTTCAACGCTTCTATCTCAACTTGTTGCCCATGGAGTATTTCTTCATACTTACTTGTTATTCTTTCAATTTCTACCTCTTGCTGGCGGAGCATGGTAGCTATTTCTTCTCTAGTTACGAGCTTATACCAGCTATCTACTTCTAATAAATCAGCTAGTTCATTTGCGTTCATAGTGCCTCCTGTATCTCTAACATCCTACCAGTATCTTTGTTGTATAGCAACGATGCACAGTGGGGACTGGTAAGCCCACTGAATCGATTCTTGAGCACACTGACTCGTGTGGTGTTACGCTCCATCGGGTCATCATGCTGAGCATTACGCACAAGGCCGATGACAATGTCAGAGAGCTGAGCAATCGCACCAGAGCCTCGCAGTTGAGACAAAGACGTTGCAGCCCCTTCCTCATGCCCTTTAGACTCAGGACGCTTGAGATGTGAGACAGCAATCAAAGATACTCCAGTCTCTTGCACCAGCATCCGTAGCTTAGTCATCAGCTCATCGATTGACTTGCGTTCATCTCCATTACTTTGAGCCGATACCACCATGCTAATATGATCGAGGAAAACATACTGACAATCAGTAGCTTTTGCAAAATACCGAATGCGGTTGACCACATTGTCAATGTCAGTGCTGCCAAAGTTATCCCAAAAGTAAAGGCGATCAGTGCCCATTGTGATATCGAACGCATCTTTTAACTCCTCCTCAGAAACTACCGTATCAGGTAGGTGCAACGGTTTATTTAAATACAACGACATGATGCTTCGTGCAGTCTTACGCACTGACTCTTCCATGAACATCAGGCCGATGTTACCTTTGGTAGTTTTAATCAAGTGCCATAAAATCTCACGTAAAAATTGTGACTTACCTAAACCTGAACCAGCACACACTGTGATAAGTTCTGCAGGACGGATACCGTAGGTCAGTTCATTAACTCCAGGCCAAGGATACATTGCCGAAGCTTTCTCTACTGGCTTGTTAATCTCTTCCCACAACGTAACACCAGCGATGATGCCATCAGGTGTCCAATTCTCTGCAGCCCACCATTGCTTGACATACTCAGATGACTTACCAGCTTTGAGATAATCACAAGCATCTTTGAATCCGTTGAGGTGTTTAACAATCTTACACTTTGGTCCGAGAACTTCAGCGACTTCGGCTGCAGCTTTCATTCCTGGCTCATCAGCATCAAAGCAGATGTAAATTGTCTCGAATGAGGTTAGCCATTCATAGGCTTGTTTAACGTCTTTTAAGGCAGCTTGAGCACCGTTACGCACAGAGACGTGAGCATATTTGCTACCACTCATCTGAAAGCCTGCCAGAGCGTCTAGCTCACCTTCGTGGATGGTTACAGTCTTCCCAGCCTTAGCGAACAATGACTGACCGAACAGAGCTGCTTGCTTCCAATCACCAGTGATGGCAAAGCTTTTGTTATCAACATGGCGAACTTTGGAAGCAATGATAGCCCCTTCTTCGTTTGCGTAGGGATAGGTCTGGGTAGTCCCATCCTGAGCCACACCATAGTGCTGACACGTTGCCTGAGTAATCCCTCGGTCAGGTATCGACTTGACTTCACCTTTAACTTCAATCATAACTTTCTTTCTCGGAGTTGCAACATAATCTTCATCGCCTTTAATATGATTAAGACATACAAAACAATGCTGATGATTATCATCCCAGAGTGAATTACCATCTGAGCTACCACATGCTTCACAAGGAATATGTTTTATTAAATTACTCATAGTCTATTTAGTTTCTATTTAGTTATTGTTTCTTTAATACATACTACTAAGATGATTATTACTATTAAGAATATTATCATATTAGTATTCATCATCTAATAAGTCATCTAGATAGATGTCTAAATCGTCTATATCACTACTGCTTAGTAAGTCTACTCTGTCTTTATAAAGTATATCATCCTTGACAGTTTTCAAACAGGTTAAACACATGTCAAGAAACTGGTTAGTGTTTACTGACTTAATCGTTGACTCATAGTCAGTCAACAAGTTGTTACAACAATAACAGCGCATAGGGTCTCCAATGCTGTTTAGAAGGCTTTAAAGGGGTCTCTAAGACTCGTTCTACTACTGGGTGATACCTACACCTCATCTTCTTCTTCATCGCCTCCTAGAGCTTCTCCTGATACATTGTCACAATCCCAAGGAAACCACTCACAATCCATCTGCTCAGGTGAATAAGTATTAGCTCGATTAACTTCAGGCATTATCTCCATTAAGGAAAGAGTCTCGTGAATCAGATTGTGTGTTATAATATACCTCATAATAGTTTCTAAACTCCTTAGCTAATTTTCTCCAAGTAGGCATATTAGTTTCTCCTACTTCTCCTTCATACAATGTAGAAGCAATCCCACCTCTGTTTAGTATAGCGATTAACTCTGCGTCTGTCATTTTATTAACTCCTTATAAATATTTAATACAGTATCTATTACTGAGGATACTGCGAATATAATCAATAATATATCTTCTCTGTTCATGTTAGTTCCTATGATAAGCGTCATGGGGATGTGTGAACATGCTGGCTAATAGTTCATCAACGGACTTAAACCATTGAATTACTTTTAAGCCGTCTGCTTGATAGATGGTAAAGCTCACTTAGCCCCCGACATCTCACGATTAAGATGGTCTAAGCATTGTGTCAATACCTTCTTTAGCTTCACAAACTTCTTAGCATCATCTCTATCAAGTGTATCCGTACCTAGTATCTTATGCGAATTGATTTCCATCTTTACTAAATCTAGTAATGAAAATGTCTCTTCTGCTTCGGGGTGCTCACCAACATAAAGAAGCACTTGACCTTTACTATTTAGCCATACTCCTAAATCTATTTTAACTGTAATGTCACTCATTCTTTCACCACTTTCTTATAGTCTTTCAACATCCATGAATCAACGGCTTGGTCTACATGGTCGCCTGTGAGCCACACGTGCGTAGTCATCTTACCATCACACAGCACGATAGCTGGTGCAATCTCTTCTTGAGGCACATCCCATGAGCCATCACGTAGCCAGCGATAACGTTCAGCATCTAAGAAGTTCTGATTGTCGCTTAACATCTTAGCGAACAGGTGTGCTCTGTTATCCTCTTGTGCTTCGAGAGCATCAGCAGCCCTCATCAGGAGTGAGCGAGTAACGACGTACTCATCCTTATCAGCGTATGCTCTTAGTTGTTTAACGAGGTTCTCAACCATTTTTTACAGTCTCCGCAGAATGATACATGGACAAAATATCCATAATTACTTTACCTTCACCATATTTTAACATCATAGCGACTGCGTCGGCAAGTGTATTGTGGTAGCAAAATTCTTCCCACATTAGTTTAGCCTCTTCAGGAAACATCTCAGCCTGTGTATTAGTCATAGCCGTATTTCTCCACGTGTGCGATAGCCTTATCATACGCTAAAGTTGCATAAAAGTCTTCTACTTCTTTCACGACAATCATCGGAGCATGCGACTGCGTAGGGTATTGCTCCAGCGTATAGCCTAGAGCCTTGAGCGCATCAGCCCATAAGTCTTCGTCAGGCATGGGATACTCATCCCTGAGAATGGTCTCAGTCCAGTACACGACGGCATCGTTAAAAGCCTCTTCGTCATCCTCATCGTCTTCAGGTTCATAATACCTATCTTCCGTATACATGGTTTAATCCTCCAAGTTAAGTAATAAGTGTAAGCCCTTTACTTCTAGCGTGCAACCACTAGCAACATAAGTAGCACCATTTGATTCTACATGCTGTACTGTAGCCTCAGGAAAGTTCTCATCCATATAAGTAATCAAGTCATCTTTGGTATTAAAAAATATATCATGCTTCATTGTATTACTCCCAGTCTTTAAAGTCACCACTACGCTCATTGTCAAAATAACCCTGCATGTATACTGCTATCTCTTCATCGGTCAAATCAGTGACGGCCTCGCCGTTGTAACTGCCTTCAGGATAATAGTGAGGCCTCATTGGCCTGCGATAATAAGAGTCAGCTCCGCCTCTATCGTATAGGCTGCCATGGTTTGCTATTGTGCTGTGAAAGTCTATTGCGCTCATGATATTTTCCTTTATGCGTGTACGTTATTAGTATTAAACAAGTCTCTACCTAAGTCTATTAGGGTTTTCCCTTGCTCTTCAGTCATCCCTCTATGCTCTGCAAACAATGCAGGGCTAAGATAGTTATTTTTAAAGTCCAAATACTGCTCGATTAAATAGTCTCTAGTGCTCATGGTTTAATCTCCTACTCTTATAAATTGAAAATGGTCTTTAATAAACTGCTCGGCCTCATCCTGGACAATCTCCCAATGGCCTGTAGTGTTGCCATTAGTATCTCGCACTTTTCCCTTAGTAAGGCCCAGGCCTACATCACTTGCAATGTATTCCACGTTCTTTCTTAGCTCGTATCCTAGGTCCTGGTATGCGTCGTTATCCAGGTTAATATTTAATTTGAATTCCATTATGCATTCTCCATTAACTCGGCCCAGTCCTGGCCTCTTTCTGCTGCAACAAAATCATATGAACCTTTTGTACCTGCTTGCACTTGGTCTCTAGATGGAATGTGATTACCATAATAATCTCTTGCTTCGCTCTTACCTAGCATGCAAAGGCCTGCCGATATTGCGTCCATCATGGCCCTGCCATATGAACCCTGAAGGCCCCATAATCCACTGTTAATAGTACGTTGCAAGGCCTGGTAATAATCCTCCATTGTGGCCTCTTCGTCGCATTCGATTGTATCGATATCATTTAAGCTTAGCATTATTTTACCCCTTGAATTAAACCGTCTACCATTGTGACAGTCGCAAAAAACTCTCGGCCCAGGCCTGTAATATGGGGACGGTTTGCCCCTGTAATGCTGCCAGTGGCCTTATACTCAGGACCAAATAAACTGGTCTCTATATATCGCAACGGTTTACCAATGCTTTCTTTTAATGCTTTCTTGCTTACGTATTTAAGTACAATCATTTTAAATTCTCCTAGTTAGTTAGACTACAATTACAGTTTAGTAAGTAAAACCTATATCGTCTATAGGGATATACCCTTAGTTAAGTACAAATCCTGATTGATCCTTAACGGCCTTACCCTTAGCGTACAATGCAACAATATGGCCCTGGGGTTCCACGTGCCGTACGTCGCTATCGTCACCACTGATTACAGGGATACCCTTAAACGTTTTAGGTATATCGGCCTGATACCTGAAAACTGCCGCAATTCTAAACTGATTATCGATAGCAATTTTATTGTACTTATCAAAAGTACTAGCACCACTATAGCTAAACGTTAGATCATAATTAGACGGCAAACCCTTGCGATTAGGAATTTTTGTATAATCATAAAATTGTACTAGTGGAAAACGTGCCATAAGATTAGGGTAAAACGTACCGTCAAAATCTATAAACCCTTCATTTTCCCAACGGATATCCGACGTACCGTTTAGACGGATTAGTAACTCTTGGTCTAGTTTATCGGCCTTACGTTGACCCTTCTCAATATCCTTAACCAAATTGAGCAAAAAATTACCCTTGTTATCAAAAAAGCTTTTAGTCTTATTGATACGTGCCAATTGAATAGAATTGAATGCACCACGTCCCGCAGTGTATAAACAGGCCGTCTCACAATTTGCCTTTTTTGCCATGGGGCATACTTGATGACCTGATATATCACTAGGTGCAAGGTATAGGATACCTGTATAAAACCCTAGTTTAGTGCCCTTAACTGTTTTTGCATTTGTATTAAACCCTAGCAAGGCCTTGCGTTTGAATGATGTAGTCATGATGTAGATCCCTTATAGAGTGTCAGTGATGATCATTGTAAGTACTGCAAATAATCCTGCAATTAGGATAAACCCTAGTACGTTAATAAGTACGTTTAATAGTTTAGTCATGATGTAGATCCCTTATAGAGTGTTTAACGTTTGCTGCTTATACATAATATAACGGCTATTGCAAGGGATTGTCTATTAGGGAAAACCCTAGGTTTTGAGACTAAAAACCCTAATAGGGTAGACCCTTAGTCTTATATAAGAGCCAATTTATAGGGGATAACTTGAAAGAGACTAAGCAGGAATGCTATAGATTATCTATATAACTAATAGTCATATATAGGTGAGTAGTCTTATCAGAATTGATATAAGACTGAAGAGCACTGATTAGGTGCAAGTTATTGATTTAGTTTAGTGAGTCATGCTTCATTAATTAAACTGATTAGGAATGCAATATTAATTAATTATTTTGATAAGTACTGGTCAGGGCCTAGGCAGGCCTGATCAGGTCAGGGCAGGTCAGGAAAGATCTATAGAGAAATGCAGGGAGGGGAGGGTCAAAAAGAATTATTATAGATTTATATAACACGCTATATTTAACGCTGCTATACTTTTTAAAACAGGGGGTAGTCCCTTGGGACTCCTTAAAAAGACTCTGAATAGAATCTAAGGCAGGTAAAGGGTAGCCCTAGGGAGTAGCTGCTTTGTGCTCCATAGGCTCTGAGGAGTTGCTAGACAACAAGAATAGTGTCTAGTAATAGATCTGATTAGTGCTCTTTAGCTCTAATTAGCTATCTTAGCCCTACATAGTAATTATCATTATAATTGTCTTTAAACTATATTAACTACTTACTATATTGTACTAAGAAGTAAACTACTCTGTATCTATATAGTAATTGTATCATACTTTTTATCTTTTGTCAAGTCTTTTGTGTTGTCCCCTATATTTCGGACATCATTGAAATAATGCTTGACAAATAGACAAATATATGATACAATAGAAGCAATGAGTGAAAGTATGTCTTAAAATTATGACACGTAAAAAGAAAAGAGATTTAAAAGCTGAAGGTAAATGGTGGAGTGAGTCTCAGAAAATAGAGGCTGCTACAACCTTTCTAGCTCTAGGTAACGCCACGCAGACGGCTGCTGTGCTAAACATCCCTAAAGCAACCTTTGACCGTTGGAGATACTCTGAATGGTTTAAGAAGATTGTCGATGACCTCAAGGCTGAGGACAACCTTAAACTCAATTCTAGATTAACAAAGATTATCTCTAAAGCTTTGGATGTCACAGAAGACAGGCTGGAAAAAGGTAATTATCAATATGACCCTAAGACATCTGAGCTAGTTCGTGTCCCTGTCTCATTAAAGGACGCTACTAAGGTAGCTAACGACATGCTAGAGCGTAGGGACGTTATTGAGTCTAAGCCAATGCAAGAACAAATTGAGAAGACCGTAGACGACAGATTAGCTAAGCTTGCTGAACAGTTCAAGTCCTTTGCAGGTAAGTCAAGGGAGAAGGACATAACCCCTAAACCCTTAACTATAGACGTTTAATATGCCTAGAAAAGAACCTAGAAACTATAAACAAGAATACGCTGACTACCACGGCACTGGGACTCAAAAGAAGAACAGAGCAGCACGTAATACCGCTAGGTCTACAATGGCTAAGGATGGTAAAGTCTCTAAAGGTGATGGTAAAGAAGTAGATCACAAGAAACCATTGTCTAAAGGCGGTAGTACCAAGAAAAGTAATTTAAGAGTTGTGAGTAAAGCAGTAAATAGAAAAAAAGGTAATAGAACCAGTGGAGCTAACAAGTGAAGTTATTGAAGGTTTTAGTAACGCATGTCTAGTCAAGAACTATGATGAAGCGACTGAAACGCCAGACTTCCATAGAGAGCTTTGGTCATATTGCTGCCATAAAGATAAGTTTGTGGCTATTGCTGCTCCTCGTGGTCATGGCAAATCCACCGCAGTTACTTATGCTTATTTACTGGCTGAAGTGTTATTTCGTAAGTCAAAGTATGTGTTGATTGTCTCTGACAGCTTTTCACAAGCAGGTCAGTTCCTTGGAGATGTAATTAAGGAGCTTAGGGATAATGAAGATATACATGGTTTATTTGGCAACATAGAGTTGACAAAAGCTACAGAAGATGATATAATATGTAAATTCGAAGACGGATATACATTTCGTATTCAAGCTAAAGGTTCAGAACAAAAGCTTCGTGGTTTGAAGTGGCTCAATAAACGACCAGACTTAATTGTCTGTGATGATATGGAGTCTGATGAGCAGGTCTTGAACAAAGACCGTAGAGAGAAGTTTAGACGTTGGTTCTACTCCGCACTGATTCCTTGTCTTTCAGTGACTGGTAAGATTAGAATCGTTGGTACTATTTTGCACCTAGACTCATTGTTAGAACGGCTAATGCCAGAGTCTCAGTTAGCTGCATTAGGTTCCAAAGCGTTTAAGAACCTCATTACGGAAGATTTAAAGCAGTATACGAACTATAAGACTTCATGGCTGTCCATTAAGTACCGTGCCCATACAGATGACTTTAATAAGATTCTGTGGCCTGACAGATGGACTAAGCAAGCATTAATAGAACGTAAAGCACAATATACGGCACAGGGTTTAGCTGATGCGTATAGTCAAGAGATGTTAAACATTCCTCTTGATGATGCTAATGGATTTTTTAAAAAAAGTGACTTTACTCCAATTAAAGACGATGATCGTAAAAAGAATTTAAATTATTATATTGCTGCTGACTTAGCAATTAGTCAAAGGCAACATAGTGATTACAGTGTTTTTGCTGTGGCAGGGATGGATGAAGATCAGCAGTTGCAGTGTGTACACATCATTCGTGAAAGAATGGATGCGATGCAGATAGTTGAAACAGCCCTGGCCCTCCAGCGAACGTACAAGCCTGAACTATTTGGAATTGAGGCAGGAACAATCCAGAAGTCTATCGGCCCGTACCTTAACGAAGCAATGATGAAGCAAGACACTTTTATCAACCTAGTACTGCTCAAGCCTAGTGGTGATAAGTTAAGTCGTGCAAGGTCAATGCAAGCTCGTATGAGGGCAGGAGCTGTGAAGTTTGACATGTCTGCTGATTGGTATCAAACGTTCGAGGATGAGCTAATGCGTTTTCCTAGAGACAGACATGACGATCAAGTGGATGCTTGGGCTTATATCGGATTGTTGCTCGATCAAATGCAAGTAGCAGCAACTCAGAATGAACTCGAAGAAGAAGAGTTCAGACTTGCCTTACATGAATACGGTTACGACCAAGCTGGACGAAACGCTACAACAGGATATTAATGGACTTAAATACTAACCTTAATTTAGATGATATTGTCGAACTTCCGAACATTGTTTCGGTGTTGG
>Ga0214233_1000326_pt1 | contig 17254 bp, 17 predicted proteins | sample TroBogypolimnion_22_FD_153071 | JGI IMG/M metagenome (GOLD analysis project Ga0214233, IMG submission 153071) | Freshwater microbial communities from Trout Bog Lake, WI - 01JUL2008 hypolimnion | ecosystem: Environmental > Aquatic > Freshwater > Lake > Hypolimnion/Profundal zone | place: Trout...
TATTGGCGCGCGGATGGTTGGTGGTGGTTTTGGGGGAAGCGCAATTGCGCTCATAAAAACTGAATATGTGAAGCGTTGCGAAAATGCAATCCAAAGAGCATTTTCTGAAGCAGGTTTTAAAAATCCTCGCTTCTTTACTTCGCTACCTAGCGATGGTGCCCGCGTTATACCCAGTTGAGCGTACGTTCAATCGCTTTATTCCAGTTGTGTAATCCAAGCTCGGCAACGTCAGCTCTTATTTCTGGCTTCCAACGATTGCTCTCACGCCACTGAGTCATGAGCTCGGACTTATCGCGCCAAATTCCGACAGCCAGACCAGCTGCATAAGCAGCGCCGAGCGCTGTGGTTTCGGCAACGATTGGCCGGGATACTTCAGTCTGCAGAATATCGGCCTGCATCTGCATGCAGAGTTGATTCTGGGTTATTCCTCCATCGACGCGAAGGACTTTAATGCGCACCCTGGTCTCTTCTTCCATCGCGCGAATAACATCGAGCGTCTGATAACAGATCGCTTCCAGGGTGGCCCGCGCGATATGTGCCTTTGTTGCTGCTCGGGTTAGTCCGACAATTACACCACGAGCATCCCCGCGCCAATAAGGAGCAAAGAGTCCGGAGAATGCTGGAACAAAATAGACGCCCCCACTATCAGGAACACTCTTGGCAAGAGTTTCGACATCGGAGGATTTCTCGATTATTCCTAATTGATCGCGAAGCCATTGCACTGCTGAGCCCGTGACTGCAACAGAACCTTCTAACGCGTACTTGGCAGGCTCATCTCCCAATTTGAAGGCGAGGGTTGTGAGCAGGCCCTTCTTGGAACGAATGATCTCGGTGCCGGTATTGATAAGTGCGAAATTGCCCGTTCCATATGTGGTCTTCGATTCGCCCTTTTCAAAGCAGAGTTGACCTAAGAGTGCGGCGTGCTGATCTCCTACGATTCCAGCTATTGGGATGCGGGCCCCAAATACTCCATTGGGATTGGTATAACCATAAATTTCTGAGGAGCTCTTGATGCTGGCTAGAGAGTCCAGCGGTATATCGAAGATCGCGAGAAGTTCCTCATCCCAATTGAGAGTTTGTAGATTCATCAAGAGCGTGCGCGATGCATTAGAGACATCGGTGACGTAAATATTGTTCTCACTTAAATTCCAAACGAGCCAGGAGTCGATCGTTCCAAAGCGGAGCTCCTGCTGATCCCTTGCGCTGGAAACTGTGGCAGAGTTTCTAAGCATCCAACTCATCTTGCTTGCAGAAAAATAGGGAGCAAGTGGGAGGCCGGTTTTAAAGGTGATTGGAGCGCCTGACCCTACAGAGACCTCATCTAAAATCGATTGGCTTCTGGTGTCTTGCCAGACAATGGCATTTCCTAGAGGGACTCCAGTCATGGCGTTCCAGGCGACAGTAGTTTCTCGTTGATTGGTGATTCCGATGGCAGATAAGTCGCCACCAACTAGACCAGCAGTCGACAGTGCCTCTTTGATGACGGCATCGGTAGCCCGCAAAATTTCAAGGGGATCGTGCTCAACCCATCCAGCTTGAGGGAGGATTTGGGTGTGCTCTTTCTGGGCCACGGCAATGACCGACCCTGCCTGGTCAAAGATCATGAAGCGGGTACTGGTCGTCCCTTGGTCGATCGCCCCGATGTATGACATACCCGTATTCTAAGCACGTGGCCTCCAATAAGTCAGTGCTTAATCCTGAACAACGTAGCGAAGATATCTCCGAATTAAAGTCCCAAGAGTTCGACCTTTTGATCATCGGTGGCGGGGTAGTAGGCAGCGGAATTGCACTCGATGCTGCAGCGCGCGGACTCAAAGTTGCTCTCGTTGAAAGCGACGATTTTGCCGCAGGAACATCTTCAAGATCGAGCAAATTAATTCACGGCGGATTGCGTTACCTCGAGCAATTTGATTTCAAGTTAGTTCGTGAAGCGCTTCACGAGCGAGAAATGATGATTACCGATCAAGCTCCTCACCTAGTTAAACCACTTTCCTTTGTTTACCCATTACATAAAAAATATCTTGACCGTATTTATGTCGGAGCAGGCCTCATGCTCTACGACCTATTGCGCGGAAAACTACGTGCAGTTCCATGGCACCGATACATCACTTTTGGCGAAATGCGTAACGAGGTAAGGTCATTGAATCCAGAGTTAGTCACTGGAGGTCTTGTTTATTTCGACGCACAAGTAGATGATGCCAGGCACACGGTAACGGTGGCACGAACCGCAAAAGACCATGGCGCATATATTGTGACCGGGGCAACGGTTCGACAAATTACGCGTACACCTGAAGGAATAACTGGTGCGGTTGTAGAAGTCGATGGCGAGAACATTAATGTAAAGTCAAAAGTCGTTATTGCAGCTGCTGGTATTTGGAATGAAGAACTTTATGAGCAATTTGGAATAAAGCCAGGCTACAAAATTAAGATGAGCAAAGGTGTTCACATCATCCTTCCCAAGGATGCAATAGATGCCAAGACTGGAATAATTATAAAAACCTCGCTCTCGGTCCTCTTTATCATCCCGTGGGGTAATGAGTGGCTGCTGGGAACAACAGATACGAATTACACAGGTGATCGCGAATATCCTGTGGCTGAAAGCAGCGATGTTGATTACATCATCAATGAAGCGAACAAGGTTTTGCTACCCAAAATTCGGCGGGAGCAGATACTCAGCATTTATGCTGGATTAAGACCACTGGTTTCTCCAGCGAAGGACTCTTCGACAACGAAGATTTCTCGCGAGCACACCGTTGATCATCCACTCAAGGGTTTTGTGAGTATCGCCGGCGGGAAATACACGACTTATCGAGTGATGGCGGCCGATGCCGTTGATGCGGCCATCAAAGATATAAAACGTAGCGTTCCAAAGTCTTCAACAAAGTCGATTCCACTCTTAGGTGCGGCTGGCTATAGGAATCTTGTAAAACAGATCCCTGGGCTTGCGCAGAGTTATTCTGTCTCAACCGCTTGTGTTGAGCGGATGCTTAATCGATATGGATCGCTCATTAGCGATATATTCCAAATGATTGCTAAGGACGCGGATCTTGCAAACGAAATTGTTCCAGGCGCTGGATACATCAAAGCAGAAGTTTTGTATGCCGTAACGCACGAGGGAGCTCGATCGCTGGTGGATGTCATGGCGCGCAGATTGAGAATTGCTATGGAACATTCCAGCCATGGTTTAGGTGTTTCTCGCGAAATAGCAGAGATGATTGCGCCCATTCTGGGCTGGAGTGCCACCGATATACATCGCGAAGTCTTGGGATATGAAGGATTCATTGCAACAGAGATGGCGGCCATGCGGTGACCATAATGTGGGTTCCGCCGAGTGATGAAGAGGTCGCGGAGTTGCTTAGAAGTTCAAAGACCCTAGCAATTGTTGGGGCTTCTGATAACCCTGAGCGCCCTGTCTATGGTGTCAGTGAGTGGCTCTTGGATCACTCTCATTTCCAAATTTTCTTTGTGAACCCACGGCTTGACACCTTATTCGGTCATGATGTTTACCCATCGATTGCCGATATCCCAGAGTGGGTAGATATTGTCGATGTATTCCGTAATGTTGCAGATGTACCCACTGTGTTGGATGAAGCGATAGCCGTTAAAGCTAAGTCGATGTGGCTACAACTAGGTCTGCGTGATGATATTTCTGCAAATCGTGCTGTTAAGAATGGCTTAAAAGTCGTTCAAAATCGCTGCTTGAAAGTTGATTACGACTTACTTCTTCTCAAGCACTAGCGCAACAGAGTTGATGCACCACCGTTGATCGGTTGGGACGTCATATCCTTCGCCATTAAAGAGATGGCCCAAGTGTGATCCGCAATTGGCGCAGCGGACTTCGGTGCGAATTCTCGGTGCAAGGGATGCATCTTCAATGAGCACGACGGCATCATCTTTGGTGGGAGCATAAAAAGAGGGCCAGCCGCAGCCAGAGTGGAATTTATTCTCACTTCTAAATAATTCATTGCCACATGCCTTACAGCGATAACTTCCTTCCACATCAGTGTCGTTGTACTCGCCTGTGAAGGGACGTTCTGTAGCTGCATTGCGCAATACATCGTAAGATAGCGGGTCAATCCGTTCGCGCAGCGCCGCCTCATCAATTGCAAGGGGAAATTCGGGCAGCTTCTCATCACTCATAACGAAAATGTTACCCGCCAATCGCCCCAGATGAAACTTGAAGGGAAGTCACAGGTGTCCGACAGTAAAACCCCAGCAGCTCCTTGTAACCTAAATGTATGAAGAATAAGAGAAGTCTCGTCGCTCTCTTGGCAGTGGGTGCTCTGGCGCTCGGTGCCATCCCTGCTCTGGCGATGGGAAGCGGAAATCCATATCAAGATGCCCAAACCGGCCTCAATTATGTTGTTTATCAACCTAGTTATACCGCTGGATTAGCCTTGAAGCACTTTGGGATGACCACGTGTGGAGTCGGCCGAGATGAATCTCTCTCAGTTCAGTATGGCAGTGGCAAGAAGTTCTTTACTCTTACCGAAAGCTCAGCCAAGAATATCTGCCCGATGAACATGGCGCTTATTCGCGGCGCTACTCGAACCGTGGTCAATAAGCCGGGAGCCGGAAGTTTGGCTGGAACTCAAGTTGTGACAATTAGCGTGGGAATTCCTCGGGCGCAACTCAACCAGTTCTTTTCACATTTACTTCCGAAATACGCCGCCAAGTAACTAAGGCAGAATATTTACCGCACGGGCAATAACTAACCCCACAGTTATAAGTGATGTAGCGCTCTGAATCATCATGAGCATCTTCGCCCACCTTGTTAACGGCATAACATCGGTTGGACTAAATGCGCTCGCGTTTGTATACGATGTAAAGAGATAGTCGAAGTAAGTCGGTTTCCAATGCATCGGCGCATAACTGGGATCTGTCATCTGAGGGAAGAGAAAATCTGGATAAGGATCGATCGCTTCAGCTCTCGCTCCTGGACCTCCACGATCAAACTCCCAGTACCAGAGACTAAAGACGACCATATTGGTAAGCCAGATAGAACCTCCGAAAGCGAGCAGGTTCGAAGGGCTCTTAATCGTTCCATCTATCAACTTTTGCAAAAGGTGGACAGCTGATGCAATATTGCTGGCCGTCATTACTCCGGTAAGAGCGACTCCAGTCCACCAGGTTGATCTGCGGTGGTGAGAAATTCGACCAGGGCTGATCGCAAAGAGCAGTATGGTGAGGAGAGCCTCTAAAATGCAGATTTCAGGCTGGCTCTTGAGGGAGAGTGTTTTGGGGAGCAGGTACTGAAGAACGATCACAATTGCGACGACAAATGAGACCGGCCAGCGATGCTCCCCTGGGTGTGGTCGGTGCCAGTGCGGAAGATTGGGAATGTGGAATTCAGGCAGACTCATAAGGGCATCCTTTCAATTGGAGCAGGTAGGTACAAGCCTTGAATTTCGCCGAGTTACCCATTACCTGTAACCTTGCGGGCGTAGGTCCGCCCCCTTAGCTCAGTCGGTAGAGTGCTTCCATGGTAAGGAAGAGGTCATCGGTTCGATTCCGATAGGGGGCTCGAAAATTACTCTTGGCGGGGTAGCTCAGCTTGGTAGAGCATGCGGCTCATAATCGCAGTGTCGCCGGTTCAAGTCCGGCCTCCGCTACCCAGTTCTCGCTCTATCCAGTATCAGATTGAGCGCGATTTAGACGAATCTAGAGGGATGAAGTAACCTTCACCTCTTACGTTTTCCGAAAAAAAAGGAGCACGACCATGGCAAGTAAGAGCGCGGATGTCCGCCCTAAGATCACTATGGCCTGTGTCGAGTGCAAAGAGCGTAATTACATTACAAAGAAGAACCGTCGTAATGACCCAGACCGCCTTGAGCTCAAGAAGTTCTGCCCACGTTGCAAGCTTTCTACGGTTCACCGCGAAACTCGTTAAATAATGCTCAACCCCGACCTCGTCGGGCGCACCTTCGCGGGTGCCACACGTACGACAATCACCGCAGAATCTATAGCCGCATTTGCGCTCGCTTTAGGTGAACCAGAAACCCATTTAGCTCCTCCTACCTTTGCCATCACGATCTCACTCGAGCAGTCACAATCTGTGCTCGTCGATTCCGGTCTGGACTGGAGCCGGGTGGTTCACGGTGATCAAAGATTCAGTATTTTCAAGCAGCTGACAGCTGGGATGCAGATTCAATGCGATTCGACGATCGAGAGCGCTCGCGTCATGGCAGGAAATGAAATCATTACCGTTCGCTCCGACCTTATTGAGTCTGGCGAAGTCGCAGTTTCTAGCTGGTCGACGTTGGTATTTCGCGCATGAGTATCTTCACCGTTGGCGAAGTTTTGCCTAGCAAGAGCTACATTATTAATAGAGCATCTCTCGTTACTTATGCCAATGCCAGCGGAGATCAAAACCCAATCCATCAGGATGAAGATTTCGCAAAATCGGTTGGGTTGGAAAATGTCATTGCGCACGGCATGTACACCATGGGACTTGTCGGACAGTACGTCAGCAGCATGGCTGGAAGTAGCTCAAAGGTAAAGGAATTTTCTGCTCGCTTTACCAAACCCGTGCTAGTTCCCGCGGGAGTTAATGTGCATCTAGAGGTGAGCGCAACAGTCGTAGAGCTGACCGACGAAGTGGCCCGATTGGAAATTACCGCCACATGCAACGAGGTAAAAGTTTTGGGGATGGCAAAAGCCGTCATATTACTATGAGCGCCCCAGAAGTCGTCGTTGAATTAGCTCGGGCACGGTTGGCAGCACGCGCCGCTAAGGACTGGGCGCTAGCCGATCAGCTTCGGAATAAGATCGCAGAACATGGCTTTGAAGTTCTCGATGTGGCGGATGGTTTTGAGTTCAAACTCAAATCTCCCTTCCCCATAGTTTCTCGCGTGGGTGATGTGCGAAAATTCACCGATAAAACATTTGAGAGCGCGATTGCGATAATTGCTGATGGATACATTGAAGACCTCAGCGCTGCCATCTCGAGCATAAAAGAGTTTGCTCCCACAACTTGTGCAATTCTAGTTTTGATCTCCGGAAAACCCGAGTTGGGATCTATCGCTGCTGCACTAGATTCTCGAACATTCATCACTCAGATCCAAGAAGGCGTCGGTTGGGGAGAGGCCGCAAATGCGCTACTTAAGTTTGCCCCCGCCCCCTATGTAATCATCATGGATCCTTCTACCCGCCTCTTAGCTGATGCGATCACTCCGACATTGGCGGCCCTCGCAACTGGAGAGTGGGCAGCAGTTGGCTGGCGTGGGGGATTAATAAACATTGCAGATGAATGGCGCAGCGTTGACGATAAAGGCGTGGGTTCTGTCGATGTCCTCTTTAGTTATTTTCTAGGGCTCAATCGCGAGAGCGCGATCGAGAGCGGCGGATTCAACAACCGAGCCATCTATTACCGCAATGCTGATATCGAGTTCTCACTTCGCTTGCGCCAATCTCGCGGCAATCTGCTCCAGATAGATCTTCCACTCGAACAAGCTCGCCACCATGGCTATTACGACACAGACCCCACATATAGAGATGAGCAGTCCAAGAAGAATTACGACCGAATTTTGGAGCGATTCCGCGGTAAGAATGAGATCTTGGTGGAGCGCCGCTAGCCTTACCCCATGACCAACCTCTCCGAGCTCACCACTCTGCACGTGGGTGGTCCAGCGCAGAAGGTGGTCCGCGCAAAAACTGAGGATCAGTTGGTCCAGACGATCAACGAAGCTGATGAAAGCGGCACGCCACTATTAATTATTGGCCGCGGTTCAAATCTCTTGGTGGGTGATGCCGGATTTAATGGCACTGTTATTGTCGTCGAAACCGAGGGTAACTCCTATGAAATAGATGCCTGCAGTGGCGGAATGCTACAAGTGGCTGCCGGTGTTGATTGGGATGAATTTGTTGCCTTCACGATTGCAAAGAATTTGGCCAACCTGGAATCACTGAGTGGAATTCCTGGCACCGTGGGGGCCGCGCCTATTCAAAATATTGGCGCCTATGGTCACGAAGTCTCTGAAGTCATTGCGCGATTGCGCACCTATGACAGGACTACCAAATCGGTGAAGACCTTCACCGCGGATCAATGCGAGTTTGGTTATCGAGACTCGCTCTTTAAGCGTGACCCTGAAAGATATGTCATTCTCGATGTCACCTTTCAACTCCGTCGCGGTGAGCATTCACTTCCTATTAAATATCAGGAACTTGCCGATCAACTAGGCGTTGCACTTGAAACTCGCGTTCCAACGGTAGAACTCCGTGCAGCTGTACTAACTTTGCGCGCTAAAAAAGGGATGCTCTACAACTCCGAATCTCACAATTGGTCGGCTGGTTCCTTCTTCATAAATCCGATTGTTCCAGCAGCACAAGCACAAACACTTCCAGATAACGCACCTCGCTGGCCGCAAGCAGATGGTTCGATCAAACTCTCTGCTGCTTGGTTAATGGAGCATGCGGGAGTAGCCAAAGGTGAAGCGCTCAACGGCGCCAAGATTTCTGACGCACATGTCTTAGCTCTCACCAATGGGGGAGAAGCAACAACCGCTGACATTCTCGCTCTTGCTCGGAGCGCACGCGCCCGAGTTGAAGGGAAATTTGGAATTACCTTGAAACCCGAAGTTCGTTTTGTTGGAGTCGAACTTTAAATAGCTTCGGACAACAACTTCTTAACCCGAGCGATTCCTTCAACGATATCCGCATCGCTTAAAGCGTAAGAAAAGCGCAGGTATCCCGAAGGACCGAATGCTTCGCCAGGAACAGCAGCAACCTCTACCTCATCCAGAATCAGGGTTGCGAGCTCTGCCGACGTCTGTGGGCGCTTGCCCCGAATCTCTTTTCCGAGCACACCTTTAACCGAGGGATAGACATAGAAAGCACCTGTTGGTGTTGGGCAAACCACTCCAGGAATTTCATTGAGCAAACCGACGATCAATTTACGTCGACGATTAAATGCGGTTCCCATTTCATGAACGGCCTTTAAGTCTCCGCTAACTGCTGCAATGGCCGCTCGCTGTGAAACGTTAGAGACATTTGAAGAGAGGTGAGACTGCAAGTTAGTCGCCGCCTTGATGACATCCTTAGGTCCGATCATCCAGCCCACACGCCAACCTGTCATTGCATAGGTCTTAGCGACACCGTTGAGAATGATGGTCTGATTCGCCAGTTCTGGGACAACAACCGGCATGCTCGGTGCGGTAGCACCGTCATAGAGAAGGTGTTCATAGATCTCGTCAGTGATTATCCAGATGCCGTGTGCCAAAGCCCACTCGCCAATTGCCTTAACTTGGTCGTACGAATAAACCGAACCCGTTGGATTAGAAGGTGAGCAGAATAAAATTGCCTTGGTCTTATCGGTTCGTGCAGTTTCGAGTTGTTCAACGGAAACTAAATAGTTCTGGCTCTCGTCGGCGAAAACTTCGACTGCCTTACCACCGGCCAATTTGATGCATTCGGGATACGTGGTCCAGTACGGTGCAGGCAGAATCACTTCATCTCCGGGATTAATGATTGTTGCAAAGGCTTGGTAGACAGCCTGCTTACCGCCATTAGTTACCAAGACTTGATCGGGCGTAATTGCATATTGTGAATCGCGCTGCGTCTTGGCAACGATCGCATCGCGCAATTCTGGTAAGCCAGGCGTGGGGGTGTAGCGATGATTAGCTGGCTTGGCAGCTGCATCGATGGCCGCTTGAACGATGTAATCGGGAGTTGGGAAGTCCGGTTCACCCGCGCCGAAGCCAATGACCGGCTTCCCCGCGGCTTTTAGCGCTTTCGCCTTGGCATCTACTGCGAGGGTGGCCGATTCAGCGATTGCGGCGATACGGGTTGAGATTCTTGGTTTTTCCATCTTTTCAGCGCTCATAAGGGGAAGTATGCCAAACCTGGATCGGATCTCGCTCACGGCCGATCGCTCGGTTTTACTCCCACCGCCTTGGGCTCTAGACTCCTCGTTCTGGCGCTTGCATTAGGTCACGATTAGTCGTGTCTAAAGCGCGCTTGAAGGGCAGTAGCTCAACTGGCCAGAGTTCCGGTCTCCAACACCGGCGGTTGGGGGTTCAAGTCCCTCCTGCCCTGCAAGACAGGTCTATGCAATAAGAGAGGTAACACAAGTGATCGACGAGAAGCACGATACTGAAGAAGGCAATGGTGCAGGTGGCCTCTTTGGTCGCATCAACCTGTTCTATCGTCAGGTTGTCGCTGAACTTCGCAAGGTTGTGTGGCCTACCCAGAAGCAATTGACGACATATACGGCTGTTGTATTCGTATTCGTTGGATTTATCATTGCTGTCGTATCTATTCTCGACGTCGCACTCACCAAAATCGTTTTCTGGATCTTTGGGTAAGGGCGAATAATGACAATAGAAAATCCATTTTTTGAAGAGACGGTAACTCCTGAGGCTGCTCCCGTTGCGGTTGATGCCTTCGAAGCTGCGCTCAATGCAACCACTGTTGCAGAACCCGTAGGCGAGACCGTTGTCGCCGATGAAGAAATCGGTACCCCGGAAGCACTAGAGGCAATTGATGAAGAAGTCGCTCTAGAGGCGGAAGATGAGAACGATCCAAATGCCGAATTCCGCCGTGCACTTCGTACCGCATCTGGTGATTGGTATGTCGTTCACTCATATGCCGGATACGAGAAGAAGGTTAAGGGAAATCTAGCCAACCGAATTCAGGCTCTTAACATGGAAGATTTCATCTTCCAAGTAGAAGTTCCTGAAGAAGAGGTCACTGAAATTAAGAATGGGCAGCGCAAGCAGGTTAAGCGCAACGTCTTCCCAGGCTATGTCCTCGTTCGTATGGATCTCACCGATGAGTCTTGGTCATGTATCCGAAACACCCCTGGTGTTACCGGATTCGTTGGAAATGCCCATCACCCATCACCATTGAGCTTGCAAGAGGTTGAAAATATTCTTGCTCCGCGTCCAGCCAAGAAGGGCGATAAAGCCGAGATTAAGGTTGTTGACTTTGAAATTGGCGAATCGGTCACCGTTATGGATGGCCCATTTGCGACGCTTCCTGCTTCGATCTCAGAGATCATGCCAGAGCAAGCAAAACTCAAGGTACTTGTTTCGATCTTCGGACGCGAAACACCAGTAGAGCTTTCATTCCATCAAGTACAAAAAATATAGAAAAAACGTTAGTCCCAGCTAATACAAAAAGGAAACCAAAAAATGGCACCAAAGAAGAAGGTAACTGCACTTATCAAGTTGCAGATTCAGGCAGGCGCTGCCACACCAGCTCCACCAGTGGGTCCTGCCCTTGGTCAGCACGGTGTAAACATCATGGACTTCGTTAAGCAATACAACGCTGAAACTGAGTCGCAAAAGGGTCAGATCATTCCAGTAGAAATCACTGTCTACGAGGATCGTTCTTTCACATTCATCACAAAGACACCTCCAGCTTCACGTTTAATCTTGAAGGCTGCTGGCGTCGAAAAGGGTTCTGCTATCCCTCACAAGACCAAGGTTGCAAACATCACCAAGGCTCAAGCAGCAGAGATCGCGAAGATCAAGATGTCAGACCTCAATGCAAATGACATTGATGCTGCAACTCTTATCATCGAAGGTACTGCACGTTCTATGGGAATTACGGTTTCCAACTAACTCTAAGAAATTAGAGAAAACAAATAACTGGGAAGTGGGAGGAGCTCGCTGCTCCGCTAAACCACAACTCCAAAACAACTAGGGAGAAGATATGAAGCGCAGTAAGAAGTATACGGAAGCGGCCGCTAAGGTCGATCTGAAGAACGTCTATTCACCAATGGCTGCAGTCAAGCTTGCGAAGGAAACTTCGGTTACCAAGTATGACGCATCAGTTGAGGTAGCACTTGTTCTCGGTGTCGATCCAAAGAAGGCTGATCAAGCAATTCGTTCCACAGTTAACCTGCCACACGGAACCGGTAAGACGGCTCGAGTCTTGGTATTCGCTGGTGGAGAGCGCGCCGAAGAGGCACGCGCAGCTGGTGCTGACATCGTTGGTGCTGACGAATTGATCGAAGAGGTTGCAAAGGGTCGTCTTGATTACGACGCTGTTGTTTCCACGCCAGAATTGATGGGTAAGGTCGGTCGCCTTGGAAAGGTTCTTGGACCTCGCGGTTTGATGCCTAACCCAAAGACCGGAACCGTAACAACAGATGTCGCGAAGGCTGTTACAGATATCAAAGGCGGAAAGATCGAATTCCGTGTTGATAAGAACTCAAACCTCCACTTCCTAATCGGTAAGGTTTCATTTACCGCTGATCAACTCGCTGAGAACTATGCAGCGGCGATCGAAGAGGTAGTTCGTTCCAAGCCAAGCTCATCTAAGGGACGTTTCATCAAGAAGTCAGTCATTTCGACCACGATGGGACCTGGAATTCCAGTAGATACCTCAGTGGCTCGCGAAGGCGGACCTTCAATCCAATAAAGGCTTAAAAGCCAATATATTTACCTAAAGGGATTTACTTAAAGGGTAGGCGTTGATCGAGCGGGTTTGACCCGCAGCGGATCGATGGCCTACCCTTTCGCTATCACCAAAGACTGCAGGTCTCTGGTTGGTCCCACAAAGGACTGACTAGAAATAATTCTCGCAAGAGAGCCCGCATAGGTACACACGAGACCTCGTGCGCACTTATGCGCCGGGGATTTTTTTATTTCCAAAAGGAAACTTTTGAATGAAAAACCTGGCGTGGTGAAGAGTAGAAAGGGAGCTAATGGCTCGTTCTGATAAAGAAACAGCTGTCGCTGAACTTACGGAAGATTTCCGTACGTCAAGCGCAACTGTCCTCACTGAATACCGCGGTCTAACCGTGGCTTCAATGAAGGAACTTCGCCGATCACTTGGTACCGATACTAAGTATTCAGTTGTGAAGAACACCTTGACCAAGATTGCTGCAAAGGCTGCCGGAGTAGATCTCTCTGATGATCTTCTCGTTGGCCCATCTGCAGTTGCCTTTATCAAGGGTGACCCAATCGATGCAGCAAAGAGTCTGAAGAACTTCCAGAAGGAGCACCCACTTCTTGTTATCAAGGGTGGCGTCTTCGAAGGAAAGGCAGTCTCTACTGCAGAGATAATGAAGCTTGCAGATCTTGAGTCCCGTGAGGTTCTCTTGTCCAAGCTTGCTGGTGCAATGAAGGGCACAATGGCCAAGGCCGCGCGTACCTTCGATGCACTCCGCATGAAGCTGGAAGAGGGCGCACCAGTCGCCGCTCCAGTTGCTGAAGCAGCCCCTGCTGTTGAAGCCATCGTTGAAACTGCTGTTGAAGCAGTTGAAACCCCCGTCATTGAAGCTGAAGCTCCAATTGTTGAGGCAGTAACTGCCGAGACAAATGTGATTGCCGAAGCAACAGAAACCCCAGTTGCTGATGCAACCGAAACTCCAGCTGAATAAGAAAAGGAATAATCATGGCTAAGTTGTCACAAGAAGATTTAATGTCACAGTTCAAGGAAATGTCCCTCGTCGAGCTCTCAGATTTCGTCAAGGCATTTGAATTGGAATTCGATGTAACTGCAGCAGCTCCAGTAGCAGCAGCAGGCGGCGGAGCAGTTGCAGCCGCAGCCGAGGTTCAAGATGAGTTCACCCTCGTTCTTGAGAGCGCCGGATCACAGAAGATTGCTGTCATCAAGGAAGTTCGCGGAATCAATTCAAGCCTCGGCTTGAAGGAAGCGAAGGATCTTGTAGATGCGACTCCTACCGTCCTCATCGAAAAGGGCACCAAGGAAGCAGTAGACAAGGCAAAGGCAGCCCTCGAGGCCGCTGGAGCAACTGTCACCATCAAGTAAATCTGCTTAGATTCAAGAAAGCGGCCTCCATTTGGGTCGCCGGGGTCGGGCCCTCACGGGCCCCAAAAGATTTTCTAGCCCCCGGCTCTCCCCAAATTGGAGGCCACTTTCTTTGCCCGAGCACACTGCCGGAGATTGGCCGCCGAATGGGGTCGCTTTTTGCGTGACTCGGGGAATTTTCTCGAAACTAGGGGAGAACCGAGGGGCTGCCCCGATTTTGCGGCTTATAGCATGGATTGGACAGGCGTGGGGAAGTTTCGGTAGCCTGACCCTTCGCAAATCTTGAAAATCTTAGGGTTAGGCATATAGCGGCCGTAACCTTTCGATAGACCTGCACGCATTCCCACGCATCTGGAGGAACATTGGCCGCGAAGTCGAAATCATTTGCCCCCGCACGAGTCTCTTTCGCAAAGATCCGCGAACCCCTTGAAGTACCAAACCTTCTCTCGCTTCAGTTAGATAGCGTTGATTGGTTGCTTGGTAATGATTTGTGGCGCGGTCGCTTACAAGAGGCAGCTAAGAGTGGTCGAGGCGAAGTCCCAACCCAATCTGGTCTCGAAGAAATTTTTGAAGAGATCTCACCTATTGAAGATTTCCAGGGAAAGATGAGTCTGTCTTTCCGCGATCACCGCTTTGAACCTGCGAAGTACACCATCGCAGAGTGCAAAGATCGCGATATTACTTATAGCGCTCCACTCTTCGTGACCGCTGAATTCACAAATAACGAGACCGGCGAAATTAAGTCTCAGACCGTATTTATGGGTGACTTCCCATTGATGACACCTCGCGGAACATTCGTTATTAACGGAACAGAGCGCGTTGTTGTTTCACAGATCGTCCGTTCTCCTGGTGTCTATTTTGAACGCACCATTGAGAAAGCATCTGACAAAGATATCTTGACTGCAAAGATCATTCCTAGCCGTGGTGCTTGGTTGGAATTTGAAGTTGATAAGAAAGATTTGGTCGGTGTTCGTATCGATCGCAAGCGTAAGCAATCTGTCACAATCTTCTTAAAGGCTTTGGGCTGGACCGAAGAGCAGATCCTCGAACAATTTGGCGAGTTTGAATCTATCCGTATGACGCTAGAAAAAGATAACGTCAAGACGCAAGATGAAGCTCTCCTTGATATCTACCGCAAGCTTCGTCCAGGTGAGCCACCAACGAAGGAAGCCGCACAGAATCTCATCGAAAACCTTTACTTCAATCCAAAGCGTTATGACCTGGCAAAGGTCGGTCGCTTTAAGGTCAATAAGAAGTTGGGCCTTGACCTACAACTTTCTAAGGGTCTTCTTAACATTGAAGATATCGTTGCAACCATTAAGTACCTGGTCTCACTTCATAAGGGCGATGCTCTTATGGAATACGGCAAGGAAGTTCGCGTTGAGACCGACGATATCGATCACTTCGGTAACCGTCGTCTGCGCACAGTTGGTGAATTGATTCAGAACCAAGTCCGTACCGGACTTTCTCGTATGGAGCGCGTTGTTCGTGAGCGCATGACCACACAAGATGTTGAAGCAATTACACCTCAGACCTTGATCAACATTCGTCCAGTAGTTGCCTCAATCAAGGAGTTCTTCGGAACTTCTCAATTGTCACAGTTCATGGATCAGACCAACCCGCTATCGGGAATGACCCACAAGCGTCGTCTTTCAGCGCTCGGACCCGGAGGTCTATCGCGTGAGCGTGCTGGCTTCGAAGTTCGTGACGTTCACCCATCGCACTACGGCCGTATGTGTCCGATCGAAACTCCTGAAGGTCCAAACATTGGACTTATCGGTTCGCTCGCAACATATGCTCGCGTAACTCCATTTGGATTTATCGAGACTCCCTATCGCAAGGTTACAAAGGGCAAGGTCACCGACACCATCGATTACCTCACCGCCGATGAAGAAGATGAACACATTATCGCGCAGGCAAATGCTCCTTTGACCACTGATTCACATTTCGCAGAAGAGCGCGTACTTGTTCGTCGTCGCGGTGGAGAGGTTGAATACATTCTCGCCGACGAAGTTGATTACATGGACGTCTCACCTCGTCAGATGGTTTCTGTTGCTACCGCAATGATTCCATTCCTCGAGCACGATGATGCTAACCGTGCGCTTATGGGATCGAACATGATGCGTCAGGCAGTTCCACTTCTTCGCGCCGAAGCACCATTCGTTGGTACCGGTATGGAGTTCCGTGCAGCTGTTGATGCTGGCGATGTAACTCTGGGTCGCAAGCCTGGTGTAGTTACCGAAGTTCAATCAGATGAAGTCACCGTCATGAACGACGATGGCACAACTGAGCATTACTTCCTCGAAAAGTTTATTCGCTCTAACCAAGGCACCAGCCGCAATCAGAAAGTTGTTGTTGCCCAAGGCGATCGCGTTGAAGTTGGTCAGGTTGTTGCAGATGGCCCAAGCACCGATAAGGGTGAGATGGCTCTTGGTAAGAACTTACTTGTGGCATTCATGTCATGGGAAGGTCACAACTACGAAGATGCGATCATCCTCTCTCAGCGTCTTGTGCAAGACGATGTACTCACCTCGATTCACATCGAAGAGTACGAAGTCGATGCACGCGATACCAAGCTTGGACCCGAGGAGATCACTCGCGATATTCCTAACGTCAGCGAAGAAGTTCTTGCCGATCTTGATGATCGCGGAATTATTCGTGTTGGTGCCGATGTAGTTCCAGGCGATATCTTGGTTGGAAAGGTAACTCCTAAGGGAGAAACCGAACTCACCCCAGAAGAGCGCTTGCTCCGTGCCATCTTCGGTGAGAAGGCTCGCGAAGTTCGCGATACCTCACTTAAGGTTCCACACGGTGAGTCCGGCAAGGTCATCGGAGTATCTCTCTCTGACTCGGAAGATTACGAGCTTCCAGCAGGCGTGAACCAAGTTGTTCGCGTTTATGTTGCACAGAAACGCAAGATTCAAGATGGTGACAAGCTCGCTGGTCGCCACGGTAACAAGGGTGTTATCTCCAAGATCTTGCCTCAAGAAGATATGCCATTCCTTGAAGATGGAACCCCAGTCGACATCGTCTTGAACCCACTTGGTGTTCCAGGTCGTATGAACGTCGGTCAGGTTCTGGAAACCCACCTCGGTTGGGTCGCCAAGTCTGGTTGGAAATTAGAAGGCAACGAAGATTGGCAGAAGGATCTTCGCGGCCATGGATATGCAGATGTTCCTGCCGGTTCCAAGGTAGCAACTCCAGTATTCGATGGAACAAAGGAAGAAGAGCTCATTGGTCTTCTTGGTTCAACGCTTCCTAACAAGGATGGCATGCGTCTCATTGGTGCAAATGGAAAGGCCATCTTGTTTGATGGTCGTACCGGAGAGCCTTACAAGCAGCCAATCACCGTTGGCTACATGTATATCTTGAAGCTCCATCACCTGGTTGATGACAAGATTCACGCCCGTTCAACGGGTCCTTACTCAATGATCACCCAGCAACCATTGGGCGGAAAAGCTCAGTTCGGTGGACAGCGCTTTGGTGAGATGGAAGTTTGGGCACTTGAAGCTTATGGCGCCGCTTACACCTTGCA
>Ga0214233_1000327_pt1 | contig 17246 bp, 16 predicted proteins | sample TroBogypolimnion_22_FD_153071 | JGI IMG/M metagenome (GOLD analysis project Ga0214233, IMG submission 153071) | Freshwater microbial communities from Trout Bog Lake, WI - 01JUL2008 hypolimnion | ecosystem: Environmental > Aquatic > Freshwater > Lake > Hypolimnion/Profundal zone | place: Trout...
ATATCAGCCAACACTTGCAGATGAGATGGGTCAGCTCCAAGAGCGAATCACATCAACTCGTGGTCACTCGATCACATCGATGCAGGCTATTTATGTTCCTGCCGATGACATCACCGACCCGGCTCCGCACACAACCTTCGCCCACTTAGATGCAACGACAGTTCTATCCCGTCCGATCTCCGAGCTTGGTATCTACCCAGCAGTGGATCCACTGGATTCAACATCGCGCATCTTGGATCCGCGCTATATCGGTGAGCACCACTTCCGTGTTGCAAACCGCGTAAAGCAGATCTTGCAGCGCTACAAAGATCTCCAAGACATCATCGCCATCCTTGGTATTGATGAATTGTCTGAAGAAGATCGCATCTTGGTTGGACGCGCCCGTCGTATCCAGCGCTTCTTGTCACAGAACACCTTCGTCGCAAAGGTATTCACCGGACTTGATGGATCTTTCGTTCCGCTTTCAGAGACCATCGAAGCCTTTGAAGCACTTGCTGATGGAAAGTACGATCACGTTCCAGAGCAGGCCTTCTTCATGTGCGGTGGACTTGCCGATGTAGAGCGTCGCGCAGCTGAGTTGGCCCAGGGCTAATTCATGGCAAACTCAAAACTAACCGTCGAAGTAGTCTCACCCGAAAGACGTATCTGGTCGGGTGAGGCAACTTTGGTATCGGCTCGCACTTTGGATGGAGATCTCGGAATTCTCGCCGATCACATCTCATTGCTCGGCGTGCTGGTTCCAGGCGTTGTAAGTATCAAGTCAGCAGATGGAACGGTTGTTGAATTCGATATGGCCGGCGGATTTCTCTCGGTAAATAAGAATCAAGTGGCGATTTTGGGTCAAGAAGCCGTTAAATAGTTGTGACATCTGCGCCGAGTGCGCGCAGATCGGCGGCAAAGTTCGGATATCCGCGTTCGATATGAAACGCATCTTCCACAATGGTCGTACCGTCGGCTACAAGTGCGGCCAAGACCAAACCAGCTCCCGCTCTGATATCGGTCGCTAGTACCGGTGCACCCGAGAGCAGTGGAATACCGGAAATTGCGGCGTGGTGGCCATCTACCGTGATATTTGCACCTAGTCGGCGTAACTCGTTGACGAACATGAAGCGGGCCTCAAAGACATTCTCAGTCACTATTGCGCTGCCCTGTGCGATTGCGTTGAGAGAGATCGCCATCGGTTGTAAGTCGGTGGGAAATCCCGGATAAGGGAGTGTGGCAACATCAAATGCGATGGGGCGCTGATCCATCTTCACTCTAAAACCATCGGGAGTTGATGTAACTACTGCGCCTGCGGCTACCAACTTATCTAAAGGAATTTCTAAGTGATCGGCTCGGCCGCCCTTGATAGTGATATCGCCTTGCGTCATTACTGCAGCAAATGCCCAAGTTCCGGTAACGATGCGGTCGGGAAGTGTTGAATGGCTTGCTGCGTGCAATTGGGCGACACCCTCGATGACGATTGTTGATGTTCCAAGTCCCTCGATTTTGGCGCCCATCGCGATCAGATATTCACCTAGATCGATAATGTCAGGTTCGCGGGCAACGTTGTGCAATGTGGTCGTTCCCTTGGCCATTACTGCAGCGGTCATGAGATTTTCTGTGGCACCTACGCTAGGGAAGGTAAGTTCAAAGGTTGCGCCGACGAGTCCATCCGGTGCATGAGCAATGATGTAACCATGTTCAAATGTGATGGTGGCTCCGAGCGCCTCTAAGCCCGCAATATGGAAATCTAAACCGCGCGAACCAATGGCATCTCCACCAGGAAGCGAAATTTCGGCGATCCCAACGCGCGTGAGCAAAGGCCCGAGAACATTGATCGATGCCCGCATCTTACGTACTAGTTCGTATTCAGCTTTATGTCCTGGGGTTTGCGGTACATCAATAACCAGAATGTGGTTCTCGCGATCAAAGGTAATTGAGCATCCCATGCGGGTGAGCAGGTCGGACATGATGTCGACATCTGCGATCTGTGGAACGTTATGGAGAGTGTTCTTGCCAGGGGCTAAGAGCGATGCCGCCATTAACTTCAACGCCGAGTTCTTGGCGCCCATAACCGTCACTTCGCCAGATAGACGAACCGGGCCTTGGATGCGAAGCGCAGACGAATTCTCCGCCACACATCACCTCCACGCCGAGTAAGAACTAAATTTGAGTGGTCTCATTCTACTTGCTCCAATAGGCTCATCCCATGGTTAATTTGACGCGTATTTACACGAAAACCGGTGATGACGGAACTACCTCACTAGGGGATATGAGCCGTACCTCTAAGAACGATCCACGCCTTGAGGCCTATGCCGATGTCGATGAGGCCAATTCCGCGATTGGGGTTGTTCTCGCGTTGGGTGCTATTTCAGATGAATCCGTTAAAACACTTCTCATTCGAGTACAAAATGATCTCTTCGACGTAGGCGCAGATCTTTGCACCCCGGTCATTGATGATCCCAAGGTAGAGCCGCTTCGAGTTACCGAAGAGCAGATTACCTATCTTGAGAGCCAGATAGATTCATACAATAAAAATCTTGCAGAACTTCGATCCTTTGTTCTGCCATCTGGCACGCCAGCCGCTTCACTCTTGCATGTCGCACGTACAGTTACTCGCCGCGCAGAGCGATCTACCTGGCATGCCATTCATTCCTTCGGTGGTGGAGTCAATCCACTCGCTGCAAAATATCTCAATCGCTTGTCTGATCTCTTCTTTGTGCTTGCTCGTTTTGAAAATCGCGAGGTCGGAGATGTTCTCTGGGTTCCTGGAGCTAATCGCTAAATATTAATTACGGGGCTGTCGGTGATGGAGTTGGCGAAGCCGTCGGGCTTGGAGTTACTGTCGGAGCTGGCGTATAACTTGGATCCGGTACGAATGTGCTACTTGGCACGGTGTCAGTAGTTGGACCAATTCCGCAGGTGGCTTGGATATCAGAGAACTTCACACCAGTTTGCAACGGGATAGGACTAACCAAGAAGATCGTCTGAATGCTCTTTGCGACTGCTCCGGCTTGGAAGACCGTGATACCACCTAAGGTAATTCGATTGGCAGGATTTGCCGGATCTATACCTGTAATCGTCGAGGCCACCTTCCACCAGGTGCATCGTTGACCTGCCGCGACGAGAATGGCTGCACACGATAAAGCTTGTGAACCAGGCTTCATTGGATCCACAGAACAGGAATTGATCGCAGCCGAGGAGTTCTTCAGGGCAGAGAGGATTCCCACCAGTTCTGCACCAGTAGGAATGCGGGCATAAGCCGAACCTACAACTCTAAATCCCTTCGGCGGCCAGTTGGGCGCGGGTGAAGGGGGTACGGGCTTACGAACTGGCTTGCGATAAACATATTTACGGACGGCAACCTTCTTCTTCGTTACCAGAACCTTCTTCTTGCTCACCACGGGCTTTTTTGTGACAACTGGCTTTTTGGGCGTGACGCTCTTCTTAAAGACTGGAGCTTTTGTTGGCGTAGTTGCTTTTTTCGCCGTTGCTTTAGGAGTTGGCTTAGCTGTTGCAGCAAAAGATGTCGGAACGCTAAGACATTGCAGCGCTATCAGGGCGATTGCGACCCTGCGCACATTCACTGCCGAGACCACTTAAAGGAACGCATTGCTAAGAACGTTCCGGCGACGAGCCACGCGATGAGGATGAGGGCGATCTTGCCGATCTCCCACGAGTGCGCCACTTCTTGCGAAGCAAAATTAGCGGGAAGAAAGACCGAACGCATACCCTGGGTAAGCCACTTCAACGGGAAGAGCGCTGAAAATTGCTGCATCCAACTGGGCAAGCTGGAGAAAACAAAGAAAACGCCACTGATGAATTGCAGAACAATTACAAAGGGCGAGACGACGGCTGGTGCACCCCGCCCACTTTTAATGATTCCAGCAAGGGCGATTCCAAGGACTGTTGAACAGGCCGAGCCAAGTAACACTAGCCAGGTAAAGCGCAGCCAGAGCGCACCACTATGTGGAAGATGTAGATGAAAGAAGAGTGCACCAAAGGCCAAGAGCATGACCACTTGAATGATCATCGATAGAAATACCAATATCGCTTTTCCGATAAAGAATGCGATAGGCGACATCGGGGTTCCACGTAAACGCTTGAGAGCACCGTTGTCCCGCTCGATCGGAATGTTGATCGCGAGTTGTTGAAATCCGCTATTTACTAGCCCCGATGCGATCATTCCGGCAACGAAATACTGGCTGAAGGTGACGCCAGGGGCGATAGTGTCTTTAAAGACGCTACCAAAGATGAAGAGCAGTAAGACGGGGAAGAAGAGAGTGAATATTACGGATTCGCGCTGCCGCATGAATTGCTTGATTTCAATGTTGCCACGAAGCAAGCCGAGTCTGAAGGTCGTCACTCTTTGCCCCCGATCATCGTCAGGTAAATATCTTCCAGCGACGGTCGGCTAATGGTTAGTTCTGGAATGTCACCCTTAAAGCGAGCCGCGATTTCAATGACATCCTGCGTCGGATTCTCTGAAATCTTCTTCTGCGTTGCGCCATTTTCGCTCCAGCTAATTGTCGCCTTCGCCAGATGACGTCCGCCCAGAGTTTCAGGAGTCGCGATTTCTACGATCTTTCCCGCGTTAATAACTGCAACCCGATCAGCTAGCGCCTCGGCCTCATCAAGGTAATGCGTGGTCAAAAGAATGGTTGTGCCTTCGGCTTTAAGAGCAAGGATTAATTCCCAAAATGCGCGACGCGCTTCGGGGTCAAAGCCGGTCGTTGGTTCATCGAGAAAGAGAATCTCAGGTGCCCCGATGATTCCAAGAGCCACATCAAGGCGGCGGCGCTGTCCTCCCGAGAGGGTGCGGATTTTTGCATCTCTCTTATCGGTTAATCCAACGAGTTCAATGACTGAGTCTGGATCCTTGGGTTTGGTGTAGTAATGCGAGAAGTGGTGAACGGTTTCAGCGACAGTGAGTTCAGCAGCATCACTGGTGGATTGCAGCACGATTCCGATCCGGTTGCGCCAGGCAGAGCCGTGAATACCTAGAGAACCCGGATCAGATCCGAGCACAAAGACGCTTCCGCTATCTCGGGAGCGAAAACCCTCCAAGATTTCTACCGTCGTGGTCTTGCCCGCCCCATTGGGCCCGAGGATGGCATAGATCTCGCCGTGCTCAATGGAGAGTGAAATCCCGGCAACTGCCTCTTGGCCGCCGTAACTCTTACGTAAATCGAGTACTTCAATAGCGGCGCTCATGGTTTTATCTTGCCGTATTTGCATACCTAGGCGCTAATTTCAATGGCGAAGTTTTGCTGGGAATACGAAAGAATACGGTTATGAGCCCGCGTCGAAACCACCCCAAGGGAAAACGTGGTGCTGGGCCAAAACCCGAAGATCGTGACATTACAGCCTCCTTTCATACCGTGGAGGAGCACGCCGAGGGCATCTACACGGTGCGAAAGATCACAGGATCGAGCTCCGCAAAACCGTATCGCTGTCCCGGATGTGACCAGCTAATACCAACGGCAACGCCTCATATTGTGGCTTGGATCGATGATGATCTCGATAGCAGGCGACATTGGCACACCGCATGTTGGACCAAGAAGGATCAACGCAAGCCCCGCACTGAGCGCTCGCGTAACTCCCCTCGCTTCTAGCGGTTGAGTAGGCGGACGAAGCGCTTGATAAATGCGTCAACAGCCGCGGTGCGTTTAAAGGTAGCGAAGTTGAGCGGGATTCTAAATCGTGTCGCGACAACTGCGCGCGTGTAAGTAAATTCTCGCAAGCCCTCGGGCCCATGAACACGACCCGAACCACTCTGCTTTACGCCACCGAATGGCATTGATGGTGTTGCGGTAAATGCAATGACCGAATTGACGGAGACCATTCCACAGTGCAATTGGCTGGCGATCGCTTTGCCTTGCTTCTTCGACCAAACCGATGCAGCCAATCCATATTGCGATGCGTTAGAGAGAGCAATTGCTTCACCCATAGATGCGACGCTACGGATAGTAAGTGTTGGTCCAAAAGTTTCTTCAGCGACTGCGAGGCTATCTTCAGGAACGTTGGTCATGATGGTGGGTAGAACAAATGGAGGTTGAACCGAATCGACGCTTCCAACCAGGAATTCTGCGCCGCGGCTAGCCGCATCTTTAATATGTGAGTCAATGATGGCAAGTTGTTTTGGCATAGTTGCGGCGCCGTAGTCGCGCCCCACAACGAGCTCAGATGCCAGCGCCGAGATCTTTTCGCTAAAGCGCTCTGCAATCTCTTCATGTACATAGACTCGTTCTATTCCCACACAGGTCTGTCCTGCATTACCCATAGCAGCCCAGAGCACCGCGCTGGCGACTCGATCTATATCGACATCGCGATCAATAATTGCGGGATCGGTTCCACCGCATTCCATCAATACCGTGGTTAATGTTTCGGCGCAGATCGCCGCAATTTTCTTTCCCGTAGCACTCGACCCCGTGAATGCAATTTTGTTAACTGCGCTCTTAGTAAGCGCTGCACCAGTTTCGGGTCCTCCGGTCGCAACGAAGAAAATATTCGCTTCCGGTGCAATCGCGTTAAATGATTCACCTAACCAGTGCCCGACGCCAGGGGTGAATTCGCTGGGCTTAAAGATGACGGCGTTACCCGCGGCGAGTGCGTAAGCGATCGAACCCATTGGAGTAAAGACGGGATAGTTCCAAGGGCCGATGATTCCGATTACTCCCAAAGGTTGATACTCGACATGAGCAGACATATTTGCCATCAACAATCCCGGTGCCCGGTGCGAGTTACGCAGATACCGTCCTGCTTTGCGCGCCGCCCACGAAACGTGCTCGATCGCGATGGATATTTCCAGTGCGGCATCGCTAAGCGGCTTGCCGGTCTCTTGGGAAACAATCGATGCGAGTTCATCGATGTGCAGCGATAAGTAATGCGCCCACGATCGGAGAATCGCTTTGCGCCCTTTGAATCCCAGAGCGCGCCAATGCGCTGAAGCTGCGTTGGCCCGGACTACGAGTTCGTCGATCGTTGAGGCCGAGGTATTGGGATATCGCCCGATCTCTGCCCCGGTAGCAGGGGAGTAGCTGATGATTTCGGTCAGTTGGCTCATGGGCTAAGAGTAAACTTCTTTTGTGAGCGAGTTGATTAGGCCAAGTACTGTTCTGCCGGCAAAGCGCCACCCATTCACTTTTATGACCTCAGATGAACTCACGCTGGTAGGTGAGGTGGCAACACCACTCGGAGAGATAACCGCTTCGCTGCTCTGCCTTCACCCAAATCCCACCGGCGGCGGCATGATGGATAGCCACATCTATAAGAAGGCGGCGAATCGACTTCCTGCGATGGCCGGTATTCAGGTCATTCGCTTCAACACCCGCGGCACATCGAGCGAAGCCGGAACTTCTGAAGGCACCTATGACCACGGCAAGGGTGAAGTTGAAGATGTCATCGCGGCAATCAATTACTGCTTTGATACTTTAAAGGTTTCCACTCTCTGGGTTGTTGGTTGGTCTTTTGGAACCGATTTAGCACTGTGTTATGCCCAAGATCCCCGTGTTGCTGGCCTGATTCTTCTCAGCCCCCCGATGCAACGCACGCCAGAGCGCGTTCTGGAATTTTGGCAGAACGATGCACGACCGATCATCGCCTATGTTCCAGAGCATGATGAGTATTTGAATCCAGAGCAAGCGGTCGAACGATTCAAGATATTCCCACGCTTGACCTTGATTCCGATTTTAGGTGCAAAACACCTCTGGGTTGGTGAGCCCTTTGTTCACTTGATATTGAGTGAAATCACCAAGCAGCTTGCACCGCAGCGCTTGCCTCTTGCCACCGAGATCTAAAAGTTCAAGAGCGGTTTCGCGGCTAATTTAAATATGCAAGCGCATGAGAAATAATCTCTTCTCTTTTATTTTTTGCTAGAGACAAGTGGCCTTCCCCAGGAACGAAGAACATTTTTGAATGTGCAATCTTGCGGTGCAACCACTCGCCATGTGAACTAGGCACCACTAAATCGTCACCACCTGTCCAGAGCTCTACGGGTTTGCTAATCGCGCTGAGATCAAATTCCCAAGGTTTAACAAGGGCGAGATCATCATCCATCCACCCGTAGTAACCGGAAGAGAGTGCGTGACGAGCTCCCGCCGCCATATATTCGGCGGTTTCAAAGTCAAGTGCAATTTTATCGGCAGCACCAAGCGAACCACCCAAAACTTCGATAATGTGTGGACCAGTTATGTTGGCAGCTCCTGCCGAGCGCTCCTTCATCCAGTTTTCAAGTGATTCTTCACCGGCGATGGCGGCTCGATACTCATCGCGGCCCCCCTCTCCCATGCCTTCAAAAAAATTAAGTTCATCAACTCCATATGCACCGACACCAGCGACGTTCACTGCGCCCCTGTTTTGGGACAAAGTCGTGTCAGCTAAACAATATGGCCCACCTCCGGATTGGCCGATAGAGACAAACTTTTTTATGCCAAAGTGTTCGAGAATTATCTGCACGTCTTTCACATTTTCAATCACCGCGCGACTCTTGTTGCGATCACTCTTCCCATAGCCTGCACGTGAAAATGAAATGACAAAGGCACCTTGGGTCTGCGCGTAAAGATGTAAACCTAATCCCGACTTATAAGAACCTGGGGTGCCATGATGAAAAATGACCGCCTCGGTTGACGGAGAACCCAGCGTCGCAACTTCGAGCCTACGTCCGGCCTCCGATTGGATGGCGTGTATGGTCATTAGGGGAGTTAATCACAGTTATCGAGTTCTGAAGGGAGGGCTTTGCCGCGGTGATTAAGAGATATCAGCCTTCGGGTAGACGACTTCATCGACGATGAGCAAGATAGCAGCCGCGATTGGCACAGCCAAGATTCCGCCGACGATACCAAGAAGGCTGACGCCGACGAGAGCCGCGATAATCGTGACTATTCCTGGCATCGATAGCGACCTGCGCATGATTCGCGGCATGACCAAGTAATTTTCGATTTGGATGTAGGCGACATATAAAATAAATGTAATAACGGCTGCGGTGGGGGATTTACTGAGCGCTATCAAAGTTATGACGGTTACGCCGAGAAGATGTCCAATAAGAGGGATCGCGCCGCAGACAAATACTAAGACTGCGATAGCTGATGGATATGGCAGACCAAGGGAGAGTGCGAGTATTAATCCAAAGATCGATGCGATAAATGCGACGGTTGCTTGTCCGCTGACGAATCCGCCGATTCGCAGGATGATCGCATCGGTGATTTTAGAGACTCTGTCACGGCGAGATGCTGGAACGAAGCGGTAAGCGGCGCCCGTAACGCTAGGCAGTGATGCCAAGAAATAAAGTGTCAAAACTAATACGGTAAGGGCGGCAACGGCGCCAGAGATAACTGCTTTGCCAACTCCAATTACTCCTCCAAATGCGGAAATTACATATTGGCCATTATGAATCGAAGCGTTGAACTTTGCCTGTAACGAGTCGATGATTCCGTAATGCTTGTTGAGATCTCCAAGAATGCGATTTGATTTGAGATCTTCCAGGATCTTCGGTGCATTCTTAAAGAGATTGCTGACTTGTGTAATAGCTGGTGGAATGACTACTGCAGAGAAGATCCCTACGAAGACCAGAACAAAGAAGACCACCGCCAACACGGCATGAGATCGCTTCAACCCGCGACGGCGAAAGAATTCAACTCCTGGATTTAACCCAGCGGCTAGGAAGAGCGAAATTATGATGAGAACAAAGACTTGACCTGCGCTGGCAAAGGCTTTGAGCATCGTAATTGCGATGACCGCCCCAGAAGCAGCTAAAAAGCCAAAATAGAAGGGATGACCCCTATCGACCGGGATGCCCGGGATCCCCATAGATGCGGTTGGCTCGGGCTGTGATGAATCGCTCGCCTTATTGCCAAAGTGCATCCAGGGTTTCTTGAGCGCCATAGTTTGATAATACGAGAAGATAGGGCAGTGAGCGAGCTTCGAATTACGGGTTTGAGTGAAGACATGCTTGCCCTCGCCTCTCTTCCCTGGCGCAAGGAGCTCGAAGATTGGCCAGAGGACCCCGGCCTGACCAGCATGCGAGGTATCTCGCGCCATATCGTCCGTTTGATACGTACCGGCCCCGGCGATCGTGATGTCTTTGCGGTTAAAGAGACTGTCGAAGAGTTTGCTGCACGGGAGTACAAGATCCTGCGCGAGTTAAACAACCGCAACGCCCCCTGCGTTGAGCCGGTGGCCATTGTGGAGAATCGCCTGGATAACCGGGCAAATCCGCTCCCAGTGGCGCTTGTAACCCGCTACCTGCCCTTCTCGCTGCCCTACCGCGTCATCATGAGCAGCAAGGTCACCCCGCATGAGATTAACAATATGGCCAATGCGCTCGCGCTTCTGCTCGTCCGCCTCCACCTCCTCGGCTTCTGGTGGGGCGATTGCTCGCTTTCCAACACCCTCTTCCGCCAAGATGCTAATGAATACGCGGCCTATCTTGTCGATGCCGAAACCGGAGAATTCCAACCTGCATTGAGTAATGGCCAGCGCGAGCATGACTTGGAAATCGCGCAGTTCAACGTTGCCGCCGAGTTGGAAGATCTCGCTGTCGCTGGTCTCTTGCACCCCGGGATGGATCCCATTCGCGCAGCCGATCGGGTCATCTCTCGCTACCGCCGACTCTGGTCGATGCTTAAAGAGCCACAGATTTTGGATCCCAGCGATCGCCACTCGGTCGAAAAGGCGATGCGCGCCGTGCAGGATCTGGGATTTGCTGTTGAAGAGGTCGAGGTCACCCTCGATGGAGATAAAGGTGCACTTAAGTTCTCTCCAAAGTTGGTAGCTGCCGGGTATCACCAAAATCGTCTCTATGAATTGATGGGGCTTCAGGCCGAGGAGCTACAGGCCAAGCGCCTACTCGCCTCCTTTGACCGTTTCAGAGGCCGCGAGAAAAAACCACTGCCTCCTGTTGAAGATAGTGCCAGGCGTTGGTTGGCTGAGACGTACCATCGCGTTATTGATATGGTTCCAGAAGATCTACGCGGGCGGGTTGAGCCGGCTCAGATGTTCCACGAGATTCTGGAGCACCGTTGGTATCTGGGTGAACAAGCGGGCAAGGATCTGGGCATAACCTTTGCTACAGAGGATTACATTCGTTCAATCCTCCCTTTTAGAAATGCACCTAAACACGAGGAAGCGGTAGTGGTGAATGAGTTCTCTTCCTAGAAATTTTGGTTCGGCCATTGACTTAAGCGCGCTAAAAAACCCTGTGAAAGCCGAAGAGTTATCAGGGATATCTATCTCGCAAACAAATTTAATGCAAGATGTATTACCGGCATCTCACGCGCAAGTAGTTATTTTGATCTGCTGGTCGTCTCGCTCTCCCGAATCTCAATCGGTGATGGCGGCGCTCGGAAAGATGCATGAGGATGATTCAGTTAAACCCGAAGGCGCGGGCTGGTTGCTTGGGAATGTAAATGTCGATCTTGAACCAGAAGTAGCTCAAGCTTTGCAGGTTCAAACAGTGCCGCTCGCCCTGGCCATTATTCAAGAACAAGTTGTACCACTCTTTGAAACGGTCCCTACTGTGCCCCAACTACGTGCAGTGCTCGACAAGGTGCTGTCATTGGCTGCAGAGCGTGGAGTCGGTTCGGTGATGGCCGAATCCGAGGGGGCTGTGGAAGAGAAGTTAGAACCTGAAGAGATAAAGGCGCTCGATGCGCTTGAAAAAGGTGATTTCGCTGGTGCCAAGGCGGCCTATCAAGAGTGGTTAAATCGTGCTCCCAGTAATCCGCTGGCCCTGCTGGGTTTTGCTCAAGTTGAACTCCTTTTCCGAATCAACGGATTGGATTCCGCCGAAATTATTGTGCAGGCAAACTCCAACCCTGCCGATATTGCTCTCGCTCAACAAGCCGCCGATTGTGAAATCGCACAAGGAAATTTTGAGGCCTCTTTTGCTCGCCTCATCGCAGCAGTAAAACTGGCGAGTGGCGATGACCGTAAAGAGCTGCGCGAACATCTTGTAGGGTTGTTCGCATTGGTAGACCCAGCAGATCCGATTCTGATTCGTGCACGACAACAGTTAGCGAGCGCCCTCTTTTGACCTTGATCGTCACCTCTCGAGAACGCCGACATCAGCTCCTATTCTTCTTCTACTTCGGAGTTGCAGCCCTGAGTTTGGCTTCTCGTTCCCCAGATTTAAAACGTAATCTCAACGTTAACAACGGAACGTATGGAATCCTCCTGAGTTTGGGCGCGATTGGCGCCATCTTGGCCTTTATGTTTATAGGACAGCTGGTCCATCGCATTGGCGTCTTTCCCGTACTTATTGGCACCGGGATTTCTCTCTATGGTTCTGTCGCTGTTATCCCACATATTCACTCCCCCTGGATGTTTATGCTTATGAATACCGTCTTGGGTTTAGGGTTCAATGGTTACAACATCGCGATTCATGATCAAGCTTTAAAACGACAATTATTGAGTGGCGAGAAAGCAATTCCTCGATTGCACGGCGCATGGAGCGTTGGAACTTTGCTCACGACGAGCCTTTCGATTTTGATTACATCCCGCGTCACGTTTGCTTGGCACATTGATCTCTTGATGGCGATTCTCTTTGCAGCGACTATGGTTTCTGTCTTTCGGATGCGTCCATTTCTAATACGAGGTTCGCAAGAGCATTCCGAAAGTGACTCGGTAAAAATGAAAGATATGTGGTCGATGCTCACCTCTGATCGCTACATAGCATTTGCATATCTCTGCGCAGTGATGGTTGAGTTTTCGACTAACGACTGGGTCACTCTTTCATCGCACCAAGAGATTAAGGCGAGCACAACACTCAGCATCGTTCCCTATTTACTCTTTATGATTGGAATGGTTATAGGTCGCCTTGGGATTCACAGATTGCTTGCGATTAAGCCCGATACCTACTGGATCCAAATCTTTTCCCGCATCGGGGGTTCGGGTTTTATCGTTTTCTTACTCTTGGCTAAATATTTCGCTGGTCACAATTTCGGCTTGGCCTTCACCTGCGAAATTGTTGGTTTCTTTATCGGGGGGCTTGGTGGCTCGTTCTTCGCTGGCGTATTGACCCAGATTGCCAGCCAGCGCTCTAAATTCCCTGGAGGCGTTGTTGTCGCGCAGATGAGTCTTGCCCTTGCAGTACTGACCTTCTTTGTAAAGATCTTAATTTCATTGATCGCACAAGTTACCTCAATTACTTACGGCCTGATGATCCCTGGAGCGCTCATGATCGCGCTCTCGTTCTTCAAGAAACTTGGGCCACGGAAAGTAGAAGCGTAAGGATCAACCAGAACCTTCGGTGTTTCCAGCATCTGCTGCAGTCACATCGTTGATCTGATACTTCTCGATCGCCTCTTTAACTACCTTTGCTTTGACGACACCATTCTTCGCGAGTTGAGCGAGGGTGGCTATGACAATTGATTCGGCATCTACTTTGAAGTGGCGGCGCAGCGCTCCACGGGTATCAGACATTCCAAATCCATCGGTGCCGAGCGAAGAGAAGTCCTGTGGGACCCAAGGAGCAATCTGATCCTGAACTGCCCGCATAAAGTCACTGACAGCTATTACTGGACCATCAAATACTTCAAATTTCTGGGTCACATAAGCGACACGTTGATCGTGAGGATTGAGCAAGTTGTGGCGATCGGTTTCTAAACCATCACGACGCAGTTCGTTCCATGAAGTAACAGACCAGACATCAGCCTTGATACCAAAATCATCCATGAGCAGTTGTTGTGCTTTGGTCGCCCAGTTAAGCGCAACTCCAGAAGCCAAGAGGTTGACTTCGTTCTTGCCCTTTTTCGATGCCGGGGAGTACAAATACATGCCTTTGAGCAGACCTTCAACATCCAGGTTCTCTGGCTCTGCGGGCTGCATATAAGGCTCGTTGTAGACGGTTAGATAGTAATAAATGTTTTCGCTGTTCTCGCCATACATGCGGCGCAGACCATCCTTGACGATATGCCCGACTTCATAACCGAAGGCAGGGTCGTAAGCAACAACGGCTGGATTGGTTGAAGCGAGAAGTGGCGAATGACCATCTTCATGCTGCAAACCTTCGCCATTGAGTGTGGTGCGGCCTGCGGTAGCTCCGACAACGAAACCACGGCACAACTGATCAGATGCTGCCCAGAAAGCATCTCCTGTGCGCTGGAATCCAAACATGGAATAGAAGATGTAGATAGGGATCATTGGTTCATCATGCGTCGAATAAGAAGAGCCAACTGCGGTGAAGGATGCTGTAGATCCAGCCTCGTTGATGCCTTCGTGCAAGATCACACCGGAGGTCGATTCCTTGTAGGACAACATCAATTCACGATCTACCGCGGCATATGTCTGACCCAGTGGTGAATAGATCTTAAGAGTCGGGAAGAGGCTATCTAGCCCAAAGGTACGAGCCTCATCAGGAATAATTGGAACAAATCGCTTGCCGATTTCGGGATCCTTAACCAAGTCCTTGAGCAAGCGAACAAATGCCATGGTGGTGGCGACTTCTTGTTGTCCAGAGCCACGCCTGACAGAGTCATAGGTGGAATCAACTGGTTGTGGCAGCGGACGAGAAATCTTGCGGCGGGATGGAACCGATCCACCGAGTTCACGGCGGCGTTCCATCATGTACTTGTATTCCGGTGATTCAACGCCCGGATGGTAATAAGCAGGAACCTTTGCATCGATCGCCGAATCTGGAAGAGGAATATGCAAGGTATCGCGGAATTGAATCAAATCTTCATGCGTCATCTTCTTCATCTGGTGCGTCGAATTACGTGCTTCGAAGTGCGAGCCCAAAGTCCAACCCTTGATGGTCTTCGCCAAAATTACGGTTGGCTTACCATTCTTCTCGGTGGCGGCTTTATAGGCAGCGAAGAGTTTGCGGTAATCATGTCCACCACGCTTGAGACCCCAGATCTTCTCATCGCTCCAGCCAGCGACAAGCGCTGCAGTACGTGGATCGCGACCAAAGAAGTTCTCACGGACATATGCGCCGCTTTCGGCCTTAAATGTTTGGTAATCGCCATCGGGAGTGCGGTTCATTAAATCAACGAGTGCGCCTTCGCGATCGTTAGCAAGGAGTTCATCCCACTCACGACCCCATACGACCTTGATGACGTTCCAGCCCGCGCCACGGAAAATTGATTCGAGCTCTTGAATGATCTTTCCATTTCCACGGACTGGACCATCCAAACGTTGCAAGTTGCAGTTAATGACAAAATTGAGATTGTCGAGTCCTTCGCGCGCAGCAAGACTGATCGCACCCAAGGTTTCTGGCTCATCGCACTCGCCATCACCCAAGAAAGCCCAGACATTTTGATCCGAGGTATCTTTAATTCCGCGGCCCTGTAAGTAACGGTTATAACGCGCTTGATAAATTGCATTGATCGGACCTAGTCCCATTGAAACGGTAGGGAACTGCCAGAACTCTGGCATCAAACGCGGATGCGGGTAGGAAGAAAGACCGCCACCTGAATGTGAAAGTTCTTGACGGAATCCATCCATCTGATGTTCGGTCAATCGTCCTTCGACGAATGCGCGGGCGTACATTCCTGGACTGGCATGGCCTTGGAAGAAAATCTGATCTCCCCCACCAGGATGCTCTTGGCCGCGGAAGAAGTGGTTGAACCCAACTTCATAGAGTGAAGCCGATGATGCAAAGGTGGAGATGTGTCCGCCGACGCCAACACCGGGACGCTGTGCACGGTGCACCATGATCGCTGCGTTCCAGCGGACGATGGCGCGGATGCGACGTTCGAGCGCTTCATCGCCGGGAAAATCTGGCTCGCGGTTGGTAGGAATTGTGTTGATGTAATCGGTGGTGCGAAGTGCACCAACGCCCAACTTATTCTCTTGGGCATGCTGCAGGAGCGAGAGCATGATGTAGCGGGCACGCGTAGGTCCGGCGCTGGCGAGCAGTGAGTCAAGGGAAGCCTTCCATTCAGCGGTCTCCGAAGGGTCCAGATCGACCAACTGGTCGATTAGGTTGTTCGGGGTATCGATGAATTGGTTGAATCCGCTCGCTTCGCTCATGGGAGGAGTTTATTCACATCAAAAGGCTTGCGCTCACGCCATAAGTTGAGTGGACTACTCCTACTCGGCCCACACAGGGCAGGAGCCAGGGGATAGGTGCCATAGCCCCACCGAGGCAGTTTGGAGGTTAAGTTCTAGTGAACTCCCCACAGGGGTTAGCGGTGAGTATTGAACGCCTCGGGCTGGTTCCCGGTGAGTTAATACTTGAGGTCGGCTATGAGAGCGACTGCGATGATCAATTGCGCCATGCCATCGAGGCAAAGATTGGTTCTAATCTACTCAGCGGACATCTCGATGAAGTTGTTGATGCTGTAATCGTCTGGTGGCGCGAGGGTGATGGAGATCTCGTTGATGATCTCGTTGATGCGCTGACTTACTTAAGCGAAAATGGGCCGATCTGGCTCTTAACCCCTAAAGTTGGCATTGCAGGGCACGTTGAACCGAGCGATATTCAAGATTCTGCTCCTACGGCTGGACTGACACAGACAGTTTCATTTTTAGTTGCACCGAATTGGACCGCAACAAAATTAGTTGCTCGAAAGAGCGCCAAACGTTAAGAAAGTAGATTATATGTCTCTGACCATCGGCCAGACCGCTCCAGACTTCTCCCTGACCAATCAATTCGGCGAAAAAGTTACCTTGTCTTCATTTAAGGGAGAGAAGAACGTCGTCGTAGTCTTTTACCCATTCTCATTTACCGGCACATGCACCGGTGAGCTCTGCGCTCTTCGCGATGACCTGTCAGCATTCCAAAATGAAGGTGCAGAACTTCTTGCTATTTCTTGCGATTCACCATTTACTCAAAAGGTATTCGCAACCCAAGAGAACTACAACTTCCCAGTTCTATCTGACTTCTGGCCACATGGCGCAGTGGCTGAGGCCTTCGGAGTATTCAACGCAGAACGTGGATGCGCTATTCGTGGCACATTCATCATCGATAAAGAGGGAATTCTGCGATGGCAGGTCGTCAATGGAATGGGTGATGCGCGAAATATCGTCGATTACAAGGGTGCGCTCGCTGCCCTCTAGTAATTAGCGCCAATTCCACACGATTTTTGGTCTGCCCCACTTACTCAGGTACAGTGGGGCACTCAATACCGGGCGGCTAGCTCAGCGGTAGAGCGCTTCGTTTACACCGAAGATGTCGGGGGTTCGAAACCCTCGCTGCCCACGTTGTGATGTGTCGGGACATCGTTGACAGATGTGGCGAGACATCGGTGACACTTCACTTCGGTTTTCTCGATCTCTTCGTCATTTCATCAACCAAGTAGTTTGTCCAGTAGGTTCTTGTTGGC
>Ga0214233_1000351_pt1 | contig 16607 bp, 19 predicted proteins | sample TroBogypolimnion_22_FD_153071 | JGI IMG/M metagenome (GOLD analysis project Ga0214233, IMG submission 153071) | Freshwater microbial communities from Trout Bog Lake, WI - 01JUL2008 hypolimnion | ecosystem: Environmental > Aquatic > Freshwater > Lake > Hypolimnion/Profundal zone | place: Trout...
CGCCTGAATAGTGATGAAGTATGTGATTTTCGTGCACTTCAATGAACCAAAGAAGCAAGGACATGCAGCCCGACCAAACAGCCATGATTCGATAACGCTGGAGTGCACCTTCTAGACCCTTTTTCATGCCCCCACCTTATCGGCGATTTCATGGTGTTTGGCGCTCCGCCTTGAAATAAATGGAGCGGCCATCACGAGGAGCGCCATAAACCACCAGATGACTACATAGGAAATGTGTTGCCAATAAAATCCCGATATCGACTGCTGGAGTACTGGCGCAGGAACGCGCGTGCCTGAAACTAGTTGACCGCTCTGATCCACCTCTGTTGTTGCAACCACATATCCGTCAAAGAGGCTGTAGCCACCAGTGCCAGCAATCAGCGCTGGATCGAGCCGACCCAAGGATTTCGCAGAGTTGAAGCCATGATCTTCCTGTTGGCGTGGATAGAGCCGTCCAACAACCGAGAGCGTCTGATCGTTAAATGTAAAGGATCCATCATTAAGTCCACGCACTACCAGGATGGCACGGTTGTTGGAGATCAAGAAGAGTCCAACGGAGAGGTCTTTATAACCCTGGCCACTAACCGATTGCGTAGGTGCTACATAGTTTTCGACGTAGTGCCCCTGCAAAGTAACGATGCGATTTACAGCTGCCGTGTAAATATTTTTTCCTGCGACATCTACTGAGGTAAGGGCGATGGGGACCGCGCTAGGAACGACCTTTCCCTGAAGTGCTGTCGCCTGAGCACGATGCCATTGCCAAAGCCCTAGCTCGAAGAAGACTCCAGTACCCAGCAGCACTGCTAAAAATATTGAAATTACTCTGCGGAATTTACTCTTGTTCATCAGTCGGCTTCGCAGCGCGCTTATATCGACGATAAAAACTCACTATAAGAAAGACAAAAGCCACAGTGAGAACGATCATGACGAGCGATGCGGCGAGCCCCGTGTTGATGTCTGTGTTGTCATTCATGACCCGATTATCCTACGAAGTTCTGACCTATGCTTACCTGTATGGACGAGACCGCTAGTGATGACTATCTCCACCAGCGTTACGGCAAATCCCAGAAGGCTCGGCGGCCCTGGCTGATTCCCGCCCTCATCGTGCTGGTAGTTGGGGGCGGCTGGTTGATCTGGTCAGCAAACCACTATTCAAAGCCCGAGGTGTCTACCGACCTAATCTCCTTCTCGGTAGCCAATCCGAAAGAGGTCTCGCTACGGTATTTCATCAATGTGAGGACAGCTAGCCGCTCCCATCAATGCATCCTGACCGCCAGCGATTATCAAGCAAATATCGTCGGACAAATAACCGACACGATTCCCGCTGGTGGCCACAATTACACACGTCGAATAGTGATTCCCACACGAACGGCAGCGGTCTCGGCCACAATTGAACATTGTTCTTAGCCCGCGTTAAACTCCCTCTCTTATGACAAACCAGACCTGGCTCACTCTCGACGCAGCCGAGCGACTGCGCGCCGAACTCCTCGACCTGGAAGGTCCCCGCTTCGCCGATATCGTCAAGAAGATTGAGGCTGCTCGGGCTGAAGGAGATCTTAAAGAGAACGGTGGCTACCACGCCGCCCGCGAAGAGCAAGGAAAGATTGTCGGTCGCATTCGCCAGTTAAAACATATGCTCGAAAACGCCCACATTGGTACGCCTCCAGAAAGTGAATCAGGAGTCGTCGGGCTGGGCATGGTCGTCAAGATTGATATGGCCGGCGATGAAATGACATTCCTCTTAGGATCCCGCGAGATCGCCACTGGCGATATCGAGGTTTACTCCGAGAAGTCTCCACTCGGCTCTGCAATTCTTGGAGCCAAAATTGGCGAACAGGTTAATTACGAGACCCCAAGCAAGAAGATCTTCGTGGTCACCATTCTCGAGGCAAACCCTTATGCGTAGCCCTTCTTTTAGCGGCTATTTGCGCTCTTATAACGCCTGACACTGAGCGGAATAAAGATCGCCATGATTACAACCATATATATCAACGAAGCCACGATGGGATTTTGACTCGGGAAAGAATTCGCTGTTACACCAAAGGTATTGTGAAAACCAAAGAGCTGACGCGCAGCGGCAACCATCGTTGAAACCGGATTCCATTCCGCAAAGTACTGCAGCGCTCTGGGCATCGAAGTTGTCGATGCGAAGGCGTTAGATAGAAAGGTCAGCGGGAAGGTGAAAAGGAAGGAGACGTTGGCGACTACGCGAGCATCCTTCGACATCAGTCCGGCGAAAACACCAGCCCAAGAAAGCGCGTAACCAAAGAAGAGCAGCATCAAGAAGCCGAGGAATATATGGAAGGGTCCGGAAGTTGGACGCCATCCCACTAAGTAGCCAGCGAGCCCCATAACAACGAGCACAACGATGTTAAGTAGACCATCGCCCAGTGTTCGACCTACTACAAGTGCAGAACGAGCGATGGGCAGTGATCTAAAGCGATCGATCAGACCCTTCTCCATATCTTGAGCTAAACCTTGCGCGGTAGCTGCCAGAGTGAAGGTAACCGTCTGCACAAAGATTCCTGGCATCAACAGTTGTACATATCCGCCTTTGATACCGACTCCCAAGCCACCAAATACATAGCGAAAGAGCAGCACAAACATCACGGGCTGGATGGTGTTAAAAATGAGTACTTCAGGAACCCTGGTCAATTGCAAGAGTTGGCGCTTGGTAATGACAAGAGCATCTTTTATTCCGTTCATGTGCGGGCTCCCTTCTTCTTCTTTCCGGGCTCTTCGGCCACAACTTCCTCGGCTACATGACCAGTAAGCGATAAGAAAACATCGTCGAGGGATGGGCGCTTCAAAGCGAGGTCAAGCGCGTGAATCCCGGCGCTATCGAATTCGCGGATTACCGCGATCAAAGATTGGGTGCCATCAAGTACTGGAACTGAAATCCTGCGCAATCCGTGATCGACAGTTGCATGTCCGTGAGTTACCTTTTCGATAATCTCTTTCGCCTTATCAATATTGGCTTCTGCAACGACGATCTCAATTCTTTCGCCACCGACCTGATCCTTGAGGTGGTCGGAGGTTCCGCGCGCGATAACTCGACCGCGATCGATCACAACAATGTCATCGGCCAATTGGTCGGCCTCTTCTAAATATTGGGTGGTTAAAAGCAGGGTGACCCCCTCACGAACGAGATCTTCAATAACTCCCCACATCTCCATACGACCCCGGGGATCAAGTCCCGTCGTTGGTTCATCTAGAAATAAAACCTTTGGTCGAATAATCAAAGATGCTGCGAGGTCCAGACGACGGCGCATTCCGCCCGAAAAGGTCTTAATAGGGCGCCGTGCGGCGTCGGTGAGAGAGAACTGCGCCAAGAGCTCGGTGGCTCGTACCCGCGCCTGCGCTGCGCTCAAGTGATAGAGCTGGCCGAACATGACCAAGTTATCCCAGCCGGTCAACGTTTCATCGACCGCGGCATATTGCCCGGATAGACCAATAATCTGGCGCACCGCCTTGGGGTTCTTCACCACATCTATTCCACCGACTGTGGCGTGGCCAGAATCGGGAATGAGCAGGGTAGAGAGAACGCGTACTACGGTGGTTTTACCGGCTCCATTGGGGCCCAGGACCCCTAAAACGGTGCCTTCTTCGACATCGAGGCTGAGGTCATCGAGAGCCCGAACAGCCCCTTTTCGATAGGTTTTCACCAGATTTTCAGCGGTCACGCTCTTCATGTACCAAGCGTAGCAAGCAACAACTCTCTCGCAACGCTAGAATTACTTGAAAGTTCAATGACCTCACCCACTCGAAGAGCCATTCCTAATTGATAAGGGATTACATGTCTGAAAAAAATAAAGAACACGCACCAATGACCCACAAGCAGATCATGACCGTAATGTTTGGATTGATGACGGGTCTGCTTCTTGCGGCGCTCGATCAGTCGATCGTTTCTACTGCGCTTAAGACCATCACCGTCGATCTCGGTGGACTCAACCATTACACCTGGGTAGTCACCGCCTACTTGCTGACATCGACAGCATCTACTCCTCTTTATGGAAAGATCTCCGACCTTTACGGTCGTCGTCAGGTCTTCCAATTCGCAATCGTTACCTTCTTAATAGGTTCCTTCGCAGCAGGCGCTGCACATACCATGACGCAGCTCATCGCTTTCCGTGCCCTACAAGGTCTCGGTGCCGGTGGACTTATGTCACTTACCTTCGTGATCATCGGTGATGTTGTTTCACCTCGTGAACGCGGTCGCTACCAAGGTTACTTCGGAGCGGTCTGGGGCTTAGCTACTGTTGCTGGTCCACTCCTCGGTGGATTCTTCTCCGACCATAACAAGGTTCTTGGAGTTACCGGATGGCGTTGGATTTTCTACATCAACCTTCCACTTGGAATCATCGCGTTGATTATCACATCTGCCGTATTGCATATTCCTAAAATTCATAAAGAGCACAAGATCGATTACTTTGGCGCTTTTATTTTGGTCCTTGCCGTCTCGGCCGTCCTTCTTGGTATTTCTGTTTATGCTCCAGAAGTTGGTTGGCTCAAGGCTAAGACCTTGCTCTGGATCGGCGGCGGATTAGTGTTATTCGCGCTCTTCTTGGTTAATCAAGCGAAGGCTGCTGAACCAATTCTTCCGCTCCGTTTATTCAAGAACCATACCTTCAACATCACATCGCTCTTGGGATTCCTCGTGGGTGCGGCGATGTTCGGTGCGATCGTGATGTTGCCGCTGTATTTCCAGCTGGTGAAGCACAATTCAGCCACCTTGTCCGGCTTAAAGCTGCTCCCGTTGATGCTTGGAATCATCTCGGCATCGATTGGTTCAGGAAAGTGGATTTCCAAACACGGTAAATACAAGATGTTCCCCGTTGCCGGAATGGTTCTCATGACCATGGCTCTCTCAGGATTGGTAATTCTGAGCGAAACAACTGCATACTGGCAGATTGCCGTCTTTGAACTCCTGCTGGGAGCTGGACTCGGATTCTCGATGCAGAACATCGTTATCGCACTGCAAAATTCGCTCGATGTCAGGGATATGGGCGTCGGAACCAGCTTGAACACCTTCTGGCGTTCTATCGGTGGAACTCTCGGCGTCGCTATTTTCGGATCAATCTATGCAAGTAAGTTGACGGGTTACATCACAAGTGGTGTCTCATCACTCACAGCAAAAAATCCAGCAGCACTTGTCGGAGCAACTCCGCAGGCGCTTTCTCAGTTGAGAAATAATCCAGCCGTCATGGCGAAATTCACTCCAGAGTTGCAAGCAACGGTTCTTCACAGTTATGTGCAGGCTTTCCACATCGTATTCATATCTGCAGCGCCCGTTACTGCAATTGGATTTTTGGTTGCTCTTGCACTCAAAGCTGCACCGCTCAAGACCGGTGCAGAACATGCAAAGGCCATGAAGGAAGCAGCTGGCGAAGCTGTTGGTTAATAATCAGCAATAAAAAACCCCGCGAGAATTCACTCGCGGGGTTTTTTATTTATTTCGCTAAGGCTTCTTAAATAAGTAGAATGAAAGTACCGCAAAATTGAAGAGGCTTAAGCTTGCAAAGAGGAACCCAGTAAAAAATAAGTTGTTGGAATTGGTCGAAATGCTGAGTCCCAGCTGCGAAACATCGCCGACTTCGTGCATGCTGCGAGTGAGCGCCCGGCTATCTTTAATCGAAGCGAGCATTCCGCTCAATGAGAAGACCCCGCCCGCGGCAACCAAACCGAGGGTGAAGGCTTTAAGATCGAGCGGCGACTTATAGGTCAGCTTTCCGGTAGTCGTGAGAACTAAAACGGCGGCCAAGAGGATGGTGGGTGCCAACTGCGAGGAGATTCGCTGGGCGCGTTGCCCGTTCCAAATCTGAAGTAAATCCTTTTCGCGTAGTGCCATAGTCGAACCTCCGGTCTAATGTATTTGGTGCTACCTTACTACGGAGGAGATAAACAGAAGATGCATGCATGGACCTGGTTCGCTATCGCTGGAGTTTTCGTTGTCCTGGAAATTCTCAACTTCAGCCTCGTCTTCGCATCCTTCGCCATGGGTGCCGTTTTCGCAGCTCTCGCTCGATTGATTACGCCAAATGTGCCAGCCCAATGGGTTCTCTTTGCGCTAGCGACTGTTCTTAGCCTGCGCCTCAAACCGATATTAACCCGCTACATATTTCGCAAAACCCCTCCATCCGATACCGGCATCCGTGCCCTAATTGGCCAAAAGGCAGTTGCTACTTCTCAAATTTCCGATTCCTCGGGAACAATCACTCTGAAAAACGAAACGTGGACGGCGCGCAGCGAAGGCGGCACCATCGAAATCGGACAGAACGTGACCGTAACGAGGATTGATGGCGCCGTAGCGGTCGTGATTTTACGAAGTGAATCCCAAGTCAATTAAGGAGTAATGATGGCTCTACTGATCGGACTAGGCGTTGTGGTTCTACTCGCCATCCTCATCACGATTGGATCGATCCGCATCATTCCACAGGCTAGCGCTGGAATCGTCGAACGCCTTGGCAAGTATCACAAGACCCTTGAACCTGGGCTCAATTTAATTGTGCCAGGAATCGATCGCTTACGTCCCCTGGTTGACCTGCGCGAAAAAGTAGTCTCCTTCCCGCCTCAGCCAGTTATTACTGAAGATAACTTAGTGGTCAGCATCGATACCGTAATTTATTTCCAAGTTACCAATCCTAAGTCAGCTACCTATGAAATTGAGAATTACATCCAAGGCATCGAACAACTCGTTGTAACAACGCTGCGTAACTCTGTCGGTGGATTAGATCTAGAGAAAGCACTGACTTCGCGTGATCATATCAACGCAATCTTGCGCGGCGTCCTGGATGAAGCCACAAGCAAATGGGGCGTGCGCGTTAACCGAGTCGAGATTAAGGCGATTGAGCCACCTCCAAGCGTGCAAGAATCAATGGAGAAACAGATGCGTGCAGATCGCGATAAGCGTGCCGCAATCTTAACTGCCGAAGGTGAAAAGCAGAGTCAAATCCTTCGAGCTGAAGGAAATCGGCAGGCAGATATCTTGCGTGCCGAAGGTGAAGCACAGGCCCGTGTGATCAACGCCGAAGGTGAAGCTACGGCTATTGCCAGAGTCTTCGATGCAATCCACAAAGCTAATCCCGATGAAAAAGTATTGGCCTACAAGTACCTCGAGCAACTTCCTATCATTGCCAATGGCACCGCGAGCAAACTCTGGATTATTCCTGCAGAACTCTCTGGCGCTGCTGCTTCGATTATCAAGGCTTTTAAACCTCAATAATCCAACTCCAGTATCGCCTTCAACTTCTTAGAGTGCGTGTTTTCTAGACCTTTTACACACTCGCGAAAAGTGTTGAGTGCCTACACTCGTAATCTATTACGTATCTCATACCTGCCATCAGAGAGCAGGTATACATTGAATACATGTTGATCTGTAACCCAAACCCTTGTTTTTCAAGGACTTTGCAGATGTCGCACTTTGAGCGCGGCGCTATCATGCGCGCACCTTCGGCAGAAGTACGTGCCGGTGGAAAGGGGATCGACGCTGCTCGTGTTGGTAAATCACTCAAGAAGAGATCTCCACTTCTGGTATTGATCGGTGATCTAGATGGCGATCAATACTCTCGATTCCTTGCAGAAGAAGGTTTGGATTTTAAGACTTCGAGTTATCACGGAAAAATACGGGTGGCCACGATGTACCACGAAGACAATTCGCCCACAACAACCATCGTCAACGAAGAAGGTCCATCCATCTCGCAGGGGGAATGGGATGCATATCTGGCGGCGATTCAGCACGAAATCAAGCCTCGAGAAATTGTTGCTAGCATGGGAAGTTTCCCGATCGGAATTAGTGAAGAGAACATTGCCGAGCTAATATCCCTAGTACATCGAAGCAAGAGCCTGATATTTTTCGATGCAGCACCGCACTTCCTTATATGGGCACTGCGCCATGGCGCCGATATCGTCTCACCCAATCTTGATGAAGCCGAGGCGGTCATAAAGGGATTCTCAGAGGATCTCTTTCGAGGAGAAGACTCCAATGGGCAGACACGTGCCGAGAGAGCTGCATTGGCCTTATGCATCATGGGAGCAAAGCTGGCGATCGTACATGCCGGAGCCCTGGGCGCTGCCCTCGCATTTTCAGGAAAGACAATCTGGGTCCCCACTGTTGAAGTCATGGTCAAGAGCTCGGTGGGGGCCGGAGACTCATTAGCTGCTGGCTTTATTCTCAAGAGCGAAGAGCAAGGCGATGTTACAGAGATGGATTTGATTGACTGGAAACTCTCTTTGCAATACGGAACAGCTACGGCATCCGCTGCCTGTGAAATGGGGCGTTCGGGCGATCTAGATGCGATCCGCGTTCAACAATTATTTGATCAACTCCTAAAACTTAACGAAACCAGAAGGTGAGGCGCGAGATGAACATCGAGCAATTTGAGCGAATGAGGGTCGGCAAGGGATTTATAGCTGCACTCGATCAAAGCGGTGGCAGCACCCCGAAGGCGCTTCATCTCTACGGCATCGACGAATCGCAGTATTCCACGGAAGGGCAGATGTTTGATTTGGTGCACCAGATGAGGAGCCGCATCATTACTAGCCCAGTGTTCAACAGCGAACGGATACTTGGAGCGATTCTCTTTGAAATGACCATGGAACGTTTAGTTGAAGGGTTACCGACAGCCGAATATTTGTGGCATCGCAAGGGAATCGTGCCATTCCTTAAGATCGATAATGGATTACAGCCGGTGATCAATGGGGCCTGCCTCATGAAACCTATCCCCGAGCTAGTCACACGGTTAAATAAGGCAGTTAGTTATGGAGTCTTTGGTACCAAAGCCAGGTCACTCATTCAGGAATCGAACTCTGTTGGAATTGGCGCCTGCGTAGATCAACAATTCGAGATCGCACACAAAGTTTCAGCATTTGATCTCATCCCGATCATCGAACCCGAAGTAGATATCAAGAGCCCGGAGAAGAACTGGATCGAACATATACTCAAACGTTCGCTCTTGGATGCGCTGGACTCACTCGATAGTTCGCAGAACGTCATGCTCAAATTAACGCTCCCCGACGAAGCAAACTATTACCGCGAACTCACCCATCACCCTCGGGTCGTCCGAGTAGCGGCCCTCTCTGGTGGATATACCCAGATTCATGCAAACGAGCTGCTCGCGCAGCACGATGGGTTAATCGCTAGCTTCTCCAGAGCGCTCACCGAAGGGTTAAAGCAGCAACAGAATGACGGAGAATTCGACAACACGTTAGATCGATCAATTCAGCAGATTTACACCGCCTCTGTTAAATAGGGATATACCCTTCGGGAATGAGAATTTTGATTAAGGTTGTGCGTAACTTTGTCATTGTTGTCGTCGCCCTCTTCATTGGACTCTCCGCTTTCTTCCACTACATCCACTATCCCAACGTGATCGCAGCTGTTCGACTTGGATTAGCTCCCGCTTCGAAGACTCCGACGCTGATGCCTTGGCACACTGTCGCGCCATCCACGACTCCCGTAATTTGGCCAACTGGGACGGAGCAGATGCCAGCCACCGTGAAATACCAAGGACAGTCCTTGACCTGGGATCAGTTCCTACAAAAGTCGTTTACCAATGCATTTCTCGTTGTGCGCAACGGTGTCATCACCTATGAGTACTACAACATCAAAGCTGGGATGACGAAAACTTCTCAACTTCCCTCATACTCCATGGCAAAAACTTTAACTTCGCTCGTGATCGGACAATTGGTTACCCAACGAAAGATTCGCGAGTCTGACACCTTTATTTCATTCTTCCCACAATGGAAAACGGGTACATCCTTCGACAAGGTCACGATTCAAAGTCTGCTGGACATGGAAGCTGGAGTGGGCGTTACTGATAACTATCCCAATGGCCCGATGGGCTGGGGTGTTGGAATCGCCCAGATGTACGCCACGACAGATGTGAACTGGTTCATGTCCCACAATCGCATGATGCTTGAAGCACCAGATACCAAGGCTGACTACCGCAGCATAGATACGCAGATGTTGGGACTCATGATTCAAAAAGTAACCGGTGGAACTGTCTCCAATTACTTCAGCAAGAACATATGGCAACCTGTCGGAGCAACAACAGCGGCAACCTGGAATGTGGACCACGTCAACGGCCACGAAAAGACATTCTGCTGTTTCAATGCAACCGCTCGGGATTACGCGCTCATCGGTCAATTGGTTCTTAACAACGGCAAAGCAGGCGGACAAGAACTCATTAGCCCCGCTTGGATGAAGAGAATTTCTACACCGGTCGTGAAGTTGGATTATGGCTGGGGTTATGGCGCGCAGGTTTGGCATCCCTACCCTGGTATTGACTTAGCTGAAGGCTTACACGGCCAGCAGATCTTTATGGATCCCGCTACCAAGACTGTCGTCCTGAAACTCAGTGATTATCCCAATGGAGATGATCCACAAGATGCGATCTCATCTGTGCTTTATCAGGTGGCGCGGTCAAAAAGGTAAATCCATTGAGCGCTCATAGGGTCTAACTAGTGCTCACCCGCTTCGCCCACTCTCGATAGGCATCAGATAATTCTGTGATTTCGGCAATGGCGTGAATTTTCTCGCGGGCGCCTGAACGAGCGGCAAAGACATCAGAGATTGTGATGCCATGTTCTGGGCGATGGATGATTTCGATCGATGCACCTTTTTGGATGGATGCACCTTCAATAATTCGTAAATATGCACCGGAGCGGTTCGCCTCTGTGAATTCTTTTATCAGGGTCGGGCGATCCCAGAAGCCAGAGAATTTCCGGCAAGGGATCCGTGGCTCAGATACTTCGAGAAGTAACTCCCCTATGCACCATCGCTCTCCAATAAGCGCACCCGAAAGATCAAGGTCCATTGTGGTGAGATTTTCTCCAAATTGACCGGGCGCGATTGGCTTTCCGATCTTCACCTCCCACCATTGCGCATCTTCTCGAGCATATGCATAAACCGCTTTGTTATAACCACCGTGATTTACTCGATCAACAACGGTGTCGCCTACAACGCCCTCACCGCGGAAAAGGACTGGCCCATCAACTGCTGCTTTGTTGATTCCCGTTCCTTCACCGGAGTCGGTCCAGTTTTGCGCCTGGCTCACTCTGGCGATATTTATGGAGAGCACTCGACCAGTCGCCAAATTCATGCAAGGAGTTTACCTCTGCGACTATTGGCTGGGAGGGTAAGAGCCAATTAGGCTGAGTGAGTAACTTTCTATCGAGAAGCGAGGATGAAAGTGAAGGAATTGGAGAACAAGGTCGCACTCGTCACGGGTGCAGGCAGAGGAATCGGGCGCGCTATAAGTCTCGCTCTGGCAGGTGAAGGTGCGCAACTTATTCTGGCGGGAAGAGATATTCCAGCTTTGAATGGCACTGCGGCACTGATTGCCTCATTAAAGGTCGCCCCAACACCACTTGTTTGTACTATAGATCTGCTTGATCTCGCCACCATACAAAATTCTGTCGCGCAATCTTTAGAAACCTTTGGCCATATTGATATTTTGGTGAATAACAGCGGCATTGCCGGCAAGGCTGCACCACTCTGGGAGTTAAATGAAGCCGAATGGGATGAAACTATCGACACAAATCTCAAAGGTCCCTTTCTGCTCTCGAAAGCAGTCATCCCTTCCATGATCTCTCGAAAATCTGGCTCCATTATTTTCATCGGATCTATAACAGGAAAACGGCCGCTCATAAATCGAAGCGTGTATGCCGCATCTAAACTTGGCATGGTGGGAATGATGCGCACCTTAGCTTTAGATCTAGGTAAGCACGGAGTGCGAGCAAATCTCATCTCGCCTGGATTCGTTGCTGGTCCACGATTGGATAGCGTCATCGCTCAGGTCGCAAAGCAGGAAAATAGAAAACCTGAAGAAGTGACAGCCTCTTGGTTAGAAATGGTACCTACCGGCAGATTTGTCACTCCAGAAGAGGTCGCGCAAGGCGTACTATTTCTTGCATCCGATCGATCAGGCTCCACAACTGGTGAAGATCTAAATATTTCGGGTGGCTTGGTGATGTACTAGAGCGCTCCTTCTCTCTGCGAAATTTAGAACTCTCGGATAGATTTAGCTCATGAAAAAGGTTGCACTGGTCTTAGCGCTCATCACGACAGCACTCATTTCAGTGAATCCTGCTCCCGCCATTGCTGGCGCCGACAAGTACCAAGATCTACAAACTCTGGTTAAATATCGAATTCTCAAACCAGCAAATACTTTAGGGCTCAAGCCCCTCAACTTCGAAGTGCGCCCTTGTCGGCTATTTCCAAAGAAGGATAAATATCTTCTCGTCGGTTTTGGATCGGCAGATATGGGAATCGCTGTAGTGGAAACGGCAGCCGCTTTTAACTGCACCGGGGTTGATCATCCGCAATCCCTGGGAACCACAAAGATTAATGGAATCACCGCAAAGGTCGGGATTTACTGCGGCACCTCTACATGTACGGCGGCTTCATTTGCCCAACACGGGGGAGAAATAACATTCACCCTGCCGGCGAAAAAGCCATACGGTGCCACATATATCCGTGTCGGAACTCAGGGTGGGTTTTCGCTTAAACAGCTCACAACTTTTGCAACGAGCCTCAAGCCACTCGTCAAATAAATAAGACTTAAATCTGCCCCGGGCCAGAGCACATTAAGACTTCAGCTTGTTTTATTAGGCTATTGAATGGCCTGCGCCATTGCTTGGGCATTTGTGGCGAGATCGCCTCGGCTCAACGCTCCCCCAATAAGCAGAGCGCAGTCCTTTCCATAGGCCTGCAAAATTTCTGGAATCTTTTCTAAAGTCATCCCGCCTGCTGGTGCGACCCAAATTGGCTTGAGGTGCCCCAAAGGTCTCTGCGCGTGATCAAGAATTTCCCGACATTGAGCAGGGGTAAAGGAAAATCTCCCGCCTGTATTTGGGAAGATCGTGATATCTGCCCCAGCCAATCGGGCGAAGGTGCCAAAGAGAAGTCCGTGCGCAATGCCATTTGTTGGGGAGGATGTGTAAGACCCCAATAAAGCAGGGTGAGCTTGAATCGGCAATCCGATCGAATCATCCTCGGCCAGGGTTCGCATTGAATCAAATCCGGTGATCCCGGGCAACACCAAGAGAGATCCAGCACCTAACGCCTTTGCAGTGTGAGCTGCTTCGTGAATCTGATCAAATGGCAGGTTAAGACTGGGTGCGTAAGCGCAATTCTTGCCAGTGATTTCATTCGCATCCTTAACGGCCCTAGAGACTAATTCGACTCTTTCGCGCCACATGGACCAGGGCTGATTCGCCAAACTGTGATCATCCTTTATGAGATCAAAACCAGCCAATGCCAAAGTGCGAGCCATCTCAGCCAAAGTTTTCGAGTCTGATCCCATGGGTTTGAGTGCCGTTGTAAGTAAAGGTCTAGTAGGTGCGCCAAAATGTGTCCTCAATCCATCTATTCCAAAACGAGGGCCGCGAAATTTCCCCAAGATCGAATCTGGAAGGTCCACTCCAATGAGGCGAAGATTTGGAATAAGCGAGGCATTTCCCCATAGAACATTGAGTAGTTGTGGAAGTTCGTATCCCGTATTGCCAGCAGGGTAGGAAATAGAAATTTGGTAAACTCCGTCAGAGATCGAAGATATCTCTTCTACCTTTCCGACCACTTCATCTTGAATCCATTGGGGAGCTAAATCAATTGGAAACTCGATCGACTGTTCGACTCGAACAAAGTCAGCAATCTCTTGGGGTCCCGTACCGTGATATTCATACGTAACACAAATGCGATCGTTCACAGTGCCTCGGCCTTCGCGCTACTGTGGACGCTTACTGTTCTTGATTCGACCAATTCAGACTCGCTGATATCAAGGTTTTTAGAGAGCAAGCTTTCAACCACCCCTACGAGCGATTTAGCGTCGAGCCCATATTCAGTCATTAGGTATTTCTGGGAAGCTCCGTGAGCATAGGTATCTTTGAGTCCGATTCGCTTGAGCGGCACACCCATTCCATTTTCTGACATCAATTCAGCAACGGCACTGCCAAGACCGCCCACGATGGAATGGTTCTCCATGGTGATTACTCCATATTTTGCAGTGGCCAAAGCTTTCATAACTATGGGATCGGTGAATGGCTTAAGTGTTGAAACATGCAGGTGCGTTATACCAACGCCCCTCTTCTGTAAAAGTGGAATTGCTCGTAGCGCCTCTTCGGTCATAATCCCCGATGTAATGAGGGTGATGTCGCTTCCGGTAGAAAGTATCCGCGCCGTATTGAATATAAATGGCTCATCTTTGGGGAATATTCTGCTTACTTCACCTCGAAGCGCGCGGATGTACACCGGTCCATCGACTGCATGAGCGACATCCAAAACTGATTCGGCTTCAGTAGCATCTCCGACTTCCAAGATCGTCATATTTGGGACTGCCCGTAAAACCGCGATATCTTCAATCGCTTGATGCGTGACGCCCCCTGGGGTCAAGATGCCAGGTAGGAAACCAACCAATCGCACCTTTAGAGAAGGGTAAGCAACGGACATCTGCAGTTGGTCTAGTGGCCTGCGATAAAGAAATACTGCAAAGGTATGCAGCCAGGGTTCGAATCCTTCGCGTGCCAGCCCAGCCGCCATGCCCATCATATTTTGTTCGGCCATTCCCATAGAGAAATAGCGCTCTGGATAGGTATCTCGCCAGCGCCCTACTTCACAGGAGTTTGTTAAATCAGCGGTCAGAACGAGAACCTCGGGTTTATCTTTTGACCAATCAATGAAGTTTTGCTCATGGGGACGGCTTACAATTTCATAGCTCATTTATTTAACCATCTCTGCATAGGCATGCTCATATTTGGCATGTTCGTCTTCGGATTTAAAACGTAAGTAGTGCAAACTGGGACGACGCTCATTCAATAAAGGCAACCCACGTACCGGATCGGTATAGCAGAGAACCATATGTGGCTTCTCGCTCTCTTTGAGGCAGGCTGCAGTCAGCGCAGCTAAATCATGGCCGTCTACGACAGAAACATCCCACCCAAACGCCTTTACCTTGTCAGCAAGCGGTTCTATGGACATTACCGACTCCATTGGGCCATCGCATTGGCCAGCGTTTACATCCACAATAACTCGTAGCTTCGACAACTTGTGAAAAGCGGAAGCTTGCAAGGCCTCCCAGGTTTGCCCCTCCTGAAATTCGCCATCACTCATAAATACCCAGGTCTTGCCGCTCTCGCCCCTTATCTTCCTTGCGATCGCTATTCCACCTGCTTGGGAGATAGCCTGCGAGAGGGACCCTGTTGTAGTTTCGAAACCGGGAGAATGTTCCGCCCCGATCATTTCAACAGTTGATCCATCCTTATTAAAAAAATCTAAGCCATCTTCACGTAACCTGTTGGTTTCAATCAAAGCGGCATATACCACTAGCGCATAATGAGCAGGGCTAATTATGAATCGATCGTTATCAGCGCTCTTAGCCCCGTGAAACTGGGCGCCCGTCATATAGCTCTTCACTGAAGGTGTTCCAACCATTGGTACCCCAAGAAAAGGAGGCGGATTGATCGGTCCATCGAGTGCTCCCAATTTTAGGACCCCGCCATACATGGCTGCTAGCAACTCAGCAGCCGAACACGCCTGGCTCATGTAGCCGCCATTGTTCGATAGCGTGTGAGCAAGAACTCTCATGCGGATTCCCTTTGCAATCCGTTGCATTTCTGCCAGGTTTAGTGTGTTGACCTGTGCTTCACCCATTTGCTTGCCTCCGACTTTGAGTAACCGTTTGACTATTGAATTATCGCGGAAAAGCAGCCGCCACTCCTCCATCCACAGCTATAACGCTGCCAGTTGTGCGTGACGATTTATCGGAGAGGAGGAAAGCGACGGCATTGGCTACGTCGAGACTTCTCACTCTTGCTTTGAGCAAATTCCGGGAGGCATAGAAATCTTCGAGCTCTTCGGGTTTAACACCGTGAGCGGCCGCGCGTTGTTCTCGGATGCCGCCTTCCCATAACTTGCTATTGTCGAATACGGCATCAGGATTCACCGCATTGGCACGAATTCCAGATGCGCCACCTTCGATGGCAGCTATGCGCATCAATTGCAGCATCCCCGCCTTCGTGACCGAGTATCCCCCGAAACCCGCACCGGGCGCGAAGGCATTTTTGCTAGCGACGTAAACTATTGATCCGCCCATATTCTGACTTTTGAAAGCTGTAATCACTTCTTTGGTCATCAGGAATGCGCTGGAGAGGTTTATTTCAAGTCCCTTGCGCCACTTTTCGGCACTGAGGTCATCCAAATTATCGGAAACACCAATCCCTGCATTAATAACTACTCCATCAATTCCACCAAAATGTGAGATGGATTCGGCAACGGTCCGAGCTACTGTTGCTTCGTCGGATTGATCTCCAACAACTAGGAGCGGCTGTGCGCTCTTTGCTGCGGTGAATTCGCTTTGAACTGTCTTCAACCCCGCTTCATCCAAGTCTGCCAAAACCACGTTAGCGCCGAGGCGACCGAGTTCAAGAGCGATGCCTCGACCGATTCCGCTTCCAGCCCCAGTGACAATAAATATGTGGCCAGTGAACACTAAGGGTGCAGGACGGTTCTTCAGTTTGAAGAGTTCCATTGGCCAATAATCGAAACCAAATATTTCAGAGTCAGGCAACGGGCTACCCTCACCAAAAGCATCTATCACTTGCGCAGCCACGTG
>Ga0214233_1000375_pt1 | contig 15657 bp, 15 predicted proteins | sample TroBogypolimnion_22_FD_153071 | JGI IMG/M metagenome (GOLD analysis project Ga0214233, IMG submission 153071) | Freshwater microbial communities from Trout Bog Lake, WI - 01JUL2008 hypolimnion | ecosystem: Environmental > Aquatic > Freshwater > Lake > Hypolimnion/Profundal zone | place: Trout...
GACCATTTTGGAAAGTTTGACACCGTTGAGGATGCTGACAAATACGCGCAGTCCTTGCATGAAGACCACGCAAAAAAGTTTGTCGATAAAATAAATCCCGCCGATGTTAAGTGGGACGTACCCGCCCCTGTCGGTTCATTTGCCGACAACGTCCGTCCTGAGGCCTTTCCTGAGAGCAAGCCGCAAAGTACAATGGCTCTAAGCCAAGGGCAACCAACCCCACAACCTCGCAAATTTGGTGTGACTGACAATATTGCTGGCGCTGTTGCTGAACCTTTGATGCAAATGGGTTCTGGTGCAATAGCGGCCCCTCTATCTAACCTTGCCGGGTTGGGGGCCATTGCTGTTCCAGACGTCAATCCTCAACAGGTGAAGCAGTCTGTTCAGACCGCCCTAACCTACGAGCCGCAAACCCCTGCCGGAAAAGCTGTTTCACAATACAATCCTGTGTCACTCATTGGGCAAGGAGTGAGTGAGGGTGTTGCCGCTCCAGCAAGGAAATATATTCAGGGTGATGCCGATACGACTTCATTGCGAGGAATGGCCGGGAGGGGGGTGGAGGAGGCAATCAACCAAGCCCCCGCAGTATTGGGCGCATCAATTTCTAAAGCTCCAATCTCTTCAGCAAATGAGGCTCTTCTCGCCAAACAAGCAAAATTGAATGCTCCCAAAGATGCCATCAGGGACGCTTCTCAATCCGCAGGGATAATCACACCTATTGAGGGCGACAGCTTGCTTGCCGGAATAGCCGGATTAAATAAATCCAACAAAGCTATAGCCGCAGGGAACGCCGCCGACTTCAGAAGAATAACTGCCGACTCATTGCCTGGTTGGGAAAAGAATGTGCCACTCACCCCGGATGAGTTGGGAAGCTACATAAGCGCTCAGGGCAAAGCGTATCGCGCTGTAGCCGAAGCTGGTGATGACCTATCGCATCAAATCAGCGTTCCTCAAGGCGACAGTAAAATTCTAGCCCCCAACGGGAGGCCAATCCCCTTGCCGCCAAAACTAACGACCAAATCGGGGTTCGCTCTGGATGATGCGTTCAAAGGCTCGATAAAAGAGATGGGCCACGAAATAAGTTCGCAGCTTGAGGAATTGCCACAAACCTTTAAAGCCCTCGGGCCATCCTTGGAGTTGGTTGGTGAATACGCTGGAAAAGATGTAATCAATTCTCGAACCACTATCCAAGCCATCAAAAAACTTAGAAGTGATGCCAATCTTGATTTCAAATCAGATGACACGGTTAGAATAAGCACAGGCTTTACCAGAAAAGCGATAGCTGAACAATTGGACGATCTGGTGGAACGCAATCTTGAGAAGGCCGGTAACAAAGAGTTGCTGGATCAATACAAACAAGCCCGTGTGAATATCAAGAAGGCATACGACATAAAGTCGGCTGTTGATCCTGTTGGTAACGTCGACATACGAAAATTCTATTTGATTTCCAAGAAAAATCCAGGTCTGTTAAAAGACAATTTAAAACTCCTTGCTGACTACGCCGGCACATTCCCGGAAGGCGCTCAGAAAGTTGGGAGCGGTTCGCAACTTATCGGCCCATGGGATTGGTTAATTGCAGGTGGCGCGGTTGCCTCCAAGCATCCTTTGGTTGGTGCAGCTGAGTTGATTGGCCGGGCGGGTGTTCCGCTTGCCGCACAGAAAGGCATGCTGCAAAAGAAAACCCCAAGTTACGCTCCACCGGGAGCAAGAATAATGCCGCCCTTCGTGGGTGAGTCAACCACTGAGGAAGCGACGCGACGATGACCAAAAGACTCCTCATACTCGATGATGGCTCCAACTGCCTCGATATGGTTCTCAGAGCCAGGGCCGCAGGGTGGACTGTCAAATGGTGGGATCGCCCACGCAAAGATGGCTCAGTCAAATTATCCGGCCATGGGCTGGTTGATAAGCTGACGGACTTTGGCGAGGTTCGGGCCAAGTGGTTGGATTGGGCTGATCTGATTTACCTGCCGGACAATATTTATTACGTGCCGATGCTCGAGCCGTATCGTAAACAAGGCTACCCGATCCTAGCCCCCTGTGTGGCTGCCGCTCAGATGGAGATAAATCGGGGAACCGGCCAGAAGTCCATGAGTGACGTTGGTATCAAGGTGATCGATAGTAAAGCGTTCTTTGACTACGACAGCGCCGCGGCATTCGTTAAGAAGAACCCACTCTATTTGGTGAGCAAGCCCTCCGGAGATGCCAGCAAGGCGTTATCCTACGTTGCCTCTGATCCCGCTGATCTGATCTACATGCTCCAGCGGTGGAAGAAAGACCCGATGCTGGTCAAGGCGGCTCGGAAGGACGGCTTCATTCTCCAGGAGCGCAAGTACGGCATTGAGATGGCTGTCGGCGGATGGTTCGGGCCGGGAGGCTGGTCAAAGTATTTTTATGAGAACTGGGAATACAAAAAGCTGATGGCTGATGATCTCGGAGTGAACACCGGGGAAATGGGAACGCTCAGCCGGATCGTCACCAAGAGCAAATTGGCTGAGAAGGTTCTCCTGCCGATCACCCCCACCCTGGAGAAACTTGGTTATTGCGGATACGTTGACAACAATTGCATCATTGACCCTCAGGGCCAGCCGTGGCCCATGGAGTGGACTATGCGCGATGGTTGGCCCACCAGGCACAACATCATGGCCCACGTCAAGAATGACGATCCTATTCAATGGATGCTAGACTTGCTCAATGGTGATGACACCATGGAGTGCATCCCCGGTGAAATATGCGTGTCGGTGGTTGTGGCTCTGCCGGACTTCCCCTATTCCAAGATGACCAACAAAGAGTTATGCGGTATGCCCGTTCGTGGTGCCGAGGGTGATCAGGTGCATTTGTGCGAGGTGATGCTCGGTGAGGCACCCACAATGGTTGGCGACAAGGTTGTAGACCTGCCCGGCATTGTCACTGCTGGAGACTACCCCTGTGTGATCACCGGCACCGGAACCACCATTGCCGCGGCTCGCCGGAATGCTTATGCCGCCGTAAAGAAAGTTAAGATACCCAACTCCCCTTTCTATCGGCCAGACATTGGAGCGGGGCGCATGAAGAGGCAATTGCCTGAGCTGCATAAAATGGGGTATGCCAAGGGGATGGAGTTTTGATACCTGGCAAGGCACTCAAACAAGGGCTTATTTCTGAGGATCGCATTTGTTCGGCCTTGGTTACGTCCAGGGGAGATTTGTTCCTTACAGCCTCATATTTGGACGTATCGCCACGGGAACTTGACTCGTTCTTGAGAACTAATGAACATCTTCAGGCTTTTGCAGCCACCATTGAAGTGGTCAAGAGCAACGCCGAGTATGACAAAATGTCGGCCCAGCAGTTTGAGGACCGCATTGACCTGCTCAACCGCACGTATCGGATCGATGCGGTCAATGCTATTCATGAGCTTGCAACCATGAGTTATGACTCAGCGGCTTTGGCCGAAGTGAAGCTCAAGGCCGCTATCGCCCTACGTGGAAAAGGCGATGACGGCCCTAAGGGTGGTAATCAATCAGAACTTCTCACCGAACTCAACCAACTGTATCATCAGTCCGCCCAGCGCATTCGGACAATACGGGTGGCTCAGATTGAGTATGAGCAGGATTAAAACTTCTTACCGCCATGCTTATACGGACGTGATTTATTAAATTCATGTTTTGCAATAATCGCTTGACCAATTCTATAACCCCTTCTTTGAGAATGATCCAATATGCGAATAATGCAATCTGCAAGTTCGATTTCAACCTGCGAAAACTCAGGGCATTGTTTGTCTTGAGGATTTCCATGACGAAACGCTTCCAATGCTTCAGAAAGCTCAGAATGTTCTAAAGCAATCAGTTCTCCATCGGACCTGTCTTCTTCCCACCAACCATGATCTTGAGCATTTTGATGAACCGCGTGCTGCATGGTTCTAATCATTTCAGTAAAAGTTTTTTCAAATTGACTCATAACTCCTTCCTCACCTGGATTAAATTCATCTGAAACAACAACGAAGGCATTACGGAGAAATAAAAAATCCGTACTTTTTAACTTACTGTAATGATCTTTGTGGCAAATATACATTGGGTAGCGCAATAATCGAGCATCTTTTATCCTATTAAGTATCTCTCTAAGGTCCCCGACTGTCAATTGTTCACACTGAATATTTTCAATATGCTCGTTCCAAGCATCCTGTAATGTATTCATAACTCCTCCAATCGTTTATTTAAGTCTAGGTTTATAGCTTCTATCTATTCTAGCTTCAATTGGCCCTTTCCAAGGCTTCGCGTACCACCTAACAATAAGCACAGGATACACGCTCCGACCATAATGAATAAGTAAAACTCTCATCTCATTATCAGGATCACTTTTGTCAGCATTGTTTAAATATTTAAATCTTGGAAAAATTCTTCTAAAAATGATCCAAGCGTCCCGTAATGTGCTCATAACTCCTCCAAATAGTCCGGCGCATTATCCACCAGATTTTTCATTTTGTACCAATCCCCACGATGGGCGTTGGCGATAGCATTGACCACATGGGGCTTCCGCGCCTTGAGGTCACATTTAACCACATAAATTACTGGTAGGGTTGTGATGTATCGGCCCTTGATGAGCGGCAACAAATTTCCCTCGATCTTGTTGAAGTACAGCAGGCCGTTAGCCGCCTCAACCTCCCGGTACGCCGAAAGAATTGCCGGATCGTCAGGAGGATGATTGAGCCGATATGGGTGCTGGCGCGCATGCTTACGCCTGAAATACTTGTTGAGTATTACTTGCAAGTGCGCTTCAGATATGCCGGTGACGGCTCTAATTTCAGCCCCTGTGAAGCATTTGGCCTCCCAGGTAGATGAGGACAAGGCCGCTTGCTCCAATTCATTTGCGCCCTTGGAACGCCCCATGAGACCCATAACCAAAATGAGCGTATCCACCACACTGTGATCGGGGTGAATGGTTGTGACGCGCTCTTCCTGCATTTCCCAGGTTGGTGGCCGGTAGACTATGACCTCTCGGTTGGCTCCAGCAATGAACCTTTCAAATTGCTCATGCTGCAACGGACATTCCACGAACAGCAGCGCATCGGACGGAGGAAGCATGTAGTGCTCTCGAACGTGATGATAATAGAGCAAGCCACCCTTCTCATCCCAACGATCAACTGAATATCCAGTGTAGTTCTTTGACGGATAGCAAAGCGTTGCCGGTAGATCAGCAACCAACGCCTCACGCAGCTTGATACGCCTCTTGCACCAATGCTTCATGAAGACAACACTCTTGTAATTTATGGAAGCCATCTTGCGTATGGACTCCTCCATATTGCTGGTTCTATAAATCTGCAAGCGTCATCCCCTTGGGAAGTTCCCCAGGCTTACACAATGAACAGTTATGGTGATAGCACATCTTCAACATGCATCTGTATGCGATACGAGTTTGCAAACCATTGGTGATTGGACATTGCTTGTTCTTAACCATTCCAGCAGCTTTAAATTTGACGTGGTCAATGTAGCTATTTGGTTTTGCCATCATACGTCCTCGACCACTGAAAATATTTATCAATTATGCCCGTGTGGCTTTCACCCTCAAGAGGATAGAAGCGAGCGCCGTACTTAATGGTCAGATCGTCATTTAAAATATTTATAAGTAGTGTTCCTCTACTCAATCTCGGTACTGGATGCAGATACTCAACAACGGCCTTAATATCAGGGTGCCATTTCTTGCAATACTCGTTCAGGTTCATATCGCCCCTATGTTCTTTAATATTTGGTTGGCCTCATTAATATACCACTGATGATCCAAGTCCAGTGGCATGGAGTGAGGCAGTTCCATGCAGGGTTGCGCTCCATCGCTTCGAGCCACCTTGTTGCCATTGGTGGCGTATCTCAATGGCTCCATTGCGCCCAATTTGTAGTACCATCGGACAACTTTTCCGAGATAATTTCCTTGATAGGATGCCCCACCTTTGACTTGGCGAACGGTGAGAAATTGTCGGATATCTGAGCATGCTCGGATTGTTTCAGATACTCCAACGCCTCCCGTAAGGTACGCAATCGCCGCCTCGACACATATTCTATTCGTTGGATTTTTTGAAAGCGTGGTCTTGGCATACAACCCCTTTTGTTTGAGTTTTCCATCCTCAGTGATGGCAATATAATTGTTCACATCCTTGGCGTAAAGCGCCCGCCATTTGGACTCCTCAAGGTTACAGCCAGTGGCCGCACTCCATTCCTCAACGATAGCATCATACTCAGCTCTTCGTGACGGCGGAAGTTTTACCACCAGCCCGTCAGTATTTGCAGACACAACAGCTATACCCACGCACTCCAATTGCTCGATCAGCATGAGGATGGCAAGCTGCCCGGTGAGAGTCACCTGGATCATGAGGTTGGGGCTGTAGAGAGTCGACCAACGGTTGCCGAACTTGCCAAAGGATGCATTGACAACCACTTTAAGGTCTTCGGCGGTGTCCTTGTCCCCGGCCTGCTTGGCCGCAATACGTGTGTCAACAATACCGCCATAGACCGTAAGAAACACCTCGCCCATGGCTGGCGGATAGAGCCCCTGGTTGCGGATAACTGCCGGGTAATAACTGGTCACGTCCGGGCTTATCAGATCACCCACATAGCTGACGCATTTTTCGGTGCTGTGCAGGCCACCAATGCCAAAGGTGTATACTGCTGCCCCGATCTGCAAACTAAGCTCTTCAGGACCGACAACATGCCCGTTGTGATCGAGGCCAAACTCAACTTTCCGGACCCATTCCAGGAAACGTTGCATTCCAGGTGTCTGAAACCGAACAAAGGCGGGGACAATGTATTTGAACCGGTACGCCGGGTGAAACTCGGTTCGCTGAATTTTATATCCGAGAATTTTTTCAACCTCGGAGCGAATGACCGCTTCAGCAATTTGAGCGTTGCTTTTGGATCGTAAATCCATTCCATATTTGTCGGACATACGTTGCCGCAGGGCTAAACTTTGCTCAAGGCTGTTGAACAGATCAATGGTCGTGTCCAGATCATTGGCGCAATAGGTCCGCACGACCTCACGCTCTTCAGGAGCAATAAGGTGTTCTGGATCATAGGGCAAGTCCTGGAGCCGCTTGGAGTGCATGCGGCCACCATACGCCTTGAGGCCAACTTGCCCGACAGCCACAGGCATAATGTCAATGTGATTGATATCCTGTCGCACGCCACCGTACTTGTCCCGGATATCCCACGGCTTCATATCGTGCTGGATAATATCATTGGTCGCTCGCTTGAGCGTAACATTGTCGGCCCCGGCCAGCGCCAGGGACATTATGGGTAGATCATAGCCCAGGCCGTTGAATGAGATAAAGAGCCCTACCGGCCACCCTTCCATAGTGAAAGGACGGCCGGGGTACATTTCAGCACCGTATATGGCCCCAGAATCAATATCCTTCAGCATAATGCAGAAGTAATTCCAGAAGCATTCACAGTCAAAAACATACCTTGGGCTTGTCGTCACAGCATCATCCCATTTGCTCTAAGGGTTTCGTCAGTCCAGCCGACAGCGATGCATTGCTCGTAGGTGGCTCCACCGGCCAACGGTGTCATCTGATGCGCCGGAGGAGGTGGAGGCATCTGCAAGATGGCAGGGTTGGGTGGAGGTGGCGGGGCCATTGCCTCCAGGGGCGACATCTGCTGCCCGAACCCTGCTTGTGTGGCCGGATCAACCGGAAGTGCCGTTGCCCCTGGAGGTAATGCGCCGCCACCAAAGCCAACCGCCGTTGCATCCGGTCCTTGGTGAATCTCAACGCCGGTCCCCTGGATGGCCAACATGATCGGGTTCATAAATACGCCAGGTTTAGCGGTCCTGAACTCAGCCACACAGGTGATGTTGGCTTGGATATAATCGCCGTTCTTGATAGCTCCCTCAGTGCCAATCTTGGCGCTTCCATTGGAGTTGTAGATTTTATCAATGAGCGCCCACTCGGTGGTGCAAGATATGACCCAGTGGCCAGGATACCCTTCTCTCGATGCTGGGCGAACGCCTTTCTCGTTGGGAATTTGGCTATCACCGTCAACGATCTTCCAAGCGAAGGTTGGTGCATCTGCGACACCTTGGAAAATATCATGGGCGATCTTCCAAATTTGAGCGCCCCATGGTGTTTGGTTCCAATGTTGCTCTCCCGGTTTCTTGGGGATGGCCAGGGCAAAGAAATACTTCTTAAAGGGTGCGCCAGTTGCCTCTTTAACGAGCGGCTTGCCGTAGTAATCCTTATCCTGTGGCTTGTAGATGTTGTTCATAACCACCCGGCCAGTTTCCGTTGTCCAATTGTATTGCGACATTATATGTTGCCTCCAAATGCTTTTGATGCTGCTGCCCCATCATCAGGGACAAGTTTAAATCCACTCTCACTTATAACGCTGTATGCTCGGACAAGTTCTGCGTCCAATCCCAATTTAATGGCCTGCTTAGGGGTGACAGCATCCTCTTTGCTGATATCGATCCCCATTAATTTACCAAGGGCCAAGGCTTGCTGCACTGAGCGCCACGTCTCACGCCCATAGGTTCGCTTGAGCGCCCACCCGGTGTCTGTTGCACCACCCTGTACCTTGGCCAGCAACTCATGCTCGATGCCTGACAACCGAGCCTTGAGCAACATGGTTGCATCCTGGAGCATTTTATACTCAGCACTCAACGCCGCCACCGAGAGATTGAACGGAGCATTTTGACCCATGATCTCCATAAGCGCGTAACTCGCTTCAGCGAGCGTTGGGCAAGAATGCCGAGCTTTGCAATACAGGCACTCAGGGCCAGTGCGGCAATAGGTTTGCTCCTTCATGGCCAGAACACAATTGAGCTTCAAATGCTCAAACTTCTGAGCCAGGTCAGGTAAAGCAACTTCCCAAACCTGCACAGGTTTTTCAAGCTGAAAGCAACGAGGCATGACAATGTAGAGCACGGCTCGCTCGGCACCAGTGCATTGCGCCATCGCTCCGTGTAAGTAAGTGAGTAATTGCCAATTGTTCTCAACAGCGACCACACGGTGTCCGAACTTGTAATCTCCTAAATGAATGGTTTTAGTGGGAGCGTCATACGCCCAAGCATCAGGAGTTCCCCAGCAATCTGGATGCAACCCTGATTCCATGCGTTCCTCAATATGGATGTGCGGCCGGAACTTGCCAAACACATCTTCCCATATTTCGGAACCCTCAATCATTTCAGCCGTGGCCCCAGCGGGAACCTCGCCGCCAAGGAGGCGTTCAGCGGCAACCGTGTGGGCGAAAGTTCCCTCTATTGCGCTAGGTCCGGGAACATCCGGATAGAGGAGTTCCATTTTCCTTGAGCCGGGGCATTGCATCCTTCTTCCGGCTTTACTCGGAGATAAGAGTGCATGCTCGCTCATAGTGCAATACCGAGTGAGGTTGCCACAACGGGGATAAGATCTTGCCGAGACATGAGCATGGACAGCGCCGGGATGCCTGCTGAGGTTAAAGCGTTCTGCACCATGGGTTCAGTGATCGTCCCAGCTGTGTAACCAGCGGTTACTTGCTGCATCAAAGCCATGAAGGCGTTAGGTCCAGGAGCCACAGGCGGTGCGGGTGCAGCAGGCGGTGCGGGTGCAGCAGGCGGTGCGGGTGCAGCAGGTGGTGCGGGTGCAGCAGGTGGTGCGGGTGCATTGCTCGTACCCCAAGCTATCCGCAACTCCGCTTCAACCTGCCGGACCAAGTTAGGGTCAACGGACTTCTTCATCTTCCAGCAACCGTTGGCAATTTTGGCTTTGCTGGACGCATGAATACGAGTGTCCCAAGGGAGCCCTGCCGCATCAATCTCAATCCCGGCCACGAGGACCGCCTGAGGCTGAGGTGGGGCGGGTGGGGTAGGCGCTTCAGGAGGTGCCGAGGGTTGCGCCAGTTCATTATTGGCGTTATCCAACGCTTGGTTGAGTGCGTTTGCTCCATTTGTGGTGGAGGGGATGGTAGTGCCAGCAATAAGATGCTCGGAGTACTGCGCCAGAACCTCGAACATTCCGGCAATATTCCTAAGAACCTTTGGCTGCATTGTTTCGACCTGACTAATTTTAATCTCGATCATTTTCGTACTCCTTTTGAGGTTGAAAGATTAATATTTCTCTTGACTCGCTTTTAAAATAGGATATATTGACGGCACTGTCAATAAATAATTTCACTATGAGATAAAAATGATCCAACTGTACCCTGAACAAGCGGAATGCCAGGAGCGAGTTTTCGCCGCTTGGAGGAATGGTGCTCGTAACGTGCTCATGGTTTATCCAACCGGGGGCGGCAAGACCGTTATTTGCGCTGACACGGTGACCAAGCTCGGACAATCTACCGTAGCTATTGCCCACCGGCAAGAAATTGTTAGCCAAATGAGCTTGGCCTTTGCTCGCAACGAGATACGCCACAGGATTATCGGGCCAGCAGCAGTTGCAAGTAACTGTAGAGGGTTACACCTCGCTGAGTTGGGGAAGAACTACGTTGACCCCTCAAACCGTGTGGCTGTCGCTGGCGTTGATACGCTCATCAGGATGGGGCCAACGGATTGGTTTAATCAGGTGGGGTTGATAGTACAGGATGAATGCTTTGTTGAAGGTACGTTGGTTGACGGTAAACCCATAGAGACATTACAAGTTGGTGACAAAGTAACTGCTTTCGATGAGCATAATAAAACCTTTCATCTTAATAAAATAACCAAAATTTTTAAAAATCCTATACATAATTACATGATGCGTGTTACTGTTAATCATCATGTAATTGAATGTACATTAGGTCATCCTTTCTTCACAAAAAGAGGGTGGGTTAATGCGGGAGAATTATCAAATAGAGATGAGGTTATTTTATATGAAATGTACGACTTGCGGAAAAATCATAGAGAATGCAGGGGAAACCCAACGTTACCGCTTCAAAAAAACAGGGCGGATTTATTGCCAAAAATCTTGTGGGATGCAAAATCGAAAAAAAAGGTCGCCTGTATTGGTGAGAGGCACATGTTTGATGTGTGGAGGAATAATTTCAAATGTCGCATACCATCAGAGGGTGAGTGGAAGGATTTATTGCTCAAAAGAATGCTCAAAGAAATATGTTTCCGAACGATCATCAATCACAATGGCCCAAACCAACCGAAAACATGCTTCAGCAAGAATGCTCGTCAACAACCCAATGTTTCGAGAGGAATGTGTAGCCAAGGTATCTGCATCGCTTCGAGCAATGGGCCACAAACCAAAAATTCAAGGGGGGAATGGGAAACCTCCTTCACAAGGAGAAATAGCTCTCTTCGATTTGTTCAATCCTTTGGGATTTGTTATGCAACCAGCAATAAAAACCGGAAGATCAAAAGAAGGATTTCCGCCTTGCTACAAACCCGACTTAGGACATTGGCAATTGAAAATAGCCTTGGAAGCGGACGGATCAAGTCACAACCTACTAACAAGAAAAACTCAAGACCTGAAGAAAGAGGGGTGCCTAAATGGGTTGGGGTGGACTGTGTTGAGATTTACAAACCATCAGATATTGACGCAACCAATGGAGGTATTCATGGAAGTTATGTCTACAATATTGAGGTTGAAGGGCTGCACACCTATATTGCCAACGGAATAGTTGTTCACAATTGCCACCACCTTTTGGTAAAGAACAAGTGGGGAAAGGTTCATTCAATGTTCCCCAATGCTCTTGGTTTGGGAGTGACGGCCACACCGTGCCGTGCCGACGGTCACGGGCTTGGGAAGCATGCCGATGGAGTGATGGAAGCAATGGTGGAAGGGCCAACCATGCGCAACCTTATTGAGCGAGGAAAGCTCACCGACTATCGCATCTTTGCGCCGCCCTCGGACCTTCAGCTTGATGACGTGCCGCTTGGTGCCGACGGTGATTACTCCAAGCCAAAATTGGCTACGGCAGTACACAAGAGCCATATTGTTGGTGATGTGGTGGCCCATTATCTCCGCATCGCTCCCGGTAAACGAGGGATAACCTTTGCTGTTGATGTGAGCGCCGCCACCGAGATTGCGCAAGCGTTCCGGGATGCCGGTGTGCCAGCGGAAGTTGTCACCGCCAAAACTCCTGATCATGTTCGAGCCGCCCTGCAACGCAAGTTACGTGCTGGAAGCGTCCTCATGTTGGTCAACGTGGACCTCTTTGGGGAAGGCGTCGATATCCCGGCGGTGGAAGTGGTTATTATGGCCAGGCCCACGGCATCATATAGCCTTTATTGTCAACAATTTGGTCGCGCCTTGCGTAAGATGCTCGGTAAGATGTATGCTATTATCATTGACCACGTTGGTAATGTTCACCGCCACGGGCTTCCTGACCGGCTGAGAACATGGACCCTTGACCGCCGGGACCGCAAGGCTAAGAATACCTCCTGCGATGAGCCAGTGCGCACTTGCCCCGGTTGCTTAAGCGTCTATGAGGCGTACCGTAAGCCCTGCCCCTATTGCGGGTATGAGATTATTCCCGGCGACCGATCCAAACCAGAGTTTGTGGCTGGTGATCTGTTTGAGGTCGATCCTGAAGTGCTTGCCAGGATGCGAGGGGTGATCGAGGCCGGACCAACTTATCCTTATGGAGCGACCCCGGCCATCGTCGGCGCACTCAACAAGCACCACGGTGAGAAGATTGCGGCCCGCTCAACGCTACGGGATGCAATGGCTAGGTGGGCGGGAAAATGGTCACAGGCAACCACACGGGATGCGGTGAGTGAGTTACAACGGCGCTTCTATTACACATTTGGGGTTGACGTCGCTACGGCGCAGACGCTCAACCGGAAGGACACTGAAGAATTAACATTACTTATTGAGAGAGCATAACGCGTAGGCTGGTTACTTGCGTAAGAGTCCACCACGAAGCGAACAACTGGGCTTCAGGTGCCGAGTGGTGGGCTAATTAGATAAATCATACCGGGGGTGTTCCTTGGTGTGATGGCCCGGTGGCCGAATCTTGTCTCGTCCACAAATCCCCCACCGGGCTAATTTTAATTTATTGTGAGGGTGTGATGAATGAAGCAACGGTTCAAGCCCATGTGCGCCTCTTGGCCAGCCAAGCCGGGTGGCGCTTGTGGCGCAACAATGTTGGGGTGCTTCTGGACAGCCGAGGGGTACCAGTGCGCTACGGGCTCGCCAATGACTCCAAGCAGGTCAATGCTGTCTTCAAGAGCGCCGATCTTATTGGCATCAAGCCTGTGTTGATCACTCCTGACATGGTTGGCACTGTCATCGGCCAGTTTGTATCAAGGGAATGCAAGGCGAGCGGGTGGCGCTTAAACCCGAATAATGAGCATGATGTGGCGCAAATGAAGTGGGCGGACTTAATAATGATGTTGGGCGGCGATGCCTCAATAACCACAGGAGAGTTGTGATGATCAAGAGAACCATTGAAATAATTTGGGGCAGGTGGGGATATACAGAGGAGAACCACCTAATTTACATAGGAAAATGCGAGGTAGTTCCCACAGGTGCATATAGATTTATTAACAACCACTCTATGCAAGTGGAGGTTTCTTGTAAAAGGAAAGAATATTTTTTCCTCATTCACAGGTTTACTTGCTGGATGTCTGAGGATGAGATTGATTTCCTAGAGCAAACCATTGAAACCTTCACTTGTAATAAGGAGTTGTAATGGGACGTAAAAAGGGTTCATTCAAATATGACCGGGAGGATATTCTTCGGGCGGCCCTGGAACTTGCCCGTGTGGTTGGCTACCAGCAGGTTACAAGGGATGCGTTGGCCGCAGCCAGCAATACCAGCGCCGGGCTTATATCCAGCCGCTTCGGCACTATGGTGCAATTGCGCCGGGCCATCATGTCCCATGCTGTGCACAAGGGTGATATGGTGGTGTTGGCACAAGGGTTGGCCGCAGGTGATCCAAAGGCACGGGCGGCTAGCGTGCGAGATAAGCGTGAGGCAGTGGAGGGGCTGATGATATGACCCTTCCAGCGGCGCTTGAACCGTTTAGGTATTTCACGCAGTTCATTACGTATAAATTGGTGCCAAGAGAGAATGGAAAGACCGATAAAATACCCACAAATTGGCAGACCGGAGCGGCACACGATGCGCACGACCCTGCCATCTGGACTGATTATGATACAGCTTATGCTCACGGTGGCCTGGTTGGTTATGTTTTTACCGATAGCGACCCATTCTGGTTCCTGGACATTGACGACTGTCTTGTTGGCTCTAATTGGAGCCCTTTGGCTCTGAGCTTATGCGCAATGTTTGCCGGGGCAGCTATTGAGGTGAGCCAGAGTGGCCGAGGGTTGCATATTTTCGGCACTGGTACCGTTCCCAAGCACACCACGACATGTAAGACCCAAGGTTTGGAATTTTATCACACGGGGCGTTTTGCGGCCCTTGGCACTGGCGCCGTTGGTAATGCATCCACAGATTGCAGCACACAGGTTGCGGCCCTGGTAGCTCAATATTTCCAGCCCGGCGAACACGTTGGTGTTGAGGTTGGCCAATGGACAGATACACCGTGTGAGGGATGGCGAGGGAGCGAGGATGACGACGACCTGATCAGGCGCATGCGGGCGAGCAAAAGTGCTGCTGGTGCGTTCGGCAGCCGGGCAACCGCTGATCAATTGTGGTCCGCTGACATTGCAGCACTTGCCCAAGCATATCCATCAGGTGACAACGTGCGGCCCTTTGATGCCAGCAGCGCCGATGCGGCCCTAGCCCAACATCTGGCGTTCTGGACCGGCAAGAACTGCGAGCGAATGCGGACAATTATGTTGCGCTCCATGCTCTACCGGGACAAGTGGGACCGTGATGATTACCTGCGGCGCACCATATTACAGGCGTGCGCCAAGCAAGGCGAGGTGTGCCAGGATAAGCCTAAAGATGTGCTGACCACCGGTGCTATGCGTGACGTAGCCGGCGAGGTTTATCTAGGACCAGCAGACCAGAAATTGTTCTTCACCGGATGCTGTTACGTGGCCGACATCAACCGTATTATAATGCCCGGCGGCCATGCTTACGGAAAGGAGCAATTTGACGCCATGTTCGGCGGTTATGCCTTCAGCATGGACAACGAAAACCGCAAGACCATCGATAGTGCCTGGAACTGCTTCACCAAAAGCCAAGCTGTCAAATTTGCCAAGGCCCACTCCAGCAGCTTCAGACCCGACAAGCCGCCCGGCCACATCTGGAAGGATGGCAACGACGACCGAGTTAACACCTATTGGCCGGTCACTGTTGAGAGCAAGCGGGGCAATCCGGGACCATTCCTGAAGCATTTATCCCTGATGTTGCCGGACAAGCAGGACCAGGCCATAGTTTTGGCCTACATGGCAGCCATTGTGCAGCATAAGGGCGTCAAGTTTCAATGGTGTCCGCTCCTGCAAGGGACAAGAGGTAATGGTAAGACCATGCTGACCCGGTGCCTGACACACGCCATCGGCAGAGCGCACACCCATAGCCCAAAGGCCAATGAAATAGCGGAAAAATTCAATGATTGGATTGAAGGAAAAATCTTCATCGGTGTGGAAGATATTTACGTTCCGGGTGATCGCCGCGAAGTGCTGGAAATTCTCAAGCCTATGATCACTTCAGATTGGCAAGAAATAAGGGCCATGGGATGTAATAAGGTAACTCGATTTATCTGTGCAAACTTTATGCTCAACAGTAACCACAAGGATGCGCTCAGGACCACGAGAGACAACCGAGGGCTTGCGATTTTTTATACAGCCCAACAGACCGTTGAGGATTTGCAGCGAGACGGC
>Ga0214233_1000381_pt1 | contig 15514 bp, 11 predicted proteins | sample TroBogypolimnion_22_FD_153071 | JGI IMG/M metagenome (GOLD analysis project Ga0214233, IMG submission 153071) | Freshwater microbial communities from Trout Bog Lake, WI - 01JUL2008 hypolimnion | ecosystem: Environmental > Aquatic > Freshwater > Lake > Hypolimnion/Profundal zone | place: Trout...
ACTTTATTTCAAGGTACTGTGCTTAAATCTAAATGCAACCCACTAACAGGACATTTACACGCTGACCCTGAGCTTAGACCCGCTTATCTTGCTTGCTGTAAATACGCCCTACAGTAGAGTAAGCCAGTAATCGTTGTCCCTGTATGACTTAACGCACTAAAAGCCTTTTGATCCTGAATGTAAGCAATGACTTAATGCCAGACAAACAGCACTCAATACTTAAATAGCCACGTAGTATAGACGCTATCTAAAATTGCGGTTACTATAGACCACGCAGTACATAACTAACTCTGTATGGCCGTTATAACTATGAGAGACATCCTCAAAGAAACACCGCTACCACTCGCTATAAAAGACCTATGGCCACACTCTATAGGCAGAATTAACGCTTATCTTAGTAAAATGTTACATTTATTTATTAGTCGAATTAACTAGATTTCTGCATACCATAAACCCTAGTCCTAAACGACCTTCAAAACTCATAACGTTCGAATTTCGAGCAAGGTATAGCCACATGAAAACTCAAAAAGCCATCATCAGTTTTGCTAAAACTAAAGATCACGAACTAGCCGATATAGCTCAAGCCATTGCTAATCAAATGACTAACAACCTTAACTTTAGCAGCCCAAGCCCCTCCTTAAGCGATCTACAAGCAGCCATAGACGCTTATTCTAATGCCTTAATCCAAACGCAGAGCGGTAGCAAAGCCGATACGGCCACTAAAAATGCCTGCCGCTTAACCTTAGAGCATGACCTTTCTACGCTAGGGACTTATGTTAACCTGATCGCTGACGGTGATATGCTTAAGCTACAAAGCTCTGGTTTTCCTTTGTCAAAACTGCCTGAGCCCATTGGTATTTTAGAGGCTCCGGTACTCACCGTGCATTACGGTGAAAACGCCGGAGAAATGGTTATAGAAATATCATCCATAGCCAAAGCTTCTGGCTATATCGTTTTATATGCTCCTACACCGGCACCTGCAGACAATAATGACTGGAATAGCAAAGTGTTATCGTCTACCAAAGGTATCTTGACGCATCTAAAAAGCGAGATCAAATATGTCTATAAAGCCGCCGCTATCAGTGCTGAAGCCAATAAAATGGATATTTATAATTTTTCTACGCCCGTTGAAAAAATAGTACCTTGAAATGGCTGGCTACCCACTTAACACCGAACAAAGCGGTTGCGTAGGTCGGATAAGCAAAGTGCATACGGGATATGGGTGGATACGTACTGCTTATCCATCCTATTAACTGTTTTATTCTGGAATTGATTGAGTACCTTGTTGTCACGCTTTGCGTTACTACTTTAAGTTAAGCGAAAATAGTTTGTCTAAAGTGCTGGGCGTCAGCTCAACGTTTTAAAATAGCTAAAGCTATTAGACAGATGACTTAACTTAAGGCAGTGATGCTAAGCTAGGCAATCATTGTAGTAGGAATTTACTATGGATAACCCAGCCACCGGCCTTAATCTAATTAAGGCCTTATCTAATGCCAAGGCTTATCAACATGAAGTCAATGCTATTAGCGTCATTGAAACTCATATTTCTTGGGTATTATTGACGGGAGCGTATGCCTATAAAATTAAAAAACCAGTCAATTTTGGTTTTCTGAATTTTTCTACGCTAGAACAACGCCGTTTCTTCTGCTTAGAAGAACTCAGGCTTAATAAGCGTTTGGCTACTGACTTGTATTTGGCTGTTGTGCCTATTACCGGCACAGTAGATGATGCAAAAATGGAGGGTACAGGAGACATCCTAGACTATGCCGTTAAAATGCACCAGTTTCCAGCAGGACTAACCCTAAGTGAGCGAGCGGCTAGTAAGCAATTAAGCCCTACTGAAATAGATCAACTCAGCGAAATCATGGCAAAGTTTCATCAAAATATTGCCATAGCCAATCTAGCGATGCCCTATGGCTGTAGCGATGATATTAACTATTGGTTTAATGAAAACTTTGCACCCATCAAGGCGCTATTAACGGGCCACAATCAGCAACTTAAGACCATTGAGCGCTGGGGAAATCAAGAATGGCATCATAAAGCTGAAATCATGACGCGACGTAAACAGCAAGGTTATGTACGCGAATGCCACGGCGACTTACACTTAAGCAATATGACCTTAATTAACGGACAGGTTACTTTATTTGATTGCCTAGAATTTAATGCCTTATTGCGCTGGATAGATGTGATCAATGAAGTGGCTTTTGTGCTTATTGATTTGCTGCAAATGCGTGAAGAGTCGCTGGCTTTTCGCTTACTCAATCGTTATCTGCAACTGACTGGTGATTATCAGGGTGTGTCTTTGTTACGCTATTATCTGGTTTATCGTGCCCTAGTCTCAGCCAAAGTCGCGCTATTACGTCAGGCCCAACAAACGACTAAGCGCAATCAGACCATGGCCGGCTTAAAATATCAGACATTTATGGATCTAGCCGAATATTACACCCAACCCGCCTGCGTAAAACTCATTATTAGTCATGGTTATTCAGGCTCTGGTAAATCAACACTGATGGCAGAGCTAGCCGAAAATATAGCAGCAATCCATCTGCGTAGCGATATAGAGCGTAAACGCTTATTAGCTTATTCGGCCAAACAAGCTTCTGCCAGTGCTTTAAACAAGGGGCTTTATACAGCAAAAGCGAAGCAAAATACCTATGATCATCTTGCAGATTGTGCCAAAAGTATTTTAAAAGCGGGTTTTTCTGTGATAGTCGATGCCACATTTCTTGAACATAAGTATCGCCAATACTTTAAGCATCTCGCCGCTGAGTGCCACTGCGATTTTATTATTATTGATGTACAAGCCTCTTATGAAACGCTATGTGAGCGTATAGTGCTGCGGCAAGGTGATGCCTCAGAAGCTACAATTGAGGTCTTAGATGACCAACGACAATGTGCACAAGCACTAACGACTGATGAACAGTTTGATGTCATTACTGTTAATAGCGAAGCCGATAAGGTTTTGGAGGCTTTATGGGCAAATGACCCTTATCAGCGTTTAACTAAGCACTAGGTTTTTCATCAAGCTTGGCCACAAAGCGCCACCAAAACCACTGCTGTACATGTAAATAACGCCGTATCGGCGTTTTGACCAAAATGAGCAACAAGCCGATAGAATATAAACACCAAACAGCGGCCCATTCATTGGGGTTACTGGTCGTTAACCAAGCGAGCAAAGGCCCCGTCAGAATATGGTAAAGCGTCATTCGCCATGAGCCATATAAGATAGGCATTAAAAAGGCGGCGACCACATACATGTTAAACAGCATTAAATTGGCGGTCGCGGGGATTTCCCAAGCGATATGCCAATCTCCAGATAAGGAGCAGATTTTTCGCCCACAAAACGGTACGGTAAAAGATTTTGCATAATCGCTAAATAGCATTAAGCGCGTTTTAACTTCATAACAAAAAGGCGCCCATTCAAAGGGATATAACCTTAGCAGTAAACAAGCCGTAGCGATTAAACAGACAAAATACACAAAGGGAGCAATCTTAGTCCTGACTTTTTCGGGAATAAAATACAAGGACACCGCATTGATAAAAAACGGCTGAAAAGCAATATGAATATAGCCTAACAGTGTCGCTATTTGATTACCCGGATTGGCGCAATCATCAATCACCGTGTAGGTATAGGCTTGCAATAGCTCCATTAAGGAAAAGAAACCCAAGGCATAACAAAGCGCTGCGGGTTCTTTTTTATAGAAAAAATAAGCGGTACTGGATAAGCCAATAGTCGCTAATACTGCGGATGCTTCGCCACTCCAACACATAATGCTTACTCGGGTGATTTAAAAAAATAGTGTTATTCAGAGACTAAGTGCCTAAACGATCAGTATCGGCTTACGACTATTGAGCTCTGTGGTCGGCTATCATGGCATCGACCGCCAAGGCTAGCAACCACAAATAGTGCAAGGGATAGTTCAGTCCGTAGTCCGTAGCCTCGATGGAGCAAGGCGGAATCGAGGATTTACAGAGCTCCGACGACCTCGATTCCACTGCGTTTCATCGAGGCTACTTGCTTTGCTTAACGATTTTGTCTAATCGCATAAGCGACATCAGCTGCTTGTTTGTTTTCTTTAACATCATGCACACGAAATAATCGCACACCGGCCATCACCCCTAAGGCGGTCGTGACTGCCGTTGCCGTAACTAGCTCCGAAGGCTCATTGACATTACACAGTGTGCCCATAAAACGCTTACGACTCGCGCCTAACAGCACAGGAAAACCTAAAGCCACTAAAGCATCGAGATGTGCCAATAAGCTTAAATTATCTTGCTTACGTTTACCAAAGCCTATACCGGGATCTAACACGATTTGTTCTTTTTTGATGCCCGCCTCTAAAGCCGCCGCCACGCATTGTTTTAATGCGGTAATAACCTCGGCAATAACATCCTCATAATAGGGATGATCTTGCATGGTTTTCGGTGTGCCTAGGCTGTGCATTAAAATGATAGACGTATTTGTTATCGCCGCTAACGTCAGTATGGCAGAATCGGCAGTGCCCCCTGAAACATCATTAATAATCGTTGCGCCTGCATCGAGTGCGGCTTTAGCAACGACACTAGAGGTGGTATCTATACTTATCGCTAAGCGACCGTTAAGTTGTTCTCGTATAGCGCTGATCACAGGAACGACCCGCTGTATTTGCTCAGCAACCGAAACGGACTCTGATCCAGGCCTTGTTGATTCGCCACCTATATCAATAATATCCACACCTTCAGCTTGCATACGTAGTGCTTGTTGCAAGGCGGCATTGAGATTGGTAAATTTACCGCCATCAGAAAAACTATCTGGGGTGATATTTAATATCCCCATAATGAGAGGTTTGTCAGTCTTACTAAACATGTCTTATCTCCTGTGCGTGGCCTTAATAAAGATTCGGGTATAATGCACGATACTTTAGAATCTGAATCATGTCATGAATAAACCACGATTAGCTTGGGCAATAACCGGTTCCGGTCATTATATAGAAGAATGTTTAAATTTTTTGCTTACGCTAGACGATGTGGATCTTTATCTAAGTCAGGCAGCAGAAGAGGTCATTAAAATGTACGGCTTTAATCTGAATGAGATCCGTGAAAAAATGCCGGTCTATCGCGACAAAACCGCCTCATCCCCCCCAGTGGGACATTTTTATAAAGGTTATTACCATACTTTTGTTATGGCCCCCGTCACTTCAAACACTGTGGCTAAGTGCGTATTGGGCATCGCCGATTCTTTAGTCAGTAACTTATATGCGCAAGCAGGAAAATGCCGTGTGCCTAGCATTGTTTATCCCTGCGACATTGCTCCAGAAATGGAAACCACCGCACCCAAACATAAAACAGTGATGGTTTATCCTCGCAAAATTGACTTAGAAGGCACGGATAAGTTACGTAGCTTTGAGTATACTCACGTTGTCGAAAGCGTTGATGAGTTGATAACAGCTGTTAGCAACAGACTGGCATTCGTTAAGCTCAATGAGCAGGTATTGAGTTCACCGTCATGAATGAACATATACTTTTCTTAACGGGCAAGCTGGCTGAAAAGCAATTGCGTAATATTCTGGAAAAAATGCAACCCGACTTTACTTATACTGTGCATCAGCTAGGTCTTAAAGTTGCAGCCTTGATGACCTGCGACATGATCGCAAGACGGCTTAGCGATACCTTTGGGGCTGATCGCATTATCATACCTGGACGTTGTCGTGGTGATGTCGATGAGTTGTCAGTTAAATTAGGCTTAGCCATTGCACGCGGCCCTGAAGAACTTAAAGACTTACCTCAGTATTTTGGCAAAGCTGCCCAACAACACGATTTAAGCCGCTACCAAGTTAAGATTTTTGCCGAGATTGTTGATGCGCCGCATGTAAGCATAGAAGAAGTCGTTAATCGCGCCCAGTATTATAAAAAAAATGGCGCGGATGTTATTGATATTGGTTGCTTACCCAGTACCGACTTTCCACACATGGAAGACATCATTCGCACCTTGAAACAACTAGGTTTCATGGTGAGCATTGATTCTTTAGACGCTAATGATTTGCTTAGAGGCGGCAAAGCCGGTGCCGACTACCTGCTTAGTCTGCATGAAAGTACACTTTGGGTAACCGATGAGGTCGCCGCAACACCCATTATCATCCCTGAAAGCCATGAAGATTTGGCCTCCTTGGATAGGGCCATTAAACGACTACAAGCCAAAAATAGAGCTTTTATTGTCGATCCTATTTTAGATCCTATACATTTTGGTTTTACCCAGTCCATCGTCCGTTATCATGAAGTCAGAAAAAATCATCCAGACATAGAGATGATGATGGGCGTGGGTAATATTACCGAACTCACTCATGCCGATACCGCAGGTATGAATACCTTATTATTGGGTATCTGTTCTGAGCTTAATATCAATCATATCTTGGCGACTGAAGTGAGCAAACATGCGAGTCGAGCGATTAAAGAAGCAGATGTGGCACGACGTATTTTATTTGCCGCTAAAGAACATGACACCTTACCTAAGCATATTAATCCGAGCTTAATGGCGCTGCATGAACCCTCACCATTTCCCTATACACTCACCGAAATACAAGAATTAGCCGAGCACATCACCGACCCTAGCTTTCGCATACAAACCAGTAGTGTAGGCGTACATATTTTTAACCGTGATGGCTTGCATAGTGGCATTGACCCTTTCGATTTATTCCCACAATTACACGTAGAACACGATGGTAGCCACGCCTTTTATTTAGGCGTGGAATTAGCAAGAGCGCAAATAGCTTGGCAATTAGGTAAACGTTTTACTCAAGACCAAGCGTTAACGTGGGGTTGTGCGACTGAGCAATCTGAAGCAAGTATTGATTTACACAGCTTTAAACCAGCAGGCACTACTTTACAAAAACCCAGCACTACAACGAAATAACAGCGCTTATTTCTTCAGGGCATAGCGGTGATAAATCAGTACACACAGCCATAATGCCAACAAAACAATCAGCATAGGATCACCTATGCGTACATAAGGCGTTACGCCAGTCATGGGTATAATCTCACCCGTTAATACCGTCTCTACAAACGGCGCTGCTTGTTTGATGACTTGCCCATCGGGCGCGACTATGGCGGTAACACCGGTATTGGTGGCGCGTAACAAATAGCGGCCGGTTTCCAAAGCACGCATTCTCGCCATTTGTAAATGTTGCTGGGGCTCTATGGAATGACCAAACCAGCCATCATTGGTGACATTCACCAAATAAGCGGCTTCAGTCAGGTTTTTTACCGTTGCACTACCAAATACATCTTCATAACAAATCGAGGTTATAAAGGCATAGCCTCCGGCTTTTAACAACGTTTGATCGATGGCACCGGGGGTGAAATTACCTAAGACTAAACCTAGGCTATCTAAGATAAAACCGGAAACAGGTTGCCACGGTAAGTATTCACCAAAGGGCAATAAATGTATTTTTTTATAGGTAGCAATGTCTTTACCCAAGGTCATTACCGCGTTGTATCGTTCATGCGCAACTTCTCCTCGTAACGGCAAACTGACAATGATATCTGAACCCTGTTCTTTAGCAGCCTGACTTAAGGGCAGTAAAAACCAATCTTTAACTTCAGATAAATAGGCGGGAATGGCGGTTTCAGGCCAGACTATCACCTGTGAATCCCAATGCGCTTCCGTCATCGTTTTATAAAAGTTCAGAGTGATCAGTAAGTTTTCAGGCCTCCATTTTTGGTCTTGACTGACATTACCTTGAATCAACGAGACCCGAATAGGCTCGCCTATAGCCGTCGTCCAGTTGATGGTTTTTAAGCCTGCGCCAGTCAGCCACAAGCTCAGTAATATGACGACCATCAAGCCTCGGTGTTTTTTAAGCTGTACTATAGATAGTAACAGGGAGGCACTTAAGGCCACTAAGAAACCCGTACCATAAACACCTAGCATAGGAATATAGCCGGCTAACGGTGTTTCCAATTGCGAGTAAGCCACTTGCAACCAAGGAAAGCCATTCAATATTAAATAACCACGTAAATACTCTATCAACACCCAAACGATGGGCACTATGACTATGGCGCTAAGCCTTGGATTGATTAAGCTGATTTTGACTGATAAGTAAGCTGACAATGCTGGAAATATCGCCCAAAAAGCCACAAAGAGCACGGTTAATGCCCCAGAACTTAATAGATCAGCAGCACCGAAATCATGAATACTGACATAAACCCATGACACTCCTAAACCAAAGGCTGTCAACCCGAACAAATAGCCGCGATACAAGGCTTGCAAAGGTGTCGCTTGCTGCCAAGAGGCAAACAATAATACTAAGGCTATTAACGCCAGATAAGGCACATCAAAAGGAGCAAAGGCCAGTGTATATAACAAACCCGCCAAGCTAGCTAGCAAATCCCAATAAATTTTCGGTGTAAGGTGCATGAATGAACATTATCCATTTAAACTAAAATCGCTAAGAGTGTACGCTAACTCTCTAGTCAGAAATATTAATGTTGTGGCTGTAAAAGAAACATATAAGCCTACTATTCACTTTTATAGATGAGATGAGTCAATTAATAACTTGGGTATCAGTCGCTCCCACAAAAGAATTTCATTCCTAACTGACGCAATCGTATACAATAATTCATGCAAAAAAATACAACTCTCAGTGCCAATCTTTTTAGCGACTTATCGGCTAATAATAGCGAGCAAATTAAGTCTGCCTTAGCCATAGTCGCTCGTATTCCTGACGATCCACATTACAACCGCCCCAAAGGGGTTGATGTGGCGGTGGTATTAAAAGATTACCATGTTGATATAAATACCCTACTGGCCGCACTATTAAGTGATCCTCGTCTTGCAGAACTGTGCTCAGAGGCTGAGATCAAAGCCCAGTTCGGTGAGGTGGTCGCGACTTTAGTCAAGGATGTCAATTGGTTAAATAAATTAACGGTCTATACCCCAGACATGGCTAATAAGCCTAATCAGACAGAAACCTTGAGAAGGATGCTATTGTCCATGACTCAAGATGTTCGAGCGGTATTGATTAAATTAGCTTATCGAATTTATAGACTGCGACATTTACCTCAAGAATCTTATGAAATCCGCCATTTTATCTCCCGTGAAACCTTAGATATTTATGCCCCTATTGCCAATCGCTTAGGCATACATCAATTTAAGTGGGAATTAGAAGATATGGCTTTTCGGTATTTAGAGCCGCAAGCCTATAAACAAATCGCTAAATCACTTGCCAATAAACGCATACAGCGAGAAAACTGTGTTAATAGTTTTATTGAGTTATTACAAAAACATCTGGCCGAAGAAAATATAAACAGCCTTTGTTACGGTAGACCCAAGCATATTTACAGCATTTGGAAAAAAATGCAGCGTAAACAACTGACTATAGATGAATTGTATGACTTACTGGCCGTGCGGGTAATCGTTGATAATTTAACCCAGTGCTATACGGTATTAGGTATTGTTCATAGCTTATGGCAATACATTCCTAAAGAATTCGATGACTATATCGCTAATCCTAAAGAAAACGGTTATCAGTCTTTACATACCGTTATTTTAGATCCGCAAGGTAATCGTATTGAAGTACAAATACGTACCCAAGATATGCACGATTATGCTGAATTAGGCGTTGCCGCTCATTGGGCTTATAAAGAAGGCGGCAAACAATCGGCTGCTATGGAAAAAAGCGTAGCAACCTTACGCAAACTCCTAGAAGAAAAACAAAGCGATGAAGTTTTAAGCGATGATTTTCGTAGCGAGTTATTTAGTGATAGGGTTTATAGTTTAACGCCAGCCGGTAAACTGATTGATTTAGTAAAAGGTTCAACCCCCTTAGATTTTGCCTATGCTGTGCATACCGAAATCGGCCATCGTTGCCGTGGTGCAAAAATTAACGGTAAGATCGTACCTCTCACTTATCAACTAAAATCAGGGGAGCAAGTTGAAATCCTTACTGCCAAAGAAAGTGCGCCTAATCATAATTGGATTAATCCAAGCTTAGGTTATTTAAAAACCTCACGCGCGATTAGTAAAGTAAAAAGCTGGTTTAAAAATCAACAGGAAACAGAAAACATCCTTCGAGGCAAAGCTATTCTGGATAAGGAAAGTCAGCGACTAGGCTTAAAAGCCTTAAATATGGTCGATATGCTCAGTCATTTTAAACAACCGGATATAGACTCCTTACTCGAAGCTATTGGCCGCAGCGATATTAATAATAAGCAACTAGCAGGTTTTTTGAAAGTTCCCGAGTTAGAAGAACTGCCCTTCAACATGCGAGCAAAAAAGACTTTCGCAAAGTCGGCCGTCTCTGTGGCAGGTATCGATAATGTACAAACCTCCTTTGCCCACTGCTGTACACCTATGTCTGGCGAGGACATTATTGGCTATATTTCCCATCATAAAGGCATTACCGTACATCGTAGCAATTGCAAAAACATCAAAGAACTCAGCCTAGAAAAACAAGCTCAGCTTATTTCTGTATCGTGGGGCGATAAAAAAACCAGCCATGCGGTTCCTATTGTTATTCATGCCTTTAATGCCCAAAACTTATTACATAATGTCTCGCAAATGCTCACTCAGGCCAAGATTCATATTTTTAACGCGGCATTAGAAACTCAAGCTGATTTATCAGCTACTTTAAATTTAACGCTGCAAATAGAAAATACCAGTCAATTAGCTCACGTTCTGAGTAAGATAAGTTGCCTACCTAATATCATCGATGTTAAGCGTAAAACTTAACAAACAAGACTTTTCACCTTTAACTTTTAAGCTTACGCCATGTCACAACAAACACAAAAACGTCTCATTCTAGTTGATGGTTCTTCTTTCTTATTTCGTGCTTATCATGGCGTACCGCCGCTTACTAATGCGCAAGGTGAACCGACTAATGCTATTTATGGTGTAACTAACATGCTGCGTAAACTAATCGCTGATTATCAAAGCGATTATGTGACGGTCGTTTTTGATGCGCCCGGCAAAACCTTTCGTAATGACCTTTACGAGGACTACAAAGCACATAGACCCGCTATGCCCGATGATTTGCGTGTACAAATCGAGCCTTTACATCATTTGATTCGAGCGATGGGCTTACCGTTAATTATGGAGCCCGACGTGGAAGCAGATGACGTATTAGGCGCGTTGGCACAACATGCCGCTTTACAAGGCTTTAATGTCGTTATTTCTACTGGAGATAAGGACATGGCTCAGTTAGTCACTGAGCAAATCACCTTAGAAAACACCATGACCAATACGCGCATGGATATTCAAGGTGTAATTGATAAGTTTGGCGTTAAGCCAGAGCAGATTATTGATTATCTGGCCTTAATGGGAGATACCAGCGATAACATTCCTGGCATACCTAAAGTCGGCCCTAAAACAGCAGCGAAATGGCTACAACAGTATAAAACTTTAGAAAATCTAGTTGCTAATGCTAATGACATTAGCGGAAAAATTGGTGAAAACTTACGCGCACACTTAGAGATGCTGCCTTTATCTAAGCAATTAACGACCATCAAGTGTGATCTTAATTTGCCTTATACGATGGATGATTTAAAACGCCAGCCTACTGACTTATCGGAACTAAAAAGCCTAGTTTCAGCGTTGGGTTTTTCATCATGGCTAAAGTCACTCAACAATCAAATAGAAATCGTGATTGTTGAAGAACCGCCAGTAGTCGTTGATATAGAATGCCACTATGAAACCATACTCACTGATCAGCACTTTAAACAATGGCTGACTCGCTTAGAGCAGGCTGATTTATTTGCTTTCGATACTGAAACCACCAGCTTAGATTATAGTGTCGCTCAAATCGTAGGCATCTCCTTTGCCGTGAGCCCTGGCAGTGCCGCTTATGTACCCTTGGTTCATGATTATCTAGGCGCACCTAATCAACTCAATCGTAGTGATGTTTTAGAACAATTGCGACCGCTATTAGAAAATCCCCTCAAAGCGAAACTAGGCCAGAATCTTAAATATGATAGCCATGTATTAAGTAATCATGGCATAAGTTTGCAAGGCATCGCTCACGATACCATGCTGGAATCTTATATAGTGAACAGCACGGCCACTAAACATAATATGGATGATCTTGCTAAAACCTATCTAGGTGTTACTACGATTCATTATGAAGAGGTGGCTGGCAAGGGCGTTAAACAAATTCCTTTTCAGCAAGTCTCCATAGAACAGGCAGCGCCTTATGCGGCTGAAGATGCCGATATTACCCTGCGCTTACATCAGGTCTTAATAGCTAAACTGCAACAAACGCCTAGTCTATTAGCCTTGTACACTGACCTTGAAATTCCTCTGATCAGCGTACTCAGCCGTATAGAAAGTCAGGGCGTATTGATTGATAGTGATATGCTCGCGCAGCAAAGTTTTGAACTCACTAATCATATCAACGCTCTTGAACAACAAGCCCATGATTTAGCCGGCAAGGTTTTTAACTTAGGTTCACCTAAACAAATTCAAGAAATTCTCTATGATGAGCAAAAGCTGCCTATTTTAAAGAAAACCCCTAAAGGCCAGCCTTCTACCGAAGAATCGGTATTACAGGAATTGGCTGTTAATTATCCATTGCCTAAACTGATTTTAGATCATCGTAGTTTAAGTAAGCTTAAATCAACCTATACCGACAAGCTGCCACAACAAGTGGATCGTCAAACGGGCCGTGTACATACCTCTTACCATCAAGCCGTTGCGGCTACCGGTAGACTGTCATCGGCTAATCCCAACTTGCAAAATATTCCTATTCGTAGTGTAGAGGGTCGCAAAATAAGACAAGCCTTCATTGCGCCATCAGGTTATAAAATAGTCGCTGCCGATTATTCACAAATTGAATTGCGTATTATGGCGCACTTATCAGCCGATGAAGGTTTACTTAAGGCTTTTAGTGCAGGTCTTGATGTGCATAGCGCAACAGCAGCAGAAGTCTTTGGCGTGGCGCTAGATCAAGTGACTACTGATTTACGTCGCTCAGCAAAAGCTATTAATTTTGGACTTATTTACGGCATGTCAGCTTTTGGTTTAGCTGAGCAACTTGGCTTATCTCGTAGCCAAGCGCAATCCTATATCGACTTATACTTTACTCGCTATCCGGGCGTAAAAAATTATATGGAAAGTATTAAACAGCTAGCCCATGAACAAGGTTATGTAGAAACGCTATTTGGTCGTCGCTTATATTTACCAGAAATAGCTTCACGTAATGCTGCTCGTAGACAATATGCCGAACGTACCGCTATCAATGCGCCTATGCAAGGCACGGCAGCCGATATTATTAAACGCGCCATGATTAGCACTGACCACTGGTTAGTGTCAGAAAAACCCGATGCTAAAATGATTATGCAAGTGCATGATGAGCTGGTTTTTGAAATTGCCGACGATCAACTAGAGCACTGTACCGCAAAAATTAGAACCCTGATGTGTTCTGCTGCTGATTTAAAAGTACCCTTGATCGTTGATATTGGTAGAGGCTTAAATTGGGATGAAGCGCATTAATATCAAACACGCGGCTAAAGCCGCTCCCACAAAAGAAGCCATGTAGTCGTGTGGAGTTCTGAGCTTCAGCTATTGCACTGTAAAACAGCTAAAGCAGTTTTACTCCAGGCACACAGAATACTTGTGTATAACGATGAGAGTTATGTAGATGCCGGATGCGCTTTGCTTATCCGGCTTACACGGCTATACAAGTTTTAACCGACTGATGACTGCGTTAATAGCGCACTCTTGCTTGATAATACTTTCACATAACTGAAATTGATTAACAGCTCTATGCAAATTCTGCTCGAGTTCCGTGACTTTAAAATAGCAATTACCTTCAAGATAATCCGTATAAAAACGCAAGCCTAATTCAAAGGGAATTAAGCGGATACTGGCATATAAATAATCATAATCAGCTTCTGAAAAAAACACACCCGCTTCAGATAAATAACTCGTTAATAAGGCCGTCGCTATCACTAGATCAAAGTCATTAGTCGCTAAATTATGACAACAAGAGCGCAGACAATCACCAATATCATAATGCACTAAACCGGGCTTAACGGTATCCAGATCAATGAGACTGATGATTTGCTGAGTGTCTTTAGCAAATAAAAAATTATTGAGCTTAGGATCGCCATGAATAACTCTTAAGGGCAAACAGCCTTGCTGTTTTGCAGCTTCCAGATCGTTAATAAAATGTTGATGGTTAGTAATAAACGAGGTGCAATATTGGCTTTCAGGACTGCTAACGGTAGGCGCTGCCTTTAAGACTTGCAGGTAATGACTGAAGTAATCGGGAGCGATATGAAAACCGGGCAAAGTATCAACTAAGTGGCTAGGCTCAAGGTCACTGACTAAGCGGTGAAAATGTCCCAAGGCAAAACCGGTTTGCTGAACTTGATGGATATCAGTGATGGTTTCTAAACTTTCAGTATTGGCAATATACTCTAAAGCCCGCCAATAATGGCCTTGTTCATCCTGATAAAGCTCATCGTTACTTTGCGTTTTTAAAATAGCCGGGATTATAAGCTTAACGGCATCTTTAGGTTTTTGTGCGACATGAAGATTAAGCTGACTTAGATTAGCCATAATCTGCGCTGGCTGTGGAAAAACACTGTGATTAATCCGTTGCAGCACAAAAGGCTTAAAGGAAGTTTGTACTAAATAGGTGTCATTAATGAGGCCATTGCCTAAGGCAGACAGCTCAAGCGCTGTCTTATTAAACTGCTGAGCAATCGCTAACTGTGATTCCATCAAAGAACTGAACTTCTGGCCTTAATTAAAGCGCTTAGACTACGCACTGCTTGCCCACGATGGCTTAAGGCATTCTTGACAGTAGCGGGTAGTTCAGCGGAGGTATACTTGTGACTTGGCACCCAAAACACGGGATCATAACCAAAGCCCTGACTACCGATAGCTTGAGTGGTAATCAACCCTTCCCAAACACCTTGTGCAATCAGTGGGGTAGGATCATTGGCATGTTCCATAAAGACCATGACACAGATAAATCGTGCTGTGCGCTGACTCTCTGGCACACCCTCAAGCTCTTGTAACAAGAGCTGCACATTATCTTGATCACTGGCGCCAACACCCGCATACCTAGCAGAAATAACACCAGGCGCACCTTTTAAGGCATCAACGACAAGACCCGAATCATCCGCTATCGCAGGTAATTGGCTATAGAAAGCTGCATGTCTGGCTTTGATAATGGCATTTTCTACAAAAGTAGAACCGGTTTCTTCTGCTTCGATGATATTAAAAGCAGATTGAGCAATAATCGGATGACCTTCCAATATGGCTTGGATTTCTTTAATTTTGCCTAAATTACCGCTGGCTAAGACAATTTGTTGTGAGGTCGAAAAGGTCATATAGAAAAGAGTTCAGGTTGGCTACCAATTTAAGACGGGACAGTTTAGCTTAATCGTTCACTTTTAGACAGGGCTCTCCTAAGCGCAGACAAAGGACGAAGGGCGAAAGATTAAGCCTAATATCTGTAACGTCTTAAATTTCTAGCCTCCTAGACTTTATCTTTCGCCCTGAGCCTTTCGTCTGGGCTGAAACTGTCCCACTTTA
>Ga0214233_1000521_pt1 | contig 12811 bp, 13 predicted proteins | sample TroBogypolimnion_22_FD_153071 | JGI IMG/M metagenome (GOLD analysis project Ga0214233, IMG submission 153071) | Freshwater microbial communities from Trout Bog Lake, WI - 01JUL2008 hypolimnion | ecosystem: Environmental > Aquatic > Freshwater > Lake > Hypolimnion/Profundal zone | place: Trout...
CAATGCGTCAGGTGATCTGTATCTCGCTGGCGGTTACGAAAATGGCAAGCCGTGGTCGATTGGCGTGCGTAGCCCCGAAAATAAATTTGAAGTCCTTAAAGTCTTCGAGATCTTTGATGGAGCTATTGCGACGTCTGGCACCTACGAACTCGGTGCTCATATCAAGGATCCGCACTCTGGTTTGATCGCAATTGGCGCTCGTAGCGCCTCGGTATTGGGGCCTGATGGTGGTTTGTGTGATGCGCTGGCTACCGCGTTGATCGTCGCCGGTAAGGACGGTGCGGCATATTTCACGAAGCCAGAACTAGCTGAATACAAGGTCTGGGTTATCAATCGAAATGAAGATACCGCGTGGAGCATTGCGGAACCTTCCGCATAACTCTCAGCAATTTAACAGAAAAATGGCGGTTTAATTACAAAAACGTTATCTAAGGTGTCACCATGAATAAATCTCGACTCCGTATTTTGATAATCAATCTAGTAATTGTAGTGGCGATAGCCGCGGTTGGCTTCTGGGGGTACTCCTCGCTACACCCTAAAGCGGCCCCAGTGGCGCTCTCGACGGTCACAGTTACTCGGGGTGATGTCTCATCAACGGTTTCATCGTCGGGTACCGTCATTAGCCCCAGTGATATTGCGCTCGCGCCCACAACTTCTGGCACTTTGGCCAAGTTATATGTCAAGGTAGGTCAATCTGTAAGAGCTGGCCAAGTACTAGCTCGGATGGATACAACAAGCCTTAGCAGCGCAGTGGCACAGGCGGAATCTAGTTTGGCCCAAGCGCAAGCCAACTTGGCTGCGATCACTACGACTGTTGCAACATCCTCCTTGCAGTTGCAGAACGATCAGACTGCAGTGGTGAGCGCCCAGAATAATTTGGCATACCAACAGACCCTCATCGCTGCTTCACAAGCAGCAGATGCAACTACCATCGCCACTGCACTTAATAAATTGAACAATGACAAGATAACGGCAACACAAAATGTTGGGCTCTATCAATCGAGCGTTGATACCGCAAAGAACGCTTTAACGAATGCTCAACTTACATATAACGATTACGAAGGTCTATATAGTTATGCAGGGATTACTCCAACATTCTGCACAACTATCAATACAGTTAATTCACAATGCACAACCCTGATTCAAGATTTGAATGCCGTGAATTCTGCCCAAACCGCTTACAACAATGCGTTGATCACTCAACAACAGAATCTGGCAAAGGATGCGCAGACTATTGCAACAGACCAGCAGAGTTACGCTGATGCACAAGCAAATGCTGCACTTAATGTGAAGAAGAATGCCCAGACGCTGGCAAGCGCTCAGGCGGCCATCGATTCAGCGCAATATGCGCTCAAGCTTTATCAAACACAGAACAACGGATCGGCTGTCACTACATCTACTACGGTGGATCAAGCCCAAGTTACGGTCGCCGAAGCAGGGCTTGTGCTTGCTCAAAAGAACTTAGCTGGGGCGACAGCAATAGCCCCGGTTTCGGGTAAGGTCGCTTCGATTTCCAATACTTTAATCGGTGCCGCCATCACTCCAAATGTGACGCCTACCAATGGCACCACTGGGGCAACTGGATTCATAGTTCTAACCAATGTCGGTGGTCTGCAAGTAACTGCCGGTTTCTCCGAATCTGATGTGGCAAAGATTGCCGTCGGTCAGAGCGCTTCAATGGCATTTACCGCACTTCCAAATGCGCAAGGAGCTGCAAAGGTCACTGCCGTGGCCTTACTTCCAACTACGGCGAGCGGTGCGACCACTTACACCGTGACCTTCCAACTGACTGGCAAAGTCGTTGGTCTTAAGCCAGGAATGACAGCTACCGCTACGGTAATTGTCGCTGACTCTCCTAATGCCATCTCTGTGACATCACGCGCGGTGACAACTCGTGGTACTCGCACGACTGTTAATGTCGTAACAACCGTAGCTGGCAAGCAAGTCGAAACTCCAACTCCAGTTCTTGTAGGCATTGTTGGTGATTCGAGTGATGAGATCTTGTCAGGTCTCAAGGTTGGCCAGATCGTTGCTCTCCCTGCAGTCGTCAGTTCTTCCTCATCGCTTACTGGTGTCCCATCTGTATTGGGTGGTGCTGGTATCGGCGGCATCGCAGGCGGTGGCGGAGGCCGTGGCGGCGGTGGAGGCGGTGGATTCGGTGGTTGATAAGTTACCTGTCATTGACGTTCGTGACGCTGTGAAGCGTTATGGCGTAGGTGATGCATCGATCTTCGCTCTCAATGGAGTTAGTTTGTCTATTGAAGCTGGCGAATATGTAGCAATTATGGGCCCATCAGGTTCGGGTAAATCCACCCTGATGAATATCTTGGGAGCGCTGGACAATATGACCAGCGGTGAATACTTCTTAGATGGCATCGAAATTTCTTCGATGGATGAAATCCATCTTTCGATCGTCCGTGGCAGAAAGATCGGTTTTATATTCCAATCTTTCAACCTGATTCCGCGGACGACCGCTATTGCAAATGTCGAACTACCGATGGCCTATCAGGGTGTTAAAGCCAAGGAACGTCGCGCCCGCGCCATGGTGGCACTTGATGTTGTTGGACTTGGCGATCGTATTAATCACGAACCAACAGAGCTTTCAGGTGGACAACAACAGCGTGTAGCAGTGGCTCGTGCGCTGGTTACTCGTCCCGCCCTGCTCTTGGCCGATGAACCCACAGGAGCCCTCGATTCCAAATCAACGGCAGATCTACTGGATCTCTTCGATCAGATTAATGCAGCTGGGCGAACCGTCGTTGTGATCACCCACGAGCTCGATGTTGCTCATCGCGCTAAAAGAATTATTCGGATGCGCGATGGCAAAATCGTTAGCGATGAACTCAATAAGCAGCGCGTCGCATGAGTGTCCTTGAAATCGTACGGTTCGCGATCCGCGGACTCTTTACCAATCGGCTCCGCACCTTTCTGACCGTACTTGGCATCACCATCGGTGTCGCTTCGGTCATCATTTTGCTGGCGGTCGGCAACGGTTCTAGTAAGGCGATCCAGGCTTCCCTTGACCGTCTTGGTACCAACTCACTTCAAGTCCGCTCTGGAGGCGGGGGTTTTGGTCCTCGTGCCCGTGCCAGCGTCTCCTCGCAAAAACCATTGACGATTTTGGATGCGGCGGCGCTAATGGATAAGAGTCAGGCGCCCGATATTTTGCAGGTTGCCCCAATTGCTTCAACCAATGGCACCTGTGTCGTTGGTGCGAATACCAGCTCACCATCAACCTTCTACGGAACATGGCCCGCTTACTATAAAGCGAGCAATACCTCGATTCAGTCAGGTTCATATTTCACCAATGATGATGTGACCCAAAGCAGACGGGTCGCGCTTATCGGACAGACCACTGCAACTGCGCTCTTTGGAACTACTAGTCCTATTGGGCAGACGATGCGATGTTCTGGAATTGAATTTACTGTTATCGGTCTGACGACCGTCAAAGGTGCATCTGGTTTCCAAGATGGAGATAGTTTGGTGTTGATCCCCATCACAACAATGGAAAACACCATTACTGGTAATCAACCACTTTCTAGCATTATTGTTGAAGCGACAAATTCAAAGACAACAGATGCTGCGCAAACCGAACTCACAGCTATCCTGGATGCGCGACATGGAATTTCCGGTCGCAAGACCGCAGATTTCAGCGTCTTCAATCAGGCCTCGCTGCTGACTACGGCATCAACAAGTTCGCAGACATTCACAACCTTGCTCGGAATGGTTGCCGCAATCTCGCTGCTAGTCGGCGGTATCGGAATCACCAACATCATGTTGGTAACTGTTATCGAACGAACCCGTGAAATCGGTATCCGTAAAGCTATCGGTGCCCCCAAGGGCGCAATCTTGAGTCAGTTCTTGATCGAAGCAACGATATTGTCGGTCTTAGGTGGGGCGCTAGGGGTTGTAGTCGGCTTTGTAGGAAGCCACTTCACCATCGCCGGCACAAAGCCAGTGATCGTTCCTGCATCCGTCTTCTTGGCCTTCGGGGTAAGCATCTTGATCGGTGTCTTCTTCGGTGGCTACCCAGCATCACGCGCTGCATCACTACGACCAATCGAGGCACTCCGTTATGAATGATGAAATGAATCCTGACGCACCGAAGTTTGATCTCTTCGCTACCGAGGTTGAAGATAATCTCAAGGAAGAGCTCGCTAAGGGCACATTCCAATGGACCAACAAGTACACCAAAGTGTTGGGAACCCTCTTTGTGATTGTTGGACTGCTTTCAGTTGGTACTTGGTATGGCCACTACGAAGCTGGTAAGTCAACGACGCTGGGCGCTTCTTCCTTTGCATCGCTTCGCGCATCATTTGCAGGTGGCGGTGGAACAGGTGCAACTGCCGCAGCAGGTGGTTTCGGCGGCGGTGGATTCGGCGGCGGTGGAACTCGTATCACCGGCACAATTAAATCTGTTAAAGGATCGACGGTAACCATCACTTTGGATGACCCAACCCAATCCTCATCTCTTACATCTGGTGACGCTGCTCGCATTACAGATACTGGTGCAGGGGCCGCGGGCGGAACGACTCCATCTGGAACAACTGCTGGCGGAACAACTGCTGGCGGAACAACTGCTCCAGTTCCAGGGGTTTCTGCGCCTACCGGAACCGGTGGAACACGTGGTGGAGCGTTCTCTGATCCAAAGTTGATCGCCTGTTTAACAAAGGCGGGAATCACAATCGCTGCAGGAGCACGTCCTGACTTCCAGGATCCTGCAACAGCAGCAGCTATGCAAACATGCTTTGCGCAATTGGGAATTACTCCCGGCGGTGGCTTTGGTGGAGGAGCTGGCGCAGGTGCGGCCGGAGGGGCCGTTCCAACACCAGCAGCAACGAAGTAGTACTTACTTAGTTAAATCTGAGAGTTCGTTTATTTCATCACTCGAAAGGGCGGTGAAATTAACGAACTCTTTTAACTGCTCAACAGTACGCGCACTCGCAATCGGAGTTGTAACACCAGGTTGCGCAGCGAGCCAACCGAGGGCGACAGATGAAATTGAAGTGCCGTGGGCATTGGAGATCTCTTCTAACTTTTCGACAACTTTGAACCCGCGTTCATTTTGGTAGTCGGCTACACCACCAGCTCGGATAGATTCCACGCTCGCACCTGGGCGGTACTTGCCTGACAAGAAACCGCGGGCCAGACCAAAGAATGGAATTCCGGAGATCTCTTCAGCTACAACAACAGGGACGGCATCTTCTTCATATTCATCGCGATGCAGCAAGTTGTACCAATTTTGCAAGGCGATGTATTCGGCGAATCCTTCTGACCTAGAAATATCTAGCGCTTCTGCTAAACGCTCGCCCGTGTAGTTAGATGCAGCGATGTAGCGGACCTTGCCAGATTTAATCAAGGATTCAAATGCTGCCAGGGTTTCTCGCAGTGGAACTGTCTTGTCATCTTCGTGTGCGTAATAAATATCGATGTAATCACTTTGTAGAGCACGCAGGGAATCTTCAACAGCTGCGGTGATATTGGCGGCAGAGAGCCCAGGGCGAGCTGAAAGCTTTGATACCTTGGTTGCGATGACGATTTCAGAGCGATTACCGCGCTGCTTCATCCACTTACCCAAAATCCGCTCGCTATCGTGCCCGGTATTGCCCTCTTTCCACTCGGAATAGACATCGGCTGTGTCAACGAAATTGCCGTTGTATTCGGTGTAAGCATTGAGAACCGCCATCGACTGCTCTTCCTCGGCGCTCCAGCCAAATACATTTCCGCCAAGGCAGAGCGGGTGGACTTTCAGGTCGGTCTTGTTCAGGGCGATATGAGTCATGCAGAGAAGTTTATTGCTCTCTATTAGAGTATGCACATGACAACTGGGGGCTTCACGAGTGAACAACTACAACTCGAAGAGCAGATCTTGGTACTACCTCATTGCGATCTGAAAGATGCCGTGAGCATCGGTGAGATCGCGGTAGAAATAGCTAGACGCGAATCGTTGGCAATCTCTATCGAAGTTCGACTTGGCGAATGGATGGTTTTTCATACCGCTCTTACCGGTGCAAAACCTGATCAACCTTCATGGATCGCCCGCAAGGCGCGTGTAGTTCTTGCGACAGGGCATTCTACGATGCTAGAACGTGTTAAAGCCGAAGAAGCTGGATTCGATTGGTATGAGAAATATGGTTTGTCTGAAGAGACCCATGCAATTCACGGCGGCGGATTGCCACTCAATGTCACAGGTCTGGGCCTGCAAGGAATATTACTCATTAGCGGTTTACCTCAAGTGGAAGATCATCTCTTTGGAATCCGTGTTATAACCGAATTTTTGGCTCGTGCCGGGGAGAACGATTGAGTACCGCAGTATGGGTTGCTGGTGAAGTGCTCATTGATCTCATTCCTAAAGATGGTGGGCGTGAAGCAATTGTTGGGGGCGGACCCGCAAACACCTCTAAAGCTTTAGCACGCCTTGGCTTTGATTCTTTCTTTGTCGATGGAATATCGACAGATGCGTATGGCGCACAAGCCCGAGCTGAACTTTTGGCAGATGGTGTAAAACTTGATTACACATTAATTTCAGATCGTCCAACCTGCCTTGCCACGGTCACTCTCGATGCACAGGGTGGCGCCACATATGACTTTTTGATCGATGGCACCGCGACCTTTGAATTCAACGAATCGTGGTTGCCAAATCCTAAAAATCCGCCGGCCGTTTTGCATGTTGGAACTCTGGCAACGGTCGTTGAACCGGGTGCCACGAACCTTTTCAATTGGGCCAAGAAGGTAAAAGCTCCACTCGTCTTTGATCCAAATATCCGCACTTCGGTGGTCAACGACCGGGTTCGCTACCAAGAGATTATGCACAAATGGGCGTCTATCTCTTCGGTGATCAAAATGAGCGAAGATGATCTAGCTTGGCTCTATCCCGAGCAGGACTTTAGAGCAACAGCCGAGAACTTCATCAATGAGAAGACCCAACTCGTGGTGCTTACGCGAGGGGCAAATGGGATCGATGGATATACCGAAGATGGTGAGGTCTCTGTCCCTGGAGTGAAAGTTGATGTTGTCGATACCGTTGGTGCAGGAGACACTGTCGGTGCAATCTTGGTAGAAGCGATCGTGAAGTACGGCTTAGATAATCTTGTGGGAACAACTTTAGAAAAGACTCTGCATCGCGCTGCACAAGCAGCGGCGATTACCTGTTCGCGCGCTGGCGCTAATCCACCCACCTTTCAAGAGTTAGAAGGCATCTAATGCAACATATCGATGGCGCAGAAATATCAGTTTCAATAGATCTTGATCAGGGCGGACGCATCGCGTCACTGCAATGGCGAGATCTTCAATTTGCAGTTCCCTTTCGCGGCACTCCATTGTCATGGGGTTGGTATGCGATGGCTCCTTGGGCAGGGCGTATTGACGAAGGACTTGTTACTAGCGAATCTGGGATCGTGCATACCTTGCCAACAAGTTGGGCGCCACCTCATGCAATTCATGGATATGGTTTTACAAGTTCTTGGGAAGAAACGGGCACGGGGCGTGCGCGCCTAGAACTTCCAGCTCCTTATAACGGCGCAGTGGTCGAGCAGACCATTGAAATTCTGGATGATGCAGTCCGTTGGATTTTGGAATATACGCCTAATGGTTGCGATCTACCTGCATGGCTGGGTTTTCATCCTTGGTTTCCTCGTGAGCTCGAACGTGGTGACGCTGCAGAAGTTGAGTTCTCCGCCGGACGCATGATGCTGCGCGATGAAGAGGGTCTGCCTACTAATGAATTCGTACCTCAACCCAAGGAGCCGTGGGATGACTGCTTCGTTGATATCAAGGGAGTGCCCTCGGTGGTTTGGCCTGGCGCTGCTCGCGTTACGGTCGAATCCGATGCCCCATATTGGGTTGTCTATACAGAAGATAGCGATGGGGTCTGCTTAGAGCCCATGACCGCGCCTCCCAATGCCCAGAATTTAGGTATCACCGGAGAGCACTACATAGAGGCTTTGTTCACCTTCTCTGAAGAGGTTTAGGCTAGGGCAATGGCTGAACAGAACGAATTGCGTGAAAAGGGTCTGCGCCTCACCCCGCAGCGCGAGCTGGTCTTGCAGGCTGTGCGCGACCTTGGTCATGCAACTCCGGAAGAGGTCGCTAACAAGATTCATATCACCCACCCCGGCATTAATCTGTCGACGGTGTACCGAAACCTAGAAACGCTAGAGAATGTTGGACTCGTACAACACACTCATATGGGCCACGGCGGGGCGACGTATCACGCGGCCGAGGATTTAACTCACCTGCACCTCGTATGCGGAATCTGCGGAGTTGTCGGCGATGCTCCCATCGAAACCGCCGCAAACTTTGTACAACAGCTAGCTGATGATTACGGCTTCAAAACCGATGTTACACACTTTGCCATTTACGGCACCTGTGCAGCCTGCGCTGCTCTGACAAAGTAATACATGAGCGCAGTTTTTGTTGAATCAGGTTTAGATGAAGGTGCCATCTGGCACTTCGGCGAACCCAATCAAGAACAGCGAGCACTTGCCGTGGGCAATGCTTGGGCAGATCTTTCACACCGCGCCGTTATAAGCATTTCTGGCAAAGATCGCACCACGTGGATCAATGACATGATGACGCAAGAACTCCTCACACTACCTACTGGTGAATGGACCGAGACACTTCTTTTAGATGCTCAAGGTCACATTGAGCAACAGCTCTTCCTTGTTGACGATGGTGGATCTATCTGGATGCACCTCGACGCAAGCAAGGCGCCCGAATTGATTACTTATTTAAATAAGATGAAGTTCATGCTCGATGTAGACGTTCAAGATCGTAGCGATGAGTTTGCAGTTCTTCGTGCACCTGGCGCCGCGGATAAATTTGGCGGGCCATTCGCACTTGTTCCTCGCGCAGAACTTTCAGACGTAGCATCGGCCTATAAGAGTGCCGGACATATACAAGTTGGCATGTGGGCTTTGGAAGCCGAACGGATCGCAGCGGGTCGAGCACGCATATTGCTCGAAAGCGATCACAAATCCATTCCCAATGAGTTGGGTTTCTTGCACATTGCGGTGCATATGAACAAGGGTTGTTACCGTGGCCAAGAGACAGTTGCAAAGGTTTTTAACTTGGGACATCCTCCCCGCCGGTTGGTCTTGCTCCACCTCGATGGAACCATGGTTCACATGCCCGAACATGGCGCGAAGGTGACAGTTGATGGCAAGGAGATTGGCTTCATTGGCTCTATGGCGCGCCACTTTGAGTTGGGTCCAATCGCGCTTGCTGTGATCAAGCGGACGGTTCCCGTGGATGCCACCCTCGATATCGATGGGGTCACCGCGACCCAAGAAGTACTGGTAGCCGCAGAATAGGATTGTGACTATGAGCCTAGATTCAAAGAACCCCTTCGCCGCTGTAAGCACTCTCGAATACGAGATGCCCCCTTTCGCGCTCATCAAAGATGAGCATTACCTCCCCGCTTTTTACGGTGGCATGGAAGAGCAACTCACCGAAGTCGATGCAATCATCGCTCAACCTGAAGTCACATTTGAAAATACATTCGTTGCCCTCGAAAAGAGCGGACGGACTCTGCTACGTGTAGCGTTGGTCTTCTTCAACAAATCTTCGAGTGATACATCTGATGTACTTGACGCGATTGAGGAAGAGATCGCTCCAAAGTTGGCAGCGCACTCCGATGCCATTAAATTAAATCCGCAACTCTGGTCACGCATCGAGAAGATTTACAACGAACGCGCAACTTTAGATTTGGGCTCTGAAGAATTACGACTTGTTGAGTTGTACTACAAAGATTTCCACTTCGCCGGAGCGCACTTGAACGCCGAAGCGCGTGTTGAACTCAAAACTCTCAATGAAGAGCTCTCTAAACTCGAAGCAGAGTTTTCACGCAAGGTCTTGGCTGACACCAATGATTCTGCAATCATTGTTGATTCAATTGAAGAGTTGGCCGGTCTTAGTGATAACGAGATCGCGGCAGCCAAATTAGCTGCCGAAACTCGCGGTCATGATGATAAGTGGTTAATCAAAGCGGTGAACTTCAGCGGAAATCCAATGCTCGCGACTTTGACGAATCGCTCCTTGCGAGAAAAAATCATGCGCGCTTCACTCATGCGTGCTAATCGCGGTAATGAAAATGACACGAAGTCGGTGCTTGTTGCAATGACTCAATTGCGAGCTCGTCGCGCCACCCTCTTTGGGGTAAAGAGCCATGCCGAATACATAACCGGCGAGAACACCGCGAAATCTCCTGAGAACATTCACGCCATGCTCCGCAAGATCGCAAAATCTGCCGTAGCTAATGCCAAGGCAGAAGGAGTGGTACTGCAAGAGGCTATAAACGCGGCGGGAGAGGCTTTTAGCCTGCAGAGTTGGGATTGGGATTTGTACTCCGAACTGGTGCGCGCCGAGAAGTATCAGGTAGATACTGCTGAGCTCAAACCGTACTTCGAATTAGAGAAGACCTTGTGGGATGGCGTCTTTTTTGCGGCAACCAAGCTATTTGGCATTACCTTTAAAGAGCGTCCAGATATCGTGACCTACCATCCAGAGGCGCGTGCCTTTGAGGTAAATAATGAAGATGGGTCCAAACTCGGCCTCTTTATCGGTGACTTCTACACCCGCGATTCCAAGCGCGGCGGCGCGTGGATGAACAACTTGGTCGATCAGAATTATCTCTTTGGTCAGCTGCCTGTAGTAGTTAACAACCTCAACATTGTTAAGCCGCCTGCGGGTGAACCAACGCTCTTGTCCTTTGATTTCCTTACCACCCTGTTTCATGAATTCGGTCATGCGCTGCATGGGCTCTTTTCGCAGGTTAAGTATCCACGCGTCTCCGGCACAAATGTAGAACGTGATTTCGTGGAATTTCCCTCACAGGTCAATGAGATGTGGATCTTCTGGCCTGAAGTTGTCAATAACTTTGCAGCTCACTATCAAACCGGTGAGAAGTTGCAGCAGTCGGTCATCGACAGGGTGAAAAACTCATCCACCTTCAATGAGGGTCATGAAACAGCTTCATACTTGCAGGCAGCTATCTTGGATTTAGCGTTGCACGAAATTCCAGATGGCTATGTAATTGAGGATGTCGTTGCCTTTGAAGCACAGGCGATTGCAGATTATGGCTTGGACTATGCACCAGTCCCAACCCGTTATCGCTCAACATACTTCTCACATATATTTGCTGGGGGTTATTCATCTGGTTATTACGGTTACATCTGGTCGGAAATCTTGGATGCAGATACCGTGGAATGGTTTAAAGAGAATGGCGGATTGACCCGCGCCAATGGTGATCACTTTAGGCGTGAATTGTTGGGCCGCGGCGGCTCCATTGATTCGATGCAGATGTATCGCAATTTCCGCGGTCGCGATGCCGTGATCGATCCCCTGCTTAAACGCCGGGGCTTGAGCTGAATATATCTATCCCGGTAAGCCCGCTCTTTATAGCATTATTAGCGGGCTTATTTTTCGCTAACTTTCCGCGTTTTATTGCTTGGGCGAAGCCAGTCCTGGATTTTTCCGCGAAGCATTTATTAAGAGCCGGAGTGGCTCTACTGGGCTTTCAAATTACCTTCCACAAGTTTGCTGAGATTGGCCTCAAGGGTTTCATCGCAATATTGACTGTCGTAATCTTGACATTCTTTACTGTCCGAAAAGCTGCGCAATATTTCGGGTTGTCGCCTGATTTAGCTCTGCTTATTGCTGGCGGTTTCTCAATTTGTGGAGCATCTGCAGTCACGGCAATCGGCGCATCGAAGAAGAGCCGCAGTGAAGATATCTCCTATGCCGTCGGAATTGTCACTTTATGTGGAACTTTGTCGATCTTCGCAATTCCACCAGTTGCAAAGGCTTTAGGTCTGACACATCGCATCACAGGCGCATGGATCGGTGCGGCAGTGCATGACATCGGGCAGGTGGTAGCAACCGCGTCAGTTGTGGGAGGCACGACACTTTCTTACGCAGTCATCTCTAAGCTTGCTCGTGTGGTTTTGCTCGCGCCGTTATTGGTGTTGATAAATCTAAAACAGAGCGATGGCACGGCACCGCGTTCAAAATTGTCTATTACAACCTGGCTGCCGCCTTTCATTCTCGTCTTTATTGCCATCGCTATCTTCAACAATCAAGCGCATCTATCAACCGGAACCACGAATCTCTTGATTAATATCTCCAAAGCTCTCTTATCGGCCGGTCTCTTTGCGATGGCCACCAATGTGAAGTGGCGCCAGATTCGCGCGATTGGATCCAAGCCACTTCTCTTTGGTCTATCTGCTTGGCTTATCTGCTGTGCTTTTTCGTTATTGATAATCCGGGTGATCTAATAGACCAGAGCTTGCGTTCCGTCGGTCATAATCTCTTCCACAAAGGATGCCGAACCTTTGATCGAAATACCAGGGATTAGATCCGCCTCGGTGATTCCGCGTCGGACGGCGCACTGCGTGCACAGGGTGATGGTTCCGCCAGTAAGAATTGCATCGCGCAATTGATCTAGTGCGGCAGAATGTGGCAAGAGGAACTCTTCACAGCGCCCCGGAAGTGCAAAATATGAGGCTTCGCTTGTAAGCCAGAGTGAAACTTCAAAGCCACTTGCTAGGGCGGTGGCGGCCACGGTAAATGCTTGGGCGGCGCGCTCTGGATCATCTGTGCCGCTCATAGCCTTAACGACCAACTTCTTCATAAATCAATCGTAACGGTTACGATTATCACGTGGTGACTGTGAGTTCTATAGCGTTAATTGCAGGCTCGGTCGCCTTTGGTTTATTCCTTATTATCTTTGGAATCCGTGGCGCAATACGGCTATGGCGGCAAGAAAGGGCTAAGTAAATGGTTTTCACAATTCCCGAAGGCTTGCACGAGGATT
>Ga0214233_1000542_pt1 | contig 12342 bp, 12 predicted proteins | sample TroBogypolimnion_22_FD_153071 | JGI IMG/M metagenome (GOLD analysis project Ga0214233, IMG submission 153071) | Freshwater microbial communities from Trout Bog Lake, WI - 01JUL2008 hypolimnion | ecosystem: Environmental > Aquatic > Freshwater > Lake > Hypolimnion/Profundal zone | place: Trout...
TTGGGTTGTGATACGTCATCCGATAACGTCAGTGCGTTATTGACGAGAGAGGTGTTATCATGAGTCGTTACCAGACTAATGGGCAAGACAACCACAAACATATAGGGATCGGTAATGCCGTTCAACCTGGAAAAATTGAAAAGCCGAAAAACTCAACTGCCGCTGTTCATCGATTGCTTCGATATCTCTCTCCTTTCAGACCTAAATTATTGGTTGTTGCCATTTTGGTAGTCCTCTATTCTTTACTTGGTTTGTCCGGACCTTACCTTATCGGGCTTGCCATAGATCGTTTCATGGTCGAAAAAAATGTCGCAGGTGTTGAAAAAATAGCCTTATTGATGCTTTTGCTCTATCTCATCTATAACCTTTTTCAATTGATTACTGGTTGGGTTATGGCAAAGGTTTCTCAAACTGCCCTGAAGCAGTTGAGTGGTGATCTCTTTACGCACATACAGACCCTACCTGTCAGTTATTTTGATCATCATTCGTCAGGGAGTTTGATGAGCAGGCTGACGAACGATACTGATGCAATCAATCAGGCGATCTCCCAGAATGTTACCTCCTTGGCTGCCAGTGTTCTTTCTCTGGTTGGTATTTTGGTGGCTATGTTTCTGCTAAACTTCTGGCTGGCTTTAAGCGCACTGCTTGTTATTCCCATCATGCTCTGGTTTACTCAGTTTGTTGCAAGTAATACACGCAAAGGGTTCCGTGAGCTTCAAAAACAGCTTGGTGAAATGTATGGTGTCATGGAAGAGTCTATCAGTGGACTCAAAGTGATCAAGGCATTCCGGCGTCATGCAGAGGTGATTGAGCGGTTTCAGAGTCAGAATGATAAGGTTTTTAAGGCTGCAGTCTATGCAAATAGCTACTCAATGATGCTCATGCCGTTAACTAACGTTCTTGGGAACCTTTTTGTTATTGTTATTGCATTCGTTGGTGGATGGATAGCACTCAAAGGCATGGTTACTGTTGGGGTTATTGCCAGTTTTATTATTTATGGACAGAATTTTATCCAGCCCCTTCGCCAGCTTGCGAATATGTATAACATTATTCAAGCAGCTCTTGCCGGGAGTGAAAGAATATTTGAAATTCTTGATATTCCGTCAGAAGTTGATGCAACAGTTAAAACAGTATCATCCACAATTGCAGGGAGAATTCGTTTCGATCATGTGAGGTTTGGTTATCAGAAGGGTGTTTCTGTAGTAAAAAACATGACATTTGATGCTGAGCCGGGTAAAACAATCGCTTTGGTTGGGCCGACAGGAGCTGGCAAAACCACCATTATCAATCTTTTAACCCGTTTTTATGAAATAAGCAGTGGAGTAATCACCATAGCAGGAAAGGATATCCGTGATTTCAACAAAGCTGACTTGCGACAGAGGATTGGACTGGTATTGCAGGATACCTTTTTATTTTCCGGAACTGTACTTGACAACATCCGTTTTGGCCGACTGGATGCCACTGACAGAGAGTGCCTCCATGCTGCAGAACTTGCTGAAGCAGATGAGTTTATCCGGCAGCTCCCGCACGGGTATAATACAATCCTCTCTGAACGCGCAGGCAATCTAAGCCAGGGGCAGCGTCAGTTGCTTGCCATAACCAGAGTTATTCTTGCAAATCCGGAGATCTTGATACTCGACGAAGCAACCAGCAGCGTCGATACCCGGACAGAGCTCCGTATACAGAAAGCTTTATTGACATTGATGAAGGGAAGAACAAGCTTTGTCATTGCCCATCGTCTCAGTACCATTCGAGATGCCGACCAGGTGCTGGTTATCGATAAGGGAACCATCGTTGAAAAGGGAACACATCAGGAACTTCTTGACCTTCAGGGTATTTATTCTAACCTCTACATGAGCCAGTTCAAAGGACTCGCCATTTAAACTCCTGAGAAAATGTGGTGGACTTATGCGTTGTTATCGGCTCTCTTTGCAGCCTTTACTGCAATACTTGCCAAAATCGGTATTAAAGGGGTTAACTCCGATTTGGCCACTGCCATACGAACGGTATTCATTTTATGTATTGCATGGGGCATTGTCTTTGCCCGTAAAGAGGTAGATGGCATCCATCTCCTTTCAAAAAATAACTGGCTCTTTCTCGGTCTGTCGGGTGTTGCAACAGGTTTGTCCTGGATTTGCTATTTTAAAGCGTTGCAGATGGGAAAGGTGTCACAGGTTGCCCCTGTTGATAAAATGAGTGTTGCCATTGCAATCTTTTTATCAGCATTGCTCCTGCATGAGGTTCTGACGTGGAAAATCCTGATGGGAGCACTCCTTATCATCGGAGGTTCTGTGCTGATTATTTTATAGTGGATATGAGGATGTTTCGGGATACATTTTTTTATGAATGTCAGGTTGAAAGTAATAGATGAGTAAGGAGATTAATCGTAGGGATTTTGGTGCCGTTCTCTTGGTTGTAACAATTTGGGGTGCAAGTTTCACAATCATCAAGCTTGGTCTTCACAACTTTTCTCCGATGTTGCTTGGAGCCCTTCGTTATTTTTTTGCGGCAATTCCGGCAATATTGTTTATACGCCCTCCAGCAGTAAGAGCAAAATATTGGATTACTTACGGTTTAACTGTTGGAGTTGGTCAGTTCGGTTGTCTTTTCTACGCTATACACCTTGGAATGCCAGCCGGTCTTGCTTCGGTAGTGCATCAGTCGCAAGCGCTTTTTACGTTTCTATTTTCAACCGTACTGTTAATGGAGCCTGTTTCCCGTTCGCAGGTAACTGGACTTGGAATTGCAGCAACGGGCTTGTGTTTCATTGGCTATAATACAGGCATTGCTGCAATTCCTTTAGGGGCTTTGCTTATAACACTTGCTGGTGCAGCTTTCTGGGGCTTGTCCAACATCGTTATTCGTAAGGCCGCAGCTGCTGCCGCCGAACGTGGTGAACAAAAGCTTGATATGTTCGGTATGGTTGTCTGGTCAAGTCTTGTTCCGTCAGTGCCTTTTTTATTGTTTGCCCTCATTCAGGACTCTCCGAAAACAATATATAGTGCAATTACAACACTCAGCGGCATGTCGCTCTTCGCCATTCTCTATCTTGCATTCGGAGCGACACTCTTTGGTTTCGGTGTATGGAGCAACATGCTGTCAAAATACTCTGCAGGTCAAATAGCTCCTCTGTCCCTGCTTGTGCCGGTTACAGGTCTTCTGACTGCAGGCCTGGTACTTCATGAGCAGCTATCCATTACTCAATGGGTCGGGTGCTTTGCCGTAGTGAGCGGACTCCTCGTCGCCACTTTCAGACGATCCGGCGCAATGTCTAAGAATGCAAATGGGAGCTACTGTCCAAACTTGTTGAAGGATTTACTTGTTTGAATATCTGGATAAAAACGCGACTTATGAGTGTGTGCATTTTTTTTGATGGTCTTGGGTTATTTTGATATAATTTCATTGTGCTGTGTTTGTGACAAAGCAAACAAAAGAAGGATAACATGCTTGCGGATTATATTATCAACAAGCTAACATCGCTGAACCGATGAGGTAACAATGAATACCAATACTGTTTCTGTGTTTGATCTGAGTCCACCATAGAAGCTTCAACTGGTAGAAGACCTTTGGGATTATCTGGCGACGACCCCGTCAGAGGTTCCTGTATATGAATGGCAAAAGAAGGAGTTGGTTCGACGAAAAGCTCACTTGGCGAACAATCCGGCTTCAGGACTTTCTTGGGCCGAGGTAAAGGTTGAGGCACGAAGCCGTTATGTTCGCTGAACTAATAATTGCATCGGAGGCCCAACAGGATGTCGTTGAAGCTTATTGTTGGTACGAAGATCATCGGTTTGGCTTGGGGGAAGAGTTCCTTGGCTGTCTGGACGCTTGTATTCAGGCAATTTGTCGTACACCTGCTCTTCACTCTATAGTCTACGGTGAGTATCGTAGGGCATTAGTGAGGCGGTTCCTTTATGCTGTTTTTTTTGAATACTCTACTGATACAGTTACAATTTACAGCATTTTCCATACATCCCAGTACCCAAAAAAGCGGCACATCCGTTTGATGTGACTGTAAGGAGTTTTATTTTAAACAGCTTTATCTTTTCAAGTACCGGTATCTTGGAGCCAGCAAGAATGGCCGTTATTTTGGAATATGGCAAACATGGCCTCGACAGCACCAGAAAATCCGATACGTCCGCACCGGCGTCAAATGCGCCATCCGGTTAATTATCTCCACCTTCATCTCAATCGCCTGCAACAGCCCCAGCAGCGCCTCCGCATCCGCTTGCAGCAAATACGGCCTCTTTTCCGGCACCGTATCCTCATGCATCACCGTTCACCCCATCCGCGCGTCAATGATGTGAGCCTGACAGTATGTACCGTTTATAGATTGGAATAAAGAGTGTTTATAGTCCTTTAAGTCGATAGGTAGAATGGATGACGTATAATTTTCCCCATGTTGTCCTAATGCGCCAAGGCCCTATTGACAGCCTCCGGTTCATGGGCTATGACGGTTAAAAGAATCCTGGCCGCCCGATCAGGCTGACGGCGTTTTTGTTCCCAATCCTGCACCGCCCTGACGTCAAACCCGAACCGCAAGGAAAATTCCGGTTGTGTCAATCCCAAGCCGTCGCGGATAGACTTAACGTCAATCTCCTCAGGAACATTGACGATAAAGCCGTCAGAAATTTCACCGCGAGCATAGGCCAGTGCCTGGTTCGCGGATTTGATAAGTTTATTTCCCGCTTTGGACATAGTGTTTAACTCCTTTCTTGTAAACATCAGCAAGCGATCCTAAAATTTGCTTCAGTTCATTTCTTTTAGCTTGCGATTTTTCCTTTGCCCCTTCCAGCAAATCGAATTTTTCGCTCATCGGCAGGTAACCCGAGCGCTTTGGCATCGGCAAGATAATCCGGCGTTTCAATAACAATATGCATACCGCTAAGGTACGGCAATGCCGTATATGATGCAAGGGGTAGTTCTTGAAAAAAAGGCAATAAAATACCACAAAACAGTTCTGTTGCAAAACGGGGATATATATACCTGTCCGCAGCAATTATTTTTCTCAGCCCTCAGCCCTCAGCACTTCTAACTCCTGAGGCAACACACCTTTGTTATAAAAGTACTCGTTGATTTCCCGGTAGAGCGCTTTCAGGCGGGCTGGCGAAATATCACAGATCCCCTCGTATGCTTCGGTAAAATGCACCTGGTGGTGGTCAAGCCGGTAAGGTTCTATCTTTCCCTCAGCAACCAGTTCATCATAAAGGGCTGAACCGGGAAGGGGGCTGTAGATACTCCATGTCCAGCGATCGAGGTCAAGGGATTTCGCCAGTTCAAAGGTCTGTTGAACATCGCTTTCATCTTCGCCGGGAATACCGATCATAAAGAAGCCAAACACATTGACGTGCTTCCTTGCCAATTTCACCTTTTCCCTGATCTTATCAACGGTAATACCCTTTTTCAGGCGGGCAAGACTTTTCGGTGATCCTGTTTCAATGCCAAGATCAAGCTGCGTAAGGCCAGCACGTTTCATTAAAAGCAGCTCTTCCTCATTAATCAGATCCACGCGGGTCAATGCTTGCCAGCTTATGTTGGCGTTTCGGGCAATCATAAGTTCGCAGAACTCTTTTGTCCATTTTCGGTTGAGATTGAAAATACTGTCCTTGAACCAGACACCCTCAAGCTGGTAGCGCTTCTTGAGATCCAGTACTTCATCAACAACACGCTGTGGTGACTTGATACGCCATTTACGCCCCATCGTTTCATGAACAGCGCAGAATGTGCACTGATAAGGGCATCCGCGCGAAACAATCATTGAGATACCCCGAATACTTCTCAGGTAACTGTTATGTTCGATATAGCGCTCAACAGGGAAGGCATCATAGTCAGGAATGGGCAGGGTATTGAGGTCTTCAATCAGCGTTGATTTCTCCCTGATAATCAACTTATCATTGTCGCGGTAGCAGAGGCCCATAATATCATCCGTTGACGTGCCACGCTCCAGGGCATCGGCAAACGCTGCAAATGACTCTTCTCCTTCACCACGGATAACATAATCGACGTTACTGTCGGCAAGTACCTCAGCCGGGGCAAGCGTCGGATGAACACCTCCCAGAACTGTCGTTGCTTGTGGAGCATGTTTTTTGGAAATCGCTGCGACCTGAAGTGCTTCAGGAATTGTCGGTGTCATGGCCGTGATGCCAACAATATCAGGGCTGTCCTCAGCAATCCTAACGGCAAGTTCCTCGCTGTCCATAAGCGACCCCTGCATATCAAGGATTGTTACCTCATGATTACGCTCTTTCATATAGGCAGAGAGGAAGGCAAGGCCAATAGGAGGTTCAAAAGGTGCAACGTACAGATTGCCGCCCTTTATCCAGTCAATGTAATCTTCGAACCGGTTGCGGAAGTCATTGCCATCGTAAAAAGCGGGATTGATCAGTAAGATCTTCATAGTGAAAAGTTTTGCAGGGTTGTTGTAGTGTGTTCGTGCTTCCGCATGCCTGCCGGGCAGGAGAGCATGCATTCACTGCAAGCGGAATATCCATATTGACCATTATGGGGGCGGATAACATCGTTGCACTTCTTCCAGTCAATACCCTCCAAAGAGAGAGCCTCCCCGGGGCAGGCGCTGAAGCATGCCTTGCAGTGAGGAGGGCAGAGTGGGAGGCGCTCTTCCAGGGTAAGCTTGGGATCAGCCGCCAGATCAGCATCGGTGACCACCGCCGCCAGCCGCTGTCTCGGTCCAAACCTTGGCGTAAGCAGTAGCCTGTTCTTGCCGAACATGCCCAGCCCCGCCTCAACAGCCGCATGACGGGTTGAGATACCAAAGAGCTTGGGATAAATTTCCATATAGTCAGGGCTTGATCTCAGATCAGGATCAAGGTTGCCTATCCGGTGAGGCACAACAACCGCGTGATAGCCATGGTCATCCAGAAACCTGCCTATCTCATAGGCAATCTGGTTATGGAAGATATTCAAGGTGATATGATGCAGTGCTGAAAGCAGCAGATTTGGCTTTATCGTATCAGCAAGCACTCTTACGCCCACCACAATCACCGACTTTGCACTTGCCAGGAGCTGTTCAGGCTGTCTCTCTATCGGCTGCTCCCTGAACCTGTCAACCGACGCTATTCCTACAAGATCCGCACCCTTTTCGAGAGCAAACCGCTTTACTTCAGATGATTCCAACCCCATACTACTTTAGCTCTATTGTATTCTTTTAAAAAAACCCTTTCTGTTCAGATTGCATAAGCAAACGGTTCCTCGGCGTCAGTAAAAAATTCATGATAAATCTCCTTGCGGATATGGGCGAACTCAGAGCTGCTCCGGTCCCGTGGACGCGGCATATCAATGGGAATAATCCTTCTGATTGTCCCAGGTCGACTTGACATGACAACAACTCTGTCGCCAAGAAAAATCGCTTCATCGATATCGTGAGTAACGAGGATCATCGTTGTTTTTTCTACTTCCCAGATGCGGAGAACCTCCTGTTGCATCTGGATTTTTGTCAGTGCATCCAATGCCCCGAAAGGTTCATCCAGCAAAAGCAACTGAGGCTGATTGACCAGTGCTCGGGCAATCGAGACTCGCTGAGCCATTCCTCCTGAAAGCTGATACGGGTAAGCATTGGCGAAACCTGAAAGGCCAACAAGCTCAATATGCTCGCTCACTAACCGGGCAATCTCCTCTGGTTTTTTGTTTTTAAGGCCGAAGGTTATATTTTTTTCAACCGTCAACCAGGGCAGAAGCCGGTGTTCCTGAAACACCATTCCCCGGTCAAGACCAGGGCCGGCGATACGCTCTTTTCCTAACAAAACGCTACCCTGATAACCGTTTTCAAGACCGGCAATAATTTTAAGCAGTGTGCTTTTTCCGCAACCGCTGCTTCCAACAATGGCGACAAACTCACCGTCCCGAATTGTCAGGTTGATTCCCTGAAGCGCTTTGACTTCCTCGTTTTGAACCAAGTAGCTTTTCGAGAGATTCTCAATCAGAAGCTTTGGCTCAACACGTTCATCCTTGTTCATACGCTCAATCTCCGCTGGTAATGTTACGCTAAACCCCGACAAAAGCTGTTTTCCAGGTGATGACTCTCTTTTCAATCCATGAAATAATACTGTCCATCACTTTTCCAATAATTCCAATGGTAATCATACCGACAAGGACAACATCGGATTGGGAAAGTTGCCTTGCATCCATGATCAGATAACCGACGCCACCGCTTGCTGCAATAAGTTCAGCGGCCACAACACACATCCATGCCACCATCAATCCAACACGTAGACCAGTCATGATAGCAGGGAAGGCACCTGGAATAACAACCTGGAGAATAAACCTGCTTTTTGAAACTTCAAGAATGCGGGCAACCTCAACCAGTTTGTGATCAGTCTGTCGAATACCATCAATGGTGTTTACAATGACGGGAAAGAATGCTCCAAGAAAAATGATAAAGACCTTCGACTGCTCTCCAATGCCAAACCATAATATGGCCAGTGGAATCCATGCAATTGGCGGAATAGGTTTTATCACTTGAATAATGAGATCTGTCATACGAGCCAGGGTTTGAGAGAGTCCTATGGCCATACCCAAACCGAGGCCAAGCAATGCAGCAACCCCAAATCCTTCGAGCACTCTCAGGACACTGATGCTAATATGCTTCAAGAGAGTCCCGTTTTTCAGGAGATCCCAGAAAACAATAGCTATTTGCGATGGTGGAGGCAGGATAATCGGCTGTATAACTCCAAGCATTGACAATGCCTGCCAAACCAATAAGAGAAGAACCATAAGACCGAAATACTGAATAAAGTGCTTGACTTTATCCGTATTTCGAATTGTTGTACGAGCCATAGAGAGTCTTCTTTTTTGAGCGTTTATTTACTACTGATTTCTTTTGTCAGTGATGTATCGACAAAGCTATCAATATTTACTTCTGCCCGGATCAATCCATTACTCAACAAAAAGGCTTCACTTTTTTTAATCTCACCAATATCTTCTGGCTGAATAGCAAGGTTGTAGTTGAATTTATTTAAGACTGGCAAGAGCAGTTCGGGACTCAGATTGACATCCGTGGCAATTAACTGGGCTGCTTCAGCAGTGTGTGCTTTAATAAAGTCGGCACCACGTTTGTAGGCTTTGAGTACAGCCTTTGTTTTCGCACGGTTTTTTGTGATAAAATCATTCGATGCAATGATAACCAATACACCTTTTTTAATACCGGTACCGTCTGCCAATACTCGAATGGCTTTTTGGGTGCCCAGTTTTGTAATGAGCGGTTCCCATATCGCTGCGGCATCAATATTTCCATTAACAAGTGCAGTAGCAATATCAGCTTGAGAAAGATTGATGAATTCGATGTCATTAGTTGTAAGTCCGCCTTTCTGAAGCACAAGTAAAAGAAGATGATGTGCATAGGATCCTTTAACCACCGCAACCTTTTTCCCCTTTAAGCCAGCAGGAGTGGTAATGGAAGATTTAGATGGCACAACAACCGCAAGCGTCTTTGGGCCCGATGATGTGAGCGCAACTATTTTAGTGTTGATTCCGGCAGATTTACCGATGATGGCAGGCACGTCACCTAAAAAGCCAAAGTCCTGCTGACCAGCGGCAAACGACTCGTTGATTGGCGGTCCAGCAGGGAACGAAGTCCACTTGATCTCAGCTGTGGATTTTATTTTGGCCAGTTCCTCCTGAATAAATCCTTTATGCTTTGCAACAAAAACTGGAGCATAAGCTGGAATGGCCTGGGTGGCAAGACGAATTTCTTCACCCTGAGCTGTTGGACTTGACAGGGAAGTCAGTGCCAAAGCAAACATGCCAGTTAAAATAATGTTCAAGAACTTTTTCATAATCTTATATCTTTATTGCTATGAGTTATGGTTATTGATGTTTTTCAGTTTTAGCTATACGGTCCAAGTGCCGAAATAACGGATGTTTCGCTTCTTCGTCTGCCTTACGGATCCAGAAATTTTCATTGATCACCTCCTGAGGCTCAATAACCCAGACTCCCGCCAGATCAACATCACCAAGACGCTCCTGAATCTCTACATAGTGTTTCTGGAACAGAGTGCCGGAAATGTGCACCTCGACTGGTTGCCCTTTAACCTGAAAGCTTTGCCTGTCACCTCCTTTCACCACGATCGACACCTTGCGATCAAACCATATTGCCCTGACAAGATTATGGTTGCTCCGGGATGATTCAAGCAATTCCAGATAGTGGATATTGCCTTCTTCCGAGACATAGAGTGATTGCTTGAACACAACGTGTGGTGCTCCCGATTCATCAAGCGTTGCAAGCACTTTATGCGTTTCCGGATCATTAAAAAGTGCTATCTGTTCCTGCGTCAATTGAGCTGCCATAGTTATAATTTCCTTATTCTGTTATTGTTGAGTTTTTTTTGCACACCGAAGAATCCAGTCACAGAAGACGGGACAAATCGGTATCTGGATGATTGCCGCAACGGCGATAATCATTGTAATCGATTGAAAGCCCATACTTGACCCGTAACTGGTGAAGGCCGGTGCTCAATCGAATGAAATAATCAAGCGACGGATTTTGTTGATCCCGAAAGTCTGACCCTGGGCGTGGCACCCAAACAATGAAAAAGGTGGTGACCCCTTTCTCTGCAAGGGATTCCGCCTCATCAAGTGTCGAGCGCAGTGCGTCATCCTCACTCTCAAACCCATAAGGCTTTGCAAGTTCAACTCCTCCAACAAGACCGGTTCCCACGTTTCCTCTCCCGAAAATATCGACGGCCCGGACAAGGCGCTGCTTCCACTCCTTGTAACCTACCGACTCAGCCTTGCCGGGGCATATCCAGTTGAATTTTTCCTCACCGAGCACCTCAAGATCACTGGTGTAACTTGTAATACCAGTTTGCTCATAAAGGCGGGCCAACTGCTTTTCGTTAAATGCCGAAGAGATCAGTTCACTTGGGAATTTTTTTGTTGTAAAATTTTCTCCAATTGCCTGCAAGGTTTCGATATAGAAATCAACTTCATTATCGAAAAGCTCAGCACCCTTAAGTACCGACCCCGCTGTGAGGCAAATACTGGTAAACCGGCCTTTTTCCTTCAAAGCCTCCCGAATGGTCTCTGAAACATCATAAGGTTTAAGACGGACAGGAACACCAAGCTCATTTTTCTGCTGTTTTGTATGATTGACGATATCACAGAATCGGCACTCCTTATGTTCAGCCCAAAAGTGACAATAGCTTGACTGAAAGATATTAAGGCGCTGCGGACGGGCACTGGCGATGTGGCTCATCGGAATACCCGAAGAGGTTTTGATATCGTAGTATTGCGGCTTTGGCCAGAGTTTCACAAACTCAACCACCTCGTCATTGTCAACCAATGCCAGTTTTCCATCAACCAGATCAACCAGATAGGGATTCAGCTCAAGAGGAGTTGGATCAACAAGAATGGTTGTGCCATCCCTCAGCAAAAGCGATTCGGGCAAATCCTTGATCTCCCCATCCCGGGAGCCAAAGAGATAAGGACTTCGCATCTGATGAACAGTCGGATCAACAATACTGAGAGCACTTTCAGTGTAGTGTATCCCACGCCGTTGCACATCGGTTTTGATGATAACCAAGCGAGGAACGTCAGGATATTTGGCAGCGACATCATTTAAGGATAGTTCTTGCTCAAACGTTCTTTTTACTGCAACGGACATTATTATTACTCCTGTAAGCTTTTAAAATTGAGTAGGTCATGGCCTGTTAAAAGCAACTAAGCCACAACCCATCTTCTCGATCAACTCCCCTATAAACGAGAAAATTTTCTGCATTTAAAAGCATACACCACGAATATACCGTGAATATGGTATGCGTTTCCTTGAGATTATCTCAGGGATATATTGTCTCTTGATTTACAATCTGGCATAAATATTTACAGATCAGCTTTGTAAATGTTTTGCTATTCAAATTTATCTTGCCTTGTTTATTCTGAATTTACGATTAACCTGAAAAGCAATAGTTGTGATTCCAGGCAGGCCGGTTTCCACGCTTAAATCAAGAAAATACCATAAGTAGGGTATGGCAGTAATAGTACTACCTTGTTTACGGTATAGATGGTACCGCATCAAAGGTATTTACTTTAAGCTGAACCTGTCGGATATTCTCTTTAACCCAAAAAGGAAACCCATACATGAGTAATTACCTGACATTCTCGACAAACGGGGTCAGCGAAAGCGCTACAAAGTTTGTAGCAAATTCACGAACATTCAGTTTCATCGTTGATGAACCACCAACGCTGGGGGGCAATGATCATGGCGCAAATCCTGTAGAGTATTTGCTTGCAGGCTTTGCAGGATGCTTGAATGTTGTTGCGCATTTAGTTGCCAGAGAGCAGGGTATTGATCTTAAATCCCTGAAGATCAGTGTTGATGGAGATATCAAT
>Ga0214233_1000548_pt1 | contig 12292 bp, 9 predicted proteins | sample TroBogypolimnion_22_FD_153071 | JGI IMG/M metagenome (GOLD analysis project Ga0214233, IMG submission 153071) | Freshwater microbial communities from Trout Bog Lake, WI - 01JUL2008 hypolimnion | ecosystem: Environmental > Aquatic > Freshwater > Lake > Hypolimnion/Profundal zone | place: Trout...
TGCCAGCACGATGGTGAGCGGTATCAACCCGATAAGAAAGTTAATGGCACTTGATATTGAAGCTGATGCCGCAAAAATTTCGGGGCTAACATGGACCTTTGTTAGTACTCCTGCGCCGGTTGCGATTGCATCGGCACCCATGGTCAGACCTTGGTTAAAGAGAGTAATTAAAAGGACACCTGATAGTAGGTAAGGCAGAAATGGGGCGCCACCAGGCAGTTTTGATTTGAAGACTGTGTTGAAGACGTAATAAAGAACTGCTGTTGTGAATAGAGGGTTTAGCAGTGACCACCAGACACCGATTACCGAACGCTTGTATCGGACGGTTAAGTCACGAACCACGAGCAAGCGGAGTAATCCACGATTTTCGTAGATGGATTTAACTTGCGATATGACAGGTATCTGACGAACAGATGAGTCATATACCTTCATGGTGCTCATCGTAGATGGTCAGCCACATCAGAGATGATGGCATCTAACGAAAGCTGGGGAGTCCATCCAACGGTTCTTTCGATCTTGCTGATGTCGGGGACGCGGCGCTGCATATCTTCGAAGCCGGTGTTATAGGCGGTTTCGTAGGGAATCTTGGTGATTTGGCTGGCAGATCCGGTCTGTTGGATCACGCGCTGGGCCAGATCTTCGATGGTGACTTCAAAGTTATTGCCGATATTAAAGGCATCGCCGACGGTGGCTTTGGAGTCGATGACCGCCAAGATGCCGCGGGTGGCGTCATAAACGTGGCAGAAGCAGCGGGATTGGTTACCAGAGCCATAGACGGTCAGGGCTTCGTTCTTGAGGGCGGCTGAGACAAATCGGGGGACGACCATTCCATAATGGCCGACTTGGCGGGGGCCAACCGTGTTGAAGAGCCGGACGATTCGAACGGTGAGTCCTTTTTCGAGGTGGTAGAAGATCGCCATCGATTCGTCGATCGCTTTGGCTTCGGAATATGACCAGCGGCTCTTAAGTGGGGACCCAACGATGCGGTCGGACTCTTCGTGAAGGGGAACGTTTGAGTTCTTGCCATAAATTTCTGATGATGAAGCGATGAGTACTTCTTTATTATGTGCGGTGGCAGCTTCTAGGATGTTTTCGGTGCCGCGCAGGTTTGTGGTGAGGGAATCTAAAGGTTTGTTCACAATGTTAAAGACGCCGACAGCTGCGGCAAAGTGCAGGACATGATCGACGGATTGGAAGGTTTGATCTACCAGGTTGGCATCGAGGATCGAACCTTCGATCAATTTAAAGCGAGGGTGGGCGAGCAGGTGTTCGATGTTGTTGATGTTGCCGGTGGTTAAATTATCTAAGACTGTTACGTCATCTCCACGATTGATGAGCGCGTCAGATACATGAGAACCAATGAAACCCGCGCCACCAGTGATCAAGTATTTCATCAGTAGCCACCGCGGGTGTTGAGAACGGGTGTTGTGGCGAGCAGGGTTAGGTCACAATGGGCGTGTGGGTTAACCAGGATTGCTAAATCGTAAGTGTCGGATAATGGAGCAGAAGTTTCGTTCTTCCATTCGTTGACAAAGTCATCGTGCCAAGAGACGTAGGCACCTGCAGTTCTGAGTGCGGTGATAATTCCGTCGGCTGGTGTTTCGCGGCTATCGGCAACATCGGGTTTGTAGGCGATGCCGACGATAAGAATCTTCTTCTCCTTGAGCGTGCCCAAGATGCCGGTGGCGACTCCTGCAAAATAGGAAGGCAGCGAAAGATTGATTTCGTGGGCCAGGTCTATGAAGCGCGAGGGGACACCGATCTCTTCTGCTTTGGATGATAGATATTTGGGATCGACGGGGATGCAATGTCCGCCTACGCCAGCGCCGGGATAAAAAGGCATAAAGCCATAAGGCTTGGTGGCGGCAGCGTCGATAACTTCACGGACATCTATCTTGAGGGCGGCGCAGAACTGGGCGACTTCGTTGATGAAGGAAATATTGACCAAGCGGAAGCTATTTTCAAGGAGCTTGGCGGTTTCTATGACTTCTAGCGAAGAACCGGTGGTGACTGTCACGACGAAGGTTTGGTAGAAAGCAGATGCTCGCTTAGTTGCTGCTTCGGTTAGCCCAGCGACAAGTTTTGGGGTGTTGGTGACATTCCAGGTGGTGTTCGCTGGATCAATTCTTTCGGGTGAATAGGCAAGATCGAAAGGAATGCCCGCAGTATTGAGCAAGTCGGCGACAAAAGTTCTTGTTGTGCCCGGAGCAACAGTTGATTCGATGATGACTAAAGAATTGGGAGCCAGGTGTGGGGTTACCGATTTGAGGGCGGCTTCTAGATGAGAGAGATCTGGGTTGTAGGAGTCATCGAGAGGTGTTGGTACACAGATGATGACGATTTCCGCATTGTTTAAAGATTGAAAGTTATCAGTTGCCTGGTAGTGCTTGGTCGAGATCACGGTTGAGATATCTGCATCCGAGATATCTCCAATCGGAGATATGCCCTTTGTGAGTAGTGCGATCTGGTTGGGGTTGGTGTCAATGCCGACAACGTTATGTCCAGCGACGGCTGCAGCAATTGCGAGAGGTAGTCCTACATAGCCCTGCCCAACAATTGCTATTCGCATTCTTATTGGCCAAATTCTGTTAAAGCCTGTTTGGCTTCGGTGCTATTAGGCGCAAATGCATTGATGAGCGGGATTACTGCTTTTGCAGCGGCAAGGTTGCCTGAAGCTTTTTCATGGCGACCTAATTGGAGAAGAGTTATTTGATTGAAAGGATCTAGCTTTACCAACTCTTGGTCAAGGGCTATTGCACCCGTCCAATTCTTTTGCGCTGCATAAATAATTGCTAGGTCATTCCGAGCATTTATATTACGTGAGTCGCCGGAAATCAATCCTTTGAGAACTGTTATGGCCTTTGTGGTATCCCCAACCTGCTGATAGTCCTCTGCGGTTTTGAGAATAAAGGCGGGATCCTTAAAGATATAAGAGACAGGTTTATTTACATATGACTCATATTGCGTCATTAACTTAGGGTCCTTGGGCGGGACAATTGAACTTAAGAAGCGGAATGATTTTTCGGATTGGAAGAAGAGGAAGGAGATTACTAACAGCACTATCGCTAGGAATGTAGATATGACTGGCTGTGCCTGTGATGAAGTTGCCTTTTTGGGCTCTTCAGATTCTGGCAGGATAGAAATACCCACGACAGCGCCACCCAATATGTATCCCCAGATGGCGATACCGATGTTGTCGATAGAGATCAACGATTGAGCTTGGTAGGTAAGCCATCCGCCAAAGATCACTGCGACCAAAATTTGGGTTGGCCCTTGAGTTTGGCGCAGGGCAACCACGCCTCTCCAAAGGGTAAATCCGGTGATGGCTAAGAAGGCGAGAAGGACAAGGATTCCACCAGTTGCAGCAAGCTGAAGTGGAACATCGTGAGCGGCATCTGCGGTGATGAGCGGTCCGCGACGTAGTGTTTGTGTGGCATCGCGATACTGCCGAAAGTATGCCCCGTATCGATCAAGACCAACTCCAAAGAGCGGGTGGTGGATGAACATGTGGAGTGCTGCGCGCCAATAATCACCACGGTAGGTCAAGGAAATTTTATAGAAGAACCTAGTGAGTGGTCCGACGTTGAGCATTCCTGCAATGACGCCGATACCAGCAAATATTGAGAGCCCAGAGAGAATTTGAGATGCTCTTTTATTGCGCTGGTAGATCCACACCAAAGCTATAAAAGCAACACCAAGTCCGGCTGCGAGTAATCCCTGGCGTACCTGTGAAAATATTATGACGATTGCCAGAAGCAGTACGTTGAACCCTGCTACTGCGCGAAGCCACATTTTATGTGTTGCTGCTATCGCTACTCCGAAATTGAGTACGAGCAGAATTGCCATGATCGCTCCGGCAAAGTCGGGATTTCCCATAGTGCCAAGTACCGAATTGTAGAGGTAGTTCCATTTAACAAAATCGATCTTGTAGTGTTGGAAGAACCCATAGATACCGGAAACCGATCCCACGAAGACGATGCTGTTTTCTAGAATTTTGGTGCGCTGTAGGCGAATGATGTAAGCAGCTACTAGGAAGAAGACTAGGAATGAGAAATATTCTAATAAACCAGTCTTGCGCCCATACTGACCAAAGAAGCCGACATATTTATTATCAGTGGCCAGCCATGCTGCTACCAGAGTGATGACGAAGATGGCGGAAAGGATGGATGCCTGTCTTAAAATCTTGTTTTGAATGTAGTTCTTAAAATTAAATATCAACCACCCGAATAGCCAAAATGCCGAAATTGATAAGACCCAACTCTTTGGAGCATTGAAGGGATCATTCAAAGATAGCCACATCACCAGAGTGGTGAGCGCACCGCCCCAAATCAGCCAGCGCATCGCTCTTCTATCTTCGAAGGCGTTTCCTATTTTTTCACTGGATTTGTGGAAGTTGATCGGGCTCTTCTTGGTTGCCTCGACTTTAGGGCTCTGGTTGTTCGGCTTACGCTTTTGGTTTTTTCGATTCGCCATAGTTTGAGTTTACAGGCATGCCAGCGCGAGAGAGAGGGAAACTAGGCTCTTGCTCCTCTTTTAGCGGCCTGGCGTGTGTTGATTGAGGAGGGCGATGCGGCGATACTTCTCAGATGCTAGGACCGTGGGCGTTGATCACAGAGTGAAGATATTCATCTGGCAGTACTTTTTGCTTGGGGGCTCTTCCTTTCTCGCCGTCGGGATGCTGACCCCGTACTTTCGACGCTTTGCAATTTCCCGAGAGTATTACGACCTTCCTAATGCCAGCCACAAATCCCATGCAGAGCCAGTTCCATATCTGGGGGGATTGGCAATCATTATCGGCACAATCGCCGTCTCCTACGCTGCTCTCTTTGCCAAAGAGTTTTCGGCAAAGAATTTTGGGCTAGAGACATCGGTCTTGGCGCCCGCGCTCCTGCTTGGTTTAGTTGGGTTATGGGACGATCTTAAAGATTTGCGACCGTTGCCACGACTGATAGTGCAGAGCACAGTTGGAATCTTCATTGCAATCTTGCTCCTTGTGACAAATACGATGGGTGTTCCAACTGGCATTACGTGGCTCGATGTCCTTATTACATTGGTGTGGATCGTAGGTATTTGTAACTCTATTAACTTTTTCGACAATGTCGATGGCGGAGCTGCTGGAACGGTTGCTATTTCTAGCGTGGCGTTGACTTATTTGGGTTACCAAGGTGGTCAGTACTTTGTGGCTGCGCTTTCTGCAGTTATCGCCGGATCCACTATTGGATTCTTACTATGGAATAAGAGCCCAGCTCGCATCTACATGGGAGATGCCGGCGCGCTCTTTCTAGGGGTTTTAATTGCGACTCTAACGATTCGCTTTCACCCACATACCTTTACGAAATGGACTTCCTTTTCAACAAAGATTTTGATTCTTGCGGTTCCGATACTAGACACATCAGTTGCCGTCTGCTCCAGAGTTCTTCGTAAGGTTTCGCCATTTCAGGGTGGAAGAGATCATCTTTCTCATCGCTTAATGCGCATGGGATTTAGTCGGCCAGTGGCGGTATTACTGCTCTGGGGGCTGACATCGCTCTTTGCGGTTATTGCGATGATCGTGCCGTCCTTGTCTAATGCGGCGCAAAAGATAGTTGTAATCGGTGCATTAGCATTAGGCGCTCTGCTATTTGTTGGCTTTATGCGCTCTGCAAACGAATAGGAGCACCGCCTCTCTTACAGGCGCCACCTATTGGGCGTATAGTCTAAAAATGGAATCGCTCCGAGAACCGCCGCTACATCCAACGGCCCAAAAGCTGGTGGATACGGTTATCGAGATGTTGAAAACCACCCCGTATAACGGCATTAAGTCGGAGAATGTCTTGCTGCGCAGTGGAATCTCACGCGGCCCGCTCTATCACCACTTCTCAAACTTTGAAGAGCTGATCGAAACCGCGCAATCGCAGATCTTCTTCGATGCGGTATCGGCCTGGGTAAGCGCCCTGGCAACCGCTATTGCATTGTCTGCAGATTCAGATTCGGCTCGAGAGCAAGTTCGCATTCTGGTGGCGGGTGAGTCGATGAAGATTTCGCTGCAACAACTGACCCAGGGAATTGGCACAACCCATAACGCCTCATCAATCGACGCTCTGCATTTAAGACTTGGTGGTACACAAGAGAGACTGACGCATGAGTGGATGAAGGTCTATCAAATGTGTATTGACAGAGGATGGGCGGATTCCGAGATCGATGCCCGCGCGGTAGCTATTCTCATTCAAGCTGCATTTACAGGGCGCATCCTGGACGACCTATCAACGATCCATATGAATTCCGATAATTGGGTGCAGGTCCTAATTCGCCTCTTTGATAGTTTCTTCTTCTGCACCGCATTGGCATCGCAAACCCAGTCCTAAAGGTTCTGTTCTAATTGCGGGGTTGCTACTACTAATTTAGGATGAACCCATTCGCCGAGCGATCTAAAGGGGAAATTCGTGTCCGAGAAAACTACAGCGCAAAGTTCACACCGCAAATTCGTCTTGGCGGCTTCGGTTGTGGCAATTATCTGGCTGGCGATCAGCAGCGTTACCGGACCACTCTTTGGCAATCTCTCAACGGTACAGAAAAACGATAACTCCAAGTTTTTACCTGCTGGCACAGAATCATCACGCGCATCAGATGCAATTCTTGCCTTTTCAAAGAATTCAACAAATAATCAATTTCCAACTTTGATTCTCTTTGAAGGAAAAGTTGATCCAGCAAAGATTGCATCGGCTAATGCCTTCGTGCAAAGCCTTGCCACTAAAGATCTGGTCGATTCCAATGGTCAATTGATCAAGGGCGCCGATGGAAAGCCCACCTCGATTGCTATTTCAAAGTATTTAGCAGCAGGTGCACAGATCGCAGCTTTCCCTTCCGCTAAGAACGATGCAATCTTGGCAAATATCCCACTCGATTCGGCTTCGGCTGGTGACATCCTTCCTAATAAAAAGCCGGTATTGCCGGCGATCGTTGCGACAATTCGATATTACTCAACGCAGTATGCGCAGGCGAATGGGTTTATTACACACACAACTGGTTTGGGTGGGCTCTTTGCCGACCTCTTTAGTTCATTCAACGGTCTAGATACCAGCTTGTTGCTGGTTACTGGATCGGTTATCGCGCTGATTTTGATTGTTGTTTATCGATCACCAATTTTATGGATCTTGCCTCTTATGTCTGCAGGTATCGCTCTAACGCTGGCCGGTGGGGTTATCTACGAGCTTGCAAAACACAACATCATTACCCTCGACGGACAGTCGCAGGGAATTCTTTCGGTGCTCGTGCTGGGTGCAGCGACTGACTACGCGCTCTTACTTATAGCTCGCTATCGCGAGGAGCTACATATTCACCAGACGCGGACTGCGGCAATGAAGGTTGCTTGGCGTGGCGTCGTTGAACCGATCGTAGCTTCGGGTTCTACCGTCGCCCTGGGATTGCTTATGCTGCTGCTTTCACAACTCACTAACAATCGTGGCCTTGGGCCCGTCGGTGCAATTGGAATTGTCTGTGCAATGGTCACCGTCTTGACCTTGCTTCCAGCACTTCTGGTGATCTTTGGGCGTTGGATCTTCTGGCCAAAGCGACCAAAATTTAATACCGAAGATGAGAAGCTCTCTGGAATCTGGTCGAAAGTTGCCAAGTCAACAGAGCGTAATCCACGGAAGTATTGGTCGATTGCGGTGCTGATACTCGTGGTATTTGCGGCATTTGCAACAACCCTGCATTCCAATGGGTTATCAACTGCGCAATCCTTTACCAAACGCACTGACTCTGTCATCGGCCAAGAACAATTGACTACTTACTTCCCTGGCGGACAAGGTCAACCAACTCAGATTGTTGTCAGCGCCGACAAGGCGCAGGACATCACAACAAAGTTGCTCACTATTAAAGGTATCAGCCAGGTGGTTCAAGCTCCTGCCACCGCAATCGTGAATGGAAAAGAGTTATTGAATGTCACCCTTGCTTATAGCCCCGATTCAGATGCAGCGGTCAAGTTAATTGGCCCGATACGCACAATGGTGCACGGACTTGATGCAGCGTCGGTGGTGGGCGGAACATCTGCTGTTTACACCGATATCTATGCCGCGACTAGACATGATCAAAAGGTGATCATCCCAGTCATCTTGTTATTGATCGCAATTATCTTGGGGCTCTTGTTGCGATCTATCGCAGCTTCGATTCTGCTTTTGATCACGGTTGTGATCTCTTACTTCGCAACGTTGGGTGCATGTGCGATCGTCTTTCATCACATATTCCACTTTGCAGGTGAGGACACGTCCTTCCCACTCTTCGCCTTTGTCTTCTTGGTAGCGCTGGGCATTGATTACAACATCTTCTTGATGACCCGGGTTCGAGAAGAGACAATAAAAGCTGGAACACATGCCGGTATGACAAAGGGTGTAACCGTGACTGGTGGGGTTATTACCTCTGCGGGAATCGTGCTTGCAGCGACCTTTAGCGTGCTGAGCATCCTGCCACTCGTCTTCTTAGCCGAGATCGGCTTTGCAGTCGGCTTTGGCGTACTTCTCGATACCTTGCTCGTTCGATCAATCTTGGTTCCCGCGCTGGTTCACAGCATTGGGCCGAAGGTGTGGTGGCCTTCTAAACTGCAGCATGATTAAATTTTCTGCAGAGGTAGCCGCGGCCCAGGCCGCTGGCCAACCGATCGTGGCGCTGGAATCTACGATTATCAGTCATGGCTTACCGCGACCTAAGAACCTAGAGGTGGCGCTGGAAGTCGAAGCGATCGTCCGCAGCGCCGGTGCAGTTCCAGCCACGATCGCTCTGATCGATGGAATCGTTCATGTGGGTCTGGAAAGCAACGGGTTAGATCGCATCGCAAATGACGACAGTGTTGTAAAAGCATCTACTCGCGATCTGGCGATCATCACTGCCACCAAGAAATCAGCTGCAACAACAGTTGCTGCGACCGCCCATATCGCTCACCTGGCTGGGATCAAAGTCTTTGCTACAGGTGGCTTGGGTGGCGTACACCGCGGACATTCATACGATGAGTCTGCCGATCTGATTGCGCTCGCCGAAACACCGATCGTGATTGTCTGTGCGGGAGTTAAATCGATTCTCGATGTACCTGGCACTTTAGAGCGGCTAGAAACATTTGCAGTGCCAGTAATTGGGTTTGGTACCCATAAATTTCCTGGTTTCTACCTCACCGAATCTGGTTACGAGATCGAACATCGCGTTGATTCCGTTGAAGAGATCGCTGCCATCTGGAACAACCGTTTTGAATTGCAAACGAATGATCGCGCGATCGTGGTTGCTAACCCAGTGGTAAATCAGATGAATTTAGCGCTACACAATCAAATATTGGAATCTGGCCTCAAAGCCGCCGCCGCAAATCAGATCACGGGCAAGGCCGTCACACCATTTCTTCTAGAATATTTTCATACGCAGAGCAAGGGGGAGTCATTGCGAGTCAACATCGACATTATTAAAGCTAATTCGCACCTAGCCGCGTTGCTTGCAGTTTCACTCCACGCCACGGCACAGAAAAAGTAAATGACAAAGGTCTTATGCGTCGGTGACATCATGCTCGATGTCAGTGCCGTAATTGGTTCATCTATATCCCCGGGCGTGGAAACTCGAGCCACGATTTCTACTCAAGGTGGCGGAGCAGCTGCGAATGTTGCTTCCTGGTTATCTGTCAGCGGAACTCCTACCTATTTAATAGCGCGAGTAGGCGATGATGCGGCGGGCCAAACCGTCTTAGCCGAGCTCGACAAATATGGTGTCGAACATTCCCAGACAATGATTCCTGATGTGAATACTGGAGTAGTTATTGTCTTGGTCGATGCGCTCGGTGAAAGAACTATGTTCCCTGATTCTGGAGCCAACTCAGGGTTGAGTTTGGCCGATCTACCTCCACTCGATGAAATCACCGCTGTTTATCTCTCGGGTTATCCGCTGGTGAATCCAAAGTCTCGCGAGGGAGCTCTCGACATTCTTCGCGCTGTGAAAGAGCGCGGTCTGTCCGTGATCTTTGATCCATCCACCGTGGGAGTCTTGCTAGAAGTAGGTTTAAGCCAAGTGCGCGAATGGCTGGCACTTGTCGATGTCGTGATTCTTAATGAAGAAGAAGCACATTTCTTAAGTGGCAAAAAGAATCCAATTGAAGCAGCGGCCGAGTTATTGAAGAGCACGCCATTGGTTGTCATCAAGCGCGGTGGTAACGGCGCACTGGCCCAGGCCCGCGGGTCAAGCGTGGTGCAGATATCGGCGATTGAAGCAGTTGTTGTAGATACGACGGGTGCCGGCGATGCCTTTGCCGCCGGATTTATTCTGGTGTGGGCAAATGGCGGCGAACTGGTCGATGCACTCAACAATGGCGCTGCACTAGCAGCTAAGTGTGTAGCGATTCGTGGTGCTAGACCCAAGAGTTAGGTTTTTCATCTTTGGGTACCGGATTTACCTATTGGGAGTTCGTTTCCGGCGGGTCTAGAGTGGGGGTATGAAAAGCCTCAATAACTTTGTCGCCGGCTCATCAACTTCATCGAAGTCAGGCGCAACCACCGAAATCATCAATCCTTCAACTGGATCGGCTTACGCCACCGCGCAGTTATCTGACGCAGCTGATGTCGATCACGCGCTCAACGTCGCCGCTGCGGCTTTTGTAGAGTGGCGCGAAACTACGCCATCAGAGCGCCAACGCGCCCTTCTTAAGATTGCCGACGCCCTGGAATCTCGCACAGATGAATTGGTCGCTGTTGAATCTGAGAACACCGGCAAGCCCATCGGTATAACGATCTCTGAAGAGATGCCTCCGATGATGGACCAGATTCGTTTCTTTGCAGGCGCTGCGCGCCACCTCGAAGGTAAATCTGCCGGTGAATATATGCGCGGAATGACTTCTTTCATTCGTCGCGAACCAATCGGCGTCTGCGCTCAAGTAACCCCTTGGAATTATCCTTTGATGATGGCGGTCTGGAAATGGGCTCCTGCCATTGCTGCCGGTAACACCGTTGTTCTAAAGCCAAGTGATACGACTCCAGCTTCAACCATTCTTATGGCCGAGATCATGTCAGAATTCTTACCTGCCGGTGTCTTCAATGTAATTACTGGTGATCGCGATACTGGGCGCCTGTTGGTAGAACATAAGATCCCTGCGATGGTTTCCATCACCGGTTCAGTTCGCGCGGGAATGGAAGTTGCGAAATCTGCAAGTAGTGATTTGAAGCGGGTTCACCTAGAACTCGGTGGCAAAGCTCCTGTCGTCATCTTCGCAGATGCTGACCTTCAAGCCGCTGCAGAAGCGATCGCTATCGGCGGATATTTCAACGCCGGCCAGGATTGCACTGCAGCTACCCGTGTATTGGTCGAAGCCAAGGTCTACGAGAAGTTTGTTGCGCTCCTTGCAGATCAGGCAACCAATGTAGTGAAGACCGGTGGGCCAACAGAAGATGTTCTTTATGGTCCCCTCAACAACGCCAATCAATTGGCGCGCGTGCAGGGATTTATCGAACGCACCCCTAAGCATGCCGAGATTGTTGCTGGCGGCAAGACAGTCGATCGCCCGGGATACTTCTTCACACCTACCGTTATCGCTGGCGTGCACCAAGATGATGAATTGGCACAGAGTGAGATCTTTGGTCCAGTTATTACCGTTCAGAAATTTAGCGATGAAGCCGAAGCGGTGCAGTTCGCCAATGGAGTGCCATATGGCTTGGCATCTAGCGTGTGGACTGCCAACCACGGTCGTGCCATGAGAATGTCCAAGGCCTTGGATTTCGGTGTCGTCTGGATTAATACCCACATTCCATTCGTCTCTGAGATGCCACATGGCGGTTTTAAACATTCAGGTTACGGAAAAGATCTATCGGCCTATGGTTTCGAGGATTACACCCGCATCAAGCACGTGATGACCAACATCAACGGGTAGGGTTTCGGCATGGAAAATCGCTTTCCCATTTTTGATGTGTCGCCCCGCGTGCAATTTGGCGATGAGACCGTCCCGGTAAAAGCAATTGCGGATGAGGCGATCAATGTTCGCGCTACCGTAGTTCGCGAAGGGCACGATGGTTTGATCGTTGAAGCGGTTCTCGTCAATCCACTTGGAGTTGAAGTCAATCGCCATGCTATGCGTGAATATTGGCCGGGTACCGATCGCTATGAAGCAGATGTTAGGCCTACGACCGTCGGCATTTGGCACTTTTATATTGAAGCGTCCAGCACAGATCGCTCACTCTCTTCGAAATCTGCACTCTCTCCAATTTATGCCGAACACAATCGGGCTCTGATCGGCGCCTGGTATGAATTCTTTCCGCGCAGCGAAGGTGCCGTCCTCAATAAAGATGGCACCATTACA
>Ga0214233_1000559_pt1 | contig 12159 bp, 18 predicted proteins | sample TroBogypolimnion_22_FD_153071 | JGI IMG/M metagenome (GOLD analysis project Ga0214233, IMG submission 153071) | Freshwater microbial communities from Trout Bog Lake, WI - 01JUL2008 hypolimnion | ecosystem: Environmental > Aquatic > Freshwater > Lake > Hypolimnion/Profundal zone | place: Trout...
TTCCTCGACAGGAGGGGCTTCCTCGACAGGAGGGGCTTCCTCGACAGGAGGGGCTTCCTCGACAGGAGGGGCTTCCTCGACAGGAGTGGTCGGTTCGTCAAATGGGAACATTAAACGGCCTCCGGCTGCGGTGTTGGGGCAATAACCGTATAACCCTCACTTTTTAATAGATCAATTGCGTCCTGTTCTTTCTGTTTCCCTTCAAGAAACGAGGAAAATTCAGCAACCAACTTATGCTCTTCGCTACCGATAGTTCGGCCAGTTTTAAGCAAAAATTGTTTTATATACTCACCCATATTAACACCTCAAAACAAGGGGGCCTGAGCCCCCATTGGTTAATTATTCAACTGCTGTGCCGCCGGTGTAACCAGGACTGAACGCGCTTCCTGACTCAGTTCGAGCCATGTAAGCGTTGTTCAGGATGATCGTGCCATACATCATCTTCCAGGAAACCACGCGGGTCTGGTTCATGGGATCGGACTTGTCAGCATTCTTGAGGTAATGATACTCAACGTCATCAAGAACAACCTGCCCGTAAGCATCGGTTCCAAAGAAGAACGTTGGGTAGACGGTAACGCCGGTCGCAGGTGCCGCTTGAGGCGTCTGTTGAGCACCTACGCCAGTGATGGTCACAGTGGCACCAGATGGCAACTGAGTAGCCTGTCCGGCCTGCGGCCCGGTTGCTGGTCCTGAAGAACTGAGGGCCAAGTTAGACGGGCTGGTGCTGGTTCCGATGTAAACCGAGAAGGTATAGCCAGCGAGAGTCGGCAGGGTGATGCTGATCGAACCGGCACCGGAACCACTCACTGTGGTCGCCGTGGCAACCTGATAAATACGTTGCTCAACGGACGTGGCGATTGGGGATGCTGTTACCTGAAGGTAATACGTTCCTGCGGCCAAAGCCCCACCCGTGGTAGCCGGTGTGCCAGCGCCAACTGTAGCGACACCAACATAGAACGGGATCATATTGGACCGACAGAAACGAGCGCCGCCCCATTCTCCAAGTTCACTGTTATACAAGCGGTTAAGGTCACTGTAACCAAAGGCGGTCACAATGGTGGTGTTTTGCATCAAATCCTGTTCAACCAAAGGATGCACCAGGGCGATGTAATGGGGCTTCGATGTTGGTTTGGCGCTCGCCTTTTTGGAGGCTTTCGCATCAACCATCATATCAATTCCTTCATCGCCGGAATAGGCCGGAGCACCAAAGGTCCGCAGTGAGCCAACAACTTTGCCAATCTCAAGCGGATTGAGAACATCGGTCGCAATAACAGACGCTCGGTTGGCTTTAGCGTTGGCGTAGTTGACCTGGGTTGCGGTCATCAAAATATTAAAGCTGTTGCGCTCGATGGTTTCAGGCTGCTGAATACCAATGAGCCTGATGGCCTGCTTGAAGAGCGGGTGCTTGATGGTCATGTCGGCAACATCACTCACACGGACAAGATCACCCCATTGCTGGGCGGTGGCCTGAACCTGGGCAATGACGATGGCCTGACCGGCAGCGGCGACCGCTTCAGACAGCGGAGCGGCGGGCAACGGCAGGCGCTCGTATCGAGTGGCGGTGTAGGTGGTGCCGGTATTCTTTTCAATCCTAAGAGGTTGACCGAACTGATAGGCTACCAACTGACGCTGGGCGATACGAAGAACCTCATCCGCAATATGCAACTCAACATCGGTATTAATCGCGTTGGTGGAAGAGGAATAATTGGTTACTGCTGGAAGCAGTAGACACAAGATGAATTGTAACATGGTAATACTCCTAGATTAAATACGTTGATTTTCTAGGCGCTTTGCTCGTTTCTCGGCTTCATTCAGACGACCAACCTGCTGGGAATCCGATCGAACGCCGGGAGTCTTTCCACGAGGAACGCCCCCTTTTTTTGTGGGCTTTGCTCCAGCGGCTTTCATTTTCTTTTCCATTATTTCCTCTCCTATAAGCAAGGCAAACATCTTCTTTCGAGGAACTTCATGCCCGTTCTTGCGAGCGGCAATAAGGTTGGCCTCAAGTTTATCTCGATGTTTGGCCACCGACTCAGGGAACATTCGCTCAACTTCCTTGAACTCAGAACGATCCGCAAGGTCACGGGACTCCTGAAGAGCGCGTTGACTATTGGCATTTGCAGCCCTCGCATCCCTTGCCGACTGCACGCTGTAACGTTGCCAATCGGTTGCTTCAGGGTTCTTTAGAATTGCTTCTTCCTGCTCCCACATAAGTTGATCGTGGGAAGGTTTCTGAGCCGCCGCAGGTTGCCGAGCTTCCGCCAATTGACGGTTGCTTTCAGCAATCAATGACTCCGCTTTCTGAGCACGTTCACGAAGAGTACGAATTTCCTTCTGAGCCCGAGACTCTTTAGGTGGCGGAGCATCATCGACCTCATCAACCTCATCAACCTCATCAGTCCCATCAGTCTCATCGACCTCATCAGTCTCATCAGTCTCATCAGTCTCATCGACCTCATCAGTCTCATCTCCGCCAAGTTCGTCGTCAATTCCAGGAAATAATAGTTTTAAAAGCCACATGGGTTCTCCTTTGGCTGGTTACGCCAGACCGTTCGATGGTTTGCCCTTAACGGGGGCAGAGCGAAGTTGCTCATACTGCTTTAGTTTTAACCGGCGCATGGCTTGCGATGGATGCAAAAATGTTCCGGGTGCGTCACTCGATAAAAATTGAGAAAGTGGTTGCCCATAACCATGTTGGTCGGCGTACTCGTCGGCACGAAACTCTTGCCACCGGCACAACACACCAAGTAGGAACGGACAAAGAAGAAGGCACACAATTCGCCACTCTGTGTGGTGACCAGCGATGTGCCCCTTCTCATGGGCAAGGATTGCTTGACGAAACCTTGGGTGAAGTTGGCGGTATCTATTGCCCACATAAATACGCTTCCACCCAAAGAAGCTTGCCGCATGTGCGACAATATCCAAATGCACTCTCTTGATCATACTGCCATTGTTGCCGTAACAGTGGTCATGAGGCCAGTGATGGTCATAGTGGGTGAATAAACCGGTATCAGGGCATTGCCTGAACCAAGTGTTGCCGCTGTGCAGGTCCATACCACACCGGTGGGGGTGGCAATGACAAAGCTGGTGGCACTGGTAACTTTATTGATTGGATACCAGCCAGAGGGCAAGGTGCCTGCGGTGACGTTCAGATAGATGAGCGTTCCCACAACCGGAACGATTGCATTGGTGCCAAGAGCTACGGTGAAGTTATTGGTCGAACCAACCTGGGTAATTGAGGTGAAGGTTGATCCGGCGGTGAAGGACATACCCACAACAGTATTCACCTGAGTGATGGTCCCTTGATACCAACGCAACGCTGCGGCAACCATGGAGGTGGTTCCGGCCAGGGTGACGGCGGTGTCACTCAAGGTTGGGGTGGCCACAGTGGTGGAAGCGTTGGTCATAATCTGGAAACCAAAGGTCTGACCAACGGTGAGCGGTTGCGGCAACTGTCTACAAATGTTGTACGCGCTGTCCAAAGTAACCGTGCATGCGCTACCAACGGTGAGCTGTTGCAGCAAGTTACCAAGGCCGGTGAGGGTGATGGTGGAAGCTGCGGATGCCTGGAAGTTTACACCACCGGCAGCTGACTGCGAGTTTGCATTCTCCTGGTTTGAGAATGCGACCATCTGCGCCCCATCTACCATGGCGCCGTTGAAGCCTGGGATACCTGCCTGAACAATACCTGGGCAGAATAGCCCAACTTTGAAGGAGGGCCAGAAGATGGCCAGCAACATTAATGCCAATACTGCGAGTCCTAGACACTGCATAATTTTATCCTCTTCCTGGTTGCCCCGGCATAGCGTCGGGGTGAATTGCGCCCGCTGGCTGAGGGCCAGGACGTGGCATTTGTGGTTGCGCTCCCATTCGTGGCGTCCCGGCGACACCTGGGGCGGCCCCTCCAGGAACTCCGGGCTGTCCCTGCTGAGGTGGAGCTGACTCTTGGCGCTTCTTTTGCATCTGCTGCATGTGTGATTGCATGTGGGTTCTGATCAAGCCCATGGGGTCGCCAGAGGCTTGACCGGCCTTTTGATGGGCTTGGATGTGCTCAATGTCCTCATCGGCCTCATGGATCTCAACAGGCATGCCGTTGACCATCATTTCATCTTCAACCTCAGCAGGCACGCTGTATTTGAAGCGGTCGTCGATAAGAATACGGCCAGCCAACTCTTCACCATACACATTGGCCGTAAGCACTTCCAGAATGGGGGTAATGTCCAGCTTGCGACCATTGAGTTGCTGCGGAGGAATGCCGCGAAGCACGTTCATGGTGGCGATCTGCTGTTGCATTCGCTGCATGTTCATGACGTACTCAGTGCCACTCCATTGGAAGAAATAGCGTTCACCCCACTGCTGGGGAGGTATCTCTTGAATGGCGGCCTTCACACCGATGTCACCGTGGGTGAGGATGGTCAACTCTTTCTCTCGGAACTGACAGTCATACTCGAACATCCTTTCCAGAAGCGGGTTAAGAATCTCCTCTTCAAACCGTTCAGCATGATCAAGGATAGAAACCGATTGCTCCTGTTGCTGAGAACCCATGGCCCCGGCGTTCTTACGTCCCTTGGGGGTTTGCCCCATCATCATTTCATTAACGTCCAGGCTCTCATGTATCTGCTGCTTGATAGCCTGACACATCTGAATAGAGTCTTTCCAGAGAGAGGGGAAACTCTTGAAGTCAGTACTCTTGGGGTCAACCGGCCACACGGCAGCGAGCCCATAAACCATCATTGCATAGTTTGGGTTCTTCTCCGGGTCACTCATGACAATGGGGAGCATGGAATACATGGCGCTGTCTTGCCCCATATTCCAAAAGTCATTGAGGTTCCACTGCATCCTCTTGACGCCTTCGATCTTGGATATGCCGTTGAAACTCCCGCTCACTCGGTCAACCGGGGCGGATATGATCGGGCGCTTCTGCCCCCACTGGGGAGCTTTGATGATGCCTATTATTTCTCCATCCTCGGTGATGTAGATATAGGCAAGAGTTTTGTGTTCGTCATCATCGAAAGTGATTCGGGCAGTTGCCTCGTAAATAAGGGCAAATTTCCATCCGGCAGTCTTGACACCAGCATCACCGCTCCGGGCCTTGGCCGGATTCTTATCATCTTTGCCTTTCTTGGAGTCAACCCAATCAGCAATGTCGCTATCCTCTGGGAGAACAAATATTCCATCATCCTCCATCTTCTCAACCTGATCTTTGCTGAGACGCAACTTAAGCGCCACCAGATCAGCCTTCTCAATATCATTGCAGGTTGAGGGGATAACCACAAGGTCTTGAGTGGCGAAGTCAATAATGACCGGGCCTTCCGTGGTTAACTCTTCAGGCTCAAGGGCCTCCTCTGTCTCGGAAGGGTCATCAAGTTCGTCGCTCACCTTGGGGTTTTGGGTGATCATTTTGGTGATTTGGCGAGTCTCGCTCATCCAATCAACATAAAGCCCCCACTGCCCAGTAATATCTCCAGCAACATACTGTGACCGGCAGATAGATTTGAGCTTGGTGGTGCGGATGTAATGTTCAAGAAGAGCGAGTTGAGGGTAAGGCTTCATCCCATCAGTACCAACAGCGTCAACATGCTTGGTCTTGGTAGGGAAATTTTGTTTCAATGCTCTTTTGGCGCGGGCATTGATGGCGTCACGAACAACAGGGACGTAGCAATCAGAGTTGCCTTGATAGACTTGATTGCCGTCAGGAGTGGTGTTGTAAATATTCCAGGCTTCCTCAATAGAGTCATCAGCTTCAATGCGGTTCTTGAAAGCAGTTTGAATTTGCTTGAAGAACTTCTCACATTGCTCGTATTCATCTGAGTCAACTTTACCTGCCCAATTCTCTATCACCTTGGCCTCACTTATATGGGAGCACTTCTAAGGTCAATTTAATAACTCCATTTTTTATTTTACAATCACTGTCAATATACTCTCGTATAAGTAATCGCAAAGCTTGCCGTAATAATGGGTCATTCTCCACCGATATTTCTGAATCAGTAACGATGCATTGTTGTTTGAATTCCATATCACCTTGGCCTCAATGCTGAAAAGTAGGATTGTCCTGAAGCATTCGTACAATTTGGAAGTACGTTATCATGCTTTTCAGGCTTCGTCAAAGCAAAAGCTATGGCTTCCAACGCTTCAATAAGAGCACTTGATTTTTCTTTGGTGTAGGTGGATGCCAAAGCATTAATGGTGTTGAAGCAATTGGCATCTACTCGAAGTAGCTTATGACCACGAATCTCAGTGCGAATGAGGGTGGAAAGATTACCTCTTGAATGGCTGGCGTACTCCGATCGGTTGGCCTTCCATCCTTGTGATTTGATAGCGGCTATGAGTGGATTACGTCCCTGCTGATCGAACACGTCCCCCGTCACCCACACGGTTGGGGGTGGGCCCGGGTGGACTGCCCGGACAAATGCCGCTATTTCAGGCATGGCCTCTGATGGGATGAGAGGGGAAGCCCAGTCAGTGAGCACCGTAAGATGTTGTCCTTCGAGGGCGCATAGCACGGCGGAAGTATGGGTTGCCGATGTGTTGACTCCCAAGAGCAAAGTGGCGGTTCTGGAAACTCTGGTGTGGTGGTTGATGTTTGACTCACTGAAGTCTTCATAAATGGGCTCCCCGGTAAATACTCTGAGCACGTAGGCCAGGGCATTGAGAATGTCTTTCTTCCCGCTTGGGAAATTGAGTATTTGACTTATGAGTTGGGAATGTTTCTCTCTGCCACCCACAAGGATAATGTCGCCTGCTGTGAAGAACGGTTGCAGGCCCATTATGAACTGGTCTTTGTTTCTATCTTGAGGTGCATTAATCGGCTCAATATTGATACTTGTCCCTGTCTTGAGCATCATGTAACGGATGGGTTGCATCAACCAATCATCAAGAGAGTTCTTCTCTATGAAGACTTGCGCCTCGTTGTATTTGTGGCTGAGAGCAAATGCCTCCTCAACAATCTTATCCGGTTGCCAATACTCGCCACCACTCTCATGTATATAAATTTTCGTTCCCATGCGTGACGCGACAATTCGACCAGTTTGATCTGATTTGGTGAGGTCTGTTGTGCGAGCCGGATCAAGGATGATAACTTTGGGATGGAAGGTTTTGGGGATGGCGTCAACAATATGGATGCACTCGTCGGTGAAAGGTTTACCCACGGCACCTGATGCAATGAGCATGTACTCCTGGTTGAACTCAGCGAGCAGGCCTTCAGCTTCATAATGCTCTCGTTTGGCGGTGATCCATTCCACCGGGTAGCGTTCGGGCCAAGCTGGCGCCTCATCATCTTGAAGGATGGGGAATTTGCCGTACACCCACTCGGAACTTGCTGCGGCTCGGCGTAACATGCAGTCGTCGGCCAGCGGCGTACCAGTCATCCACACCTTGCCTTTGACCGTATCCATGGCTGGGAGGAGTTCCATGTGAAGTCTCTTCCAGTTCTGATCAACCGTCTTCTTATCACGCACCCGCTCCCGTGTCTCAATATCATCGAGATAGGCTCTGTCGGGCCGCTTGTCCAAATGTTTATAGCCCCGATGCTCCTCTTCCCAACCATGCGCTTCGATGGCCACTCCATTTTTGAGAACTATTTTGTTCTCTGACCAAATCGGCCCCTTTTGCGTTCCAAAGAGTTGAATGATCTTTTGGTTGCTTAAAAGCTCATGTTTGAACGCTTCGATGCGCTGGCAAGCCTTGGTGTATGTCTCACCAATGATGAGGAGATATGAGAAATTTTGGAACAGCGCTTCGATAAGAAGAAACTCTTCGGCGAGGGTTGTCTTTGCTCCTTCACGAAATGCCTCAACCACAATGCGTTCTTCCGCTGATCGCCATAGATCAGTGATGGTTATATGGAATGGTGGGGTGTGTTGGGGATGGCGATGGGGGAAGAGGACTTGCGCCGCCAATGCTCTATCCAGGGCTATCTGTCGTATAAGGATTTCATTGCTCATGAGAATGAGGCCACTGGTGATGAAGGGCTAATTTGATAAAATTGTCCTGATGGTCAGGGAAGAGTTGCTGGCGCAGTGCATCCAATGTTGCAAGTTTGGTCATGTAGGCCACAACTTGCTCGTTGAGTTGCCTGGTTATCTCAGCAATGAAGTCCAGTTGACTGATATTGTACGTTGCCGACAGTCCAGTTGAAGCCACAAGAGCCAAGGTTCCAGTGTGATAGATGTTGAGTGTGGCTGAGACGGTGCAAACATTGTCGCCTTGATAGGAGTAAGATCGGTTCTCTATTTTAGGTAGCATCACGCGATCCTCGGTAAGCCGGTTGCGGCAGCGGGGGTCGGCAGGGTTACAGTGAAGGTGTCGGACGTTGAAGTGATCGTTCCACCAAAGTCCAGTACGCAGACAGCGGCACCGGAGCGGGTTGAATTATAGATGAACGCTCCTGCTGCGGAGATGCTTGAGGCACTCCAAGTTGGATCGGTTGTCCAATCAAGGATGGCTGTATCGGTGTCAAGAGTTGCAGTGAAACCCACAAGGGTTGCTCCTCCGGTCGTGTATCCGCTACCGTTGGCAACCTCATCTGTTGAGAGGCTTGAGTAGTTGGTGGTTGCTTTGTTGATGGTTCCGGAAGGGCTTGGCTTGATGAGCGATATCTTGTAGGTGTCGGCAGCGGTGTGAGGGCTCATTGCCAAGAGTTCACGCTTGAAGCTATTGCAGAATGCAGCGGTTAATGCCATGTCAATCTCCTTAGGAAAAGGGTTTCTTTTTAGCTTGCCAGATGGATATGAATTTTTCAACCTTTTTTGGTTTGCTTAAATTTTGAGCCTTTTCAAATTCGCGCATGGTGGTGGGGGTCGCGCAAAAATTTCACCCCCGTCCGTGGCCCCCCACCCTGGTCCCAGAGTTCGCCAACGCTTGAGGTACCAGGAGCAGGAGCAGGAGCAGGAGCAGGAGCAGGAGCAGGAGCAGGAGCAGGAGCAGGAGCAGGAGCAGGAGCAGGAGCAGGAGCAGGAGCATGAGCAGGAGCAGGAGCAGGAGCAGGAGCAGGAGCAGGAGCAGGAGCAGGAGCAGGAGCAGGAGCGCTCATGGACCCACAAGCTCTAGGGGCGAGGATGGGAGGGCGACCCCAAATCACTCTAATCGCTCCAAGATGCCCGAAAAACCTCAAACGTCGCATAAAGTTTGCAACGGTCGCGGTGCCGTAAAAATGTTGCACTGTGTCAAAAAGAACACACCTTTTACCAAGACTTACTCATATTTGCCTTGTAGGTGTCGATCACAGGTATTAGCTATCTGCGTGTTTTCATTCCCCTTTTCTCTCTCTAACTATATTACCTATAACTATTTATATTATAAGAATGAAGAGAGAGAAGGGTGGAGAGAGTACCGGGGAGGGTGGATACCGTCAGGAGAGGCTCCCCACGGCGGGAAGGGGAATTGACAAAACTAATAGGTAAAAAGAACGCGGATTGTGGATATATCTAGCTTTCCGGTTCACCTACAACTTTTTATGAAAAAAAGTAATAGGTACGGCTTGACAATTATGGCAGCAGGGGTGTACCTTATGTACAACATCAACCAATATTAAGGAGAAACAATCATGGCACGCATGCGCACACTAACAAAACAGGAACGATGTAAAATTATTGAGGGAGCAAAGCACACATCATGTAACGCTATTAGAGAGGCGATCAGAGAGGCTAAGCGTGACGCCTCAACATTGACAGACGCCTGGAGCAAGGTGGCGCAGTGTGATTACCTAATAGCTAAGGCAAAGGCCGGATCACAGCTGCACCAATGGAATACAGAGGAAGGCACGCAAGCGCGGGAAGAGCTTAAACAACTCAAAGCCAACGGCATGGAGGCGCGGAACAATTATATGATCGTCAAGCAAGCACAGGCCAACATGATCAAACAACTTGAGGATTTGTTAAAAAATACAGGATGTGAAAAGCCATGAAAAAGAAAGAACGACTTATTGAAGTGATCAAACTTTACGAAGAATCCTACACAAACGCCATTGCGAATGACAACGCGCGCATGGTCAAATATTACTGGAAGAGGTTAGAAGAATTATACACGCGATTGATCACCCCTACGGCAACGAAAGTTGATAGGAAGCAACAGAAAAGAGAATACGCTCGAAAGAAGCACGCTGAAGCAAAATTATTTGCCAAGTGCTACGCGATTATCCTCAAAGAAGACAAGGGGTTTGTTAGAGAAACAACCAAGGAGCGTGCGCAAACGCTTTATGATAAAAAAACGCACAATGTGCATAAATAATCCTTGCGCTCCTCAACAACATGAGCTACAGTGTAATCAAGAGCAAAGAACACCAACAAACAACCAAAGGAGCAAGAGTGCCATGACCAAGTATGAAGCGCAGCAAGCCTGGAAGATAGCCGAAGATGAAAACATTGCTTTAGACAACGAAGACCTTTCGCCGCTGTTCGGATACGGCAAGAAAACCTTTCGGCCAGTCTATGTCACACTCCACCAAGTCGCCGCTGTCATGCGCTGGCAAGGGTTCCAGATGAACGGCTTATGGGACATGCGCGAAGTGTCGGACCTGATCACACTTGGTCGCCGAAATTTCATCATCCTCAATTAAGGAGCAAGAGTGCCATGAAGATCAAAAACAATACAATCACCTTCGAACGCAACGACAACATCATGTTTGAGTACCCCTATATTTCAAACGGCCACATGGCCATTAAGCTAGATGTAATCTTCTGCTTCAAATTTAAATTTCCAGAGGACAGCTTGACCGCAGCATTTATCAACAAGCAAAAATTCCACTACGAGTATAAATGCGCTCAAATTGGTGACGACTGCGCATACCTGCCGGACTTCTCACAAATAATCACAGGTTATGACCACAACGGTGTGGTGGAGGCAGAAATTACGCCGCTGCAATGGGAAGGATCAAGACTCATTCTTTCCAAACTCACCGGGAAACATTCCTGGATTGATGAGAGCATGAGAGAACTACTGCAAGGCGAAATCAGAATCAAAGACGAATGCTCACCGATTTACAATCTCATCGGCGGCGACATTGCCTTAATTGTCATGCCTCTTCGTATTTCAAGAGATAGCGACGAGCTTAAAATGCTCGGCAACATGATCAACTGTATGGTGACGCCATGACACTACGCATCCGCACACGCACAAACGCCTTTGACATTGCATCCACAATGGCCGCTCATGGCTACATTGTCATGATCGAGAACAAAGGTACACATTATCTATTAACAATCCAGGAGGTGGGGAAATGAGACAAATAACCAAAGACGCAACGAACGCATTTTTTAATAAAGCCGGATCATGGCAACGTGATAATACCATGGTAATGACAACCAACAATTTTTCTATTATGCGCTTACATGGAAATTTAATTGCTGAGTTTTGCCACAACAACGGAACGCTGTATATTTCCAATTGTGGGTGGATCACATCAACCACAAAGGAACGATTAAACGGAATACTTGACAGTGTTGGTGTCGGTAAAATTTATCAAAAAGCAGGTGTGTGGTATTGGAAAGACGGCCAAAAGTTTCCTGAAAACGAACTTGTGGAGGTAATAAGATGACCCCTTCAGAACTCAAATATCAATTATCCTTGACCACACATGCGCCTTATTTCTTCACTCGTAAAACCATGGCCTTCTTCGGTGATACCATGAAAAATTTCGGTTGCAGGTCTGCCGGTGACAACTGGGAACTGTACCGTAAACGTCCAGTCAAGCACGGCCTCAAAACTAGCCATTTTTTCAATAAACAAACCTTCAAGAGTGTTCGGCCATGATCCTATTAAATAAATTGACTGAAGAGCAATTGGCGGTCATTAAAGCACATCAAAATAAAGCCTGGACGACTTACCAGAACAACGCCGCCCGATATAATGGCGCAACTGATAAGCAGATACAGGACCAAAATAGACGCCTCAATGCTGCACACAAAGGCCAAGCCGCATTCTTCCAACAATTCAACCAGGTGAAGAGATGATCCTAAAAAATAATAGGTGGTACGACGATAATAACAATTCGTGGTCATCAGACATTGAGACTGAAAAATCCGCTGAAGCCAAAAGTAAAACGCTCATCGACTGTAGAGGCTGTAGAGGCTGTAGCGACTGTAGAGGCTGTAGCGACTGTAGCGACTGTAGAGGCTGTAGCTCCTGTGGAGGCTGTGGAGGCTGTATCTTCTGTGGAGGCTG
>Ga0214233_1000562_pt1 | contig 12145 bp, 10 predicted proteins | sample TroBogypolimnion_22_FD_153071 | JGI IMG/M metagenome (GOLD analysis project Ga0214233, IMG submission 153071) | Freshwater microbial communities from Trout Bog Lake, WI - 01JUL2008 hypolimnion | ecosystem: Environmental > Aquatic > Freshwater > Lake > Hypolimnion/Profundal zone | place: Trout...
ACCACTCAGAAAGTCAGATAGTTCTTGGGCTGATGCCATGCAATGGATTAGACCTGAATCGGTAAGAATTGAGCCATTTTAGGGGATTGCTATAGAATATAGGGCTTACTACCTAGAATCTCATTCAAGAAGTGGTTTTTTCCGGTAGCAGCGCCGTTCGAACTCAGGCCATAAGCAGGAGATAGAACAGACCAAACAATTTTTTGCCGAAAATTGCAAAGGACGAAAGAAAATGAATACAAGCAGCGCCGAATTTTTAGCTTCTAAAGCTAACAAAGACTCAATAAATACAAATAATGATGCAGCGCCTCCAGAAATGATTGGTGCTGAAATGCTCGTGCAAGCATTGCACAAAGAGGGCGTTGAATTTGTCTGGGGTTACCCAGGTGGTTCCGTTCTCTTTATCTATGACGAAATTTTTAAGCAGGATAAGTTTGAACATATCCTGGTTCGCCATGAGCAAGCGGCTGTTCATGCGGCTGATGGCTATGCGCGCGCAACCGGTAAGGTTGGTGTTGCCTTGGTGACGTCTGGCCCAGGCGTAACGAATGCGGTAACTGGTATTGCTACTGCCTATACCGACTCCATTCCGATGGTGATCATCAGTGGTAACGTTCCAACCTACGCTATTGGTGAAGATGCATTCCAAGAAGCGGATACCGTTGGTATTACGCGTCCAGTCGTTAAGCACAACTTCCTAGTGAAGGATGTTAAGGATCTTCCTTTAGTTTTGAAGAAGGCTTTCCATATTGCGCAGACAGGTCGCCCTGGTCCCGTGTTGATTGATATTCCTAAAGACGTATCTGCAGCCAAAGGTCCATTTGTTTATCCGGAAACTTTGGAGATGCGTTCATATAACCCAGTTGTTAAGGGCCATAGCGGACAAATTCGCAAAGCGGTAGCGCTTTTGCAAGAAGCTGAGCGTCCATACATCTATACCGGTGGTGGCGTAATCCTCTCTGATGCTGCTCCAGAGCTCAAAGAGTTTGCAGACCTTTTGGGTTATCCCGTGACCAATACCTTGATGGGTCTTGGCGGCTTTCCTGGTACAAGTCCACAGTTTGTAGGCATGTTAGGCATGCATGGAACTTACGAAGCCAATATGGCAATGCAGCACAGTGATGTGTTGATTGCCATCGGTGCGCGTTTTGATGATCGCGTGATCGGTAATACTGTTCACTTTGCAAGTCATCCGCGCAAAATTATCCATATCGATATTGACCCTTCGGTTATTTCTAAACGCGTGAAGGTGGATGTTCCTATTGTTGGCAATCTCAAAGAAGTATTGGTTGAGATGACCGCTCAAATTAAGGCTGCCGGCCCACGCAAGAATGGCGATAAAGTTGCTGCTTGGTGGGATCAGATTAATGAGTGGCGCAAAAAAGATTGCTTGAAGTACGACGAAGCCTCTCAAATTGTCAAGCCGCAGTACGTTGTCCAAAAATTATGGGAACTTACTGGTGGTGATGCATTTATTTGTTCTGACGTTGGTCAGCATCAGATGTGGGCAGCACAATTTTATAAATTTGATAAACCACGTCGCTGGATTAACTCTGGTGGCCTTGGCACCATGGGTGTTGGTTTGCCATACGCTATGGGTATCAAGAAGGCCTTCCCTGAAAAAGATGTTTTCACCATTACTGGTGAAGGCTCTATTCAGATGTGTATTCAAGAACTCTCGACTTGTAAACAGTACGACACTCCGGTGAAGATCGTTTCTCTGAACAACCGTTACTTGGGAATGGTTCGCCAGTGGCAAGAGTTGACTTATAACAAGCGTTATTCCAGCTCGTACATGGATTCACTACCAGACTTTGTGAAGTTAGCTGAAGCCTATGGTCACGTTGGTATGCTCATTGAAAAGAAATCCGATGTTGAGGGGGCGTTGAAAGAGGCAATTCGTCTTAAAGATCGCACCGTATTCATGGACTTCCAAACTGATCCAGAAGAGAACGTTTGGCCTATGGTTCAAGCCGGCAAAGGCATTACTGAAATGCTTTTGGGTAGCGAGGATCTCTAATGCGACATATTATTTCTATACTGATTGAGAATGAGCCGGGTGCTTTATCACGCGTAGTGGGTTTATTCTCAGCACGTGGCTATAACATCGATACGTTAAGTGTTGCGCCTACTGAAGATCCCTCTTTATCACGTATGACTATCGTGACCTTTGGGTCTGATGATGTGATTGAGCAAATTACCAAGCATCTGAACCGCCTAGTTGAAGTGGTTAAGGTCTTTGATTTAAGCGAGGGCCCGCATATTGAGCGCGAACTCATGATGATTAAGGTACGCGCTGTTGGCAAAGAACGAGAAGAGCTCAAACGTACTACGGATATCTTCCGCGGTCGCATCATTGATGTGACTGATAAGAGTTACACCATCGAATTAACTGGCGATAGTGCCAAATTGGATGCCTTTATTGACTCGATTGATCGTGTATCCATTCTAGAAACTGTCCGCTCGGGTGGTTCTGGAATTGGTCGCGGCGAACGCATCCTTAAGGTTTAATTTTTTTAACTTATTACTGCATTAATTACATTTTCAAAACAAGGAAAGAGCATGAAAGTTTTTTACGATAAAGACGCGGATTTGTCCCTCATCAAGGGCAAGAAAGTCACCATCATTGGTTATGGTTCACAAGGTCACGCACATGCATTGAATCTGAAAGATTCAGGCTGTAACGTTACTGTTGGTTTGCGTAAAGGTGGCGCTTCCTGGAGCAAGGCAGCAAATGCTGGCTTGACAGTAAAAGAAGTTGGTGAAGCAGTTAAAGATGCTGATGTAGTAATGATGTTGTTGCCAGACGAGCAAATTGCTGATGTATACAGCAAAGAGGTTCATGGCAATATCAAGCAGGGCGCTGCATTAGCTTTTGCTCACGGCTTTAACGTTCACTACGGTCAAGTTCAGCCACGCGCTGACTTAGATGTGATCATGATTGCTCCTAAAGCGCCTGGTCATACCGTACGCGGTACTTATTCACAGGGTGGCGGCGTTCCGCATTTGATCGCTGTTTATCAAGATAAATCAGGTTCTGCTCGTGATGTTGCTTTGTCATATGCAACTGCAAACGGCGGCGGTCGTGCTGGCATTATTGAAACAAACTTCCGCGAAGAAACTGAAACTGACTTGTTCGGTGAGCAGGCCGTTCTTTGTGGTGGCGCTGTTGAGTTAATCAAAGCAGGCTTTGAGACTTTGGTTGAAGCTGGTTACGCTCCAGAGATGGCTTACTTTGAGTGCTTACATGAGCTTAAGTTAATCGTTGACTTGATCTACGAAGGCGGTATCGCTAATATGAACTATTCCATCTCTAACAACGCTGAGTATGGTGAGTATGTAACAGGCCCACGTGTTGTCACAGAAGATACCAAGAATGCAATGCGTCAGTGCTTGAAAGATATTCAAACTGGTGAGTACGCTAAGAGCTTCATCTTGGAAAACAAAGCAGGAGCGCCTACTTTGATTTCACGTCGTCGCTTGAATGCTGAGCATGACATTGAAGTGGTTGGTGCTAAGTTGCGCGCCATGATGCCTTGGATTGCTAAGAATAAATTAGTAGATCAAACCAAGAACTAATTAATTGCTTAGAAGCACTTTATAAATTAAAAGAAGTACATTAAAAGGCTCAGAACAAAGATGATGTATCCACATCCCATTATTGCGAAAGAAGGTTGGCCGTATTTGGCTCTAGTGGGAGTGGTGACTTTGCTGGTTCACTATTTTGGTGGGATTGCTTGGTCATGGCCTCTTTGGCTTATCTTTATTTTTGTTCTGCAGTTCTTTCGTGATCCGCAACGTATCCCTGCTAGGGGTCGTGATTTGGTTTTATCTCCTGCTGATGGACGTATCGTGGTGGTTGAGAAAGCCAATGACCCTTATGCTGGTCGTGAAGCACTCAAAATTAGTGTATTCATGAACGTATTTAATGTGCATTCAAATCGCAGCGCTGTAAATGGATTGGTGAAAGAGATTCAGTATTTCCCCGGCAAATTTGTAAATGCAGATTTGGATAAAGCCTCTACTGAGAATGAGCGTAATGCTGTCGTAATTGATGCTAATGGTCAAGTGGTGACTTTGGTACAAGTGGCTGGTTTGATTGCTCGTCGTATTCTGTGCTACATCCATGTTGGTGATCGTCTTAAAGCAGGCGAGCGTTATGGATTTATTCGCTTTGGATCTCGCGTTGATGTGTACTTGCCCTTAACTGCCGAACCTTTGGTTTCTGTTGGCGATAAAGTATTTGCAACAAATACAGCCTTGGCGCGCTTGCCAGGCCTAGATTGATTCGAATCTTTTACCGGGATACGCTTTGAGCACATTTCGCCGTCGTGGTCGCATTGAACGTAGTCGCTTCTCATCTCGCCATACTCAATCTTCAGAGCAGCAATGGGCAGAGGAATTGGGCGATGGAGTTGATTACGAAGTAGAGGAGCTATACCCTCAAAAACCTCGCTTACGTAGCAAGGGAATCTATCTCTTACCAAATGCATTTACCACCGCAGCTTTATTTTGCGGTTTTTATGCCATTGTTAACGCGATGAATCACCAATTTGAAGTTGCAGCAATAGCTATTTTTACCTCTATGGTGCTTGATGGTATGGATGGCCGTGTTGCACGCATGACTAATACCCAAAGCGCCTTTGGTGAGCAATACGACTCTCTTGCAGATATGGTGTCATTTGGCGTTGCCCCGGCTTTGGTTGCCTATGAGTGGGCATTAAAAGATTTGGGTAAATGGGGTTGGTTGGCTGCATTTACTTACTGTGCTGGAGCGGCATTGCGACTTGCCCGCTTCAACGTGAACACCGGTGTAGTAGATAAGAAATTTTTTCAAGGTTTGCCTAGTCCGGCGGCAGGTGCATTAATGGCCGGATTCATTTGGCTGGCTGATGACAACAAGATACCCGTTCGCGATACAGCAATCCCATGGGTTACCTTCTTTATCGCGGTTTATGCAGGCCTCACTATGGTCTCAAATGCCCGTTTTTATAGTGGTAAGGCATTGGACGTGCGCTATCGAGTGCCATTTGGCGTGATGGTATTAATGATTCTGACCTTTGTTCTAATCTCATCCAATCCACCTTTAACCCTATTTGGTTTATTCGTTGTGTACTCTATCTCCGGCTATGTCATCTGGGCCTGGGAAAGACTCAGTGGCAAGCGTTTTAGCTAATCTGCTATTTTTGGGGTATATTTAATCCATGTTGATGAATTTCTCACCTTTAACTGGCCTCCTTCTGCTAGCACTAAGCCTAAAGCTTGGGGCGGGTAAGGCCTGAGTTAATGAGATAAAGAAACTTCATTAGCCACCACATACCAGCCCCAGCTAATTGCTGGGGTTTTTATTTTATGAGCTTGAATTAACGAAGTTAGCTACAAAGTTAGTTGCAAAGTAAGTTACGAAGTATTTAAACCGGAGAGTAGTAATGAGCGACAAAGTAATCATTTTCGATACCACCTTACGCGATGGCGAGCAATCTCCAGGCGCCTCCATGACTAAAGACGAAAAAGTTCGGATTGCTCGCCAATTAGAACGCCTTAAGGTTGATGTGATTGAGGCTGGCTTTGCCGCAAGCTCAGAGGGTGACTTCCAGGCGATTTCTGCAGTAGCTGCTGCTGTTAAGGACTCGATTGTTTGTTCCTTAGCAAGGGCTAATGATAAGGACATCACGCGGGCTGCTGATGCCTTGCAAGCCGCTAATGCAAAACGGATTCATGCCTTCTTGGCAACGAGCCCATTGCATATGGCAGTGAAGTTGCGCATGTCTCCAGAAGAGGTCTTAGAACAAGCTAAGCGCTCAATTCGTTTTGCTCGTAACTTGGCATCTGACATTGAGTTCTCTGCAGAAGATGGATATCGCTCAGAAATGGATTTCTTGTGCAGGGTAGTTGAGGCGGTAATTGACGAAGGCGCATCTACTATCAACATTCCAGATACGGTTGGTTACGCAACCCCAGAGTTGTATGGCGAATTTATTAAGACCTTGCGCACTCGTGTGCCGAATTCCGATAAGGCAGTATGGTCTGTGCATTGCCATAACGATTTAGGCATGGCGGTTGCTAACTCATTAGCTGGTGTGAAAATTGGCGGAGCACGTCAAATTGAATGCACTATTAATGGCCTGGGTGAACGTGCTGGAAATACAGCATTAGAAGAAATAGTCATGGCATTGCGTACCCGTAAAGATTATTTTGATATGGTTTGCGGTATTGAGGCGACTCAAATTGTTCCTGCTTCAAAATTGGTGTCTCAAATCACAGGCTTTGTAGTTCAGCCCAATAAAGCAGTTGTTGGCGCTAATGCTTTTGCTCATACCTCCGGCATTCATCAAGACGGCATCTTGAAGAACCGTGATACCTATGAAATCATGCGCGCAGAAGATGTGGGTTGGTCTGCTAATAAGATCGTATTGGGTAAGCTATCTGGTCGAAATGCATTTAAGCAGCGCTTGCAAGAATTGGGCATCACTGTAGAAGCTGAGGCCGATTTGAATGAAGCCTTCACTCGCTTTAAAACTTTAGCCGATCAAAAAGCAGAAATTTTTGATGAAGACATTATCGCCATCATGTCAGATTCAGCGGCTGCAGAAGAGGGTGAGCACTATAAATTCATTTCTTTAAGTCAGCATTCGGAGACAGGTGAGCGCCCTAAATCACGGGTGACTTTCCGTATGGGCAATAAAGAAATTAGCTCTGAAGCAGAGGGCAACGGCCCAGTGGATGCCAGCTTGAATGCCATTGAGGAAATTGCCAAGAGTGGTGCGGAGCAGCTCTTGTATTCCGTTAATGCGATTACTTCCGGAACACAATCTCAAGGTGAAGTTACCGTGCGCTTGGCTAAGGGTGGACGCATCGTGAATGGTGTTGGTACAGATCCAGACATCATTGCGGCTTCTGCAAAAGCGTACTTATCAGCATTAAACAAATTACATGATCCGAGCCAAGCAAAGCTCAATGCCCAGATGACTCCTTAAAACAAGAGTCATCTGCAAAAGACCTTACTTATTTAAGTCAGTATTTTTGTAATACTTTGTGCCCTTGCCGGTGATTTCAGCGGCAAGGCCTGAGTCTGTGAGTTGATACATTAATACACCCGGGGCGACTACAGTGGCATCTTGATAGGCTCCGCCATCCTTTTCGTATTTAGCTGCCGCAGTAACTTGCCCACCAAATGTCCAGCCGGAATTAATGAAGTCATTCATAGCTGCAACGTTTTGAAAAACGAAAATATTCTGGAATGATTTAATTCCAATTCCAAGACCGGCCTGTACTTCGGCCATATTCATGAAAACGAGCTTTTTGTCTTTTGCGATCACTACGCCACTACCAGTGCCTCCGCCAGCAATCAGAATTTTCATTCCAAAGTTACTAAAGGTGGCATAGCCAACCGACTTTTCTATTAACTCCTTAGCCTTTGGCTGGGCCTCATATAGCTGTTTCAGGGTTGCTTGGCTCTTATTCAAAATATCTTGACGTTGTTCAGCAACTGTTTTGTCTGGTCCAAAAAAGGATCCAAATTGAGCATAAGCAGGCTGGGAAATGGCTATTCCGAGGATAAAAAGGGTTGCAATATAGCGAAATATGGTGGTCATAATTTGTAAGTTATTGTATTTAAAGGATTAATTTGGTTAATGGATTAATAGTCTGTCAGATAGGTCTATATGGCATTGTCATTCATTCTCTCAAAGGATGCCAGCTCTGCTACAATTCGATGGCTTTGATTTGTAAAGCTTTTTTGTTTTATTTTTGTTAATCGCACGACACGTATGGGTGAAAGCTCAAGTGTTCGCAAGTTAGGAGTATTAAAAATGGCAGTTGCTGATATTAAAACGGCGGAAATCGTCAAAGAAAACGCGCGTAGCGCAAACGATACGGGTAGCCCTGAAGTTCAAGTTTCATTGCTAACAGCCCGCATCAATGAATTAACCCCCCATTTCAAGGCTAACGCTAAAGATCATCACAGCCGTCGCGGTTTGTTGAAGATGGTTTCACGTCGCCGTCGCCTCTTGGATTATCTCAAGGGCAAAGATTTGGATCGTTATCGCGCATTGATTGAGAAATTAGGTCTCCGTAAGTAATTCTTATCGGTATGCAATGCCATCTTTCTTAGGGTTGTTTCTTCGCGGATTCAGTCTTAAGCAGATGGCATGTTTTTTGGGCGCTTCAAGATTATTTGTGTAGGGGATTGTGTCATTCCAATGAGCTTCTGAAGCTTGATTCAGAGTCTCCCTGGAATGGCATCCCTTGTAATCTTAAATCGCTCCAGTGTTGTCGTGACACTGCTTTATCCCACGACAAGCGTAATGCTCATGTGAGCTTTGCGTGAACAATTTGGAGAAGATCAGAATGACAATGTTTAAAAAATCAGTAAAAAGTTTTCAATGGGGTAATCATCAAGTAACCATGGAAACAGGCGAGATCGCTCGCCAATCTGGTGGTGCAGTAATCGTCAATGTTGATGACACAGTAGTAATGGGTACAGTAGTTGCATCTAAGTCTGCAAAGCCAGGTCAATCCTTTTTCCCATTGACTGTGGATTATTTAGAGAAGACATACGCAGCAGGCAAGATTCCTGGTGGCTTCTTTCGTCGTGAAGGTCGCCCATCAGAAGGCGAGACACTCATCTCCCGCTTAATTGACCGTCCATTGCGTCCTTTGTTTCCAGAAGGCTTCTTGAACGAAGTTCAGGTTGTAGTTCATGTGTTGTCTATCAATCCTGATGTTCCTGCTGACATTCCAGCATTGATCGCCGCATCTGCTGCATTAGCAGTTTCAGGCATTCCATTTGCTGGCCCAGTGGGTGCAGCACGTGTTGGATATGCTAACGGCCAATACCTCTTAAATCCAACTCGTACAGAGCAAACTACTAGCGAACTCGATTTAATCGTAGCTGGTACACAGGCTGCCGTATTAATGGTTGAGTCTGAGGCAAATCAACTATCCGAAGATGTGATGTTGGGTGCTGTTGTATACGGCCATGACCAAATGCAAACAGCGATCAACGCAATTAATGATTTAGTGCGTGAAGCTGGTAAACCAGATTGGGATTGGACTGCAGCTCCTAAAGATGAGCCATTTATCGCTAAGGTAACTGCATTGGCTGAAGCGCCATTGCGCGAAGCGTATCAAATTCGTCAAAAAGGTGCTCGTTCAGACAAGCTTAAAGAAATCTCCAAAACAGTTTTGGCTAAGCTAGCTGAAGAAGGTGATGTTGATGCTGTTGCAGTTAGCGACATCATGTTTGAAATTGAGGCGAAGATTGTTCGTAGCCAGATTTTGAATGGTGAGCCACGTATTGACGGTCGTGATACACGTACTGTTCGTCCGATTGAAATTCGTAACGGCGTTTTGCCACGCACACACGGTTCTGCTTTGTTTACCCGTGGTGAAACACAGGCATTAGTTGTAGCTACATTGGGTACAGCACGTGACGAGCAAATCATTGATGCGCTTGAAGGTGAGTACCGTGATCGCTTCATGTTCCACTACAACATGCCTCCATTTGCTACTGGCGAAACAGGCCGCGTAGGTAGTCCTAAGCGTCGCGAAATTGGTCACGGCCGCTTGGCTAAGCGTGCATTGATTCCAGTATTGCCAAGTGCTGAAGACTTTGCATACAGTATTCGTGTGGTTTCAGAAATTACTGAGTCTAATGGTTCGTCTTCAATGGCTTCTGTTTGCGGCGGCTGTTTGGCGATGATGGATGCTGGTGTTCCAGTTAAAGCACACGTTGCTGGTGTTGCAATGGGCTTGATCCTTGATGGCAATCGTTTCGCTGTACTGACTGACATCTTGGGTGATGAAGATCACTTAGGTGATATGGACTTTAAAGTAGCAGGTACTGCAAACGGTATTACTGCACTCCAGATGGATATTAAGGTTCAAGGTATTACTAAAGAAATTATGCAAGTTGCCTTAGCGCAAGCTAAAGAAGGTCGTTTGCATATCTTGAGCAAAATGCAAGAAGCAATGGGTTCAGTTCGTACAGAATTGTCAGCTCATGCTCCACGTATGGTTTCATTCAAGATTCATCCAGACAAGATCCGTGAAGTCATCGGTAAGGGCGGCGCAACCATCCAAGCATTAACTAAAGAAACTGGTTGCAGTATCGATATTAAAGATGACGGTACTGTAACCATTGCCTCTACTTCTGCCGAAGGTATGGCTGAAGCAAAAGCGCGCATCGAAGGTATTACTGCTGAAGCTGAAGTAGGCAAGATCTACGAAGGTCCAGTAGTGAAGTTGCTTGAGTTTGGTGCTTTGGTGAATATTCTTCCTGGTAAAGATGGCCTCTTGCATATCTCAGAAATCTCTAACGAGCGCGTAAAAGAAGTGAAAGACTATTTAGCTGAAGGCCAGATAGTTCGCGTGAAGTTATTGGCTGCTGATGAGCGTGGACGTTTGCGTTTGTCGCTGAAAGCTGCAATGGCTGATGAAGGTGGCACGATTGCTCCTTTAGCTGGTGCTGAGGCGGCTGCAGAAGCTGCTCCAGCATCTGGTGAGTCTGCCTAAGCATCTTAGCAAGCTGGAATATTTATGCGCGTAATTGAAATCAAAGAATTTGGTGCTCCAGAAATGCTGGTACCAACCACTCGTCCTGATCCGGCAGCTCCTGCTGCTGGGTCTGGCGAAATATTGATTAAGGTTTTAGCTGCTGGAATTAATCGTCCTGATGTTTTGCAACGCAAAGGACATTATCCCGTTCCAGCAGGTGCATCGGATATCCCTGGCCTCGAAGTTGCTGGTGAAATTATTGGCGGAGACCTATCTCATATTGATAACATTTTTGGTCTAAAGCTTGGCGATAAAGTATGTGCATTGGTTCAGGGTGGCGGTTATGCTGATTTGTGTATTGCCCCCATAGCGCAATGCTTACCTTATCCCAAAGGATTTAGCGATCAAGAGGCTGCAGCGTTACCTGAAACTTTTTATACCGTATGGAGTAATGTCTTCATGCGTGGTCAATTGTCTGAAGGTGAAACATTATTGGTTCAAGGTGGCTCAAGCGGTATTGGCGTCACTGCAATCTTGATTGCGAAAGCCTTGGGTCATAAAGTATTTGTAACTGCTGGTACAGATGAGAAGTGCGCTGCATGCGTGGCATTAGGTGCTGATCTTGCTATCAACTACAAGACGCAAGACTTTGTAGAAGAGGTGAAGAAGGCAACTGATGGCAAGGGTGTCAATGTCATTCTGGATATGGTTACTGGTGCTTACGTACAAAAAGAAATTGATTGTCTTGCTGACGATGGCCGAATTGTAATTATTGCCATTCAAGGCGGATCCAAGGCGGAAGTGAGCACTAATCAGATTTTGCGACGTCGCTTAACTATTACTGGCTCAACATTGCGTCCTCGCCCAGTTTCTTTTAAGAAGCAAATCACTAAACAACTTTTTGAAAATGTCTGGCCTTTGCTCAATACGGGAAAACTGAAGCCTGTGATCTACAAAACATTTACTCTAGATCAGGCTGCTGATGCCCATCGTTTGATGGAGTCTTCTGAGCACGTCGGCAAAATTGTTTTAACTGTTTAGAAATCATCATTGACCTATATGCGACCACTCATCGTTATCGGCAACTGGAAAATGAATGGCAGTCTTGTAAGTAATCAAGACTGGATTAAGACTGTTGCTCGGGGCATGGAGAGTGGAATGCCATCTGGACGTAAATATGCGGTATGTCCACCATTTCCGTGCCTATCCGAATGCGCTTCCTTAATTAAAGAGCACTCATCAGCCTTTTTAAACTTAGGTGCACAGGATACATCTGCCTACAGTTCTGGAGCCTATACCGGGGAAGTTGCAGCATCGATGCTTAAAGAAGTAGGCTGTACTTATGTCATCGTAGGTCACTCTGAACGACGTAATATGCATCAAGAGACAGATGAGCTTGTTGCAGCTAAAGCCCTGCAGGTGTTGGATAACGGCATGACACCAGTGATTTGCGTCGGCGAAACTGCCGATGAAAGAAACTCAGGTAGAGCCGAAGAGATTGTTTGTGCTCAGGTTGCAAAACAGGTGAGCGTATTACAGGACCGTCTTGCAGATTGCTTGATTGCTTATGAGCCGATTTGGGCAATTGGAACTGGTAAAGTCGCTAGCGCACAAGTTGCCCAAGATATGCATCGCGCTATTCGTTTGC
>Ga0214233_1000590_pt1 | contig 11718 bp, 18 predicted proteins | sample TroBogypolimnion_22_FD_153071 | JGI IMG/M metagenome (GOLD analysis project Ga0214233, IMG submission 153071) | Freshwater microbial communities from Trout Bog Lake, WI - 01JUL2008 hypolimnion | ecosystem: Environmental > Aquatic > Freshwater > Lake > Hypolimnion/Profundal zone | place: Trout...
AGCATCAAGCTCAGCCTGGGTAAAAATCTTTTCAGAAGCGGCAGGCGGTGCGGCGGCAGGTGAAGCGCCGCCGGCAGCATCGCCATCAATGCCAAGAGGGCGCGGCAAAAGCATGCGCAGGAACGAAAGAGGCAGGAGTTTCATAGTTCATATCATTTTATTTCAAATAAGAAACAATAATATGCAATAATATAAGTAAAGATTTTTAAAGAAAAAGAGAAAGATTGAATAAGATTAGCAAATATTAGCAGGCATGGCACTGGGTGTTGCTTAATCAGACATGCGGGTGTTTCTTGGTAAGCAGGTTGTGCGTGTGGCACTGGCGGGTGTTGGTTGGATTGAGAAAATTAAAGGCAAGCAGAAAGAGCAGATGCCGAGCGAGCGCGATGCAGCACGCGAGAATGCAGCGAAGTTAAGCGGGCAGGTTGAGGCGATGCAGGCGCAGGGCAGCGAGCTCATGCGGGCGTTGAGTGGACGGTGAAGTTAGGACGGCGGTACAGAATGTTTTGGGCGCTATTTTGCCCCTTTTCTGATGCAACCCTTATAGCGTAAAATCCTCATATTTTCGTATGTTACGACTGACTTATCAACTTTAAATAACACTTATGCATAATCCGGCCAACTTCGAACAAAAAATCCGCTACGCCTCGAACACTAATTCCGGAAAAGATCGAACAGTAAATCCGCAAAAGATCGAACACTTTTTTACCCTGAGCGGAAAAGGTGTTCGAAGTCTCCGGAAACCCATTCTCCATTCTTCTGCAGGTTGACGTATCCTGTAGCCTGATCGTTTTTTCAAACAAAACGGAAGGCTATGCAACAACAAGGCAGAAGAAAAACTATGAGAACCATTCGTGAAATAGCCCGGCTTCATTTGAACAAGCAGTTGAGTCTGCGGGCCATCGCCGGAGCCTGCAACCTGTCGGTCTCCACCGTACAGGGTTATGTAAAAAAGATCGATGCGCTCGGTCTGGACTATGAGGCATTCACAGCTATACCAGACAAGGCATTAGCGGAACGGCTAAAGCCTGTTCCAAAGATCCGTGATCTGCGACCGGGACCTGACATACAGGGCCTTGTCGAGGAACTCAAGCGCTCAGGCACACACATCACCCGCCAACTGCTGTATGAGGAGTATCAACAACAACATCCTGACGGGTACAAAAAGACCCGTTTCTATGAGATGCTCAATGAATGGGAGATGCAGGACAAGGCAACCATGCGTATGACGCACACGCCGGGCGAAAAGCTCTTCATCGACTTTTCCGGTGACAAGCCTTCATGGATCAACCCTGAAACCGGCGAACTCATGACGCCGGAGCTCTATGTCGGGGTGCTCGGTGGCACCTCCTATACGTTCGCCTGTGCCGTCTCAAGCCAGAAGGCTGAAGACTTTGCCGCTGCGACCGTTAAGGCGTTTGAGTATTTCGGCGGATGCCCACAGCTTTTGGTAATCGATAACCTGAAAAGTGGCGTATCGCATGCCTGTTACTACGACCCGGAAATCAATCCTACCTTCGCTGATCTTGCGCGTCATTACTCGGTGGCAGTGCTCCCTGCACGGGTACGAAAACCGCGGGATAAGGCGAAGGTCGAAACCGGCGTACTCCAGGTACAGCGACGCATTCTGGCTCCTCTGAGGAACCGGCGGTTCTTCAGTCTCGAAGAGCTCAATGCCGCCATTGCCGAAGAACTCGAAGCACTCAACAGCCGCCTGATGTACCAGTATTGCAAAAGCCGCAAAGAGTTGTTTCTGGAGCTGGAGCAGCATCGGCTGGCCCCGTTGCCCAAAGAACGCTTCACCATCGGCTACTGGAAAAAAGCAAAGGTGCATGTCGATTACCACATTTCCGTGGACAAAAGCTACTACAGCGTGCCGTTTCGCCTCATTGGCAAGCAGGTCGACATCAAGTACACCGGCCATTTAGTCTTGGTCTACCATGAAGGCGAGGTTGTTGCTCAGCATATCAGAACCCTCAAGCTTGGCCAGTATATTACCGATGCTGCACACATGCCTCACGAACACCGTTTCCACAGGGAATGGAGCCCTGAGAGGATCCGGTCATGGGGTTCAAAAATCGGTCCGAACACCGCTGCACTCATGGATCGCATCATGCTCAGCAAGGTTCATCCGGAGCATGGCTTCCGCAGTTGTCTCGGTGTCATCCGGCTGGCAAAAACCTACACTCCCGAGCGCCTGGAACGAGCCGCACTGAAGGCTCTGGAACTCAATCTGACCAACTATAAGAGCATCAAGTCCATGATGGCCAAGGGACTCGATGCAGTTACCTTATTCGATCAGTCTGCATCTTTTACTGGCATTGTCCACCAAAACATCAGAGGAGGAGATTACTATGCTACAGAACGTTAAGGAACAATTGGCTGCTCTCAAACTGCATGGTATGGCAGAGGCTCTGGAGATGCAGATCAGGACGCCGATGGCCTCCGAAATGGACTTTGCCGAACGGCTGCTGCTGCTCGTCCAGCACGAAAAGACCGTGCGAGAAAACCACAAGCTCACCACGTTACTGCGTCAGGCCCGTCTGCGCTATCCTGGTGCCTGTATCGAAGAGCTGCATACGACACCACAACGCGGGATTGTAAAATCTATGGTAATGGATCTTGCTCGCAACGAATGGATCAAAAGTCATCGAAATCTCATCATTACCGGCCCTACAGGGGCCGGTAAAACCTGGCTGGCATGTGCCTTTGGCGTAGCTGCCTGCCGGGCAGGCATAGGTACAAGCTATGTCCGACTTTCCCGCCTCTTGCATGATCTGGGTATCGGCAGGGCTGATGGCACGTACAAGAAACAGCTGGAAAAGCTATCGAGGACTGAACTGCTCATCATTGACGATTGGGGCATGAGCCCTTTTACCGATATCGCGAAACGAGACATCCTTGAAATCATGGAAGATCGCCATAATGTGCGTTCAACCATCATCAGTACTCAGTATCCGGTCTCAGAGTGGCACCGGCTCATCGACGACCTAACGCTGGCCGATGCTATCTGTGACCGGTTGGTACACAATGCATATCAAATAACCCTGAAAGGAGAATCTATGAGGAAATTGATGGCAAATATAAGCTAACTTCGAACACTTTTGTACATTACTTCTTGCAGACTGAATGGTGGATGTTCAGTGTTCGAAGTTGACCGGAAAAGGTGTTCGATATTGCCGGAATAAGCACACTTACATGAGCACGCTAAAAAACAACCTATACCATCCATCAGGCAACGGGTATTCACAGCCTGTCTATATGGGCTGGTCATGGCCTTGTTTGTTCTGCGGTTGCTTTTGGTTTGCAGTAAAAGGCATGTGGGGATGGGCTATTATAGCATTTGTAGCGGCAATTAGTACTGGAGGAATATCCTGGCTGATTTTCCCGGCATTTGCCAATAGCCTCCATGAGAAAAGCCTTTATGGGCAAGGATATAAGTCTAAAGAAATATCATAAGTACGGCAGATACTTTTTTTAGCAGCGAAAGAATCGTCTTCCGTTGTTTGGCAGTGATGTTGATGGATTCTGTCACTCCCATGTGTTCCCGCTCATGGTTTGGTAAAGACCAATCGCATCGTCAATAAAGTCGGCCATGAGTAATAATGCATCCTCCGCATTTTCTCCGCTATAATCGTCAGACGTATGAATGCGAGCATCAGCATAGCTCAACCACTGTTCTAACGACGATACAAATAAATTGTTTTCATTAGCCATGCGGATAATTGGCTTGGGACTGTTAGGAACTTCAGGAATGCAAAGTCCTTCCACGAGGTACCGTTTCAGCACCTTCCACATGAAATCATAGCAAGTTTCAAACCGCTTTATGACAGACTCTGCAACAGCTTCCTGCATTAACTCAGGCAGTTCAGTGCCTATAACTTTATAGTTCTCATATTGCAGCTCAAGTTGCTTAAGCGCTTTCTGAAATATGTCGTATTCAATCATGGATTATTATCAGTGTTCGGAGGTGTATTTGGCTCATGAAAGAAATTGCCGATTGAGCAGTAAAGACTACTCCATGATATTCAAAAATCTGTAATAAGTCGCCCGCGAAATCTTCAGCGTGCTGCAGATCTCGCCGATGCTGAGGCCTTTATTCAGGCACACCTTCTTTGCCATCAGCACGCGCGTAGCATCTGCCTCGGCTTTTGGCCTGCCGCCATTGCGCCCTCTTGCTCTTGCTGCTGTGAGCCCTGCCATGGTGCGCTCCTGAATCAGCCGCCGCTCGAATTGCGCCAGCGTTGCAGTTTGGTACAGTGGTATTGGGTGCGGGCAGCTTCCAGACCTTGCTGTTATTGTGGGTTCATTTATTCCTTCAAGGTAGTTGCAGGGTTAAATGTTTCGCAGTGTGGTGGTTGAGATCTTCTCATGTACAGTCGAGTTTGTGTGTATACAAGATAGCATTAGAGGTGCGATGGGTAAGGGGAGCGCATCTAATATTCTGACTGTCTTAAGAATGTGTTGTATTTATAAGTTATCGGTTTATAGAAATATGAGATGGGATTTTGGTACAAAAAATCCCTGAAAACAGAGATTTGATCGAGCGTTTGTAATGTCTTATCAAACGACCGTTTTTTGAGATGGGGGGAGTATAAGTAATCGACTATAAAATGCGATCAGTCATTCGGATGATAAGAAGCTGGGTATCAGCAGAGTTGAGGCAGGTAGTAGGGGTAGCGAAGCTGATTAAAAAAAGGGCGTCTTGGCAGCGGCAACCTGCTGGTCAATAGCCGCATCAGGCTCAGCCTGGGTAAAAGTCTTGTCAGGAGCGGCAGGTGGCGTGGGAGCAGGGGAGCCACCGCCGGCAGCATCGCCATCGACGCCCAGAGGGCGCGGCATAAGCATGCGCAGAAACGAAAGAGGCAAGTGTTTCATAGTTCTTAATATATTTTATTGGTATAAATATGAATAAAATAGAATAAATAAGATAAAGATTGTGCGATAAAATAGATAAATTTTGAATAAGAAGGGGTGCGAGGGGTTGTAGTGGAGCTGGGAGTTGGCTGGAGTCGTTTATTAATACGCTAATTCAGGGAAAAAGTTTAAATTCTTTAGGTTGGTTATAAGCGATCTGCAATAAGTAACTCCGTAAGCTTTTCTGAAATCTTTCAGTATTTACTTGAGAGCGACTACAAGGGTCGCCCTTACAATAACAGCTAATCTGTTTTGTATCTGGCATGTTTTATTAAGGAATCATATTCTGTTAATCGCTTATCAGTATGATCGATACCATTTTATGGAGTGCTGTGATCGGCTATATGATTTATCCCCCTAATAATTCATTTGTTTCGTAGTGCTCTGTGAGAAAAACTCGTAGTAAATTTAAGTAGTCATAAAGTTGAGGTGGCTTTGCCTTGATTCGATTATAATATTTACTGAACTCTTCTTTCTGATTGAAATTAATCGAAAAGTGCTCAAGACCTTCAATCATTCCAAAACGAAATATGATATGCTCGAGCATAATTTTGCTTGCTTCCGTGTTGTAGTCAGTGAAAATTCTTTTACAATTATTTTTATCTAACTGGTACAGTACATAAGTATTGTTCCTTTCTAATAATTCTATAAGCCTGTCACAGCCAGTAAAACAGATAAGCTCTATATGTTCATCGGTATCTGGTTTTTGACTATTGATAGCAAATATCAATTTTGATGTCTCTTGTAATATTTCTATTATTTTTGAAATAAAAGAAATAGTATAAACATTGAAATTGTGCCAACTCGAAGCATGATTTTCTTGTTCATATAATTCTAATGTAAACAAAATATCTTTCTCAAAAATAGTGATAGCCTCAGCAATCCGAACATAGATTTTATAGATTTGCCGGGGTACAACGGGTGTAGGTGTTAATATGTTTGCCTCTTTAGGTATATAAGTGGCTATAGTATTGATTAGATTGTAACCTAATTCTATCATTATTATATTTTAAATAAGGGTTCGGCAAGTCATTCTGCAAGAATTCAGTTAGTGGTTGGAATCTTTTTTCTGGTTTGGGAATTACTAAAATATACTTATGTATCTGTTTTGTATCATGCTTGTTATATTACAGATTTAATTTCTTGTAGTACTTAGCGTAGTTATAAATAATTATCAACTTAGTGCCTTGCTTTTGAAAAGAAAAAATCTTCTTTATCAAAAGAAGCTAGCATAAATTGACGCAGGTTATCTCTTAGTTCCTTTAGCTTTATTATATTAGCTTCACCAGAACTAATAATGCAACGAATTTGTTCATCATTCCATGGGTCTACAGTATCAATTTCATAAAATCCAGATTCTTGAAGATCTGTCAATGTTTTAGACTCTATGTTCGCCGCAGAGTAACTTAAATTATCGCTACCAAAATTGATTTTTCTCAGAAGTTTTAGAGTCTTTTCATTGCTTTTTTGCGAAAGCAAATTGGAAGTTTCAGAAAGGCTATATAGTAAATTAAGTTTCCCGCCAAATGCATAGCGTATGTTATTTGCAAGCACAGGGTCAACTATATGCATATATTGAAATAAATCCCATAAGCTTTTCCAAGAATCTGAGATTACCTTTGCTATTTCGATTTGATCTTTGGATGCTGCAGCACAGAATACAGGATCTTTTGCTTTAGATAATTTATTTAGAAACTGTTCTGACAGTTTAATTAAATCTTGTATTGTATAAAAGATGATGGTTAGTGTATAGCACAATTCTTCCCTCTGAGGTTTTTTTTTTATTTTCACAGCATCGATCAAAATCTTTACAGTATTAGGCGATAAAAAAAACGTTAGTATTGTTGTGGCAACATCTGTCATAAGTTATTGAAAATTAATAATTTAAGTTAAATAATATTATTTTGATTACGCCATTTGAAACACAAGATAAGAATTTCAAAGGTATCAGGAAAATATTGGCGCAAGATAATTGTAATCTCTTAGTGTTAAATCCCATGCTATTTGTGACAGAGAGTTTCATTGATTAACTATCTTTAGTCATTAAAATATGATAAAAATCTACTTCGAAATCGTTAAATATTGGTTAAATATTGATAAAAGTCGCGCGCGAAATCTTCAGTGAACCGCATATATCCCCGACATTGATGCTCTTATTCTTGCTCAGCTTTTTCGCCTTCAGTACGCCCGCATCATCCGCAGCAGTTTCCGGCCTGCCGCCCTTGCGTCCCCTTGTCCTCGCAGCCGTCAGCCCTGCCATTGTGCGCTCCTGAATCAGCCGCCGCTCAAATTGCGCCAGGGTAGCAAAGATGTTGAAGATCATTTCACCCTAAGCCGTTGTCGTATCAATGCCACCATCATTGAGAGAGCGAAACCCGACTCCACTGCTTTTCAACTACTCAACAATATAAATCAGGTTCCGCAGCGATCTGCCAAGCCGGTCGAGCCTCCAGACAATCAGGGTATCCCCATCTTTAAGCTCTTTCAGGCAAGCGTTCAGGCCGGGCCGCTCAGCTTTCGAGCCGCTTGCCTGGTCAGTGAAAATAAGCTGCTTTTTGCAGCCGGCAGCTTTCAGCTCATCAAGCTGCAGTTGCAGTTCCTGCTCAAATGTTGAAACGCGGGCATATCCGATGAGACGTGCTGGCATGGCGAATGTCCCCCTTGAATGGTGCGTGTCTTGAAAACACCCTTTTTTTATGGGTTATTGAAGTATAGAAATTTGAGATGGGTTATTCAAACAAAATGGGGCCGAATTCGAAGTGTTTTTTGATGTAACCGGAATGTCTTATTAAACGGCCGTTTGATGAGAGAGGGAAGTATGAGTAATCGGCTATAAGAAGCGATCAGGCATTCGTGAGATAGGAGCTGGTGATCAACATCGTTGTAGCAAAATGAAGGCAGGTAGGAGAGGCTGCGGAGCAGATTAATAAGAAGGCGCCTTGGCAGCAACAGCAGAATCAAGCTCAGCCTGCGAAAAAATCTTGTCAGGAGCGGCAAGCAAAGCAGCAGCAGGCGAGCCGCCGCCGGAAGCATCGCCATCGACGCCCAGAGGGCGCGGCAATAGCATTCTCAGAAACGAAAAAGGCAAGAGTTTCATAGTTTTTATCATTTTATTGGTATAAATATCAATAAAATATAATAAGAATAGTGAGGATTATACAATAAAATAGATAGATATAGGATAAGGAAAGGTAAAATGAGGCGAGGGATTGTGGTGCTAAATGATGAATTGTATAAAAAGCTGTGTTGACTTTAAGTAACTTTTTGTTATATTTCAAGCATGACTAATATTACTACTACTCATCAATTCATTATAGGTGCTGCTCAGCAAATGCACCAAATAAAGAATGATTCAATAGGTCTTGTCGTTACATCACCTCCTTATCCTATGATTGAAATGTGGGATGATATAATGTCTGAGCAAAACCCTTTGATTTCAAAAGCAATTGGAAATAATAATGGGTCATTGGCATTTGAATTAATGCATTTAGAACTTGATAAAGTATGGGAAGAAGTCGAAAGAGTATTGATTCCAGGCGGGTTTGCTTGTATCAATATTGGTGATGCAACTCGTACTATTAATGGTGATTTTGAGCTTTATTCAAACCATTCAAGAATAATATCTGCGTTTAACAAATTAGGCGTTCCTAATTTACCAAATATAATTTGGAGAAAACAAACAAATGCCCCTAATAAATTTATGGGTTCAGGAATGCTTCCATCAGGTGCATATGTTACATTAGAACACGAATGGATTTTAATTTTCAGAAAAGGCGGGAAGCGACAATTTAAATCGGAAAATGAAAAATTACTGAGGAAGGAAAGCTCATTTTTTTGGGAAGAAAGAAATGTTTGGTTTTCCGATTTATGGGACTTAAAAGGTTCTAAACAAAAAATTAATAACTCTGAATCAAGAAAGCGAAGCGCATCTTATCCATTTGAGCTTCCATATAGGCTAATAAATATGTTTTCCTTGCAAAATGATATTGTATTAGATCCTTTCATAGGGACTGGTACAACTGCAATTGCAGCAATCGCATCAAGAAGGAATAGTGTCGGTTATGAAATTGATCCTGCATTTTTAGATATTATTTATAATAATATTGAGGCTGTCCCGATAGAATCTCTTAACTTGTATATCAGCAATAGAATTACTCAACATGAGCAATTTATAGTTTCAAGAAACGCTGACCCTAAAAAGGCCGATATCAAGCATTATAATAAAAACTTGCAAATGCAAGTAATGACTTCGCAAGAAACAGAGATCAAACTCAGTTTTTTAGAGAGTTTAAATCGAGTAAATGAAGAAATAATTGTGTCTTATGTGATTGTTGATCAAAATAGGATAGTTATGCCGCAAATCATAAGAAAAGCGGAAGCTATGACTTTATTTGATTTATAGCTTTACAAGAGAGTCTAAAAGCTCGACTAAGTTTATGAAGTCCTCATTTTCGTCGTAGAAAAGATAGAAAACAGGGTTACCCCACTTTTGGTTTGCATGTTTGTTAAATGTAATAACTTCACGTCGCATTAATTTAAAAGTAGATGGCTTTACCTGAATGCCGCCAAAATCTTTACCATTCTTTTTAATGATGATGTCGATCCTTAATTCTTCATCTAAGAACCCTTCTGCTTCCGTAAAAGAAATTGATGGAACTGATTTTTGTAAAATATCTAATGCTTTTTTTTCAATAATTCCTCCTTTTAAAGATTGCACAACAAACAAATCATACTCCCATTGTATACAATCTTTTAAGCTATATCTTTTACTGCCCCAGTATTGTATTTGAGCATTATATAGGTTTTTGCCAAAGCACTCAACAGTTCCTTTGCTTTGAACCCCGCAAGAACAAGCGTTTTCAGAATGCCATTTAATAAGTTCTACGAGTTCGTCTTTACTCTTTGGGTTATGTGATTTGATAAGTCTCATCACTGGAACACTTTTATATGGGGCTGAAATGCCCATCTTTCCATTTAATTCATTTAATGGTCCACCGGTGTAGGTCATTTTAGCAAAAAATATTTTCATCAAATTCAACAACTATTTCACTTTTCTTTTTTTCATAAAAAACAATAGGGACGTTAATTATTTCATTAAGTCCCATTTTGGTTTTATATGTAATTGCCTTTATGCTAACAGGTTGGTCACCAATAAATCCATCGATCCCTTTACTTTCTTCATCTGGTTTTGCTAAACGATATTCCTTATTATAATTCAACGACAACTTCTTTAAGATCGCTTCCTGAAATTTTAAACCGGAAAATGTTTTTACAATTACTAATTCCTCTATCCATTCTCTGACAGTATCCTTATTTATTTTAATAATTGCATCTTTAAACAGTGTAACCATAGCAAAGACTTTATCAGTTGCATGATCAATGGCATCTGGATGACTTTCTAAATACCATTTTTCCCATTCAGAGATGGCTGTTCCTTCAAACTCATGTATCAAATCACTCATTTGTCCGACAATTCTCGGCCTTGTACCTTGTGCGTTTTGATTTGCTAAATTCATTATTTGTGTGGCATATTTTGGATAGTTGTATGTTTTGCCCGATAATAACTCCTGGACTTCACTGTTTGGGATTTTCAACTTCTTCATAATCCTTGAAATAATTCATTAAGAGTAACTTTAAGTGCTATTGCAATTTTTTCTAAGTTTACAATGGAAATATTTCTATGGCCACTTTCAACACTTGCAATGTAACTTCGGTCTAAATCAGAAGAAAAAGACAAATCTTTTTGAGAAACACTTTTTTGCTCACGAATCTCTCTAATTCGTCTTCCTATTTTAGATTTTATATCCATTCTTAAAGATCTGTATTTGTTGACTTTAAGCCAAAGACTATAAGTAACATTTTGCAAAATTATTATATTGTATGAACCAGATAACATTTGATAACAGAAGTCAACCTTCAACGTTATGGAAGCATACACAGTTGGTCAACTATTTCCCCATGAAAAGTACTGTACTGGCCGGGAAATGAATGTGGCAATACCAACAGAAGGTCTTTTCCATATCCTGATGTCACTCAAAAAGATTTCGCGCAAAGAGAGAAAACTGTTTACAAGAGGAACAATCATCGCGTCACTTTTTGAACAGCGTGATATTCCTTTTCTGGTCGTAGATTTCGGAGAGAATTTCAGTATTGATATCTCGTTTGATATCTCAAAATTTGATGAAGAAACCCGCAGGGTCTGGTTGGCATCAGAATCAAATGCAATTGCACTGTTTCTTGTGGAAGCAACCACCGGTATAATCGAAGGCATGCGCCTCATTTGCGTAGGGTTTGCTCCCGAGTTGCGTGCTATCTGTGCCAGGCAAAAAGGCCAGAAGGGCATTGAACAACGTGTTCTCCTCATTCATTCAGCTTTTTCAACCAAGGATATGGTCCGGAATGCTATTGCTAAAACAGTCTTCAAACAGCCCTCTTAGCCGGGCGGTTGCTACTCTATAAGGAAAATCAGCTCCTTCAGCTCTATTTGCTATTGACGTATATTGATCTAAAGAGCAATATCCATGAAACTCTCCCGCATACATACCGGTCCCGTGCTGGACTTCTTTACCCCGGACTTCACCACCGAGCTCAAGCTACCGCTTGCCGGTTCGCCAGTCTCTGCCGGATTTCCATCGCCTGCTGAAGATTATATTGAGATGGCCCTTGATCTCAATAAAGAGCTGATCAAGCACCCTGCAGCCACCTTCTACGCCAGAGTAAAAGGCAGCTCAATGATTGACGCAGGCATTGCAGATGGTGACCTGCTCATCATTGACAAAGCGCTTGAGCCGAAAGACGGGG
>Ga0214233_1000622_pt1 | contig 11349 bp, 9 predicted proteins | sample TroBogypolimnion_22_FD_153071 | JGI IMG/M metagenome (GOLD analysis project Ga0214233, IMG submission 153071) | Freshwater microbial communities from Trout Bog Lake, WI - 01JUL2008 hypolimnion | ecosystem: Environmental > Aquatic > Freshwater > Lake > Hypolimnion/Profundal zone | place: Trout...
GTCGAGAACGAACTGCGGGAACATATCGAAGTGCGCTATGAAACCTAAACTCCGAATGCCGGCCTTCATGCGGGAAGTCAAAGCCCTCACCCTGGAGACTGCGTTGAAAGCAGCAGGGGAGATCGGCTACCCGCTTTCAGTCCGTCCGGCCTATAAGTATGGGGGCCGGGGCGGTATGCGCATCGTCTACAACGATCAGGATCTCGGCTCCTTCATGCGGGCGGCGGCAAAAGAAGAAGGTGTATCGATCTGCAAGGTGGAAGACAGGTTGTGGACGGAGCTTGGCGAAGGCGTTCACCTGGACGCGCCGGATGATGTCATTGACCTGCGGGTGCCGGACAGCGACAGGAAAGGACATTCCTGGTGTTTCGGGACGACCAGGGTAGGCAAGACCAGGATGCTTGAAAACATCGTTGAGCAGGACATCAGGAAAGGCTATTCAGTCGTTGTCGTTGATCCCAAAGGGGACATCGATCTGTTTTCCAAGATCACGCAGATAGCCTGCGACACCGGGAGGATCAAAGACCTGATGATGGTAACGCCTATATTTCCCGAGTACAGCGCGATCCTGGATCCACTTTCGTCATACTACATGCCGGAAGAGTTGGTGGCCCATATCACCGCTGGTGTCGCGATGGGCAAGGAGCCGTTTTTCTTCGGCGTTGCCTACGAGAACAGTCTGGTTCTTGTCCAGGCTCTTTTGGAGTTGGCGAAAGGAGGAACTCGCACTTCGTTTTCCCTGCTCGACGTCAAAAACAAGATCGGCCACGGCGATCTGAGGAAGATCAGAAACAGCATCGACTATTTTGACACCCCGGAAGCAAAACAGATATCCCTGAGCCTCCAGAAGATACTGGAAACTACGCCGGACTACTACAACAATGTCGTAAGCTCGCTCAGGGTCGCGCTCACCGAGCTTACCTCCGGCAATATAGGCAGGATCATCGGCACCGCGCATGAGAACAGGTTCATCTCAAGGCTGGAAGAAGGAAAGCAGGTCATCATGGTGGTGCAGCTTGGCTCCCTGCTTACAAAAAAAGCCTCGTACACTGCGGGGAAGGTTGTCGTCTCCATGCTCCAGTCGCTGATCGGGCGCAAGCTCGCCAGCGGGAAAAAAATAGACCCGCCGCTGGCTCTGCATATAGACGAGGCGCAGAACATTCTCTATCAGGGGATCGAAGATCTTTTCGCCAAGGCCGGGGCCGCGAATATCTACCTGCACGGCTACAGCCAGTCAGTCAACCAGATGTTCGCGGAGGTCGGCCAGGAACGGGCTAACACCATCCTCGACAACTGCAACACCAAGACTTTCATGCGAGTGCCGGACGCTGTGACAGCAAAATACATCTCCGATCACCTGGGCGAGAAGCGGACGTTTTCGCCGATCATCTCGCTCGGTGGCGGGCTGGCTATCAGGGAGACGGAGGATGTGAGGGTCAAGGCATCGGGTATCCTTCGCCTGACCCCCAGGCAGTTCTACATGATTACGTATTCGGGCATATACAAGGGATTTTCCAGAAAAGTGCCGGACTCGGCACTTTCGATTATCTATCCCGACGCCAAGACCGCGGACTCCGAAGAGCCGGATGCCGAAGCCGTGGAAGAAAAGGCCGCTCCAGGTGAGAGTTTTCTGGAGCTTTTCCTGCCCCCGGCCTTTCTTGGGGCGGTAATGCTGGCCGCGATCTGGGGATGGTTTCAATGGAGTGAATTACAGGAAATGTACGAACATATACACGGCGACAGTCTTGTCGCCTTCGGCGCTCAGTTGTTGGCGGCAATGGGTCTTTTCGGCGTCTCGGGTCTGGTCGGATGGTTGTTCTGGCTACGCAGAAAAGAGAGACAGCGGCGCATAGTGGAGGAATGCGACAGGGAACGTCTGATCGTGAACCTTAAGGAAATCTGTTCTCTTTGGGTCCCAGGCAAGGAGAAACGACCGCCGCGGCTTGAAGTGAAGAACGGAAAGATCCAGGTCTCCCTTGAAGGTGTGGCCCATATCTGGCGTGAGCCCGGAGATGTGAATGAAGCCGATGCCGAACCCGTGGAAGAAATAGGGCCTGTCGTTCTGCGAAACGAGCGGGCCGCAAAGTTTTTCAAGCAGTTCGAGAATACAGACAAGGCGCACCGGGATGTCATCGCTCGGCTCCTGCTTTTGCTGGATCAGGAAGGGGACTGTGCCTCGGTTGTCTCGCAACAAACGACAAACGACATTGAGACAAGCTGGGGCAACACATACGAAAGGCTCGGCAAGGTATCGCTGCTGGATCATTCGTTGAATGTCGCGGAAACGGTAATCGCCGAGCTGACCAGAGAGGAATCCGGCCATATGATCAACGACGCGGTGATCGCGGCTCTGGGGCACGACATCGGCAAGCTTCCGTCAAAACAACCGGCGATCTACAGTTACGGCGATCACTATCTGGGGTCCGCTGAGGTATTGACGGGTATTCCCGGATTTTCAAGACTCTCGAAGAAACCCAAAATCATAGAAGCGGTAAAGCTCCACCACAAACCGGCGCCAGAGCAAGACATGCTGACAAAGATACTGCAAGAGGCGGACAAAAAGGCCAGGCAGGCGGAATTGGAGCTGGTGAACAAGCAGATGGGGAGAAAGAAGAAGAAAAAGAATGGAATGAAACAACAGACCGCCACAGCCAGTCAGCCAGCCGCGAATCCGGGTGAGAGTGAGCAGAAGGTCCCCGTCGTCCAAGGTGAGGTAGATACAGCCCAACCCGCAAACTCCCCGCAGGCCATTCAAGAAGTCCAGCCTGAAAACCAACCTGCAAGCGACGAGCAGGCGCAAGAGGGAATGGAGCAGGCACCGGAAGAGCAGCCGAAAATCGAAACACCGGCAGCCCCGGGCCCGGTAATCCAGCCGCCGACCGCACCTGTAGCATCGCAGGCGGATGCGAAAGCGGGCTGGAAAGCCCAACAGGATATTTACGGGATAGGCGGAGACGAGCAACCGGCTCGGAAAAACAGGAAAAAACAGGCGGATTGGATAGAGCCGCTCGATATCCGGGGGTGGCTCGACGTCGAGAGCTGTCTTGCCGAAATTAAGTCCCGTATCAACGTGATGAACGGAAGATACTTCCAGGCGTTCTCCATGCCGACCGGGACCGTCTATATCCACACAGGACTGATCCGCGATATTCTGGTCGACCAGGCGAAAAAAGGGGGAGTGGAGGAAATCGTCATGCGCGATCCAGCGAATAGCATTGAAATGCGTCCGCTACTCCTCGGCGCGGACAGCATCTTCCGGGCCAGAAATCTCATCGACACAACTCAGGTTAAAGAGGGCTATTTCGGCGGATATTTTTCCCTTAACCTTAAAAACGGCGAGCAAGAGGGAGGTTTTTTCGCCCCGTTTAAGGCTGAGGCCTTTCTCGCCCCCGGAGAGTCGATAGGCGGGTTGGAGCAGAGAAAGACAGGAAAATTGGCGGAGATTGCTACCGTCACAGTCCAAACAAAGAAAGGAGGTTGATATGGCGACAAGCGACTTTGAAAACAACAGCGGTGATAGCGGGGGCTTCTTCGGCAATAACGGACGGTATATGTCGGGAGGCGGCGAATGGAAGCCGAAAAATCTGATCGACGCGATATCCGAGATCCAGCAATTCTTCGTGATGGAGAAGGAAGGCCAGAGTATCAGCCCCGAGTTTCTGACCCTGGAAGGCACCATCGGATTCTTTAAGACGGGAATGAAGACCGGATTCAACGAGGCGATCTTCATCTTTCTGCTCTTTCCGATCTTTTGGTTCTACCTGACTCCGTTCATCTTCCATTCCGGTTGGTTGGGGGATGCACTCCTGGACGGAATTCCTTTTGTCCTGCTCATAGTCAACACCATCATGTGCTTATACATGGGCCGGTATCACATTGGCACCCTGACCAGAAGGGCCATCCATTCCGTATACTTCGGAAGGACGATCATCCTGGTCATTATGAGCTTTGTGCTCTATGTCCTGTACTTTTGCGCGGCGAATTTAGCCAAGCCCGTCAGGGTCTGGAGCCTGGTAACAGGCTTTACTTACAACGAAGAGATGGCCAAGAGTATGTATTACGGCGCGGAGAAGATGCTGCCCTATGTCATCCCCTCGGCGATGGTCTGCTCGCTCCTGATGCTGATGGGGGGATTATTGCCCTATGGGGCGGTATTTTTGCTCGACCGCAAGAGGCGGAAGAAAAAGGACAAGACCCAGACCAGGGTGGATGGCGATTAAATAAACTCAACAAGGAGAAAATCAAAATGGCTGAGACGAGGAAAAGACTGACCAAAGAGGAAATCCAGGCAAAAATGGAAAAAAGAATCGCCATGGCGCAGCAGCGGGACGCGAGAGTTATCCAGATCAACTCGCACCGGGGCAACACCATGACCAACATTCTCCGGCAGTTTGACAAGATCTACAACATATTCAAGGATCGTATCGGAGAATCGGGAGAAAAGGGAATTCCTTTGGAGAATGCCGGACCCCTGCTGAAAAGAGCAGAAGATGTGGTCTTCCAGTTTTCCGAGCTGACCGAAGAGATTGCGGGCCTCCTCAACCTGAAATATTACGCACCGGACGAGATCAGCACAAGACCGAGCGCTGCTGGGAATCAAGCGGCAAAATAGGGACCCAACCCCGCCTGCGAGGCGGGGAATCCCTTAAAGAATATTGATTGGGAAGGGTATTGAAAAATGAGAGAAATAGATTTTCCAGGTTCGTCGTTCGTAAATGCCATCATCGTTTCCTTCTTGTCTGCGCTTTTAATGGTAAATCTCTCGGTCAGTGGGCCGCTATCGGTTAGACCTCGCCTTGGACGAGATCAGCGCAAGACCGGATGTTTCCAGGGGTGTGGCGGTAAAAGAGGAAACCAACCCCGCCTGTGAGGCGGGGAACGCTTGGAGATGTCATGGCAGGAAATCACGCAGGCTTGTGTTCTCGTATCCATTCATGGAGTACGTCATTGATGCGGCTCTGCCAGCCTTTGCCGGTGGATTTGAACATTGCCAGAATATCTTTATCCAGCCTGAGTGTGGTCTTTGCTTTGTTAGAGCCGACAGGACGGCCACGGAGAGCTTTTTTAAATGTTTGGTCAAACTCTTCTCGGGAAACCACTTTACCGCCGATCATCGGTGTGGCGTTTCTAAAAAATTCGTCAGTTAATTCCGGGGCATCGTCAGAGTCAACCCAGGGGTTTGAAGTATCTATTTCTTTCGCGTTCATTGGCGTACCTCATAGAGATTATGCGGATAGCGTTGCCGCGTTGAGTCCAGACCAGAATGACAATTCGACCATCCAACTGTCCGAAAGTCAGGAATCGGATTTCTCCGTAGTCGAATCTGGTGTCACTTTCCGTCAGTACAGGGCCGTCGAAGATTTTCTGGCGAAATCAACCCCCCGTTCTTGCATGGTGGCGTCGCGTTTATTCTGACCGTATTCAATTTCCATCTGTTTAACGTAGGTACAATAAATAAATCTGTCGAGGAATAAGAGATGTCTATGGAAAACTCCACCGAGCGACTTAAACTCTTCGGCCTTGAAGGGCGTCCGCATTTTGTGGATACCAAGCGAAAGACCTGAAAGGCATGGATTTGACAGGGCTGAGGAATTTCGTCATCCGGGATGAGAAGCATGAAAGCGCGTCCGTCAATGTTTTCAAGGTTGTCGGCACTAAGCATCCCGATTATGCCGGGAAAAGCTGGCTCAATCTGCTCCTGAAGGGGAAAAGGATGGAGCATAACCTAAAAAGATTCATCGAGAATTCCGGCTACCGGGAAGACGCCTCAAGGAGCCGTACGTGGACTATGTCTCCTTCGTCGGGGACGCTATCTACTTCGGCGAGGAGGGCAACCATCGCACCTGCATTGCCAGGTTCTTCTTTCACGCCGAAGGGCTCACCACCATCCACGGAGTAAGGCTGGGAAACTATATGATTGATTGGACCTTTAAAGACCTTTTCGATAAAATAAGTTTCTATATCGGCACAAGAGGATTACCTGTATCTTTTCCTGCAAAACAGGATGGTGGAAAGAAACGAAGCGGCAAACTGGAAAATGGACAGATACCGGATTGTAGCCATGGTGAGAAAATCCAGGAAGGAATATGAATTGGATTTTGCCGATTTACAGGAATTTTATTACACCTTGCAGCAGGAGCAGGAGCAGGAGCAGCGACGGCGAAAGCCCTGGTGGATGGAGCCTGCGCTCCATGCCGAGATAAATACAAACTGGACGAGACACCATCCAAACCATAACCAAAGGAGTATGTAATGAACAAAAAAGATCTTATCGCAAATATCTCGAAATCAACCGATCTGAGCAAAGTCGTCTCTGAAAAGTTTCTTGTGAAATTCATGGAAACAGTTTCCAAGACGCTTGCCGTGGGCGATGAGGTTATCCTGCCAGGTTTCGGCGCGTTTGCAGTCGTCCAGTATTCCGAAAGAGAAGGAGTCAATCCACAGACCCAAGAGAAGATTAAAATCCCCGCTCAGAAGAAAGTCAAATTCCGGGTTGGCAAGATTCTTCGTGACACAGTGTCGGGGCTGTAATCATGTCAGCTCGGACACTCACTCTCGCCGGAATCTTGTTGCTTGGATTGGCTGTATCAGTGCCGGTTCAGGCCTGGGCTGAGATGCAGGCGTATCTTGACAGGAAAGGCGATCTTCATTATCGGAACGTCAATGAGACGGAGAGACGGTACAGGGTCGTCTTTGGTGGTCGGTCGGAGACACGGAGATATGGGGCGAGAAAGGTGATAGCGTCTGGGGATCTGGAAGGGTATATCCAGACGGCGGCGGCGGAACAGGGGGTCGATCCGCATCTCGTCAAGGCCATCATCAAGGCGGAATCAAATTTCAACGCCCATGCGGTTTCGCTGAAAGGAGCGCAGGGGTTGATGCAACTGATGCCGGGAACCGCCCATGATTTTCAGGTCTCCGATCCGTTCGACCCCATGCAGAATATCAATGGCGGTACCAGATATCTGCGGTCCTTGCTCGACAGCTATAACGGCAACGTCGAGCTGAGCCTGGCTGCGTATAACGCCGGGCCGAGGCAAGTGGAAGCGTCCGGGGGTATACCGCCCTTCCTGGAAACCAGAAACTATATCATCAGGGTGTTGCAAAATTACCGGAGCTACACGCGGTAAACCTTGAAAAACGGTTGGGGGCGGTTAAGGCTGCCCCTAGCCAAACCATTACGCGTATTTTGAAGATGATCATGAAGAAACTATTGGCGATTATTATGGCGCGATTACGTGAATCGCGCCACTTCATCTGGAGCATATTCCATGCCAGTGAAATTGCTTTCCTCAATCTTTTTTAATTCCTTCAATGAGGGGATTGCGCAGCGGCCATGATGATATCTGGAACAAATAAGTGATTGAGCTGTTTTGGATAGCGTGCCATTATTTATGCTATGGTTTTCAATATTGTCCTCGCTATTTCAAGTCAATCAATGTCAGGCCTATAATTTCCAAATTAATATCGAGGCATGTCTTTTGTCTCTGCATAATATTTTTCGACTCCGATTTCCCGAATTCGATCATTGAGCTTGGTCCATCTTTTGTTCAATGCAGAATCAAAATTAGTTTTATTGCATGGGTAATCATTACATTGAAAGCAGAAGTCTATGTTTTTTTGCTGATGACAATTTCTCACCCCGCAGTCTTTAAAAAGTTTGCAGTTTTCCTTTCTGCACCCTTTGCAATTTTCAGATGCCAAATACTCCAGCATTATTCTGAAATCAGGATATTTTTTAAATATTGGAGCATCAAGAAGGCTTTCAAATCTTTTTGCATAAAGAGCAAAATCCCCAAGCTTTTCTATAAGCTTCAAACTATATTTTCGTATATCTCCATCTTCATGAGCGAAGCATTTTTCGCAATTCAGCCCACAAGGACCCAAAGCCTTTAGAATGTCTTGTCGCATTAAGGATGCTCCTGTAACAAGTTTGTATCTTCTCGCTATTTTTCGATTTATGCCGCAAAACAAATCGTCTCATATTGGCTCAAATCAACCTCTTGCCGAGCTTGCCAAAGATCGAAATTGTCCTGCATCAGTAACCAGCTTTCAGGGGATCGGCCCAAGACTTTCGAAAGCTTCAATGCCATTGCCGGGGAAAGGTCAGTTTTTCCGTTGATTAATCGGCTTACCAGTCCAGGGCTTACTTGTAACTTACGTGCTAATTCGTTTGAGCCAACATTGAGCGGGTCCAAATATACCCTTTTTATGAATTCCCCAGGGTGCATAGGATTATGCTGTTGAATAATCATTTTATACTCCAAAACTTAGTGATAGTCTTCATAGTCGACCACGTAAGCGTGACCGTCTTTAAATTCAAAAACCACTCGCCAATTTCCCGAGACAGAAATCGACCATTGTTTTTTCCGATCTCCTTTCAAAGGGTGCAGCCGAAATCCAGGCAATTCCATGTCTTCAATGCAAGTGGCAGTGTGCAAAGCCTGCAAACGCTCTTTCAATCGTGCGGCATGGTCGGGTTTAACTCCTGCTGTACTGCCGGAGGTAAAGAATAAGTGTAAGCCTTTATGCTTGAAACTCTTTATCATACTGGTATTATATATCGTTGTTTAATGTTGTGCAACATATTATCTCTGTTCCCTCCAGTTTAGATTAGCTCTGTTCAAGTATTAGATCTGCATATCATGGGCTTCTAGCCCTTTGATTTGGAGGTAAATTGCCGTCTCTGGCCTCTCATGGCCCATAAGTCTAGTATCTGCCGCCGAAAGTAAAGGGATTATAGTAATCTGCCACCATAATAATCCAGGCTGTTGAGCAGGTGCTGGGAATCGGATTTCCAAATTTTACAGTGCTGCCAATAGAAATTTATATCCTCTCCATAAATCATCTGGGAAGACCGGCTCAATTCTCATTATAAATTTAGTCCAGTCCACTGATATATTTACTATTTGAACGCCAATACACTTGGTGAGATTATCTGTCGTTGACCATTTCGGCTTAACATTCATCTTGAGAAATTGTCTATGGCCAGAAACCACGACCGTCATTATCTTCGCTGCCTCGTTCACCTTCTTAGGAAGATCCGTGATGTAAAGACCACTCCTTGAAAGATTTGGGACATTCCCCGAGAAAACTCCAACCCCGTCAGACACTTCGACAGTAATGTTTTTCATAGCAACTCTGGGACACTTTCTATTTTCCATTTGTTGTTCCCGCCCTCTCGGAGTAATGTTTTCAAACCCTTCTTGAACAAGAGAGGAATACTCGTCAGGAAATTGTTCCTTTAAGCACTTTGGACACATGCCATGGCTTGTCATTTCTGGAAACGAAGTATCATGGGTATGCTCCCAATATCCTTCATTATTGAGAAACCTTTCACAATATACGCAAATCAACCGTATACTCGCTGAAGTTTCATCCTGCAATTTAAACTCATCCATCGTAATGTCCCTATCTTGTTTCCTGAGATTCCCTCCTAACGTATGATTATTGGAATATACAACCAGCGTCTAACATTCTTCTAACATATGGCAGAGTTTTGCAAATAGCTGTATTTTGGGGAAATCTTAGCGGAAGGAGGTGGCTAACTTGCGAAAAATAAATGAAGGTATGTTAAAGTAATGAGGTAATATCGGATCGTTGAATTGAAATGAAGACGCTACCTAGCACTTGGTTGCACGAATATTAGGGTTACCCCATATTCCTCTCAGGCTTTGGGTAAGTTCATTTCTATATTTATAAATTCCAATACCTACGAGCAATCCAGGATAGCAAATAGAATTTTTAGCTGAGTTTTGTTACTCTATACACAGTCCAACAAACTTAACTTTCATGTGCAGTAGGCGGGCCTCGCAGGTTAATTATTTCAACATCCGTTTAAGCAATTCTTATCTGCAGAGGTGTTGGATTACTAACGGTATCACAGATTGGACATCTTTTAAGAAGTTCCTGACGAAATTCCTCCTTTTCACCTTCCGAAAGCTCGGAGAAAAACTCAACCTGTACCGACAGTTGCGAAAAACCTGCTCTGGAGTCTGTATCCAGGCCAAAAGCGCGGGAAGGATCGATATCCCCGTCAATTGATAAACGGAGATCTTTCAATTCAATCTGCTTTTCCATTGCCAGAATGCGGCAGATGTTAAAGATGCATCCCCCTAGAGCTATGACCAGGCATTCCGGCGGGGTTGGGCCAGCATCATCACCTCCGCGTTCTTTTCGGATATCCATAACCATTTCCCGACCGCGCGTAGTGGCAATTATCTGGCGATTAGTTCCTGCAGCCAGTGTTGTAGAAATGTTGATCAGTTCCATTTTGCCTTCTGACTTCTTCACCTCAGCTTTCATAATCATCTCCTTGGATCGTTGGTTGTGATTAATCTTACATTGTGATTAAAATTTGTTTTAAAAAAAGATCCTGTATATAAAGATGTACAGAATGATTCACAGCTCGTCCAACGAATTGTACGAATATACTTATCGTTAAATCCGATTAAAAGAGGAGCAAACATCATGGATTTGCAACGCCTGCAGACCTTTCGGACGGTGGCTACATTGATGAATTTCAACCAGGCGGCTGAAGTTCTCCATTACTCGCAATCCACCGTTTCAGCCCAGATCAAAACTCTGGAAAATGAGATCGGGATACTGTTGTTCAAAAGGATTGGAAAATCCGTCCGGTTAACCGAGGCTGGGGCGAAGATGCTCGTCTATGCCGACAAGATTCTCGCCATCAAAGAGGAGGCCGTGGCCGAAGTAACCGGCAGAAATATGGTCACTGGTCTATTGACTCTCCGGATGCCTCAGACCGTGGCTACGCATTATTTGCCGCATATCCTCTGCGATTATCAACCGCGATTTCCGGGGGTGAGGTTGGATATTACCAGTTGCGCCCTCCACACATTGGAGCATGAACTGCGGATCGGCATTGTCGATCTCGCATTTTTATTTGCAGATACCATTGGAGCAAAAAACCTTGAATGCGAGCTGTTGCGGGTTGAGCCACTCGCAATTGTCACTCATCCAAGTCATCCGTTAGCCACTAAAAAATCGGTAGATTTTAAAGACCTTGAAGGCCAGGTTCTCCTTTTACCGAAAAGTGATTGCGGATATCGAATGGGTTTTGAACAGGAATTGGCCACAGAAAAGGTAACCCCGGCCACTTTAATTGAAATGAACAGCATTGAGGCAATAAAACAGACTATAATAGCTGGAATTGGGGTAACAATTATCCCCGAGATTGCGATACGGAGCGATGTGGCAAAAGGGAAAATAGTCAAAGTATGCTGGAAGGATGATCTGGAAACCGGGGTCCTGATGATTCATTACAAGGATAAATGGCGTTCCCCGGCCGTGGAAGCTTTTATGAATACAATGAGGCGTTTTGTCTTG
>Ga0214233_1000712_pt1 | contig 10393 bp, 7 predicted proteins | sample TroBogypolimnion_22_FD_153071 | JGI IMG/M metagenome (GOLD analysis project Ga0214233, IMG submission 153071) | Freshwater microbial communities from Trout Bog Lake, WI - 01JUL2008 hypolimnion | ecosystem: Environmental > Aquatic > Freshwater > Lake > Hypolimnion/Profundal zone | place: Trout...
TGTTTGGCGTCGGAAAGGTGGCCTTTTCACGATATGAAAGAGGCGAAACCCGCCCCCCAGCCCCGCTCGTAAAGCTTCTGAAACTGGTTGACCGTCATCCGGATTTATTAAAAGAGATGGGTAACGTTTAGTTTCCGCGATGTCAGCAACCCACTTCCCATGTGCGGTCGATACGAAAAAGGGGCTGGCAAAATTCACTGATAAAGGAGCAAAATCGAAATGGTTATATGTCATGCTGAGCCTGTGAAGCATCCAAGAAGCATCGAAAAAACACTAGACCGCTCTTTTCCAACATGCACGTTGATGTGTCGCTGGCGACTCGTATCTTGAAAAGCGAAGAGGACGTTAATGTATGGCGTTCGTCGCAAAGCACCTGCCTGACCCATTTTACCTTGAAGGAGATTCTCGCATCAGCCTTCGGAAGGCAATTTTCCGTGAAATAGCTTCAAATACGCTGATACACAGGGAATACCTGAACCCTTTCCCGGCTAAGCTGATTATAGAACGTGGTCAGGTGCGTACCGAAAACAGCAATAAGCCGCACGGTTACGGGCCCATCAATCCGGAAAATTTTTCGCCGTATCCCAAGAACCCTGTTATCGCCCGTTTTTTTCGTGAAATCGGACCTGCGGACGAACTCAGTTCCGGGATGCGCAAGCTTATCAAATATGGCAAAGCTTATGGGGGAAGTGATCCGGAAATGATTGAGGGCGACATTTTTCGGATCATTGTCAAATGCCCGGATTTTGAGACCACTCCTGCAGAACAGGCGGATACGAGAGGCCATGCCCCTACAGTCACCCCTACAGTGAGAATGCTGCTAACATTGCTGCACAAAAACGGAGAGTGCAGCAGTATGGATATCCACCAGGCATTAGGGCTGAAAGACAGGTCACATATACACAAAAGCTATCTGCAGCCAGCGTTGGTAGCTGGATATATCGAAATGACTTTGCCTGAAAAACCAAACAGCCGTTTACAGCAATATCGTCTCACCGAAAAAGGGGGCAATATATTGCAATCTCTGGATCTGAAATAATGGATTCTTCGATAACTCTCAGAATGACAAAGGGTTATTCCTCTCAGAACTCAGCACTCTGCACTCGTTTCCCCCCCATGTCATGCTGAGCCTGCGAAGCATCCAAGAACCATCCAAACACACCGAATTCCCCGATAACTCTCAAAATGAAAAAGGTTTAACCACTCAGCACTCAGCACTTAGAACTTCAAAAATCCCCCCGTCCCGCCCAAGCCATCGCCCTTGCCGGCAGGGGATAGTCCAGTTTCCAGATAAAGGTAATTGGCTTTGAGCCTTCATGGTTGTGGTATCGGAGTGGGCCGGCATAAAAGTACGGCGCAGTCAAGCCGTTAGAGAGGCGTTTGCGGTCGCGGATAAAGAGTATCGGTGTAAAACCTTGTTCCTGATGCTCGATAAGGCGCACTCCTGTGGATGAGGTGTTGCTTGTCTGGGATTGGCTTTGCCAGTGGAAGAGGCGATCGGAAATGGCATAGTCTTCATACATTGTGGTGGGTGAAAAATCTGCCTCGCTTTTGTTGATGTCCGCAAAGAAGATGTCGATTTTTTGCTCTTTAAGGTGCAGGATGCCTTCACGAGAGTTTATCGGGCTTTCAAAAGAGCCCAGGTCGAGAGCGTGGGTTATCTGTTCGCGGCTGTATGATGCGTGCAGGGTGAGTGGGCCGGTCAGGTGCTCAAGATTTGCTCTGCTTTGCATGGGTGTTCGGATTTTCAGGAGCCAATCGAACAGTTCCGACAAGTCGCGGGCCAATCCGGGGTGTGCCACAATAAAGCGCTGAACCTCATCAAGGCTTCCTTCTCCGGGTTTTTTACTTCCCCACAACATGCTGTGCAGGAGAATTGGCGTGTAGGTCGAACGGTTTGTGCCGGTGGTGATGAGGCGCTGGGCATCTTCAATCAAATGGGTGTCGTCCATAAGGGTGAGGCGCCGGAACCCTTTGGCACATTGATCGTACAGCTCCATTGGGGTGTTAACCGGCATCGTTCCCTCTGCTTCGGCAAGAAGCTGGTGGGGTAATCCGCGTCGGTAGATTTCGTCTGGTGAGTCGAGGTGCACAAAATCTATGATCTGCTGCAGGTTGATCTCTCCCGGAATCTCTCTCCGCAGCTGTCCCAGTTCACCAAGGAGCCTTTCGCCTCGCAGGTTCGCAGTGGCGGATCGTATGTTGGCAAGCACATGCTCTTTAGCCTGTTTTTCAAGATGGATAAAACAGCCTGCAGGCAGATAGGGCATATCTGATTCAATCTGTTTGTCTATGCGCAATTCGGGTCGGCTTGTCAGTGCTTTGAAGCGCTTGGCAAAGCTGAAGTTGCGGTGCTGGGGGGCAATAAAATCGAGTACGGTGAGGTGTGATTTTTCGTTATGCAGGCGAAGTCCGCGTCCGAGTTGCTGCAAAAAGAGGGTGAGGCTTTCTGTGGGGCGCAGGAAGAGGACGGTATCAAGAAGTGGTATATCGACGCCTTCGTTGTAGAGATCGACGGTAAAGATAAATAGAATCTCACGGTTTTCAAGTTGCTGCTGGGCCTTGCTGCGCAGCTCTTTGGGAGAGTCACCGGTGAGCGCAACGGAGGGCATGTTGTGCGAGGTACAGAACTTTGCCATAAATTCGGCATGGAGCACACTGACGCAAAATCCCAAGCCTCGGACTTGGTTCATATCGGTAACATATCGCTCGGTCTGGCTCATGACCCAGCGTGCACGGGCGGTGTTGCCTTCCAGCTGGTTTCGCAGTTGCGTTATGTCATAGCCTCCACGCTTCCAAGCAAGTGCTGAAAAATCGAGTCCATCAAGGTCAGGAATACCGAAATAGTGGAAGGGTGTGAGCAGGGCGCGTTCAACGGCTTCGGGTAACCGAATTTCATGGGTGAATGCACCGCCAAAATCGTGACGGATGTCAGCGCCATCAGCTCTTTCAGGGGTAGCGGTGAGCCCAAGTAACGATTGAGGATTGATATGGCCAATCAGTTTTTGGTAAGAGGCTGCACTGGCATGATGCGCTTCATCGAGCACAATATACTCAAAGTGTGTTGGGGGAAAGTGATCGTAACCTCGGCTATTCCAACTTTGCACCGTGCAAAAGAGGTGATCGGTTTGCCTTGGTTGCGCTCCTCCGGCAATGATGTCGCCAAAGCTTCCGTCTCGCACTACCTGACGGAATGCTCCGCGAGCTTGCTGGAGAATCTCTTCACGATGGGCAATGTATAACAGCCTTGGTTCTCTCTTGTGCTGCTTACAAAACTGATGATAATCGAACGCAGCAATCATGGTTTTTCCGGTGCCTGTTGCTGCTATCACCAAGTGCTTCTTTTTGTTGGCATTTCGTTCTGCCGCAATATCATCGAGTATGGTTTGCTGATATCCGTAGGGTCGCAGGTCAAAAAATGAAATCGTATCGTCAGAGGTCACTGATGATCGTTCCTGAGCAAGTGCTTGTTCTAACGTTGGTAAATCCTTTGGTTGGAATAAGGTGAATTCAGATTCATCGGCCCAATGTGATTCAAATGTTGCTACGGCATGTTGCCATAAGTGTGTGGTTTCATATTGGCTGATTTTTGCCGTCCACTCTAACCCTTCATCGAGTGCCGCCTTTGAAACGTTTGCTGATCCGATATATGCTGAGCTGAAACCTGTGCTGCGATAGAATAAATAGGCCTTGGCGTGCAGGCGGGTGCGTTTGGTGTCGTAGGAAATCCGGACTTCGGTGTTGGGCAGCTCAACCAGTGTTTTGATTGCTTTTCGGTCTGTTGCTCCCATGTAGGAGGTGGTGGCAATGCGTAGGCGAGACCCTCCATCGGGTGCGGGTGTTTGTGTGAATTCGCGAAGCGCGGGGAGTAATGGCAGGATTCCGGAATATTTGATAAACGATACTAACCAGTCGGCTCGATCACAGGTTGCCAGCTCTTTGATAAGCTGTGTGCGCAATGCTGGACTGCGTGATGAGCCAGTAAGGAGGGCTGATACTGAGAGTGGTGTATCTGGGCGAAGCGTTGAAGCGATAAATGGCGGAGGGGGTTTTATTTGCTGGAGGGTCTGGGGTGAATAAGGGCGGAGTGCTTCAATGATTGAGCACAAGAGTTCTGGCGACTTAAATGCCTCTTGTAATGCGTGTCCTAACTTGTCTCCACTCTTCCCTGAAATCACTTCGTTGATAAAGGCTGCAATTTCTCGTGCCAGGGGGATTGCCAAATGATGGTTAAACTCCTCTGGTGCAAAAGCTGCCCATACTGCTCGGTCTAATAGGCCTGCTTTTTCAAGTCGCTTGTGCAATTTTGCTGTGTGGAGCAGGTCATAGAGGCCAACAGGTAGCTCGTTCATTTATTCTTGTTTTGATTTACCGCGGCCTCACTGAACTTCATGTTTTGAAGTGCAAAAAAAATTTAGACAATCTGTAAGATCGGACGGCTTTTGACCCACCTCATGCGTTAACTTAAGAATAAATTTACAGCTATGTTGCTCCAGTAACACATTATCGTTTTTTTATTGCTATACTGAAGTAGTAATGAAATTCCATTTTTTTTTCAGCACGGAACTTTCTTGTAAATGACACTTAAACAAGCTGGCTTCCGCTTGCTCAATGATGGCGGCTGATTCAGGAGTGCATCATGTGTCGAGGCTGACGGCAGCAAGAGCAAGAGGGCGCAATGGCGGTAAGCCGCAAACTGCTTTGGACGATGCTCGATTGTTGATGGCGAAGAAAATGAGTAAGAGTAAAGGCGTCAGTGTCGGGGAGATTTGCGATATGCTGAAGATTTCTAAACCGACTTAATACCGATATGTTGGGTTGTCGGGTTAGTTCTGTGCATTATTTGATTACGGAATCATTTTATTGCTAAGCGCTTAACTGATCAACTAACATTGTAGGGATAAGATGTCGATCTATTATTTAGTTTCATGGAGTCTTAATCAATTATAAATACATATTGACATGTCATATGGGATTCTTGATGAGATTAAAAAATTCATATTAACTGTTGATGGGAAGTATAGGGATGAATTTCTTAAGCTTGAAGAGGAATTTGCCAGAGCTAGAGATAATACAATGGCACCTGTCCCAATATACTTCTCAAAGTGGCGAGTTAAAAAGCCTGAAAGTGCTTATTTGAAAGTTAAAAAAAAGGGACGATCTTATAGAACATTGACGGATTATGGAGGGATGCGCTTGTTGTGTCTGTTTGAAAGTGATATGGTAAAGATCCATGATTTTTTATTGAGTTTATTTATCGAAATGGAGTATGATTTATATGAATGTATTATATATAATTTTGATCGTAAGGGAGATATGTATTTTGCATTAAAACAATTTGAACAAAAGCATTTTCCTGGACACTTTATGTCTTCTGATTCAAAAATGTCTGGTTATAAATCAATTCACTACCTAGTTTATACAAAAGATGGGCTTTATATTGAAGTCCAACTGAGGACTTTGGTGCAGGATGTTTGGGGGGAGCTTGAACACGCTTTGTCGTATAAAAACGGTAGCGCGCATCCTCATATTAAAAAGAGTTTTTATTTACTGTCAAAGGATTTAGAAAATGTTGATGATATGTTGTCTTATCTAAAAGATTTGGAGGAAAAAGAGAGGGCAGCAAATACTTATTCAGACGAAAAGGAAAGGCCGACATTTTATTTTGAATACGAGGAAGATTTACTTCCAATGTGCTTTTCAAAAGCGAGTGAAATACATGAAAAGTATAAGGAGTATAGGAATTGTATTGATAAAGCTATAACTGGTGCAACTGATGAATTATATCTTGAAGCACGAAGAACATATGAAGATATACGTGTTTTTGGTTTGGAGAAATATTCTGATGATTCCCTACTTGATTATTGGTTAAAAATGGAAGATGCCTTTATAGATTATGGTGGATTGAAATGTGAAGATGCTATAAAAAAGTATATAGATATTCTTGTTCAATATCCTGAAAGATATTGTATTTATTATAGGATAGGTCAAATTTATCTTATAAAAGAAAAAATTGCTGATGCATTAAGCTGTTTTGATGAAGTGAGTCGCTTACTTGAAAAAGATAAAGGAAAAAATATACTTAATCAGTATAGAATACGAATTTTGCTTGCTTACACATATTGGCAACTTGGAACAGGATATATTGATCTTTCTATTTGTGAAATTGAAAAGGCCGAAAAAATTTATAATGACAATAAAGATTCCGAAACATTTGGAAGTCATCATTATTTCGGCCTCATTAATAATATAGCATGGTATGGCTTAGAAAGATATATCCTGTCAACTAAAAATAAGGGGGATTTAAAAAAAAGAGTCGAAGCTGATAGATATTATGCTTATGCAGTGAGAAAAAATAAGATTCTTGAAAATTATGTTGAAAAGGAAGACTGTGATGATAAAGCTTCCGATACACTGGCTTGGTTTTATTATCAAAAGTATAGGCGCACAAAATGTCTTGAGTCCTTGAAAAAGGCAAAAGCATATGCAGTTAAAATGAGTGCTTTGATAAGTGACGCTAAGCATATCAATATGTTGAATATAAAAATAAGACACATTCAGGAGATTATGCAAGAATGCAATGAAGTTTTAGGCTTGAGATATCAGATGAAAAAAGATAACTGATGGGGTATAATAAAAGAATAAGTTGCGGCTTTCTGCATCGAACAATCAGGGATGCTCAAAATATTGAATCTTTATGGGATATAGTTACCAAAAATTTGTTTTTTGCAAAGATGATGATAAATGAACTCATACCACGAATCTTTGCTGTGGGGAAGTTGATTGTCCTTTGACGGTTTCGATAAGATTTTATATAAAAGACTCTATATCGATAAGCGCTTAACAGAAAATGATTCCGTATAATAAGGCTTGACACTAAACGGAAACATTGATAAAATATGATGCTAAGTTACTTGGAATTAACTGCTGAAGATCGAGCAAAACTACTGAATATTGAGGAAAAAGGGAGTGATTTGCGAGCACGTCATAGAAATCAAGCGCTTTTATATTACAATGATGGGTGGAGTGCAAAGGCCATAAAGGATCATCAAAAGCTGAATTTGGATACTGTTTATGATAGACGTAAAAACTGGATATTAGAAGGGTTTCCTCTTTGTATGACAAGCATCGGAGCGGAGCGCCTTCGAAAATGAGTGCAGTTCACCTTGATTAGATCAAAACTTGGGCAGAGGAGGACGCACTTACAGTCCCATCGATAGTGGTTAAGTTGACGGAAGATTGCGATGTAACTGTGCGCAGTCATTTAAAGAGGCAAGATTTTGTGTGGAAGTGGACACGCCACAGTTTAAAAAAAAGTGAAATCTAGAAAAGTTTAAACAATCAAAAATAGAAATCGAAGAGATGGTAACGCAAACTGACCGTGGCGAAATCAATCTATCCTATGTGGATGAAACTGGTTTTGCGCTGCCTTGTTGTCTCTATAATAAAATAATTGAAATATAATATGGATAAAGATAATTTAATTCCGTTAGTGTATAGTGCTTTACGAGAAGAAATAAAAGACTCTAAAGCTAGAATATTTATATCAATGGGCTTTGGAGTAACAGCAGTTCCTTCTGCCATACAAATTTTCAAAGATGTTCCAATTATTCTTTCATTATTGCCTTTTATTGTATCTGCACTTATATTAAACATTATATCTGAAAAAATAAATATTGCCAAATGTGCTAGTTATATTAGAAAAGAAATTGAATCTAAAATAACTGACTTTGTCGGGTGGGAAACTTGGCTTGAAGATGTGATACATACAGATAATGTATATCGAAAATCAGATAGATATTTTAAATATTCAATACTGATGCTGTTTTTTATTTACTATGTAGGTAGTGTGATCTATTTTATATATAAAATTGGTTCGGATCGTATTGTTTATGGAATATCAACAGACCTGTTTAAAATTATTGTTTCAATTATTTATCTAATTTTTGGCGTATATATGCTTTATACTATGAAAAAGCAGATTAAAGTTTTAGTAAGTGGAAATATTTTTCATCATCTTGATGATGAAAATACAAAATTTCAGGTATTTCCAAATTATATGAGAATTAAGAAACCAACTAAAAGTGATGAGAATAGTCTGGAGAAAAGTTAGAAATAGAAATAGAGATTGGATTGAAAATTTCACATTAATAAGTGCTTAAAAGGAAGTTATTCCGTAACTTATACCGAAATCATTGAGTATGTGGTTGACATCTTCTTCAAGGTTTTTGGTAGTAATTCCAGATTTGAAAATGCGAAATAAAATTTTATCAATTAAGCCCAGCTATCAATTTTATGGCATATAGATTTCCATTACCACAAAAAAGTGGTTATTCAGAAAGATTAATCGGAAAATAGAAATTAAATTATAATTAATATATTTGTAATAATCTAATGCTTCACTTGTCTATTCAACTTGATTTTATATATAAAATCATAGGCTATTGTTTATGGATACCATATACAATAGCATCGTAAATTTCATTCATGCTCTCAAATATATAACCCATAAAATAACAGCGAACTTTATGCCAGAAATTGGTTCGCGACTTGCACTCTTTTATTGTCGCATTAAATAAATTGCAGCTTATCTGTAAGCTTTGATCTACTAAAAATGCCAGCATCATTAGCAAAGCAAATATAGAACATAAGTTATTATAACCGTGTCCGAAATTGTGTTCAAAGTGGTACCCTTGATTTTTTAACGTATTAAATGTTTCATTTTCTATTTTCCAACGTGCTCTTCCACCTCGCATTAACGCGTGCATATTCTTTTGTGTTATATCAAAATCTGTTACCCATGTAAAATGTTGTCTTTTAGTTGTTTTCTTATTTATTTCCCAATATTCTAAAAAATTTATTCGTACATCTTGATTGGTTTCATTCAACGGTAAATTGTTGCAAAACGAGAATACATGTGTAATATCTCCTTGCTCCATTGTAAATTCTGATACCTGGCTATGTGATTTCATTTCAGCCACTTGAGCAAATAAGAATTTGTGATCGTTCGGTTTGACCCCCAAAATATACCGTCAGTTATGTTTTGTTAAGTCATTAATATGAGGCGCATTAGATGAAAGTACATCTTCTATTACAATAACTTTCAATTTGGGGTGGTCTTTTCTGAAACTACTTAAAAATCGCTTGGCTGCGTTTCGTTCACAATCATTTTTGGCTTGTCCATCTTGTTTCATAATCAGTTCTGGAACTAAGGGTATCACCTCCCGTTTGTCGGGATGAACAATGGCGACACCGAAAAATTGATGATAGTAGAGTGTTGTTCCATCTTTATATTTTCGCTCCATGCAATTAGCGCATTTTATTTGATTTGATGAAAAGTATTCCGTTCCATCCATAGAAACTAAATAGTAATCCTGAAAAAATATAAACTCCTGTAAAAAATTGGCACGCTGTAAACGATTAAAAATGAGTTTAAATGCCGGTCTTATAGCTTCTGTAGGAAGTGGGTCAAGCATTGTCCTTAAATGAGTGTCGGTAGGTATTCTATCTATTTTATACACGCTTTTAAGATTCGGACCAAAGTCAGCAATATTGTGTTCGAAGGATAATAATGATTTTTCCTTTAATGAGAACATGGCAAAGCCAGACATTAAAGCGTCTGCAAGTGAAATGCTTGAATTACTACTGCGTTGATCTGTAACCTTTGAAAAACAGTTTTGCACCGCAACAATTAAACTATTTGCATTCAATTCGTTCTTGATAATTATTATAAAAACTTTATATATTTGGGGGAGAAAATTTCCACAAATATACAAAAAAATACAGTTTGATATTCAAAATGTTACGAAAGTTAAATTTTAAACACCACTGTATTTAAGGGCTGCAGGTCAAATCTCGAATTGCTGCAGAAACAGAGAGATTTTTGGATTTTGTGACTTATGCTGAAAGCCAAGATGGATGTGCTCCATTCTCCGAGTACGACAAGGGATAACGAAAAGGCCGTCGTTCGTTTTCCGCACACGGTTTTAAAAAAATTGACCATTGACATTTGTATATTGTACGTAGTGGCAATCTTGAACGTTATTGTTCGTTTTTGCTGATAAAACAGTGCTAAGGATAATTGAGTATTCCGGTATTGTTTCCGACGCATCTGTCATGGTAGTTAGCGTGCAATGGTTTGGCTCAGAGGCACTGGAGTTGACCTGCAAAACGCCGGACGGCAAATTGGCCAACAAAGGTGGTCTATCGCCACGACGAACCGCGACTGGAGATCGTGACAGTTGCTTTGTGAATATAATGGATTAAGTTTATCTTATTTTAATAGCCACTGATGTTGTGTCGACTTTTATGTTTGGTGAATTTTACAAAACGAACCCATTTGTGTCGTTTCTATAATCCACAAGAGAATGCGGTGGGCTGTCCACTCTCCACG
>Ga0214233_1000735_pt1 | contig 10085 bp, 16 predicted proteins | sample TroBogypolimnion_22_FD_153071 | JGI IMG/M metagenome (GOLD analysis project Ga0214233, IMG submission 153071) | Freshwater microbial communities from Trout Bog Lake, WI - 01JUL2008 hypolimnion | ecosystem: Environmental > Aquatic > Freshwater > Lake > Hypolimnion/Profundal zone | place: Trout...
TACATCACCACGTCCCACTCGCCGTCATCGCGACCACGTGAGCGCTCCATGTTGGTCAGCTTGTCAGCGTACCAGTAAAGCGCACGCTTGATGGCCAAGAACTCCTCGGCGTCTAAGTTGAGCTCAAAGCGGTTAGTGTTGATTTTCATAAAAGCTCCTTAAAATAGGGCGTTAACACCCATTGTTGCGTATTAGTAATAATAGAGGGGACAGGATGTCGACAATCTTGTCCTTGCCTATATCAAGGACTTACCCTCTACATTCAAACTATTATATAGGAATATCAAATGACACAGATTCGCAATAGATCCCAATACGACAAAGAATACTATATTAAAAAACATGCCACAAAACAAGGCAGAATAAAACTCATGCTCGATAGAATTAAAACTCGAGCTAAAAAATTAGACATACCTTTTAACTTAACTTTAGATCATTTAATTAGTATTGCACCTGATAAATGTCCAGTATTTAACACTGACTTTAATTGGAATACCATGAACGGAACCCCAGTACCAACCTCACCATCTTTAGATAAGATAGATCCTGAGGGTGGTTATGTGATAGGCAACGTTCAATGGGTTTCCCTTTTAGCCAATGCGATGAAACAAAATGCAACGCCCCATCAAATTAAACAGTTTGCTGAATGGGCTTTACAACAACCGCGTCCACTGCCTTAATTGCTGTGACCTTGGCCACAGTAGTCACGTCGCAAAACTCGCGAACTAACTTAGGGTCAATGCTAGCGCGGTCATAGTGCTGCACCTCGGCAATGAAGTCTAAGCCTGAGTATTTGCCTACGCCGCGAGCGATGAGCTCTGCCTTGAGCTTGCGAGCTGTAGATTCGAGCTCTTGGATTTGCTGGTGAATTGTGCCCAGCTCGTCGATCATTTTTTCGTATACCATGGTGATTCTCCTTATTTTACGTGGATGAATTGAAAGTGGTCCTGCATGAATTTTGTATGCTGCGCTACTGCCTCTTTGTACGCGCTGTTTAATTCTTTGGCAATGTCGTCACCGCCAATCTCTTTGATCCAGCCAGTGCCAAACCATTCTTTGTAGCGTGGGTGCCAGTTGATGTCGATGACGTTCTCGCCCCAGCTGATTTCAAACGCCTTGCACCCCTGCTTGAGGTACTCTGCAATCGTGCGCATGATGACGGCCTTGGACGGCTTGCGGTTCTCGTAGTTGATGTTAATCACTGGAAATAATTCGCTCATGTTATTGCTCCTCGTTTAGTTTGATTCGGTCTTGTTCAAGGTGATTGTACCACCAGTAGATTGTATCACGCATTACTTATATTCACAATCGTAGCTGTCTAGGTCCTCCATCCACCATGCCATGGCCGTGCAGATATCGCTCCACTCTTCATCGTACTGGGGGTCTTGGCCCTCAGGTATGCAGTCCTCGCGATACGCCTCTAATGCTCTCCAAATGGCGCCAAATTGGCTGTTGCGGTCGTCTCTTGTTACGGGTTTAAATTTAGTCATCATAGTCCTCGTCTTCAAATTCAAAGGTAATTGTGCGGTTGCAATGTGGGCACTTCTCGATGTAAAGCCAGCCGTTGGAGCTGATTGCCTCAGTCCTAGCCCCGTCATAGGGGCAGGTGAACTGAGCGTCGGGGTCTGCAACAAATATCTCTGTCATTTTTTGCTTTCTCTTAGCACGCGCAGCTCCTCTTGGTACTGCTCCTTATTCTCCTCGTACTGGCGACGGGTCATGTACTCAATGCCCTCACCACTAAGCGTGAGCGGGTTAGGCCTAACCACGCCGATGATATCGTCGGGAGTCTCTACAGGCTTTTTGTACACAGGCTCCCATGGCACGTCAGGTGCAGTTGGTGGGTTGGACCAAGTGCGTGACACGTAGCGTGCCTCGTCGCGGGCCCTGCAGATTGCGTTAAGTGATCTCATTGTGTTACCTCCAGTTTGTATGGTTTGTCCCAGTCACCCACGTTCAGGTGATAGTAGTACGCGGTGTCAAAGTAGTCAACCATCGCGTCTGATTTGTCATAATAGTCTGCACTCTTAAGCGCGTCAAGTACCTCGCCAATCACGCGCTGTGGGCGGTGTGTGAAGTGCTCCTGATACCAGTACGGGTTCACTTGGATGTGGTTGCGTACGTGCAGGTCAAAGTCCTTGCCAGTGGTCTGCTTGAAGTTCTCAACAAAGTCCACTGGGCCGCTGCGCAGGGTGCAGGTGATGCTCATGTGATCTTGCACGCGCAGGCTGTACTTGATGCCCAGTGGTTTGAGCACCTTGTCGAGGTTAGCCTTGATGATCTTCTTTTTGTCTTGGTTCATGTATGCCATTATGCGTACTCCTGATTGTGTTCGTTGATAAATGCCTCAATGCGATCTGAGGCTGTGCGGTAGCCTGCGCCGTACTGGACGCGCAGGTCAAAGTCTTCGTATGGATTGTCGAACGGCTCGCTGTTCATGCCAGCGTGATAGCCCTCTGCGAAGGCCATCTTCTCTTGGTGTCTGTTGATCATGTTAGCTCCTTGAATAGGTAATCAATTAAAACTGGCTCGAGGTCATAGTATACACCGCCTAGGAAATAGTAGTCACGCCCCTTGTGCCTGAACTCCGGGGCGTGCAGTGCGGTGGTACCGTCGCGTTGGGTGAATGCCAGCTTGTCACCCACTGCCTTGGTCTGCACGCGTGTCATAGTTATTTGCCCTTCCACTTGTTCACGAACTTTTGGATCTTGATGTAGTCGGCCCGGGGCATCACGTAACCGACGTACTCATTCTCGCCCTCGTCCTCAAGGTCCAGCTCATGCTGGGCCCTGAAGACTAGGTGGTCGATCGTGCCGTCTAGGTCGTCGTCGTTAACGTGGCCCAGCCTGTCAAACTCGGCCAGCGCTTTGGCGTATTGCTTGTCCATGGTGTCGCTCCTTGGTTAGTCTACTAATGTGTATTTGCCGGCTTTAAAGTTGCCCTGGAATGTCCACTTGGTGCCCTTGCTGAAATACCCCGGCACTTCACCGGTCAGGCATTCGCCCTCGGTGTACGCGCAGTCAGGTGCCTCAGGAAACTGGGTGCAAGTACGCCAGTCTGTTGTGAAGTGCGCACGGGATGGCAGTGCGTTGTATAGGATCTTGAACGTGCCACCGTGGGCCTGCACGATGTCGCCTGCCTTGAGTTCGTGAACGTATTTCTGTGTCATGGTGTTAACTCCTGTGTGTTGGTTAGTAATCCCTCGAGCTCACTGCATGGCAATGGGCTCTGAGTATTACTATCTTGTCCGTCATACGCCGTGTTGGATAACGGCACCAGTTCTGCTGGCTCCCCCTCATAGATCGCGGTTGGGTTTGCGTACTGCACTGAGTGGATTAGCCACTGCACTTCCGATGACTCCATTATAGTCACAGGCCAAACATAAAAACAACCACTAATACGCATTTGCATTTCACAATGTGATAAAGATTGAAGTGCTCACTAACAAGACCGCAAACCCCCGTGGTTACTGGAATACTAGAGATCGCAGGGTAGGTGAGGGGTTAGTATCACCTGATAGCGATCGCGTCTCTATGGCCCGATTAGGGGCCTTGCTGGGGATCCGCTATCTGCCAATAGCGCCACCTCACGTCCACCCACCCCCTCACGCTCTCGCGCACGCGTACCACACAGCCACACCACCACTCCACCACCGCGCCCAGCTCACCACGCCACCACCGCGCCCGGCCCTAGCACAGTGCCACACTGGCGTCAAGCCCCTAGCTAATACCCATGATGGCAGTGTGGTTATTAGCTGGGCCAGCACGCTGGGGCCCGAGCCCACTCTGTCCCCATTACTAGCAGGCAGGGTGGGTGAGTGCCAGCGTGGGGCGCGAGGGGCTGTTCCACATTGTGGAATGGCATCTCACAATGTGGAATGGCCCTCCTTTTCGGCGCAGGGTCCCCTTTTCCAATATGCCATGCCGCCTAATCAGGTACCACCCACCCCGGGGCGGCGGCCCCAGGTCAAAACTCAAGTTTGTAAATTTTTTTTGTAAATTTTTGCTATATTTAAAATTGCTGCACTGCATCCTGGATATTTGCCACCCTTTGAAATGAAAGGGTGGCACGGTAACTCGTTGATTTAAAAGACTATTTACCCTACGATCCACAGTATCCACCCTTCTTTTTACTTTTTTTATTTTTTTTAAAAAAGTAAAAAAGATATAGAGGGTAATAGTCATTTAGACCCTGGATACTATGGATACTGTGGATAATGATTACTTTTAGTTATATAGAATTACAAACAATCAAGGACTTACAGCGTTTTTAACGTTTAGGCGGTTATAAAGAAATTTGCGTATTAGTAAAAGTAGATAGGGACAGTGTGTCGACAACATTGTCTTGGCCTAGATCCAAGACTTACCTATCAACTTCAAATAACTATCTAGGGGTATCAAATGAAGATTATTTATCTTTACACAACAAAAACATATAAAACCAAAAATTGGTACAAAATTGGCGAAACAACTACAGACCCAATAAAACGTATTCAACAACAAGATAACGCATCAAATCCAGAAGCATTGGAACTCATAGCTTCTTGGCAAACAGCTGAATGGGTTACAGACAAACAGGTTCATACTGAATTGTCAAAACTTGGATTTAATAAAATACGTGGAAATCGCGAATGGTTTGAATTATCTGAAATACCGGAAAACGATGTGGAAGCCGCTTTAATTGAAATAAAAGCTAATCCCAAAGAACGTGAAAATTTTTGTGTAAATGTGCCAGCTATAAATTTTTCTATTCCAGACGTAACAGAACTTTGGTGGTATAACGGCAATAAACCATAAAAGTGCGTATTAGTAAAGGTATGAACAAATACGTTTATCAAATCCAAGGCGCACTGGAAGACAACGGGCACAACCTGATTGGTTTGCGCGTACTGGTGTGCGATTTATACAATTTTGATTCGGTAGACGTTCCCATTGAAATTTTGGACAGAGAGACGGCTAAGTACTTAGCATTTCGTTTAAAGCTCACTGAAGACGCTTTAGTAATCCAAAATTTACCAAATGGGGTAATCAACAAGATAAGGCTGCTATTAGGCAAATACCTAGATAAGTGGGTATTGAAAAACTTTTATGGCGAATTACAAGGACGTAAAACATAAAAATTGCGTATTAGTAAAAGTATGAAAAGACTAAACGCAACTACAGGAAAACCATTTAATCGCGGAGACAATCGCGAAGATGGTTTTTTCTTTTTGGGTTACCAAACCCGAAAAAATAAACAAGGGTTCTTTTATGAATCTTGGGCAAGTCCCCAGCTTTGGAAAAATCAAACAGTTGGTAAAAGAAACACGTTTGAGAAACACATAAGCAGGTCTTATGCGCATATTAAATCCAGATCAAAAAAAGAAAATATCCCGTTTACCGTTTCTTTAGATTATCTGAAATCAATTGCCACTGATACATGTCCAGCTTTAAAAATAAAACTGTCTTGGTCTCAACCAGGTAAAACAGATAATAGCCCATCATTAGATAAAATTATCCCTGAATTGGGGTATGTTGAGGGTAATGTTATGTGGCTTTCAAATAAAGCCAATAGAATGAAAAATAACGCCACAAAAGGTGAATTGAAAAAATTTGCAGAATGGATACTGAATGGCCATATTGGCAACACAAAAGGTGTTAACCCTTGACTATTGGAAAATAGCGCAGGATATCAGACCGGGTGACATTGTATTTGACAGACTGGGCCGCAAGGTCCGGGTAAAGCTCGCCCAGCCCCTAGACAAACGCCCATGTTACCGGGTCACGTTCCTAGATGGAACCTCGGTCGCTGGAGATAAAGACCTCAAACTCCCCGTTGAAACGCCAAAGTACCGCAAAAGAGTTTGGGAATACAAGGGCAAATTCCAATTTCGCAGGCCGCTATCCAACTATTCCCTTGGAACGCTATCTGAAATCGAACTGACCAACAAGCACGGCAGGCTTATGTACAGCGTGCCAACCGCCGGACCGTTAGAATTACCACATAGAGACCTGCCAGTACCGCCGTTTGTGTTTGGATTGTGGTTTTTCTCTAAAAGAAAAGACGGAACTTTAAAAATTCCGGCGCAACACTTTGATTTTATTGTAGAAAAATTAAAAGACTACGGCTATTTACCAACATCTTGGCGTGATCCCATCAAAAAACGTCAAGTGTACAGCACAAAGCCAACGGTTCTGTCCCATCTGGCACCCAATGTGCCGTATAAAATACCGAACAATTATCTTTTAGCTAGCCCAGAGCAACGTCTGGGGCTTCTTAGTGGTATTATGTATGCAAAACCAAATCAATATAACCAAAAGTTAGATAGGTTTCGATTTAGTTCCAAACATTTACCAACAGTCAAGCAAATTCAATACCTTGCCGAGACGCTAGGTTGCAAAACCGTACTGGAAGGACGCAATCCATTATCAGGATATACGGTCTACATTAAAACAAAACTCAAATTGATGGAACATCAAACTTCTAAACCGATTAAAGTGCGGCAAAATTGGAGAATGATTACTAAAATTGAAAAAATCATACCGCAAGCGTGCGTTCACATCGAATTAGATGGCGACGATAGCACCATGTTGGTAGAAGAAGGATTTATTGCATGTCTTTAACAAAAGAAGAGCAACTTGAAATAAAAAAGTTTGCCGCAGAACGACAACACTGGCCCAAGCCCGAGCTTGATGCTGCTATCTGGCGCATCACTTGGGCTAAACAAGCATTGGCGCACCAAAGAGAACCCAAAGATGGAGAGTATGATACGTTTCTTATGCTTGCAGGCCGCGGCTCTGGTAAGACGCATACTGCTAGCCATTGGATTGGCATTCGTGCCTGGCGTTACCCCGGCACTCGCTGGCTTGTCACCGCCCCAACCTCTAATGATATCCGTGCAACTTGCTTCGAAGGAGACTCCGGTCTTCTTAATATCATACCCAAGAGCCTTATACGAGATTACAACAAGTCCCTCTTTGAGATTACCCTCATCAACGGATCAATCATTCAGGGGATTCCAGCCTCAGAGCCAGAACGTTACCGCGGTAAACAATATCACGGAGCTTGGTTTGACGAGCTCTGTGCATTCGACTATCTTGACGACGCATACGATGGCGTACAGTTCACCCTACGACTTAAAGATCCTAGAATACCCCGCGTCCAGCAGATCATCACCACCACCCCCAAGCCACGCGAGCTCATTGTCGACCTCGCCGAAGGTAAAGTCGGTGGCGACGTCTACATGGTCAACGCGTCCTCGTATGACAATCGGGAGAACCTCTCCGAGACATTTTTTAAACAGCTAGAAACGTATGATGGCACCGACATTGGTCGCCAAGAGATTTACGGTGAGATTCTGGACCCAGAGTCCGCTGGTATTATCAAACGTAAGCAGTTTAAAATGTGGCCGGCGGATAAACCAACACCAGAGCTAGAATACGTCTTAGCTTCATACGACCCAGCCACCTCAGAAAAAACCCACAACGACCCCACCGCATGCACTGTGTGGGGAATCTTTGAGCAAGAAGACGGCGGCACTTGTGCAATCTTGCTTGATGCTTGGGATAACCATCTTTCTTACCCAGAATTACGCCGCAAAGTAGTAAATGATTTTAAAGAAGTCGTTTATGGTGCAGATAATGAGTTTGCTAAAGGTAAAAAAGCAGACCTCATCCTCATGGAAGACAAATCGGCGGGTATTAGCCTTATCCAAGAGCTCAGGGGCGCGGGAGTGCCTGTACAAGGATACAACCCCGGTAGGGCGGACAAAGTCCAACGATTGAACATTATAGCGCCCCTTGTAGCTAAAGGAAAAGTGTTTATTCCTGAAGATCTAGTAAAGCGCGGTGACTTTGCTGATTGGGCCAAACGTTTTCTGCGCCAAGTTTGCTCATTCCCAGAAATGGGCGGCCACGATGACTATGTGGACTCCCTATCACAAGCGCTCCGAATCCTACGAGACGACGGTTGGCTGCAGCTAGACTATCTCCCAGCGCGGGATTATGACTATGCTGACGATGACTCCCGCAAACGTTTTGCCAACCCCTACGCCCAATAAGGGCGGATTAGGGTCAAATAGCGTATTAGTTAAAATAAGGGCATATTTCACGCCCACCAAATTCCAAATCAAATAATCTATGGCACAACCATCATTACCTATCCAAGCTGGCGGCAATTTGCCCAGTCTCGACCGCGAGGACGAGATTGCAGATGCAAAGCAGCAAGATGCTGAGATGGAAGAGTATGAAGACATACTTGGATTAGAACCTGATGAAGTAGAGCAAGAGCTGATAGAACTGGACGATGGTTCGGTTGTGGTTAACTACGTCGAAAAATCTAGCCCACTTAAAAACCCAGAGTTCTACGCAAACCTTGCAGAAGTGTTTGATGAGCAGACATTAAACTCATTAGCCATTGAATACCTCGACTATATCGATGTAGACAAAGAGGCTCGCAAGCAAAGAGACAAACAATATGAAGAAGGACTTCGTAGGACGGGCCTTGGTAAGGACGCTCCTGGTGGTGCTACTTTCGATGGTGCTTCTAAAGTTGTTCATCCCGTCATGGCCGAGGCTTGCGTTGACTTCGCAGCTTCCGCTGCCAAAGAGTTATTACCACCAGATGGCATCGTCAAATCCAACATCAAGGGCAACGACGATAAAACCAAAGAAGAAACAGCAGACCGAAAAGTCAACTTTCTTAACTGGCAATTAACCCAACAAATTCCAGAGTTCCGCGATGAGATGGAGCAACTGTTTACACAGTTACCCCTTGGCGGATCTCAGTACCTTAAGTGGATGTACGACGAAGAACAAGCTCGCCCAACATGCGAGTGGATTCCAATTGACAACATCATCCTACCTTACTCATCAACAAACTTCTACACCGCGCAACGTGTCACAGAGCAACAAGACATTACAGGCGACGAGTATTTAAAGCGTATTGATGCTGGCCTGTATCGTGACCTAGATAATTTAGATTACACGTCCGATGCTCCGATTAACGACATGACGCAATCGGAAAAAGCCAATAATAAGATTGAAGGTAAAGACTTACCTCAAAAGAATATTGATGAACTGCGTAGAATCTACGAAATCACTTGCTATATGCGACTGGACGATGATCCAGAAACAGAAGGTAAACGTGCACCGTATATCCTCACCATCGATGAGACAACAAGCAAAGTATTAGCACTATACCGCAACTGGGATGCAAATGATGAAAAACGCGAAAAACTGGACTGGATTGTTGAGTTCAAGTTCATCCCTTGGCGTGGTGCTTATGCTATTGGCCTCCCCCATCTTATTGGCGGCCTCTCTGCTGCTCTCACTGGTGCTTTACGTGCTCTGCTTGACGCTGCTCATATCAACAACAGCCAGACGTTACTTAAACTCAAAACTGGAAGAGTGTCTGGACAATCTGATCGAATTGAACCAACTCAAGTAGTCGAAGTAGAAGCTGGTGCTGGCGTAACTGACATTCGTCAGGTTGCGATGCCAATGCCATTTAACCCACCATCAAGCGTATTGTACGACTTGTTAGGTTGGTTAACTCAAGCAGCCAAAGGCGTTGTTACCACAGCTGAAGAGAAGATTGCTGACGCTAACAGCCAGATGCCTGTTGGTACAACCCAAGCTCTGATCGAGCAGGGTGCTAAAGTGTTCTCTAGCATTCATTCTCGCTTGCACCGCAGCCAAGAAAAATCACTGGCCATCATCTCCCGTATCAATCATTGGTACTTGCAAGAGATGGACAACTTGTCTGGCGAAGAAATTGAGGTACGTGACTTTGCGTACAACTCAGACGTTCGTCCCGTATCTGACCCCAACATTTTTTCTGAGACACAACGTCTTGCTCAGAATCAAGCCCTCCTACAAATGGCAGGCACCGCGCCTCCAGGAATGTTTGACATGCGTGCAGTTTATAAGCGCGTACTCAAGCAATTAAAAATTCCTGAGCTCGAAGAAGTACTGCCAAACCCACAAGGCGCCAACGAATCCAATCCGGCCTTAGAGAATGTCTCTATGACGATGGGACGACCCGCTGCCGCCTACCCCGACCAGGACCACATTGCACACCTTAAGATTCACTTAGAGTATGCAATG
>Ga0214233_1000785_pt1 | contig 9524 bp, 9 predicted proteins | sample TroBogypolimnion_22_FD_153071 | JGI IMG/M metagenome (GOLD analysis project Ga0214233, IMG submission 153071) | Freshwater microbial communities from Trout Bog Lake, WI - 01JUL2008 hypolimnion | ecosystem: Environmental > Aquatic > Freshwater > Lake > Hypolimnion/Profundal zone | place: Trout Bog...
CTTCAAACAAATACTTGGTAGGCAAGTTACCTACTGCTGCGTGTATGTGTAATCGCCCATCTTTAGTACGCTCAAGTGTTGCTATAACTAAAGGCTGAGAATTGAACTTAGTTGATGTTCTAAGTGCGTCTTTGCCATATGCGTAATAAGTAAAACGCTTGTTGAAATACTTTAATGTGTCTAATGCCTTTTCTTCATCCAACCAAACCCAACGTTCATAATATTCACCATCCCAATTTTCAAATCTTCGCGTTCGTATCTTCGCCATCTTTTTCATCGTCAATGTCACACCGTATTTTAAAAAAGGTGAATATTGATTAATTGTTTTTACTAAGCCTTCTCTTGTATTTGTTCGCATAAATGTATTTATACAAACCAAAGCTAACCATAAAAAAACCAATGTATTTTGAAGAGATTTGAGTTTGGGCGTTTGAGTGCGAAGACAATTAGAGGTAGGAATGTACGCAAAGAGAAATTAATATTTTTAATTTAACGTGAGGACAAACAAAATGAATACTTATATCAGCGTAGTTAAATTACAGATGACAACAACAAGTACGACAACGACTAAAGTATTAGTACAGGCAACGGACAGCTACAAAGCCAAGCTACAACTTGAGGCTATGTATGGCAGAGGGAATGTTGTTAGTTCGCCACAGTTAGTTAGATAGATAAATACTTGTATGAGATTTTATGAATTTAAAACAATACAACCCATTAAGCCTGCTTCACCACAGCAAGCTAAAATCAACACACTTAAACAACAGAAAGAACGTGCGACGACGGCATTAAAAACTGAACGTACAAGACAGCAGAAGCAGAAGGCTGTTACTGCTATACAGAAAAACAATCAAACACTAACAAAGCTAAACAGTGGCGGTTAGTTAGCAGTAACTTCCACACTTTGCTTTTTTAAACGTTTTAGAGCGTTTTATTCATGCCTCAACTGTTACGACTTCAATTCAATTCCATTAAGCCGTTAAATGCCCCTTTATGTAATTCATAGGCAGTGTTTTTATGGTTTTTCTTTATGCTTTTTGTTGGATTTGTAAATATCAGATACTTTATCTGTATTAAATAATGCTTGCCTTGCGATTGGCGCTCTTACGTTTTCAACTATCGCATCACCCGTAGCCCTATCGTAATGTTTTTGTATCATTTCAACAGAGTTACCTAACTGTTTTGACAAATCTCTAATTGGCACTTTATCTAAATTCATTACAGTCGTTGCGTGCGCACTACGAAGACTATAAAACACACGCTTTTTACCTGTGTTTCTCTCTATTAGCAAATTGTGTTCTTTTAAATAAAAATCAAACAAGTGATTAAAGCTACTTGGAGCTTTGTTTGACTTAGTTCTAAACACATAACGTTCGTCATTGCTTTCAGTAAGTGATTTTAAAGTTGCGTCTTCTGCTGCGTAGTTACGTTTTATTATTTCATTCAAAACTTGATATGTCGCATCATATCCATTTGTTGTTCGCCCTTTAGTTTTTCCCCACACTCCCATTTGTACGTTAGCTACAGTCTTAACAAGCGGGATTGGTTCACCGTTTTCATCATAGCCATCGTTGTCTACTGTAATAAGATTGCCGTCTTTGTCCTCTTTTAATATCTTGTATGGTTCGTACGTTAAATTAAAACGTATATTTTTCCACTGTAAATCTAACAACTCCTTGCCTGGTCTTGCTCCAGTATCAATTAATACTCTTACATAGTCATATAACAATTGACGTTGTTCAATTTTAGATTCCGTTATCGTCTTTTCAATCCAAATTGGAAACTGAGCCAACAAAGCGTTTACTTCAGCTAAATCAAAAGTTGCGTAATTAACTGAACGCTGTCCTTTAGTATCTAATTGCGGTCTACTACTTTGCGTTATAAAGCCTTTCTCAACTGCTTTATCAAAAATACGATTAAGCGTAACGTTGTGTTTTCGCATAGTACTGTAGGCAGGCGCACGTTTTAACTTAGTAGTTAATTCAGCATAATAATTATCTAAAACCTGCCCGTTAATTGAATCAATATTTTTGTTACCTAATAACTCAATTAAATAATCATCAATAATTTTAATGTACTGTTTGAATGACACAGGTGCTTTGCTTTTTGGATTTGCTAATTGATTAAGCATTTCTTGTTTAGCCAATTTAGCAATATCTCTAAATTTTCTTGTGACGACTGGAAGATTTGATTCTAAACGCACCTGTTTTTCAAAGTGAATGCGTTTGGCACGTTCAATCGCTTTCTTTACATCTCGCTCTTTTGTAGAAGCACGTTGCCACACACCACCAACTTTAAAACGGCATTGCCATATGCTACTTCGTTCGCGTGAGTAAACGACAAGTTCATTTTGAATAACTGTGTGTGTTGTTTCAAGTTGCTGTGCCATTCACTAACTATAGTGTGTAAGCGATTGTTGAGCAAATAAAAGTGTGTATTAAAAGATAAGGAAATTGAAGTGTGTAAGTAAATTTTAGACAAAAAAATAGTTACGACTGTGCGTAACTATATGATTTAATTGAAGTTTTGGTGGCCCCTCTGTGAGTCGAACACAGTACCAACGGATTATGAGTCCGCTGCTCTAACCAAGCATGAGCTAAGGGGCCCTTGTAAAACAACAACTTCTCAACACGTTTTTAACTAAAAACACGTGTTATTTTACACAAAAAGTGTGTAAGCGGTGTGTAAGCAAATTGTAGCACTTACTAAACTTGTAACATACTGTTTTTATTGATAATTTTACTTAAAAATAAAAACTTGAATAGATTATGAGTCCGCTGCTCTAACCAAGCATGAGCTAGGGGGCCGAAACCTTTAAATCAATCCTAGATTAATACGATTAATCTTGACCTGTTTCCAAGAAGCTACGTAAGCGTTCTGATCGCGTTGGATGGCGTAATTTACGCAATGCCTTAGCCTCGATTTGACGGATACGTTCTCGCGTGACATCAAATTGCTTACCAACTTCTTCTAATGTATGGTCAGTATTCATTTCAATACCAAATCTCATGCGTAAGACTTTTGCTTCACGTGGTGTTAATGACTCTAACACTTCGCTCGTTGCATCACGCAAGCTGGCATAGACGGCAGCGTCAATAGGTGCAAGCGTTGTACTGTCCTCAATAAAGTCACCTAAATGTGAATCTTCATCATCACCAATTGGCGTTTCCATGGAGATTGGCTCTTTACTTATTTTCAAGATTTTACGTATCTTATCTTCTGGCATTTCCATTTTCTCAGCCAGTAATGCTGGGTCCGGCTCAACACCAGTTTCTTGGAGAATTTGACGGCTAATACGATTCATTTTGTTAATCGTTTCAATCATATGTACTGGAATACGAATCGTACGTGCCTGATCTGCAATAGAGCGGGTAATGGCCTGACGAATCCACCAAGTAGCGTAAGTTGAAAACTTGAAACCACGGCGATATTCAAATTTATCCACCGCTTTCATCAACCCAATATTACCTTCTTGAATCAAATCTAAGAATTGTAAACCGCGATTGGTGTATTTTTTAGCAATTGAAATCACCAAACGCAAGTTAGCTTCAATCATTTCACGTTTAGCACGACGTGCACGAGCTTCACCTGTGGTCATTTGCTTGTTGATTTCTTTAAGCTCTTTAATTGGCAAACCAACTCTAGCCTCTAAATCAATCAAACGCTGCTGTTGATCTAGCACTGAATGGTTATAGCGAATTAATTTTGCGATATAAGGTTTGTCCGCCTTTAACTCTTCCGCCAACCAGTTCAAGTTACTTTCGTTACCTGGGAAAGATTTAATAAAGTGCAGGCGTGGCATACCGGACTTTTCTACACAAAAATCTAATACCTTACGTTCGTGACCACGCACAGTTTCAACTAATTCGCGTACCTGATCGCACAATCCTTCAACTTGCTTTGGAGAAAAACGGAATACAGTAAGCTCAAGTAATATCTCAGCCAGCAATGCTTGATACTCTGGATCTTGTGACCCACTGGCAGCTAAAATAACTGTCATTTTTTCATGGGCAATACGCACCACAGCAAATCGTTTAAGAACTTCTTCTTTAAGTTTAGCTAAGGCTTCAGCAGAAATAGCAGCAGCTTTGGCACCATCTTCATCGCTATCTTCTTCTTCCTCTTCTTCCTCGTCAGCCTCATCTTCAGCAGCAGCCTCAGCTGGCATGGCGTCATCTAGGCCTACATCAGCATCAATTAAACCATCCACCAAGTCATCAACACTTAATTCATCTTTTTCAACTTTATCAATCATCGCCAACAGAGCGGCAATCGTGGTTGGGCAAGCAGCAATCGCCTGCACCATATGTTTTAGGCCATCTTCAATGCGGCGCGCAATTTCAATTTCACTTTCACGTGTCAGCAAATCAACTGTACCCATCTCACGCATATACATACGCACAGGGTCAGTAGTACGGCCAAAATCTGAATCCACAGTCGCTAATGCTTGCTCTGCTTCTGCAACTGCATCATCATCCGTAACAGCTGGTGGAGAGTCCGACATCAACAATACTTCAGCATCAGGGGCTTCTTCGTACACCTGGATGCCCATATCGTTAATCATGCCGATGATGCCATCTATTTGCTCTGACCCTTGCACATCATCTGGCAAGTGATCATTAATCTCCGCGTAGGTTAAATAGCCGCGCTCTTTACCCAATATAATTAGGGTTTTTAAGCGGGTGCGGCGTTCCTCAGCATTAGCTTCTTGAAGCTCTGGGCTAACAATCTCCAGATTCTTTTTTTCAGCTAATTGATCGCTTTTCTTTGGTCTTGCCATGGCGTACCTCTAAATTTTGCAATTACTAGATTTAAAAATAGTGCTTAAACCCAGTGAATATTATTTCAATGTAACCCTTGATTATAACAGAATTAAGCTCTTTTTTGACTCGGCTTATTGCCTAAACTTTTAAGCAACAATCTCTCGTTTTCTGTCAACGCACTTAAGGGTTTTTCACTCACCTGCGCCAGCAATATATCCTCAATTTTTTGCGCATATGCATCCTGCAGTTGATTGCGTGCGCCTGAAATCTCTAAGGAAAAATCAATCGTATCATCAAGCACATTTAGCTCGCGCGCCAGTTCTGATAGCACCTTCTCATCGACCTTATGTTCAAGCTCACGCATAATCACTACCGGCTTAGAGTGAGGGTGATGTAAGCAAATTTCAATAGTCTGTTGTAACAATATATCTTCATCCGCATTACCAAGTGCCCAAGCAAGATCATTTTTATTTGCCAATGCAGGTTGCATTAGCAACATCAAACAAAAGCGTTTTTGCAACGACAAGGTTGTGCGCGTAAGCTTTGGTTTAGCCTGAACTGGCGCTTTATTAAGATTTGGAAGCTTCAGTAAACTTTGCATCTCATCTATGGAAAGTTGCGCCAATTCAGCTACCTTTTTGCGCAAGAACATGGCACTTCGAGGAGCATTGATTTGCTGCAAAATTGGTTCAGCTTCGTTTAAAAAGCGCACGCGGTCCTCTTGACTTTGCAAAGCATTATTTTCACTTAAGTGCTTTAAAATATACTGCGACAATGGCATTGCCATTTTGATTTCAGCTTCAAATTTCTCCTTGCCGAATTCACGCACATAAGAATCTGGATCATGCTCTTTAGGCAAAAATAAGAATGAAAGCTTCAGACTGTCGGTCAGCGCTGGCAACGCGTTCATTGCCGCGCGCCAAGCAGCGCTCAGGCCCGCCTTATCGCCATCAAAACAAAATACAACCTCGTCCGCTTGGCGCATTAATTTGGTAATGTGATAAGGGGTAGTTGCCGTCCCCAGCGCAGCCACAGCATATTCAATACCGTACTGAGCAAGCGCTACCACATCCATATACCCCTCAACTACCAAAGCACGCCCAGCGTCGCGTATTGCACGTCGCGCCAAGAATAGGCCGTAAAGTTCATGACCTTTTTGAAACACTGGTGTTTCTGGAGAGTTGTAATACTTAGGCGTATCCTCTGGGTTAATCACGCGGCCGCCAAAACCGATTACCTGACCCTTTTGATCATGGATTGGGAACATAATGCGGTCACGAAACCTGTCGTACCGATGGCCTTGCTCATTTTCAACAACTAAGCCAGCTACACTTAGCGCTTCATTATCATATTGAGGAAATGCAGCCTTTAAATTTTGCCATCCAGCGGGCGCGTACCCGATCTGAAATTTTGCTGCCACAACCCCGCTAAGGCCTCTTGCTTTTAGATAATCAATTGCACGAGGCGATTTTTTAAGTTCTGCTTTATAAAAATTAGCGGCTTGCTGAAGCGATTCTTGCAATCCAATCACAACTTTTTGAGCTGGTTGGTTAGTGGCTCTTTCCTCTTGCGGCACTGTCATGCCAGCCATTCTAGCTAACTCTTGAATAGCCTCAACGAAACTTAAGCCTTGATATTCCATAACAAAGCCAATAGCGGTGCCATGCGCACCGCAACCAAAACAATGGTAAAACTGCTTTGTTGGACTTACGGTAAAGCTAGGGGATTTTTCATTATGAAACGGACAACAGGCAGAGTAGTTTGCACCAGCTTTTTTTAGCGGCACTGACTTATCTATAACGTCAACAACATCAACGCGGTTTAATAGCTCTTGTATAAAACTTTCAGGTATCAAAATTTATCTGCAATCACCAAGTAAGTCTGAGTTTATAAGTTCTGTTGATAATTTTAGCGTAATTTAGAGAACAAAAAAGGAGCTTATCGCTCCTTGGTCATTTATTGCTCTAAATTCATTATTGCTTGGGTTATTTTTAGCCTAAACGCGCTTTAATTAACCCTGAGATTTTCCCCATGTCCGCACGCCCTGCAACAAGTGGCTTGATTGCAGCCATCACCTTGCTCATATCTTTAATGCCCGCTGCACTTGTATCCACAACTACATGTTCTAAAATGGCTTTAACCTCATCTTCAGATAGCTGTTGTGGCAAATACGTTTGCAATACAGTAACTTCAAACTTCTCTATATCAGCTAAATCGTGGCGATTTGCAGATTCATACGCTGTAATTGAATCACGACGTTGTTTCAGCATTTTCTCAATCACAGCAATTACGTTGCTGTCATCTAATTCCACTCGCTCATCCACTTCACGCTGCTTGATTGCAGAGAGAAGTAAACGAACCGCACCTAAACGCACGCTATCTTTAGCGCGCATTGCTGTTTTCATGTCCTCAGATATCTGAGCTTTTAGTGACATGAAAAAATCTTAGAATAATTTTGCTGGAAGTGTTTGTTTAAGCAAGCGACGATATTGACGCTTAACCGCAGCAGCAGCTTTACGCTTGCGCTCCCACGTTGGCTTCTCATAGAACTCGCGCGCGCGAAGGTCATTTAACAAACCAGTTTTTTCAATTAAGCGTTTAAAACGGCGAAGGGCAACGTCAAACGGTTCATTTTCTTTTACACGTACACTAGACATTCGTTCTCTCTTATCGGTAATAATGCTCAAGCTTTTGTGAACTGCAATGATTTAAGTAAATCATCTGCGTTCTAAACCTGAGAAAAGTCCACTATTTTAATCGTATAATTGTTTTTATTCAATTACTTTGTGCATTTGTACTGCAAATGCACCCAAATAAAATATTGTAGCGTCAAATCTTAAAGATTTAAATCAATCAAATTAGACTTAATTATATTGGATCACACATAAATGTTGGTATTAGGGGTTGAATCATCCTGCGATGAAACAGGTATTGCATTATACGATACAGAGCGCGGCTTATTGTCACACGCATTACATTCGCAAGTCGACATGCACGCAGAATATGGTGGTGTAGTGCCAGAACTCGCTTCGCGCGATCATATTCGGCGAGTTTTGCCACTGACTGAACTCACCTTAAAAGAAGCCAATAAAACACTGCAAGATATTGATGCAATTGCCTACACACAAGGCCCAGGACTATCTGGAGCCTTATTAGTGGGCACTAGCTTCGCGGAGTCCTTAGCCTTTAGTTTGCAAATTCCAACTATTAGCGTTCATCATCTTGAAGGTCATTTATTAGCCCCATTGCTAGAAGATAATCCGCCTGCATTTCCATTTGTAGCGCTACTGGTATCTGGCGGGCATAGCCAATTAATGAGAGTTGATGGCATTGGTGAGTATCAACTTTTAGGCGATACTTTAGATGATGCTGCTGGGGAGGCGTTTGATAAAACCGCTAAATTATTGGGCCTAGGTTATCCAGGTGGCCCAGCATTGGCTAGGCTTGCAGAAAATGGTCGTCCTCGCTTTAAATTGCCGCGTCCGTTACTTAATAGCGGTGATTTAAATTTTAGCTTTAGTGGCCTAAAAACTGCTGTACTAACACTCACTAACAAACATCAACCTTTGGATGAAGCGACTAAGGCTGATATTGCTTGGGAATTTCAGGAGGCCGTGACTGAATTGCTCACTATCAAGTGCATGAGCGCCCTCCGTGAAACTGGATTAGATCGTCTAGTGGTTTCAGGGGGAGTTGGTGCGAACTCAAAATTACGTGAAAAACTAAATGCTGCTACTCACCGAAAATTATGCAAGGTGAGTTATCCACGTTTAGAGTTTTGTACAGATAACGGCGCAATGATAGCTTTTGCTGGCGCTATGCGCCTAAAGGCCATGCAGACTAATGACCTTCAGAACCATCACTTTAGCGTGAAACCTAGATGGAATTTAGCCGAGCTACAAAAGCCCTAACGCTTACCAAATCCTGACTCAGTCCCAGCTAGCAGTTTTTGGATATTACTTCTATGTCGCCAAATTAGAAGTGCCATCATCACCAGTATCGCCAGCACGTAATCAGAGATTCCAACTAAGTTATCCGCTTCTGGTAATAAATACCACGCATATAATGGTGCTAGCGCTGCTGCTGCAATCGCACTTAAAGAAGAGTAACGTGTTATAGCAAAAACTAAGATCCAAGTGAGCATCACGGCTAACCCTAACAGAGGGGATATCGCCAACATAATGCCAAAAGCAGTTGCCACCCCTTTCCCACCTTTAAAATGATGATAAATTGGATAAAGATGTCCAAGGAATATAACCAGGCCCAACACACTTACTACCCACATGGACATGTCATTTTGTATTGCTAGCCAAACTGGAAACCAGCCTTTCAAGGCATCACCTAACAAGGTTAAGACTGCAGCGGACTTTTTTCCACTTCGTAACACATTGGTCGCACCAGGATTTCCGGAACCAACACTACGTGGATCAGGCAACCCAAATAAACGACTGACCAAGATGCCGAAGGCAATAGATCCTAGCAAATAGCCAGTGACTATCCATATTAGTGGGATCAAGGTAACAGGGATAAAGCCTAATTCATTCATCTTAATTTAATCATCTTGCTGATTGCTCGCCAGATGCTCTAAAATCTGTAAGCGGTAATTCTAAACCATATAGGCACGACTTAAGTCATGGATATCATCTTTTTAAGCGAAGTTAAGGTACAAACCAAACTGGGCGTTCCTGTTTGGGAACGCTTACTACCGCAAACTATTATTTTAGATATAGAGATTGGCTACGATCTAAGCCGCGCCTGCCA
>Ga0214233_1000797_pt1 | contig 9409 bp, 28 predicted proteins | sample TroBogypolimnion_22_FD_153071 | JGI IMG/M metagenome (GOLD analysis project Ga0214233, IMG submission 153071) | Freshwater microbial communities from Trout Bog Lake, WI - 01JUL2008 hypolimnion | ecosystem: Environmental > Aquatic > Freshwater > Lake > Hypolimnion/Profundal zone | place: Trout...
GTAGATGTATGTTTAATTGATGTTGACAATATTGAATTTGGTTATACACTAACACCAAAAGATATCGAGGGATTTGGGGACATAGTACCACAATGGATTAAAGATGATTATCTTGAAGATGAAGCAGACCCAAGTGAAACCCATTGTGATACTTGTGGATATATTCATGAAGTATGTGATTGTAAAAAAGATTAATAAAGATTTGACAATAGTGTTCATTAGTATATAATGGACACATATTCAACAACAACGGAGCAATTAGTATGAAGCAATATGAAATAACATATGATGAGTTTGAAGAAAAGTATCGTCCCATTGTAAACCATTTAGACGACAATGCAAGTTTAGCTGGATGTATGTTTGAAACCTCTGGTGATGAATTGGAATATGTATTATCTATTGCTAATACAGAACCTAATCGTGTATGGACTTATGTGCCAGATTATGAACCAACTGTTCTTCAATCTGGTTATAGATTAGCCAATCGCATTGGTTATATCATAACAGAAGAACCATTTGAAGATGATACTTATATCACAGTCTATGACCCAGATTTAGAAGATTTAGATTGACATACAATTGGGGCTAGGTTATACTAGCCCCATATTATAACAATGCTAGCTGTACATATTACCATAGCCCGCATAGCACACATATAGGAGTATATAACATGGCAGTAATACTATTTTGGATACTAATAATAGCAGGTATAGTTTTCTTCATATCATTCGCTATTGAATTCATAATTATACTGTTCTTGGCATTACTTGGTGTAGTGTTATTGGGACAAGGCATTGGTGGACAAGCCATTTTTGTTATAGTATTATTATTGATAATACTTAAAAAGAAGTAAGAGTGCTAGCTGTACATATTGATTGACACGCCTATACGCGCGTGTTATGATACACACATACTAACAACCGGAGCAAATAACATGAACGAAGAACTAAAAACATATACAATGACCATCACTGTTAAATGTGATGATAGAATGGGCAATCTTAGAAATTGGGTAACAGAAGCCATTTGGTGTGGTTTAGATAATAATACAGGTGAAGATATTTTAGACTTTGATATTGAGGAAGTCGAGCAATGAGTTATCTTTTATTATTGATCTTTTATAATGGTCAAGTACAATCGACCTATTATACTGATAAACAATCATGTGATATGGCCTTATTTGAATCGACTGATGCTGGTAAGCGTAAAGAATTGCGTGTTGCTGAATGTTATAAGATAAAAAAATAATTGTTGACAGTGGTTGAATAAGGTTTATAATATATCCTTATTCAACCCACAATGGAGCAACAAAATGTCATACTTTCAATCATTAGATGCAATCGGTGAATTCATTATCCCAGAATTCAAAACCAGATTTGAATACAGAATAAGCACAGGTGATGCCCCAAGACAAGGTGATTGGGGAATTCGCAATGGCTTTGCTCATGAGATCGCAGTATGTGATGGTAGTGTTCGATTTGCTAATGTCAAGAAAACTGTTGCCTATGTTGCCATTGGCGAAGATTGGGATGGCAAGCCAATAGTCGAGAAATGGCAGATAAAACATATCTGGAAAAAATAGATGTTGACAAGTGGCTATTGTCCTGTATAATAGCCACATCAACAACAAAACGGAGTAACAAACATGAAAGCAATCGGGGCAACAATCGAGTATTATTGGGGGGATGAAACATTCCATCCAGAAGCAGAACGAGTACATTATACTGGTTATGTATCATTTGGTCAAAATGATGAAGAAAATGAACTTGACAATTATGGCATACCAGATAATAATATCTTTTACTATGCTGAAAACGAGCAAGAATTAAAAGATTACTTGGAATATCCAACATCGGAATGGATATTAGTTAATTACGATTTAGAATACAAATAATTATTGACAAGTGGCTATTGTTCTGTATAATAGCCACATCAACAACAAAACGGAGCAAACAAAATGGCAATCGAATTCACTAGAGTATCCGCAGACATCAATGGCAATTCTCGTCATGTATGTCACTTCTTGAACTTCATCAAAGAAGATGAAAAGGCAAGTTATGAAGTGGCAATCAAACGTGGTAACAAGTTAGGCGGTCGTAAATTTCATAACAAACAATATGGCGGAGGCATTGTATTACAGGTGTGTGAAGGTATGCTACCTGAACTAGAAGAACGAATTGTAAAAAGTTTAAAATAATAGTTGACAAGCGTATATGCTAGCTGTATCATATACGCTTCAATAACAAAACGGAGCAAACCAGATGATTACAGTAACAAACAAAGCAAACCAAGTGACAAAGTATGATAACAGCATATTGCCTAATATATGTGTTAAAGTATGCGGAGGTGGTTTGACTGTAAAACAAACAGCCGATGCAATGATGCTACAAACACAAATACAACTGCACGGCAAAGCGACTAAGAACGGCTACACCATTGTGATGCAGGATGCTTAATGCTAGCTGTGTATAACGCTTGACACACCACACGAGCGTATAGTATACTGTACGCTCATTCAATAAGAACGGAGCAATTCAGATGAACACTAGAGAACGATTAGTTGAGATGTACTTTGACTGGGTAAACAATTTCATAAGCATTGACAAGTTTGCTGAGTATCATAACTTGCATAGAGATGAAGCAATGTTATTATTAGATGTTGCTAGAAAACTTGCCTATGCTGATAGTCCTGAAAGCATTAAACTTGATAATTTAATGGAGGCATAAGCAATGAACCAATTACTAGGTAATATCTTATTTGACTTGTACCAATTCTCATCAGGATTGAATAAACACCATTTTCAATGGACACGCGCCCCTAAGGGATTACAAGTATTAGCTGGTACTGATACCACAGGATTAGTTAAATGGCAAGGTAAAAGATATTATGTGTGCTATGAATGGCAAACAAATGCCATTGTAATAGAAAATGATTAAAAAGATTTGACATGCTAGAGTGGATAGTCTATACTATCCACTCACTAAACAGCAATGGAGCAAAACAATGTATACAGGCACTTTATATCTTAACAACAATGGATCACGCTGGATCAATTACACTAATGGTGTTAAAGATACAATAACTTTGAAAAATAAAAAAGGCCAGGATATTACCAGAAAAGTAAATTATTACAGCTCTTTTGGTAATCATGGTACAGCCAATATAAGCTACAAAGGCAAGAAAATAAATGTATTCGCAGATTCAATTTTAGATTAAAATAAAATTTGACAAGTGGCTATTGTCCTGTATAATAGTCACAAGGTTAGAGATTGGCTCTAACCATCACGGAGCATCATAAAATGATAAAATATACTTCAAGAGTTTGGACTAAATCAGTTACACAACAAACAATCAAACAGCTAAGACAAGCTGGTTTGACTGTAACCAAAAAAGATAGTGGATACGAATGTATCGTAGGGGATACAATGGTATTCAAAGCAATGAACGGCACGAGAGGATATCTCGTGAGATATGACGAAAATTTATTTGCATAAAGGTATTGACAAGGGGCAAGGAAGCCCCTATAATAATCCCAACATCAACGAAAGGAGTAAAAGCAATGATTGAAGAAGTATTAGGTTTTGAAGAGTATGAAGAGTACGAAGCGTATGAAGAAGACTTCAACGCACCTTGGGCAGAGGAAGAATTTGATAAAGACTATGATTTTTTCATAGATTAATATTTGACAATAGTGGCTATTAGTATATAATAGCCACATCAACAACAAAACCCGAAAGGAGAACAAAATGAACGAAAACAATACAGGCAGATACTTAACCAGTGATTTCCACAAAGTCATTGGGGGCTTAGAAGTATTTTATGATTACCAAGATAATAAACTATCTATTCATCATATACTCAACGACATTAGAGAGGAGTTATTAGGCACGTTAAAATTGCCTATGGCTGACTTTAATCGCATAACTGAGGTATTGCATAGGGATCACTTTGTTCGTGGTGTAGGCGAAGAATTTGACACTAGAGAGGATAATGAATTATGCTAGTATTTAGTCAATGGTTTGTCGATATAATTTGTATTGGCATTATTTTAAGTAATGCTGTAACATATCTTTATAACACTTATATAATAGTAGGAGAATAGTAATGAAAACATTATCTTGGAGAGAGTTAAGAAGAATTGGCAACACCGATAACGCTAACCGATGGTATCCATGTGAGGAAGTACAAGAATATTTTACCAACATTAGAGAGCCTAGTCGAGCGTTTCCACATTCGTTTGCCCGTTCCGCACAAACAATGAAGTTTGCTAAGTGGTTGATATTTAACCGCCCAGAGATAGCAGAAAATCTTGAACTATCTTTAAAATAAAAGTTGACAATCGTGGCTATTAGTATATAATAGCCACATCAACAACAAAACCCGAAAGGAGAACAAAATGGCTAAATTTTATGTTCACTTCAACGACAATATGTGCGACCAAGATGCAGTAATGGAAGTATTCGCACACAACAAAGAACGTGCCGAATACGAATACCCATCAACCAGTCATTATGAAGTGACTGCAATTCTGGATGAGCAAGAACAAGCTCAATATTTAGAGGAGCTAAACTAATGAACACATATCACAACATATTAGATGGTATCATGGCTAGTGCTATGGTGCTAGGAACAACAAGCGGGTTTATGCTAGTGTTACACCTGATAAAGCAATAATGCTAGCTGTGTATAACGCTTGACAGCCACGCGCCCGACCGTTATACTATACACTCATTAAACACACTATGTAGGAGCTACAAATGCCTTCAAAGAAACATTTTATTCAAATGGCAAACATTATTAAAGCCAATCAAGACCTATCTGTGCGTAAACAATCAGCCGAGGATTTTGCTAGAATGGCAAAACAAGCCAATCCACGCTTTGACAAAGAAAAGTTTCTAAAAGCTTGCGGTATTTAAAAAACCCTGTATAATAATCACAAGGTTGAGGGATTTCCCCTCAACCATTATCCCAAACGGAGATTAAATCATGAGCATCTATACCGACAAAGGCTACGAAAATAGAACAGATTATCTTAACTGTCTAGCAGAAGACTATGGAGTGGATAAACAAACAGTTTACACCATGGCTTCCATCCTAGGATCGAGTGAAGACTTTGACGGATTAGTAACCAACTTAGAAGACATGGAATTCGAGGACTTTGAATTCTAACACAAAAGGCTGGCATTGTCCAGCCTTTTTATATCTGTGAAGTTCAGTAAGCACTGACTGAATCAAGGTATACAATCCCATAAGTGATAATGCCCGTGGTAATGCCAGTGGTACTGGCAGGAAGTGGGCAAAAATGCCCGTGGTTGGTCGTTTAGCTGGTAAGTGCTACTCTGGTATTGTTTAACCATAATCGTGCCGTGGCGGGGCTGAAATTAGCTTTAAATTTATTTTGCAAAAGGTGTTGACATCCATGCTGGAGCTGGTAGAATATATCCCGTAGTCGCAGTTTACTACACGCTCTTTAACAATTTTAATCACTTCAACGGTCTACGGACTAGGAGAAAAAATGGATATAAATTCATTGGATTTATACGTTGGCTCAGATGCACCTGCACCACGCGACACTGGGGAAGACTTTATATACGACGACCAAGGTATGCCTTGGTTATTCGATTAATGCTAGCTGTGATAGTAGCATAATCATATATGCTAGCTGTGCAATATTGCCCGCTAGCATAACACGTATACACGGGCAACCCACCCATGTATAATACTAATCTCAGGTAGCAAGGCTGTCTTGCTACCACCTACGCCCACGGGCAGGAGCAACACCATGACACAGTTTATCAATCTTACACCGCACGCTATCACTATCAATGCTGATGGCATTGATGCCATTACCGTTCAACCCAGCGGGTTTCTTGCCCGTGTTACGGTTGAGGAAGTTATAGCTGGTACTCGCCACGGCTTCCCCGTGATTACCCGCAAAGCGGGAGCGGTGGACTTTGGCGGAGTATTTGCCCCTGATGCCACGCTCTTAGTATCTAGTATGGTATTAGATGCCATACCAGCCGACCACGCACTAGCGGGACAATGTTTCGCCCCTGACACGGGAACGACCGCCCAGCGGAACGATAAGGGACACATTGTATCAGTGTCCCGCCTAGTCGGGAAGTAAACACCGAAAGCCGGCAATGCCGGCTTTTATTTTGCCGGTGCAGTTCAGTAAGCACTGACTGAATCAGGGTATCGCAGCCAATGATAAGGAAGCACTGACTAACACACAGAAGTCGCAGCCACGAGTAAGTAACAACTGAAGCAGTTCAGTAACTACTTACCTAGTTAAGTCAGTGCTTACCAGAATAATAACCAACTACTTAGTAGGGGAATTATGTCCTAGCATAGATTTACTGGCAAGTCAATAGAAATTTTTGCTAGGCAAGTGCTAACATAAACTTGATATCAAGTCAAGAAAAATTTTAATCCAGCATGTCATAATAAGTTATAAGTGAATGTAATCTGAAAAATGCGTTTTTTGCCGTGGTGGCTCGATAATGATTTAAGCCTTATTCTGGTATTACTTTTTTTTTTATCGTGCCGTAGTGAGCATTTTTTGGTTTTCGGGTAATAAGTGATTTATGACTATATTTTGAATGCAATTACCTACTAAATTGTAAGGTTTTATTACCTGATATTTTGTAAGGTTTTAATCAAGTGAAAATAAATCTTGCAATAAAATTTTATTGCTGTATAGTGTGAATCCTAAGTTATGTTTTATGTTTTATCTGCTCTTTAACAATTCGGGATTATCGCCTATGGGGTTATTCATTACCTTGAGTGGGCTATATCAAATAAACCTTATTAACCTTAATTGAGATTATAAAATGAATAAACAAGATTTAATAGATTTATTAGCAAATACTCGCGGTGCTACTATTGGCAATGTTGAGATATTAACGCCAGTAGAATTATCTGCGGGTAATCGTAAAGCCAATATAGCAATGAAACGCTCAACGGGTAGCATTATGTTATTTAATAACTTGCGAGATAATACAGACCCGTATGTAAATCGAGTGTTAAGAACGATTAAAACAGATGAATTTACAGGTGAATGGGTAAAAGGTAAAACATTTTGGCATCATACCGATGAATGTTATAGCTTAGCTAAACATAATACTAAAGATGATTATTACCTTGCACTACATTGGAACGATTGTTCTAGTGTAGAATTTACATTAAATGGTAAGTTATCAAATCGCGAGGCAATCGCAGTATTAATGACGCCTAGCGGTGCTAGAGATTTACTAGATACAAGTGGAACGGTATTTAATGTAACTAATCAAGTCGAGCATGATGACTTTGTTAGAATAGTAAAATTAGATAATGTTATTAACTTAACCGCGAATAAACAAACAATCTAATCAACCTTGATAGGCTTACATAATGTAAGCCTATCTTTTATAAACCTGAAAAGAGAGAGATTAAGACAATGGCAATTTTAAGCGTAGTACAAGCAGATTCATTTAACGCTATTTCAGTCTATAGTGATACCGCTATAGACACATATCAAGGCTTAGTGCCTTTATTTAATGGTAGCATTCAGCTATCGAACGGTATCTTTAAAACTAGGTTTATATTAGATGCAATGCCTAATATATTACAAGCTAATTGTCCATTGTTTATGTCTATGGGCTTACAAGGCTCATAGCGACACTTTTACACTCTAGGCTATGCGATTGTATAGCCTAGACCATTATCAAGCCTTAACGGGCATTACAGGAGCTTTAAATGTATTATATTGTGATTACAGAAGACGAGGGTTATTACGAAGTATCCCAAGCCGATTATGGGGAATTAATGAGTGACTTAAGACTCGATGGTATTCGAGTGCTTGATGTTATCAAGATGAGCGATAAGGGGGAGGTTACTATATGAAAGTAATGAACTACTTATCAATAGCGTGGGACATTCTAAGGGATGATGTAGTAATGACTGCCTTAATCGCGGGCGGTCTTTTGGTTATAGCAGTGTTGACGACAGCAGTGTATGCTGTTCAGCACTTCCTTAACTAATCCAATCAGGAGCTACTTACAATCCTCGGTAAGTAGTTCCTTATTTTCAGAGGGGGGGAGCGTGGTAAATAAGTTATTCATTATTTTTTTATCGTAATGCGTAACTTATTTTTTTAAATATTTTTTTACTTATTTTTTTAAGTAAGTTCTTACTTATCGAGGGGGGGGTGATCATGTAAATAAGAACTTACTTATTTTTTTCATCGAGCGCGTGAAAAACTTCTTGATTTTGAATTCATTTTCTTTTCAATTTATTTCTATTTTAATTTCTACTCTAAAAGAACTCTTTTAAAAAGAGCCTTATATGTAGAAAAACAGCCCCATTCGCCGGTAAGTAACTCCCCCTAATTTTTTACGCGCCTAGTGAAAAATCTTGGTAGACCTTTTTGCCCCCCACCCCTTAAAAGAATGTTGGTAGTATTAGAAAACGGTTTTGAAAAATTCCTGGAAAATTTTTTTTTCGTTGAATTTAGAAAATTTTGGTAGACCGTGCATTGAGTATAGATTTATATATAGGATGTTGTAATACATCTTCTGTTAGTTTATCGCCTTTAACGATATTATCTTTTGCCCACAGTGGTCTAAGGTTGGTATAATGATTTATCAACATTATTTCTTCTTCGGTAGTTGCAAATGCTATTGGTAGGTATGGTTACATTGTTTACACTGAACCTTATATCCATCTTTTTTGTTATTATTTTTATAGAATTCTGTTGTAGGTTTAGTAGTATTGCATTTTGGACAATGCTTAGTTGTAGTTTGATAAATATTCATGTTGATACTCCTCTAAAGTATTAAAGTAGTTGGGACGGCAATCCGCGAGCTACATTCATATTTATCTTTTCTAAAAAGCAAGTCCCCTAAATCGTTAAGTACCTTATAAAAAATCCGGCGGAAAAATTTTTCCTCTGAGGATGAAAAAATGGTATGTTAAAACCTTTTGTATAAAATAGAATTCGTTTTCAAAATTTTCGCGGGGGAAAAATTTTTTCAAGGTGTTTGAAATTGATGTATGGATAAATAGTAATATGAAATTACGAGAGATATTTAGTAGATTAGAAGAGGGATTGACGAAAGATCAGAAGCGTAGATTATATAGTGAATTAAAGAATTTAAATTATGATCGACATCGTTGGGCTGGAGTTTTTGGAAATCGATATCGTATATACATTGAATACAATGGTGAGTTACCAGAGGCAGCTGAAGTTAAATCGAAGTATCAGGAAGTTGTTGAAGATGCGTTATGGAAGATTGGGAATATAAATGGTGGTATTGGTTGGAACACTAATAGAGTTGGGTATTTAGAAGGTAAGGCATTTCGAAGAGAGTATAAGAAGGTACCGATAGAAGTTGCATTTAGGAATGAAGAAGACATCATCACCAAGTG
>Ga0214233_1000819_pt1 | contig 9222 bp, 7 predicted proteins | sample TroBogypolimnion_22_FD_153071 | JGI IMG/M metagenome (GOLD analysis project Ga0214233, IMG submission 153071) | Freshwater microbial communities from Trout Bog Lake, WI - 01JUL2008 hypolimnion | ecosystem: Environmental > Aquatic > Freshwater > Lake > Hypolimnion/Profundal zone | place: Trout Bog...
CATAAAGGTGAACTTATTGCACTCGCTCTAATAGTCCATGTGCAATAAGTTCACCTTTATGTGCCAGCAATGAGTCGCGCATGAGTATCAGGTCGGCCAATAGTTCGGCGGTATTTTCATAATCACGACCCTCTTGGTGAGGCGCATTAGCCGCGTGACGGCGCTGCGTAAGAATCAATCGATGTCGGATCGCAGTTGCCTTTAGCCGATATGGCTCTTCGACATTAAGGCGGCGAAAGCGAGCTTCGATCTCTGGGAGGTTATCTAAATCTCGAGCAACCGAATCTTGCAAATCTTGAGAGGCGCCAGCGATACGTGTCGATACCGAGAGCGCTTGGCGAAGCGGATCAAGCGCCGCCAACATGGCGCGAATGAAGTGGCCAATCTGTAGCGTGATCGCATCACGAGTTATTGCTGCGGTGATATTTGGATTTCCATCACGGTCTCCACCGATCCACGTTCCAAAGGAGAGTGGGCGAGCAGTAGGAGAGATAGTGACCCCTAAGCGCGATAATTCGCGAGCAAAATCATCCAATACATCAGGAACGGTCATTGAGAAGAGGTCATCGAGGTAATACAGCGCATTTACTGCTTCATCGAGGGGTTCTGGTCGGCCCAGTCGAAGTTCATCTGTCTGCCATAAGAGATCGACGGTTTCGGCCAAACCTCGTTCTTGAAGCGAACTTTTATTATCATCGAGCAATTGCGCAATCGTTCCTAACTTACTTAAAACCGAACGTCGAGCTGCCTCAGTAGGGTGCGCCGTGAAGACTGGCCGTACCGAAAATTCATCCATCCATTTCTGTAAATCTTCTTCTGTGATCTCGTGTCCGCTCTGCTGCGCTTGGATGATTCTGTCAACCGCTCTGGAGATCCACGAGCCACTTGCCTCACGCTCATCGTGCAGAACTCGCGCACGGTGAACTTGTTCCGCCACATTGGCCAGATGAAAGTAGGTGCTGAAGGCGCGAACAAGTTGCACGCTATCTTCAACAGAGAGGTCAGAGAGAATTTCCTCGCCGCCACCTTCGCGAACGGCTTTGCGAACAGACTCGACCAAGGCCAACAAACCGGCGCCTTCTTGGCGCACGAGCGTCTCTCCAAGTAATTCACCGAGTTTGCGCACATCACTGCGCAGGGCTTGGTCATCGCGTGCGATATAACTTTTCGGATCGCCGGCTACGTTGGGATTGCTCATGCTCGCGTTACCTCCGCGGAATTAAAGAAGCGTTGCGGCCCACACCGGCGGGGGCTTGTTTCAGGGGTAAATCATCCCACCCTCAGAGGGCTAGAATTCACTTAATTAAGTACCCCCGTCTCTTCGGAAATTGGGGGCTTTTGGCGTGGGGAGGTAGGCATGAGCACTCTGCTGCGCGCCTTCTCTGACATTGAGATCGATCAATCAGCCGAACACCTGGCTGCTCCCTCTTCGGCGACTGGATTACTGCTAGCCGCGCGTAGCGAACGCTCACCTTTGATCGTGGTTACTGCCTCTTCCCGGCGAGCGAGCGAGCTGCAGGATGAACTGGAAACATATTTAGGCCCTAATTGCGTCGTCGAACTTCCTCCGTGGGAGACCTTGCCCCACGAAAAACTCAGTCCCAAGAGTGACACTGTGGCCACTCGCATAAAGGTGCTCTCAACTTTAGAGAGCGCCAGAGTGATCGTTACGTCGGTGCGAGCGTTGATTCAACCGGTCGCCCCTCAAGAGATTGCGCTCGTGACCCTCGATATCGAGCAAGAGATTGTCATGAGCGATTTAATCTCGCACTTAGTTCTTCTGGGCTACACCAGATCCGATCTGGTGGAAAGACGTGGAGACTTTGCAGTTCGCGGAGGAATTCTCGATCTCTTTCTACCTGATCAAGACCATCCCATCCGAATTGATTTCTTCGGAGATCAGATTGAAGAAATTGCTTGGTTTACCGTGGCAGATCAACGCACCTTTGAACCGGTAACGGGGCAGGTAACGATCTATCCCTGTCGCGAAATATTGCTCACTCCCACCATCAAGGAGCGCGCTCGCTACCTGACCACGGTATTCCCGGAAGTTGCAGAGTTGACTGCAAAATTAGCTGAAGGAATGTATGTCGACGGTATGGAGTCTTTGCAGGGTCTTCTTAGAAGTGATCTCACCTCGATTGTGGATTTACTTCCTGCTAACTTTCAAATTGTTCTGATCGATGAACCGCGGATCAATTCTCGCGCACTGGATTTAGTGGCGACAAATCAGGAATTCCTCGACGCTTCATGGTCGAATGCGGCTCACGGGGCAGAGGCTCCAATCAACCTCACTGCAGAACTGGCTGGCGGTGGATATTTCACGCTTAACCAACTGCGAGAACGCGCAAATCATTGGACTTCGATCGATCCTTATTCCAGTGAGTTCTCTGTGGGTGAACAAAGTATCCCTTTGCAGGGGGTTCCTGAATACAAGGGCCACAGCGAGGGTTTGATCGCCGATTTACAAGAGTGGCTCACCGAGAAGTACCTCCTGGTGTTTACTGCTGCGGGACCTGGGATAGTTGAACGTTATGCCAAGCTCTTTCAACAAGCCGGGCTCCCGGTACGTCTACTTAAAAATATTTCGTCGGGGCTCACTCGTGATGCTATCTACGTAATAGCCACCCCCATCGAACACGGCTTTATATCGCACGAGTTCAAAAGTGCGCTCATTACCGAGAAAGATATAACCGGAGTTCGCAGTTCCAATAAAGATCAAGCCCGCATGCCATCACGCCGGAAGAAAGCTATTGACCCAATCGAACTTAAAGCCGGAGATTATGTTGTTCACGAACAGCATGGCGTGGGCCAATATATCGAACTCGTAGCGCGCACGGTTGCGGGAGTATCGCGCGAGTACTTGGTTATTGAGTACGCCGCATCTAAGAGAGGACAACCAGGGGATCGGTTGTTTGTTCCGACAGATACTCTCGAGCAGGTCACCAAATATGTAGGAGGAGAAGCGCCAACTGTTCACCGAATCGGGGGAGCTGATTGGCAGAACACCAAGCGCAAGGCGCGCAAGGCGGTTAAACAGATCGCTGCCGAATTGATTCAGTTATACGCAGCGAGAATGAGCGCACCGGGCTTCGCATTCTCGCAAGACACCTCGTGGCAGAGAGAGCTAGAAGCCGCATTCCCATTCGTCGAGACGATTGATCAGCTCTCCACTATTGATGAAGTGAAGCGCGATATGGAGCGCAGCCATCCCATGGATCGAATTATCTGTGGCGATGTGGGATACGGAAAAACTGAGATTGCCATTCGGGCTGCCTTCAAAGCAGTCCAAGATGCCAAGCAGGTTGCAGTATTAGTTCCAACGACGTTGCTGGTGCAGCAACACCTCAAGACTTTCTCGGAACGCTACGCCGGATTCCCAGTTCGAATAGCCGGGCTCTCGCGTTTCAACACCACCAAGGAGTCGAAGGAAGTTCTCGCAGGGCTAGCTAATGGCAGCATTGACATTGTAATCGGCACCCATCGCTTACTCTCCAAAGATGTGATCTTCAGAGATCTAGGATTAGTTATTGTCGATGAGGAGCAACGCTTTGGTGTTGAGCATAAAGAGGAGTTGAAGAAGGCACGAACGAATATTGATGTGTTATCAATGTCGGCGACCCCCATTCCTCGCACCCTGGAGATGGCTATTACAGGTATTCGCGAGATGTCTAATATAACAACGCCCCCAGAAGAACGTCATCCTGTGCTTACTTACGTGGGACCCTATGACGAAAAGCAAGTGACCGCTGCGCTACACCGCGAGTTGTTAAGAGATGGACAGATCTTCTTTCTTCACAATCGAGTTGAAAGTATCGATCGCGTTGCACTTCGCCTAAAAGAGTTAGTGCCAGAAGCGCGGATACGAGTGGCTCACGGACAGATGGGCGAGCGCGAACTAGAAGAAGTAATTTTGGGATTTTGGCAACGCGATTTCGATATCTTGGTTTGTACGACCATTATTGAGAGCGGAATTGATATTCCCAATGCCAACACTCTCATCGTAGATCGTGCTGATTCTTTCGGACTTTCCCAACTCCATCAACTGCGTGGTCGCGTAGGGCGCGGGCGCGAGCGCGCTTATTCATATTTCTTGTACTCACCCGACAAGCCTTTGTCGGAAGTTGCTCATGATCGACTCACCACAATTGCCACAAACACCGACCTAGGCTCTGGGATGCAAGTTGCGCTCAAGGATCTAGAGATTCGCGGTGCTGGAAATATGCTTGGGGGAGAGCAGTCGGGCCATATCGCCGAGGTGGGTTTTGATCTTTATATGCGCATGGTTGGCGAAGCGGTAGAAGACTTTAAGGTGGGATATGTGGATGTGAATCCCCGCGTTAAAGAGTGCAAGGTTGAATTACCAATTACGGCGCATCTACCGGTTGAGTATGTTCCTTCAGAGCGGTTGCGACTAGATCTCTATCGCCGTCTCGCTGATTGTGTAGATAGTGCGGGTCTGGGCGCGATCGTTGATGAATTGCAGGATCGCTTTGGTGAACTTCCTGAACCCGCACGCAGCCTTATAGAAGTAGCACGCGTACGCACCTTGGCTAAAGCAAAGAATTTAACCGAGGTGGTCTGGCAAGGAAAGTTCCTTAAGGTGGCTCCGATAGTGCTTCCTGAGTCTGCCCAACTGCGCCTGCTTCGGATTTATCCCGGCAGCCTTGTGAAACAGGCAACATCGAGCCTGCTGGTCGCCCGAGATTCCGCCCCAAATTGGCTAGAAAATGCCTCGGTAGGCGATACTTCTGTCCTGTCTTGGACTATCGAAGTCCTGCACAATCTCTAGGGAGTCCCGAGTGAAGAAGATAATTGCTGGCGTCATTGGCGCATTGGTCGTAGCGGGTGCCGGAGCGGGCCTTTGGTTCTTTCTCGATTCATCGGTAGCGGCGGCCACAGTTGGCAAGGTTAAAATAAGCGCCAGCCAAGTTGATGGCACTGTTAAAGCGATTATCGCTGAACGAAAGACAGTTTCAACTTCTGGCATGCAACTCGCATTCGGTGCTGCACTCACCGCCGAATCCCTCAACTATTACATTATTTCGCATCTCTTGGCTGATACCGCAGCTGCTAACAACATTGTCGTGACAGATGCACAGGTCAGCACACGTGCAGCCGATATCTTGAAGCAACAGGGAAGCGCAACGAAACTAAAGATGGGTGAAGTTTCATCCAGCATGGCTAGCAAAGATTTCCCTGGCTATGTACGCGAAATCCTTTATGTTGAAGCGTTGACCAAGATTGTCGAAGCACAAGGTACTGCCGTTGCGAATTCAGGAACTGCAGTTCAATCATTGGTTCGGGCAGTGGCGCTTAAAGAGGGCGTAACTGTAAACGCAAAGTACGGCACATGGGATTCAGCACAGGTAACTGTCGCCCCACCAGGTGCGGCTTCAACGACCAATCCGACACCAGCGCCAACAAAGTAGTTCCTACGCGATCATGACCTCTGAGCTGGTTCGACTGCAAGAGGTCATGCATCGGTTGCGTTCCCCAGGGGGTTGTCCGTGGGATGCAGAGCAGACCCATGAATCTTTATTAAAATATCTGCTGGAAGAATCATATGAATTTTCCGAAGCGGTGGATGAGAAAGATCGTGTAGCAATGCGCGAAGAACTTGGCGATGTTTTGCTTCAGGTCTACTTTCACGCCGCGATTGCAGAAGAAGATTCGCAAGATCCATTTTCCATAGATGATGTCGCTCGAGGCATTGCAGATAAATTAATCCGCCGCCATCCACATGTTTTTACAGACTCCGAGGTGACCTTCGATGATGTCTTGGAGAATTGGGAAAAACAGAAGCGTGAGGAGAAAGGCCGGACTTCAGCGACTGATGGCGTCCCACTAGCCCAGCCGGCAATGGCACTTGCCGCCAAATTGATCTATCGGGCAGATAAGTATGGGTATTCACTTCCTGTTGCCCATCCCGTCACAATCGCAAGCGATACTGACGAGGCGCAGTTGGGTGTGCTACTCCTTGGAATCATTGATCAGGCACAGAAGCTAGGGATTGACGCCGAAATAGCGCTACGAACGGCTACCAAAAGCTATATCACTGCGATCCACGACCATGAAACGCAGGCGAAGCCTTGGGAATCCACTCGCTAGAATTAGGTAGTGACTTTATTAGGATAACAACAAAAAGGAGAACCCTGTGGCACTGATTGATGCGGTACACGCTCGCGAAATTCTAGATTCTCGCGGAAACCCAACGGTAGAAGTAGAAGTGCTTCTCGAAGATGGAACATCCGCTCGTGCAGCGGTTCCGAGCGGGGCTTCAACTGGAGCCTTTGAAGCAGCCGAACTTCGCGATGGCGCAAAACGTTATGGCGGCAAAGGTGTTCAGAAGGCCGTTAATTTTGTAAATGATGAAATTGCGCCAGCAGTGACCGGATACGACGCTCAAGATCAACGACTTGTTGATGCAGAGATGCTCGCGCTCGATGGCACCAAGAACAAGTCTCGCTTGGGCGCAAATGCAATTTTGGGCGTCTCTTTAGCAACAGCACGCGCAGCAGCTAAAAGCGCTGATCTTTCATTTTTCCGCTATATCGGCGGCCCCACCGCCCACACATTGCCGGTTCCAATGATGAACATTCTCAACGGCGGCGCACATGCTGATACAAACGTTGATGTACAAGAGTTCATGATTGCTCCCATCGGTGCGCAGTCATTTAAGGAATCCTTGCGCTGGGGCGTCGAGATCTATCACGCCCTCAAGTCCGTTCTTAAACAGAAGGGCCTCGTTACTAGCGTTGGCGATGAAGGCGGATTTGCGCCTAACCTCGATAGTAATCGCGCTGCACTTGATCTCATCCTTGTTGCGATCGAGTCCGCAGGATTCAAGCCTGGTAAAGATATCGGGCTGGCTATGGATGTTGCTGCTACCGAATTCTTTAAAGATGGCAAGTATTCTTTCGAGGGCAAACAGAAGAGCAGCGATGAAATGATCGCTTACTATGCGGACCTCGTAAGTTCTTACCCAATCGTTTCTATCGAAGATCCATTGGATGAAGATGACTGGGCTGGCTGGTCAAAGATGACGGCAGAACTCGGCAACAAGATTCAGATCGTTGGCGATGATTTGTTCGTAACTAACCCAGAGCGCTTGTCACGTGGCATTAAAGAAAATGCTGCCAATGCTCTTCTCGTCAAAGTTAATCAAATCGGAACCCTGACAGAAACGCTTGATGCTGTTGCACTTGCCCACCGCAACGCTTTTCGCACGATGATGTCACACAGATCTGGCGAGACCGAAGACACCACCATCGCTGACTTGGCCGTGGCCCTTGAATGCGGTCAGATTAAGACAGGTGCCCCTGCGCGTACAGAACGCGTTGCTAAATACAACCAACTCCTTCGCATAGAAGAAGAGTTAGATGATTCGGCATTCTTCGCGGGACGTGGGGCATTCCCACGTTTTAATGGCTAATTCCAAAAGGATATAAATGTTTAGAAGCATATCGGGGCGGAGCTTAGCCTTCGCCACGGTGCTTCTAGTTTTAGCAATTACCCTGGCACCGCCTCTGCATAGTTACTTTACGCAACGGGCGCAGATCAACGCTTATCGCGCGCAACTTGCTACATCGCAGGCAACGCTACAGGCAGCCGAAAAAGAGTTGACGCTCTGGAACGATCCCACCTATATTGCAATGCAGGCAAGAATTCGTCTGCATTATGTATTTCCGGGGGAGCGCGAGTACGTAGTTCTGACCAATTCTGCCCCGAGCGCAGCGCAGACAGTTCCAGTTGCTCCGATCCAAGGAGTGGTTCCAGGTGGCACTCCCTGGTATTCACGCTTGGTTACAACAATTACGAGTACAAGCCAGAACAAATGACTAATAAACCCACTGAGCAAGATCTCGCCGCCATCCAATGGCAACTGGGAAGAACTCCACGAGATGTCCATGCAATTGCGCATCGCTGCCATTGCGGCAAACCCGATGTAGTTGAGACCCCGCCACGGTTATCTGATGGCACCCCCTTCCCAACTTTTTACTATGCCACTTGCCCCAGACTCACCGGAGCGATTTCCACTTTGGAGAGTTCAGGAATGATGGGTGAGATGCAGAGCCGCCTTGAGACTGATCACGATCTCGCAGGTGAATACCATGCAGCGCACGATGATTACATGGCCGCTCGAGCCGCCCTAGGAATCGACGTACCTGAAGTAGCTGGAATTTCGGCGGGGGGAATGCCCGATCGCGTGAAGTGCCTTCATTCGTTGATTGCACATTCACTTGCAGCAGGTCCTGGAGTTAACCCGCTCGGCGATGAAGCACTTGCTGCACTTGCGGATTGGTGGAAGACCAGCCCATGCGAGTAGCAGCCATAGATTGTGGTACTAACTCTCTGCGTTTGCTCATTGCAGATATCGACGGGAATAATTTTCGCGAAGTTCATCGCGATATGCGTGTAGTCCGGTTAGGGCAGGGAGTTGATAAGAACAAGGCATTTGCTCCTGAAGCGATAGAACGCACCTTGGCCGTCACCGCTGAATATGCCGCCATTCTTCGTTCCAAGGGCGTCGAGAAGATTCGCTTCTGTGCGACGAGCGCAACGCGCGATGCAACCAATCGCGATCTCTTTATTGATGGCGTGAGAGATATTTTGGGAATTACACCAGAAGTTATCCCAGGGAGCGAAGAGGCTGCGCTCTCCTTCCTCGGTGCCACCAAAGAGTTGGGTCAAGAGCTATCACCCTTTTTAGTAGTGGATATTGGTGGGGGATCGACAGAGTTTGTATTGGGCAGTACCGATGTCACATCGGCTCGCTCGGTAAATATTGGGTGTGTTCGCATGTCAGAGCGCCATCTCACCGCTCAACCGCCGAACGCTGAGCAGGTCGCCGAAGCGATTGTTGATATCGATGCCGCAATTCTTGACGCGGGCTCGCACGTGGATTTCAGCGCGGCTCAGACGCTCATCGCAGTCGCCGGTACCGCAACTACTGTTGCTGCTGCTGCTTTGGATTTGCCTGATTATGACCGCTATGCGATCCATCTCTCCAGAATTCCAGCAGCAAAGGTTCATGAGGTGGCCGAGATGTTCGCATCGATGACTCGCGATGAGATCGCTGCTCTGGGTTATATGCACCCGGGGCGCGTTGATGTAATCACCTCTGGCTCTCTCGTCTTATCGCGTGTTATGACGTTGACTGGTGCGAAAGAGTTTGTGGCTTCGGAATCCGATATTCTTGACGGAATCGCCTGGGGCCTT
>Ga0214233_1000833_pt1 | contig 9090 bp, 11 predicted proteins | sample TroBogypolimnion_22_FD_153071 | JGI IMG/M metagenome (GOLD analysis project Ga0214233, IMG submission 153071) | Freshwater microbial communities from Trout Bog Lake, WI - 01JUL2008 hypolimnion | ecosystem: Environmental > Aquatic > Freshwater > Lake > Hypolimnion/Profundal zone | place: Trout...
TAGCTAATATGGGAGAGATGATTCCACCTTGTGGCGTACCGCTATCCGTAGGATACAGGGTGTCATTTTTGATGCATCCTGATTTTAACCATTGCTTTAAAAGCTTATTATCAAGAGGGATGTTATCATACAACCATTGATGGCTGATATTGTCAAAGCACCCTTTGATATCGGCTTCTAAAACCCAATGCCTTGCTGATTTTCGGCACGTTCGTAGCCATATCTGTTTCATAGCATCTTGAGTGGAACGTTTTGCTCTGAAGCCGTACGAATTTTTATCCGCTGTGACTTCGGCAATTGGTTCTAATGCAAACTTGTAGAGTGCTTGCACCGCTCTGTCAAACATTGTAGGGATTCCTAACGGACGCATTTTTCCATTCTTTTTGGGTATTTCTACCCGCTTTAACGGTTGTGCGCGATAGGTCGAGAGATCAACTTTTAGGGCTTCCACGCATTTCATCTTTTTACGGGCTGTATTGAGAAGTTCTCCATCCACGCCCGCCGTATTCTTTCCTTTATTCTCACTCACTCGCTTAACAGCAAGCAGTCTTGCCTTGAGTGATTTCACCAGCAGTGATTGGAGTTGCTTTACCATTCTAAGCCTGCCGTCTTTCTTAGCATTTACAATTCGATTTTGCAACTTTCTTACTGACTCTGCTATGACTTTAATATCGACGAGTAGCCAGTTAATGTGGGTGATGACTTTTTGAGTCTCTATCACTTTAAACCTTTGTTATTTGAAATCCAGTTACGTAATGTCCTTGACATCAACACCATTGGGAAGTGGGCTATCTTTCGATATGAGGCAAAGCTTGAACCCCTATTTGTCGCATTACACGTCAACATTCGCTTTTTCCCAGTTCCTATACCCACTGGATTATCGCTCACTCTTGCGAGTGAGTTTGTCATTCTAAAATGACAACCCATTGGGCTTACCAAGTTCCGCTTAATTTGTATAGCAGTAGACTTAGATTCTGTCTATACCCCGAGGGTGCAACATCTGTGTGCGGCATACACCCAATACCGCATCCTGACCCTTTACTTTTTTAGTCGCAGTGTATCGATACACTTTCACTGCTTTAGGTTGACGAGGCGTCAAGCAACAGTTCAATCATTAATCATATCTACTTTCCCTAGCCCATACACTCAATGTGTATTGAGAGCGTATTGAGTCATTGTCTCCACTGCTTAGCACCCCGCCGTTACCAGCAACGCACCAGTGGATAGGGAGAAAACAACAGAATGTTTTATCGATGCTTAACCGACATCAAATTAAGCGACTTCTTGTCGCACGGGTGTAAACCTACAAATGGGTTTTTTGTCCCATGCGATTTAAACTTAGCTTAAATAATTTTCTTTTCAATTAAATGTTATATAGTCACCCCTGAAAAACTCCAACAACCTCCTATTTTAGGCACTTTTAAAGCTATTTTTGAGTAAAATTTCGACTATAAACAGGGCAATTAACCCCTCATTTCTGGTCGAAACAGGTTGAAAAATGGTTCGTAAAAGTGCTTCAAGGACACAGGCTAATCTTTTCTATGGCTCACTCATTAATATGCTTGATGCAAACGATCCATTGATTGCATTAGCCGATGCAATTGACTGGAATAAAATTGAAAAAGAGTTAGAGAAATATTACCATCACTCCAATGGACGTCCAGGTAAACCTATACGCCTCATGGCAGGATTATTGATGTTGAAACAACTGGAAAATCTCTCTGATGAAAGTGTTGTCTTGCAATGGAAACGAAATCCTTACTACCAATACTTTTGTGGGATGAATGATTATTGTTCAGCACTCCCATGTGATTCGACAGAGCTGGTAAAGTTTCGTAATCGGGTTGGGTCAGCTGGTATTGATGCTATCTTCGGTGCAAGTGTTGCACTGCATCTCGAAACTGCCGAAGAAGAGCGGGTAATCATCGATACAACGGCTCACGAAAAGAATGTCACCTATCCCACGGATGGTAAACTGGCAATCAAGATTATTAACCAACTTCACAAAATTGCCAAACGTGAGGGAATTCCTCTGCGACGTACCTACATCAAAGAGATTAAAGGACATCGGATAACACTGCGATTCTTTCGTCATCCAAAAAAGAGAAGCAAGGCAGTATCGGCAATGAAACGTTTGCGTACCATTGCAAAAACGCTCATTCGGGATTTGGATCGTCACTTTGATGATCGACAACACAAACGCTACAGTGAAGAGTTCTATTTGTTTATGCGAGTACTGCTTCAAAAGAGAACCTCACACAATAAGATCTATTCACTGCACGAGAGCCATATCTACGCAATGGCAAAAGGGAAAGACCACAAGAGTTATGAGTATGGGACTAAAGCGTCCATCGTTTCCACATATACTCATGGAATTATCGTGGGCGTTTGCGCCCACGACATCAATCAACATGATTCTAAAACTCTTGAAGCAGCGCTTACTCATGCACATACCAAAAGAACGACCACGATCAATGAAGCAGTATGCGATAGAGGCTATCGTGGAACAAAAGAAGTAGGCAAAACTAAGATCTCGATTCCCGGAGTTCATTTAAAACGGGACACTGAAGAGCAAAAAGAAGAGAAAAAAGCGAAGTTTAGGAGGCGTGCTGCGGTTGAACCCATTATTGGTCATCTGAAGAATGATTATCGGATGGCGAGAAATTATCTAAAGGGGTTTATCGGGGATCAGATCAATCTGCTGATGGCTGCCTGTGCTTGGAATCTCAAGAAATGGGTGAATGACTTCATCCATGCTATGTTTTTTATAGCCAAATATTGGCTAGGAGCATCATTCAACAATCAGTTGATTAAACGTTGGAAATATACACCACGATTATTAGTGTTATAAAAATTACGATTTAGGCTGAAAATTGAAGCAATTGAAGCTTTTTCAGGGTTGACTATATATGTAACATTTGTATATTACAATACATTAAATAGATTGTATTGGAACTATTATGAAATTACGAGTTGGATTTTTATTCTTCTTTTTTTACTCGATTAGCATATTCGCAGAGGGTGGTCCTCCAATGTTGACAGATGGTCCAGGGACTCCTGGCGACGGACATTGGGAAATTAATACTGCAATTACTGGTGAAATCAAGAAAGATGCTAAGCGTTATGAACTGCCAATTGTTGATATCAATTATGGATTAGGAAATACTATTCAACTCAAAGTTGAAACGAATAACGTATATCTTGATGCAAATGGAGAAAAAGCAAGCGGTATTGGAAACACATTGGCAGGAGTGAAGTGGCGCTTTTACGATTATGATGGGTTGATGATGTCGATCTATCCGCAGTTAGGATTTGCACCAGTTAAAAACAGTTTGCACAAAGGCTTGTCAGAGTATAACAACATAGTCGTCCTTCCCATAGAGATCACAAAACAGTTTGGCTCTCTATGGACAACCGGTGAGATTGGCTATGTGCAGATAGATCATTCAGTAGATAGAATGAAATATGGCGTTATCTGTGGCTATGACGTGAATGAAGCTTTAACGCTGATGGCTGAAATTTATAGTGATCTGAAATGGCTTGGAAACGATGAAACACAATCACTGAACTTTGGGCTTACTTATAAAATAAACAATCAATTTGGATTACTTTTATCTTTAGGAAAAGAGCTAAAGTCACCAGAACAACAACATGCTATGCTATTTTATAGCGGTTTACAAATCTTATTTTAAAGGGGTAATAAAATGAAAAAGTTGTGGCTAACACTTGGTTCTGCTATTGTAATAGGTGGTGGACTATTTGGATATTCGATGTATGAAAAACATGGAAAAATCATTCCATATTTTGAACAGTTAAGCAAAGATCAAGTCAGTGAGGTGGCAGATGTACAGCCTACACTTCAAAAAAATGCTCATTATGTAGGTTCTGGGCAATGTAAAAAATGTCATGAAGATCAATTTAATAAATGGCATGATTCTTACCATTCTAAAATGATTCAGGATGTTCATAAAGATCCCTCAGCGATCCTTGCTAATTTCATGAAGCTTCCACAAGATGCTAACTTCAAAAAAGAAAATATAAAATACACCATTGGCGGTAAATTCAAACAGCGTTATATGATGCGTAAAGATTTTAACAGTAGCGAAGATTATATAATAGGCAATTATCAATGGAATACACAGCTAAAACAATGGCAACCATATAAAACAACTAAAGATTGGTATCACGATGCCTATGAAGACAATAACAGTCAGGTTGGAACTTCTAAAACGTGTGATGGTTGTCACTTTACCGGCTTTATGAGTACGCAAAAACGTGTTGAACCGGCAATCGCATGTGAAGCGTGTCATGGTCCGGCTAGTGAACATATAAAAAATCCAAAAGAAGCAAATATTTACAAAGCAACAAGCTTTGATCCAAAAAGAGCGACTGAAGTTTGCTTACAATGCCATATGCGTAACCGTGATAAACGTATGGAAAACACTTCAATGCAAAATCTACATGGGGATGTAAGAGATTATCCGATGGGATACGAGCCAGGAAAGCCTCTAAGTGAATATAAAATGAAAGCCCCGTTTGATCATAATGCAAGTGAAGAGTTTTATGCTGATGGAGTCGGAAAGAAAAACCGTACACAGGGAAATGAATTTGTTCAATCGATGATGTACAAACACGGTATTACCTGTGTTAACTGTCATGATCCTCATAAGCTAGACAATACAGCTCAAAAATCAAGAGGAGATAGTACTTGTATGCAGTGTCACTCATTTGGTTCTGCAATAGGTCCACATCAAAAGAGTATCGAGCAACACACACATCACAAAGCAGGCTCAACAGGTTCAAGCTGTATAGAATGTCATATGCCTCGCACAGGACAACATTTGCCAAATTCGCCTTTGACTGTACGAAGCCATATCTTCCGTTTTATTACACCTTCAGAGACAAAAAAATACAATGTGCCTAATGCTTGTAACAATTGTCATGAAGACAAAACTGTAAATTGGGCTGAGCAAACAACTGCTAAATGGGGGATGAAAGAGTGGACGCAATATTGAACCATAAATGGCTCGTACTATTTTATTCACTTCCAACAAAACCTGAGAAGAATAGAATGAGAATCTGGAGACGCCTACAAAATGAGGGAGTTCTTTCTCTCAATGGCTCATATATTCTTCCATATGACGATGAGCGGTTTGAATTATGTCAATGGCTTCGAAAAGAGATCGAAGCGTTGAATGGAACAATGAATTTTTTTGTTACCCAGCAATTTGAGCCATTGTCTAATCATGATCTCGTAGAGATGTTTAAACAACAAGCAGAGATATCTTATAACGACTTAGAAGATAAAATCAAGCATTTGCGGCAGATCATTGAGATAAAAGAAGATAATGATTTAGAAGTAATGACGCTATTTAGAAAGATCAAAAAAGAGTTTGATGAGCTATGGAAAATTGATTTTTTTAAATCTCAAAAAGGAATAAAAAATCAGCAAGAGTTATTAGAGATTGAGTTGAGTATTGAATTATACACGCGTTCAATATCCAAAGAATCTATTCAAAAACGCAATATTCAAGATTATCAAAACAAACAGTGGCTTACACGCCCAAAACCTTTTATTGATCGTATGGCTTCAGCATGGTTAATACGTAATTTTATAGATGAACAGGCAAACTTCATATTTGCAAACAATTGTGATCATACTGTCAATGTTATAAGTTACGATATGGATGATGCAGATTTCACACATATTGGGAATCTATGTACATTTGAAGTCATGCTACTTAGCTTTGATATAACAGAGAGTGCTTTAGCATCAGTAGCAAAAATAATTCATAACCTTGATCTTAAGGATAATCGCTATATGACACCAGAGGCATACGGTGTTGAAAAAATTCTATCTGGAATACGTCAAAAATACTCTTCTGATGCGGAAATTCTTGAACACTCAATGATCGTACTTGATGGACTGTACCAGAGCATTAAAAGTGGGAAGTAATATGAGCTGGCTAATATTTAAGTATTTAACAACTGCTGCACTTGTTGTAATTATTTCTGAATTTGCTAAACGAAGCGACAAACTTGGTGGTCTAATCGCCGCACTGCCTATCATGACTTTTTTAACGCTGATTTGGCTCTATGTGGAAAAACAGCCTGATTCAAAGATCATCAATCATGCATGGTACACGTTTTGGTATGTACTACCGACATTGCCAATGTTTTTTCTTTTCCCATTTATTTATCCAAAAATTGGCTTTTGGTCGACAATAGGACTATCGATTGTTATTACCTTTATATCGTTTGTTCTACTCGCAATAATTGTTAAACATTTTGGAATTGAGTTGTGGTAAGTACTGTTTTATCTAAAACTCATTCGAAATAAAATACTTAAAAGCGCTCATTGATGGGAGCAAATCTATTTTTGTCATGCACTTAAATTGACCCTCAGAGCCCCTACAAATCGTTTAAGTATTATTTCTTGACATTATGTATCTAAATAGATACAATTTGTCTATGTATAATATTCAACAGACCTAGAAGTTTTCACAATGGCTTACTAAGCTCAAAGATATTCGCGCGTATCGCTATCGTGAGACGTATTGAGCGAGCACAAAGTGGAAATATTGGAGACGTAAAAAGCGTTGGTGAAAGTGTTTATGAAATGCGTATCGATATGGGACCTGGATATCGGCTCTATTGATGCGTGGAGATAAACTTATTATTTTACTCGTCGGTGGCGATAAGTCAACACAACAGCGAGATATTGATAAAGCCATAGAGATGGCAAAGGAGATTGAATAATGGAAACAGCATTGACATCATTTGACATGACACAGTATTTGGATAGCGAAGAAGCAATTGCCCAATACCTCACACAAGTACTTGAAGAGGGAGATACTGATGAACTCATCCGTGCTATTGGTCATATCGCAAAAGCACGCGGTATGAGTCAAATCGCTCAAGAGAGCGGTCTTGGACGCGAAAGCCTCTATAAAACATTTGCCCCCGGCTCAAAACCCCGCTTTGATACAATTGCAAAAGTGGTGCATTCTTTGGGATTGCATTTTCAGATTACACCGCTTCGAGCGTCATGACCGAGGATTTTTCTCGATGCCTAAAACTCTCTTGGCATAATCTCTAAGCTCTCCAGTTGGAGAAATATACTTATACAAAGTCGCCCTAGTGATTTTTAGTTCTTTGCAGAGTTCGGTAACACTTGTATCTCTATTTTTCATGGCAGCTTCAGCAAGTCTGACTTGAGCTTTTGAGAGATTAAATTTTCTACCACCCATTCTTCCTCTAGCGCGTGCAGCTTGAATCCCCGCTATTGTTCTTTCGCGAATCAGTTCACGCTCAAATTCTGCCAATGCACCGAATATGGAAAATACCATTTTTCCTGCAGGTGTTGTTGTATCAATATTGACTCCTTGACCGCTTAAAACTTTGAATCCTATATTTTTAGATGCTAGCTCTTCAACCGTCGATATAAGATGCTTTAGATTTCTTCCAAGACGATCAAGTTTATAGACAACTAAAGTATCTTCATTTTTTAATGCTTTGAGACAACTATCCAGACCAGGTCTTTCATCTTTGACCCCAGAGATTTTATCAGTATAAATTTGTTCAAGATTGATTCCAGCTTGAGTCAACGCATCAATTTGCAAATCCAGAACCTGATTGCCATCTGATTTTGAAACACGGGCATAACCAATGAGCATTTTCACTCCTTACATGATGTATATCAAACGTTCGTTTATGATACAACTGATTTGATATCCGCTAAAACACAAATGAGTGTTTTTTAATCTGTTAATTATTCTTTGTTTTATAAACTATAGCTAAAATTGAATAATATACATATATGAATAAAAAATCATCTGCACTTTACTTTTATTGTTATATAATACATTGTATGTATATTATAAAGGTTTGTTTTGATTACTTATGGAAAAGAAAAAAATGAGCTCCTCAAGCAAAACAGAGGAATTGGATTTGAAGAAATCATTTCAGCAATAGATTCTGGAAAAGTTTTGGATGTGTATGATCACCCAGACCAAGTGAACTACCCAGGACAAAAAATTTATGTTGTTGAAGCATTGGATTATGTCTATCTCGTTCCATTTGTTCGCAATGGTGAAGGTCTATTTTTAAAGACAATCATCCCAAGCCGAAAAGCTAAAAAAATGTACAAAGGAGACAGTAATGTTTGATACAGAAGAAATGGGGATTTTAAACGCTCTTGAAAAAGGTGAGCTAACTCGAAGCATTGATGCTGATGAAGAGATTGCATTAGCCAAAATGGCGGCTAAGGAGTATTTATCTAAATCAAAAAATATTACAATTCGTCTAAGCCTCGGAGATGTAACGACGATCAAAAATAAAGCACAAGAAACGGGCATCCCCTATCAAACGATTATTTCATCGTTGGTGCATCAATACGCTACAGGCAAGATTCGATTGGAAGCATAATATTTCCTGAAGGGCTCAAGAGGCGATTTTAAGCTAACTTTAAAACGGATGGGAAGAAAACCCTAAATGTAGGTAGACAGCTAACTATATCGACGACGTTAGCTTGCGGCAGCAGATTGAAAAACAGCTCAATAAAGTGGAAAGCGCAAACAAATTTTCAAAAGCAGTGTTTTTTGGAAACAGCGGCGAATATTTCTATGCCTCCAAAGAAGAGCAAGATATTGCCAGCAACGCATTACGACTAATTCAAAACTCAATCATTTGCTGGAATTATCTCTATTTTTCCAGCTTGCTTGCCAAAGAAAAAGATCCTGAGCAACAAAACAAAATTATCAATGCCCTTAAAAGCGGCTCGATCATTCACTGGCAGCACATCAACTTTTACGGGGAGTACGATTTTACGGAAAAGCCGATAGAAGATGAATTTGATATGGATGCGATAAAAACGTTATCCGTATCTATAACTGATACAAAATGTAAAAATGATTTGTAGAGGCTCGTAGAATGAATTTAAGCTAACTTTAAAACGGATAGGGAAAAAAATCCCTTTGTAGGTTTATACCCGAAATACATCAAACGGTATTTCCGACCTTACCTTGAGTATGAAGCACAAACGCTATCGGATGGGAAAAGAAGCGTCTTTTATCTCTCAAGTATTCCCTT
>Ga0214233_1000834_pt1 | contig 9081 bp, 8 predicted proteins | sample TroBogypolimnion_22_FD_153071 | JGI IMG/M metagenome (GOLD analysis project Ga0214233, IMG submission 153071) | Freshwater microbial communities from Trout Bog Lake, WI - 01JUL2008 hypolimnion | ecosystem: Environmental > Aquatic > Freshwater > Lake > Hypolimnion/Profundal zone | place: Trout Bog...
CGCCGCTGTTACTGATTAAATAGTCCGTATAAAGTTCAAGGTAGTTTGTTTTCATGCTCCATCAAAAGCATATTCTGTGCCTTGATAGTTTTCACTGCGTAAGGTCAGATAATAAATCAGATTATCTAGAAAAAAATTCTCACACTTCACTATGGGAAATCATGAATGAATATTTAGAAATTATAGATATATTGACCAAAGAATCTGTGAAATATTATGATAAAGAACTAGATATATTATATACAGAAATTTTTGAAAAAATATCAAATGACAGAGTTTCTTCAAAACTATTAGGAGATAAAAAACTTCAATATTTAAATGGTATAAAATCATCCAATAGTACTTTTATTATTAAACAAAATTTAGAAATACTAAAATTGAAATTAAGTCCAAGTAAGTGGTTGTCTTTATATGAAAAAATGATTAAAGAGATTCTTGATGATACTAAAAAGAAAGATATTATCATACAGTTTACAAATAATTTATTTGAATTTTTAACTCAATATGGATATCAAAAAAGTACAATTATGCACATTATAAATATTTATTTTTATGATAGAACAAAAAAAATTAAAATTACATCAACGGATGATATACGTGGCTTTTTAAGATATTTTGACTTAGAATTCAAAAAATTTGAAGTATACTTTGTAGGGTCTAAATTTTTTAAAGAAATTGAAGAATCTTGTTCGAATTTTAATATTGAAATAATTGAACAAAAAGAAGCTCAATATAATCAAGTCCTTGAAAATAATTTTTTTAAAAACCATAAAAATGCAAAGATATTTATAAAGTGTAATGAAGTAAGAGCTGTAGATTATTACCATGCCACAAAAATTGCTTCACAAACTGTTTCTCTTATTTCAAACTTATTTACTGTATTTCATCATAAAATAAAGCCATGGTATTCTGACTATAGTTTAGTTTATCATCATAAAAAAAATAATGTTATTAATGTGAGTAATTATATTAATCCTATGGAAAAGCTTCATGATACTGAAATTGATGACGCAAAAGATATTTTTCCTATATTTCTACAAAGATTTGGATTGGCACGAGAATCATTTAAACGTTTTAATAGAAGTATTGAACTACATGCCTTATCTTTAGCAACAAAAGAATCTGCCTCACAAATATTAAATTTATGGATATGTTTAGAAACATTATTAATTACAGAATCAGGTTCAACACATATATCAATTGTAGAACAATTTGTACAAAAAATTATAGTCAATAATGTTCTGGAATCTAAAATACATAATATTGCTCATTTACTTACTCAGTGGGATAATAAGAAATTTGAAATAGTCATTAAAAAATTACCAATAGAACTACAAAGTGACATACAATTAGCCACTGCAAATATATTTTTATTAGAAAAAAATAAAGATTTAGCTATCGAATTACTAAATGAAATGAATGAAGCTCCATTGCTAAGATATAAACTTGGATTTATAATAAGAAATTTTCAAAATATTGATAAAATTATTTCTTTTCGTAAATCAATAAGTTCTCAAGTTTACTTCAATATAAGACGTGTTTATAGAACACGTAATAAAATTGTTCATCAAGGTAATATTAATACTGAAAGTGATTTTATTATTGAGTCAGCTCATTACTATTTAGATGAGATATTAAATTCAATTATAAGAAAAAAACTACTTCATAATGATATAAATTCGATTGAAAATTTTTTACATGAAGTTAAATTAATTGATGATGAGTATTCTAGCTTCATAAAGTCTCAATCAAAAATTGGAATAGTAGATGAAAACTATAAAAAAGTATTTTTTGGGCTTGACTATAATGAATAAGTATCTAACAAAACATAGTAGCCAATAAATTACCTAGTGGCAATTTATTGGCTATATTCAACCGTTATGCTGCAGAAGGATACTAATGGCTGAACCTTATGAAATTGAAGCACGCGGTGCGGAGGAAGGAATTAATCCAATGTTCGGTGAATGGCGTCAAAAATTCGATCTTGAACCAGTGTCATATTCCAATTCAGGACCTGCACGAACAGCTTTTAAAAAAGCCTTTCGTGAACAACTCACAAATAAATTTCTCTTCAGTGGTGAGATCAAGCTGACAATTACACTATATTTGAACGAACAAAAAATGCTTGAATCTCCTGCCTACGGTGATCTTGACAACTATGCTAAACAGTTATTGGATTCAATGAAAGGGCAAGGAGGTTTATTCATTGATGATTGTCAAGTCCAGCATCTCAACATTTCATGGATAGATATCCCTGGTAACGCATACTTTGAGATTGAAATCAATTCACTTCCTGATGATTTTTTGCATGAACCACTAAAAATTTATGAAATGCCCGATGGCTTGTATTACCCTATTTCAGAACAAGGTTGGACAGAAGAAGGGCTAGTAAAAAGAGAACAAGAGTCACAATTTGAGATAGCTAAAATACTGGCAAACATGACGGGAACCAAGAAAACAATACGGCATAAATTACGACAAGAAGGAAGACATCAGTTAGAAGCATACTATTTAAGCAAATATGTTTCACCAATTATGATGGGTTTTCATAAGAGCCGCGTTGTTGATTCAGGATATGAATTAATAGATTATAAGTCATGGCAACAATAGAAGGTAAATAGGCATAACAAATTAAAGGAGACTAATCAAAAACCCGCACGCGGGTTTTTGATTGCTCATTTCAAACGTTATACATACAAAGGATATAGATGCAACCAATAAGTGTTACTTTTGATTCTAATGTCTGGGAAAACATTGTTGACGATACAAAAAGAATAGCTCAGCCAGTTTATGAAACTTTATATCAGGACATTATCGATAAAAAAATAATCCCTTTCTTTTTTGTAGGGATTATAACAACAGAAAGCATTCCTAAAAAAGACCGCCAAGAATACATGAAAAATTTAAAAGCGACAATAATATTTCAAGTTGAAGATGAAGATGAAGAACCTTATATCACTCATGGAAGCAAAGCACCTGAGTTAACTCCATATCTTAATGAAAATATACCTAAGGCATTAAAAATGGGTTTCAAGTTCTTAAAGAACCCTCGTATAGGTGGAATTGGCTTAGATAGTAATAATAAATTCTTAGCAGATGATGTTAAGTATTCATTGAAGGAGCGGCTTAATCGAACTGTGGAATGTACTAGATACATTGAAAGCCTTGGCGCTGGAAAAGCAAATCTTGAAAATAAACTTGATGGTAATAGCGATAAAGGTATTATTCATCAAACTATAAATGATACGAGTGTAAATACGAAGCAATATGCTAAAGGAATAGCAGAATGGGTAGACGGTGATGCGCTAGGAGCTCATTATGGATATGGAGTAGATTATTTTTGTACGAATGATAAAGCTTCGGGAACAGGTTCTTCATCAGTTTTTTCACCATTAAACCTCGCCAACTTGAAAAGCAAATATCAAATAAATGTTATCTCTCCAAATGAGTTGGTAAATATATTAAAGCAAAATGTATAACAAATCAGAGGAGCCAATAAATTACCCTGCGGGAAATTTATTGGCTCATTTTAAACGTTAGCTTACAACATAGATATTAAAAGGATAAAACATATGGATGTTATTAAATGGTATATTGAAAATCAACCAACATACAAAAGGCTTTCATCAAAAGTAGAGTCTTTACTTTCAGAAGTATTTGAAATAGAAAATGCTTCTTATCATATAATTACATCTCGAGCCAAAGATATAGACAGTGTTAGAAGAAAAGTATCAAAAGGCAAATATAATAAACCTATTGAACAAATACAAGATTTTTCCGGAATACGAATTATTACATATGTAGAAGATGAAATTGAAAAGATATGTGAAATTATTGAAAAAACTTTTAATATTGATAATGCCAACAGTTCAAACAAAAGTGAAGCACTTGGTATTGATAAAGTAGGATATAAATCAATCCATTATGTTGCTTCTTTAGATAAAAGTAGACTCAAACTACCTGAGTATAAACAGTACATTGGAAAATGTTTTGAAATACAAGTTAGAACAATTTTACAGCATGCATGGGCTGAAATAGAGCATGATAGAAACTATAAATTTACAGGTAAACTACCTCTTGACATTGGAAGAAGATTTAAAATATTGGCTGGTGTACTTGAAATGGCTGACAGAGAATTTAATAATATTTCAAATGAAATAGATTTAATTGCAAAAGCTACTTTAGAAAGTACAAAAAAAGGAAACTTAAATATCTCTATTAATTCAACAACATTAAATCAATACTTAAATACAAAATTTAGTTCCGTATTTAAAGATAAAGATGAGTTAATTCCCAATACTACAGAGAATCTTATAAATGAAATCGAAAAATTTGGATTATATTCTTTAGCAGATTTTGATGCAATCATATCAAAAGATATTGAGCTGGCACTCATTAAATTAAAGGCTAAAGTAGGCACTATTTACGAGTCAGGACTAGTTCGAAGAATTCTAATTGTACACGATTATGACAAATATTTCTCCAAAATAGTTGATGCAGAAGATACTGATGAATTTCCTTGGGCATGGACAACTCCAGACACTGAAACAGAAGAAAGAGAATTTTTTACTGAATGTGGAATTGATTGGTCTAAAATAGAAGAAAAGTATAATGCTTTCATCGCATTTTAGCAACATCTAAAAGCTAACAAAACAGAGTAGCCAATAAATTACCTAGCGGCAATTTATTGGCTATCTTCAGTCGTTATCTAAAAGGACAACAATGATGTCAAATGAGGAAATATATAAAGAATATAAATTAAGAGGGTTGCTTGATTCTAAACAACTTTATAAAAATGAACATCCAACTATAGAAATTGAAAGTACTATTATTAAAACATTTAAAAAACAATTTTCTATTTCAGAAGATGAATACGACGGTTATGTTGAAAAATTCTCAGATATACAAAAAATAAAATCTAAGTATACTGAAGAAAGAGAAGAAGGGTTCAAATCAATTGTTAAGTTTTATGATTGGTACAAAGAGCAACCACAAGTTTGTGGCTATTGCTATATTTCGCAAAAAGAGCTATATGAATTATTTACAAAAGACGAAAATAAAAAACTTCCTTTAAATGACGCAATAAAAAGGTCTTACGGAACATTAGAAATTGAAAGAAAAGATAGTACAACAAATACGTACGATGATACAAATAGTATATTGGCTTGTCCATTGTGCAATAATGCAAAAAGTAACTTAATTAACTGACCTTACGCAGTGAAAACTATCAAGGCACAGAATATGCTTTTGATGGAGCATGAAAACAAACTACCTTGAACTTTATACGGACTATTTAATCAGTAACAGCGGCGCAGCTACAGCGACAGGACTATCAGCGATAATGGATAATGAAGTTAGTCATGACCAAGTGACTCGATTTTTGAGTTCAGAGGAGTTTGATTCTAAGCGACTGTGGATGATGATCAAGAAAACGGTACGGGAGATCGAATCAGAGGATGGATGTTTGATATTCGATGATACGGTGCAAGAAAAAGCATGGACGGATGAAAGTGAAATGATGTGCTACCACTTCGATCATACCAAAGGGCGGAACATCAAGGGGTTGAATATTCTAAATGCCCTTTACTATAGCAATGATACCGCTGTGCCAGTAGCTTATGAGATTGTCCGTAAGCCGATTCATTTTTGTGATCTTGTGACCAAGCAAGAGAAACGAAAAAGTACCGTTACAAAAAATGAGCTAATGCGTGAGATGATTCAAACGTGTCTTGCCAATCAATTGAAGTTTCGGTTTGTATTGATGGATAGCTGGTTTGCCGCAACCGAGAACTTCGAGTTTATCGTCAAACACAAAAAAGGGTTTATTGCAGCGCTTAAAGATAATCGAATGTTTGCTCCGTCCTTAGAGGAGAAGTATCAGGGACGCTTTATCAAGGTGAGTGAAGTGGTATTATCAGATAAGCAATCGGTACGAGGCTACCTGAAAGGTTACGAGAAAGAGATCCTTCTGGTTAGACGAGTCTTTACAAACAAAGACGGAAGTACTGGTGAGCTTACTCTGGTCTGTTCCGACACAACACTTGATGGCGATACCGTCGCAATGATCTATCAAAAACGGTGGAAAATTGAAGAGTTTCACAAATCACTTAAATCCAATGCCGCTTTGGCTAAATCGCCAACTAAGACGATTAAAACCCAAGCCAACCATGTATTTATGGCAATTTATTCGGTATTCAAGCTTGAATGCCTTAAAATCAAACATGCATTAAACCATTTCGCACTCAGAACAAAATTGCTTATTCGTGCCAATCAAATAGCCTTTATGGAATTACAGAAGTTGAAGAGTGCGTAAGGTCAGTTATTATATGAAAGTTCTTGTAATCGTTGAGCAAATAACAATAGCCCTTCAAGTTTATTTGTATATGTCCAATTGTCAATTAGTTTATATTCCACATAATTCCTTTTTGCTATCTAACTATTTATTCAACGAACATTATATATAAAACAACCCGATAATTCAAAATTAATTGACACAAAAAATGTTAGTTTAAATGAACGAATCATTGCAAAATGCAATATTTTGATTATTTTTTGGTTAAAAGTACTAAATTATTGAAGATGTAGATGTATGTTTAATAATTTTTTCACCGTTATTTAAACTTTTTGTCATTTAATTGGAAGAAAAAAGTGTTAAATGTACATTATGTCATTTAATTTTCAGGAGTTTATGATGAAGAAAAACTATTGGTTATAAAAAGAGATATGATGTGTAGAAAAGCCCTACAAAAGGGTTCTTCTTGGAGGTTTTAGTTGTCGCCTCTTGTGACGATCTTTGCATCTACTTCGTTTGGAAGTTTTTTTGGTTCTGGTTTTATAAACCATACATCACCGTTTGTCAGGTTTACTTCACCGCCCCATTTTTCGTCAGTGTCAAACTCTAGAGATGAGATGATCTCCTCCATATCTTTCTTTGCTACATAAAAAAGGATCTTCCCATCATCACTTTCTCTCAACATAACTTTTGCCATTTTTTATCCTTTTAATTTTTTAAAATAACTTTTTATTTTGTAAAAAAAGTTTTCCAACATATCATTTTCAAAAGATATCTTCAGAAAACTTCCTCCAAAACTTTTGACATATGATGACATTCCAAACACTTTGTCATCACGATCTGGAAAATCAGTTCTGTAGTGAACACCGCGACTCTCCTCTCTTTTAATCGCACTGAGTATCATCGCTTCAGCAACAACAAGTGCATTTCGAAACTCCAAAATAGCTGAGAGTTCGACGTTATTGTGTCTTTCTTTATTTACACAATGTAAGCCGAACTGATTTTTCATCAAATAATGTACATATTCTAAAGCACTTATGAGAGTATCCTCTTCACGATAGACTCCCACTTTTTTAAATAGAGTCTCTCCGAGATTTTTTCTCATAGCATTGATATTGAAATGACTCTCTTCATCTAGGATCATATTGATACGGCGATATTCTTTGTTTACTTGCGCAAAGTCAATAGGCAGATAATCTACTCTGCGTGCTCTTGCAGCCGCCTCTGTTCCTGCAATTTTGCCAAAATATGCACCTTCGAGTAAAGAATTTCCTCCTAAACGATTTGCTCCGTGAACTCCCGTAGCCGCGCACTCTCCACAAGCAAAAACTCCATCAAGATCAGTCGAGGTATCACTTCTCGTCCAGATGCCGCCTATCGTATAGTGAGCGGAGGGAGTGATCTCTAAAAGCTCAGTGCGGATGTCGATGCCAGCGCTATTTAACGCCATTTTTTGAGTTGAAGGCAGTTTGGTCTCGATAAGTTCAGGACTTAGATGTCTAAAATCCAGATAGACTTTATGCCCCTTTTGTATATGCTCCAAAATAGTGCGTGAGAGCTTGTCTCTGGTTTGTAGTTCGTCTGTAAAACGTGCCTCTGTTTCATCGACAATATAAGCACCCTCTCCTCGAGCCGCCTCACTGATGAGTGATCCATTTTTAAGTGTTGTCGGATGAAACTGTACAAATTCCAGATTTGAAAGCCTCATACCAGCACGAAGAGCCGCGGCGATCACATCACCTGAACTCTCTTGAGGATTTGTAGAATGACCTCTATAGATCCCAGCAAACCCACCACCAGCAAGGATAAGTGATTTACATGCAAATGCTGTCACATGAGAATCCTCACGGCGTAAAAGAGTAATGCCTGCAAGCTTATCATCAAACTTTGTGATATTTAAAAGTTGATGATTGTTCAGTATCTCAACACCCTCTTTTCTACACTGTTGCAGAAGGTTTTGGACTATTGCACTCCCTGTTTTATCAGCGATATAGCAAGTCCTTTTTGCAGTAGTTCCGCCAAAGGGTCGCTGTTTTATCTCGCCGTTTTCATCCGCATCAAACTTCACGCCTATCTTGCTCAGTTCTTTTATAATATTTGGAGCATCTTTACACATCTCGTTGATATTTGTTTGGTTAGATAAGCCATCTGCACCATTAAGAGTATCTTCAAAATGTTTGAAGATCGAATCCTGCGAACCTTGGCGTAGGACAGCATTGATACCGCCTGATGCTACAGCAGAATTTGAGCGAAAGGGATTACTCTTGGTAATGATAACGACATCACTTCCAGCTCTTTTGGCGTACAAAGCTGCAAAAAGTCCAGATATTCCGCTTCCTACAACGATGACATCATAGAGCATTAGTTTCTCCTACAAGTGTTTTTATGCTGTTAATATCTGCTTTTGGCAAGTAAGCCAAAGTCAGATTATCTCTTACATGTAAGGGATCCACGGCTCCAAAAAGTGCGCTTATCACACCGCCAGAACGTGCGAACTGTAAGGCACTCAAAAGATCATTAAACTCCGAAGTTCCTAGAGCTTCACCGATAGAGGGAGCAAATTTCCCTTTGAAAAGATTGAGCTGTAAAAGCGATGATGAACCTATCATCTGAAGCCCAAATCCGCCAACTGCCTGCATCAAAGTATAGTAACGCCCATCAGGGCCTTTTTGATTTGAAAAATGATACGCTTCAGATTTTGCAAGATTGTAAGGTGACTGAACATATTTAAAATGGTGTCCGTTACCGCCCACTTTTTTTGCGATTTTTACAATATCCATGAGGCTGAT
>Ga0214233_1000848_pt1 | contig 8973 bp, 6 predicted proteins | sample TroBogypolimnion_22_FD_153071 | JGI IMG/M metagenome (GOLD analysis project Ga0214233, IMG submission 153071) | Freshwater microbial communities from Trout Bog Lake, WI - 01JUL2008 hypolimnion | ecosystem: Environmental > Aquatic > Freshwater > Lake > Hypolimnion/Profundal zone | place: Trout Bog...
ATCTGCCGGAACTGGCGATGCGGGAGGCGAGGCTGGCTGTCTCGCCCGAGAGCCTTGCTGCAATAGTTTTGGCGGAGCAGTCTCATCCCACCAGCCTGTTTTCCCTTTGATTTTCCTTGTGCTAGGCCAGGGCGATCCGTTCGTCCCTTGGCTTATCCGGGTTCTCTTTGTAGAGCAGCAGAGATTTGCCGATCAACTGGACCAGTTCGCCTCCGGTTCCAGCGGTTAAGGCCAGCACGGCATCCTGTTTGGCAACATTGCTGTTATTGCCTATCTTGATTTTGATCAGTTCATGATTTTTGAGCTCAAGCGCGGTGGCCTCGATGAGCTTCGGGCTTATCCCTTCTTTGCCGATGAGAATCACGGGTGAGAGGTGGTGCCCCAGACCTTTCAGATATTTCTTTTGCCTGCCGGTGAGTTTCTTCGTCTCTGTTTCTTCTGGTATATCCATACAATTTGTGTATCCTTGTTTTATGAGGTAAGTCGTTATCTTGTCCTGATTTTCGGGTTGGCGGCAGCCCCCTGTGCATACAGGAAGCTCCCCAGTCTTTGCGGCTCCGGCTACAATGGTCATAAAATCATGGATTGTAAAGGGGATGGGGATGTTTGCCGGTAAATAGGCGCTTCCGTGAGCATCGCCGCAGCCTTCCGGAAGACGTTCACGATATCGGTTGATTAGAGCCTTTCCCTTTTCCCCTGTTGGAGGTATACTTTTTCAATAATATTTCATTCATATCCGTCGTTTGCTGTTGACTTGAGGCAGAACTGATACAGGCTTGCGGAAAATCACTTTCTCGATCAGATGCATTATGGATACAACACTCGGCCTTTCCCGATTCTTTTTTGATAAGAACGATCATGATCTGTTGCATATCGTCAATGATGTCCTGAACCAGGATGCCGCAGATCATGGCGTCAAGGACATTCTGACGTCGTATCTGCACCCGCACGGGATCAAGGAGATGACAGCCTCCAGCGGGCTTCGGGTAGCCTATTCGGCCATTTATCTCCTCGGTTCTCTGGAAGTGGGTATGGCAAGCGAACGCATAAGCGCTCTGCGAGCTCTCCGGGACGAGGTCTTCTGCAGCTCCCAGCAGGGAAGCCTGCATAAAAACACGGCAAGAACCCTGCTTGAGATAATGAAGGAGCTTGTCCGCACCAAAGGGGATCTTGTCCGGCAACTTGAGCTTGCCCGCGATTTCCGCATGGCCACCTTTGGCAAACCCCGATTCATCAGAAGGCAACTGGCAAAATATCATCTTGTCGAGATGCCGGAAGACTGGAATCAGATCGCCTTCGATGATCATGTTCATGATGCGAATACCAAAGGGAGAAAGTCGCCGACCCATATGATCCTGGATGCCTGGATTAAAGGCATCCGGAGCGTCAATGTCATCTATTACAATCACATCAACAGGGAGGTGGCTGAGGAACTCTTGGAATCCGCAGGGATTATGGGGATATCCGTGCGGATCGCCATCGAATGCCAGGTCAGATTCCGGGGTCGCTACATAAAGCTTTTTCTTGCCCCGCGCGGATTTTCAGACCGGCAGGCCTTTCTCGATTTCCTGAACCGGGATGCCGTGCGGGACTTTATGGAGAAGGGACGAAAGGTCTCCGAATATCAGCAGCGCTATGTGTTCTCGGTGCTGGATGCATTTAACTGCAGCCACAGACTGGTTATAAACGAGGCCTACGGGATCGATCTTTCCCCGCTTTCCGTTGAGGGCTTCCTTGCCTTTGTGGGCAGCGGGCAGCCTTCGCTTTTCCACCTGGCAAAATACATCTATACCTGTCTGTCTCCTGAGATCCAGTCGGCGGCAGCCCGACTGAGTGGGAAATATCCTGACGCCAATGAGGATGGCCGGCTTCATATCAAACATGCCCTTGAAGTGATGGCTGCTCTGGATTCCGAGGCCATCATGGACGGATTCCTGCAGCCGGCCAGAAATCCCGGCATCCACAACCCCTTTGTGCCGCAGAATGGACAGGATGTTCCAGAACTGGCGTCGCTCTCCCCCGAAGCCCTGCTGGCTGAGGTCGCCGCCTTGAATGTCGGGGTGCGTGTCACCTTGAACCTGACCGGTCTGAACTCCGCCGATGTCCTTGAACTTCTGTATGACTGCAAGGGCAGGATCACGCATCTTGAAATCTTCAATCTCAGGGATCATGTCCTGGGAATCGCCTCGCATAACGCCAGGATCAACAGACTGCAACTGGCGATAAATCAAGGCAATGTCATCAAGCTGAAACGGGTTATCAATAGGATTATTCAAGATGCCGAGACCGGTGCTGATCCGGCTGAAGTCGCAGAGCGGCAGGTGAAACTCAGGGCCATCCTGCATGATATGCCGACCTTGCAGGGGTATTACAGGCACTCACCTCTACTGTCCAGGTTCGGTACCGACTCAACCGGGAGTTCCAGGAACCATTTCGGCATGGGCTTTGTTGTCAGGGATACCCTCCCGCGCAGGTCGCGGAAGATCCTTGACCGCGACCCCCTGCAGGCGCGCGTGCAGATCCCGATCCGGATGGCGGCAATGCTGCGGATTACATACATTCCCAAAAGTCAAGGCGGCGGACTCGGCGTATTTGAGAATTTCCGGATGGGGCAGTACGACGAATTGATCAATCGGCCCTTCGGGGCAGGATATGGCCGGGAGGAACGGAAAGATTGGGTCGTCAAGTTCTATTCCGCACATATGGAGCCCAACGGCAATCTTGCCCTTCTGGGCGGAATTCAATCGAGCCCCGAGGGGGGATTGCTGCCGCTTGAATCGAAAGGAGATCCAGCGCCGGTCCGCAGGGTTCCGGTGAGATATTTAAATACCCACCTGAAGAATGCCTTGAAGATTCTCGGTGGGTTTATCCCGGCCTTTGCCACCTTCGCTCTTACAAAGGACTGGTGGTTTCTTGCCTATTTCGGAGCCTTTATCTGGTTCGGCATCACGGGCGGCCGAAACATTATCCAGTCGGTGCTCGGCGGCGGCGGAATCAGAAGATCCCCCCTGCTGCGCTGGAATGACTATATCAGCTGGGACAGGCTGGCTGATTCACTGTTGTATACCGGTTTTTCAGTTCCGCTGCTTGATCTTGTCGTCAAGACGCTGATCATGGATAAGGTGTTCGGGGTGACTACCCAGACCAGCCCCCTTCTGCTCTATGCGGTGATGGCCGTGGCCAACGGAACGTATATTTCCGGCCACAATTTCTTGCGGGGCTTTCCCAGACAGGCGGTCTACGGCAATTTTTTCCGTTCAGTCGTATCGATTCCGCTGGCTGTTGTGCTGAATGGAGGGATCGGTCTGATTCTCAACATGGCAGGTGTCCCCGCCGTGCAGCCCGTTTTGCAGAAGTGGGCGGCTGTCATCTCCAAACTTGCCTCCGATTGTGCCGCCGCGCTTATCGAAGGGCTTACCGATCGCCTGACTAATATCAGCAGGCGTTTTATGGATTATTCCTATAAGATTGCCCAGATATTTGAGGTCTTCGCCAAACTTGAGGTGCTTTTTCCCGATGCCGACGTGGTCGAGTTGCTGGAATCTCCACAGGAGTTTCTCCGGATGATTGGGGATAAGCAACCGGAACTCGGTAAAATAGTAATAATAAATGCATTGGACCTCTTGTATATCTGGATGTATCAGCCTCGGGCTGAAAGCAGTCTGAATGCTATTATGCAGTCTATGAATCCGGAAGAGCGCAGAATCCTGCTTGCATCCCAATATGTTCTGAAACAGCAGCGGCAAATCAGCCAGCTTTTTGTCGATGAGGTTTTTGGAAAAAGATTTTCCAAGGCCCTTTCCTTTTATCTGGAGCGCTCCGAAGGGTATTTACTTTCCCTCAGGGAGATGCAAATGAAATATCAGACAAATGAAGTGGAAGAGGTTCTGGAAAATACATAAATTCTACTCGTACCCAACTCGTAAAGGAGCTTCCATGGACCAACAGAAAATACGGCTCTACGCATTGACAACATGCGAATACTGCAAATCTTTGAAGAGATTGCTCACGGAACTTGCACCTTGGTTCGAGGCCGTTGAGGTCGACGTGCTGTCCCGGGATGAACGGAAACAGACCATTGAAGAACTGAAAAAGGTCAATCCTTCCTGTTCTTTTCCCACGACGGTCATCGGAGATCTGGCGATCATCGGCTATAAGGTTCAGGAAATTAAAGAGGCCTTGGGGGTCCGTTCGGAAGTTGACGAACTGTATGAAAAGCTCAAAGGCATCAATGAGAAAAAAGGATACTTTTTCAACGGGAACAGGGAAAAGACATTTGAACTGCTCCGGGGGCTTCTGGTCAACAAGGACCGGTACGGGTACATGGCTTGTCCGTGCAGACTGGCATTGGGTGACAGAGACATAGACAGGGATATAATCTGTCCGTGTGCGTATCGGGAACCCGACGTTAAAGAATTCGGCGCCTGTTATTGCGGGCTTTACGTGAGCGAGGACTGGAATGCCGGAAGCAGAGAAAAGGTTCCCGTCCCGGAAAGAAGGTCCTCCGATATGTATTGATAGTCCTTCTTGTGGAGAGGAGAATGCAGGATCATGTTGCAAACGTTTCTCCAACCAGCATGGCTGGAGCGGAATGACCAGCCTGGGCGAAACAGGAAGGCTTGTCGTTTCAGTATGGACAGGCCAGCATCAAAGCGAGACTTTCATATAAAAGCGTACATCCGGGCACAACATGAGCCTGTACAGGACTGGCTCAGAATATTTACTTCAACAATAGGTTCAAAAAAACATGGATACAGCAGTTTCCTCAACAGAAAATACCAGTGATACAGAGAGTGAAAATGTCCGGTGTCTGATCATCGGCTCAGGCCCTGCCGGTTGCACAGCAGCCATATATGCCTCACGGGCCAATTTGGCCCCGGTGCTTTATGAGGGGTTACAACCTGGTGGACAACTGACGACTACTTCGGAGGTGGAGAATTTCCCCGGGTATCCCGATGGAGCCACCGGCCCGGAAATCATGGAGCAATTTAAAAAGCAGGCAGGCCGTTTTGGCGCTGAATTTCGCTGGGGGGAGGCCACTGATGTAGACCTGAGCGTCAGGCCTTTCAAAGTTACCATTGATAGTACAAAGGTCATCCTAGCGGAAACGCTAATTATTTCAACGGGTGCCTCTGCAAAATATTTAGGGCTTGAGGATGAGAAAAAATACGCCGGTGGTGGTGTTTCTGCCTGTGCTACCTGCGATGGGTTTTTCTTTCGCGGCAGGGATGTGGCTGTCGTCGGAGGTGGTGATACCGCTGCGGAAGAGGCTCTCTATCTTGGTAATTTCTGCAATAAGGTCTATCTGATTGTCAGAAGGAATGAGTTGCGGGCATCCAAGGTGATGCGGGACAGGGTGATGAAGTCCCAGAAGATAGAGGTCTTGTGGGAACATCAGACCAAGGGGCTTTTGGGCAACAAGGTCGTGGAAGGGGCTGTTCTCTGGTACAAAAAGGGGACGCCTGAGGAGAAAGAGGTGACTATCAAAATTGATGGATTTTTCCTCGCTATCGGCCATCGACCCAATTCGAGTGTTTTTAAGAAGTATATCGAAACGGATGAGGTCGGGTATATCAAGACCATTCCCGGAACACCGAAGACAAATATTCCGGGAGTCTTTGCCTGTGGAGATGTGCAGGACAAAGTGTACAGGCAGGCCGTTACAGCGGCGGGATCGGGATGTATGGCTGCAATTGAGGCGGAAAGATTTCTGGCGGAGCAGGAATAATTTCTTTTATATGAAAGTCTCCCAAGATCAACGGTCTCGCCTTGCCGAAGTTGCGAGCTTTCATGTTTTGTTGGGGCTGGCCAACCTGGTCCAGCCATGCTGGTTAGATATCCCCCGGCTTTGCCGGTGGTTACGTACTTGAGAGACTGCCGGGGATGCTTGCACCTCCCGGCAGAGAAGAACTTTTAGAGAACTTTGTTACCATTTCTTTCAGCTACAAGGGAATTTGGTTCCTTGAGCCGCAGCTTTTCACCTGGATGGATTGCATCAGATTTCAGATTGTTCCATCCTTTTATTTCGTTGGGCGAGGTTTTGAACTTTTGCGAGATTGTCCAGAGGGTGTCCCCGTCGGCAATTTTGTACCATTTGAACGCATCCGTTGCTGTCTGGGCAGAGAGCTTTTTCTGAGGCGGCATGCTGCTCACAGTGTTTTCAACCCGGCTTGCAAGCACTGCAGACCTGACTTGGGCATGTGAAACACTGGCGGTAACCGGTCTCGTCTCTTTTTTCTCGCTGCTCTGATCGGTAACTTCCGGATCATTCTGGGCAATGACCTCATTTTTATCACGGGCCAGCTGATAGTGTGAGACATAGACAGGTATCAGCACACGCTGTCCGGAAGCCAGTCGCTGCTTTTTGAGATGATTTGCCTTGAGCAGGGCAATCTCAGGGACATTATATTTCTTGCTGATAGAGAGCAGAGAATCGTGGCGACCTGCGATGTGAGTTTTATATTCAGTGCTGACCACGGTACGCAGACGAGGAAGATTATTGAGAGCGATGCTCCGTGTGCCCGATGGGATTTTCACCAGATATTTGCGATCATTCGAGGGGGTCTTGCCAGCGATTAATTCAAGGTTCAACGCCTGAATTTCCTCTTTGCTGCTGTTGGTTACAAGGGCAATTCCTTCCAAGCCGATTCCAGGGCCCACTTCCAGTGTGTCGTTTGTCGGCTGGGAAGCGTACTGGATATCAGTGAAGCCGTATCGTTCCGGATCCTTGGCAATAATTATAGCCGCCATAAGCTGAGGCACATAACGAACGGTTTCAAGGCTGAGATATTGCTTGCTGGCAAGATCCCAGAAATTATTGACATTAAATTTTTTGATCCCGGTTCCTATCTTGCCTGCGCCGGCATTGTAGGAAGCCACTGCCAGGTTCCAGTCACCAAACTGACGATAGAGATCGCCGAGCATTGCAACTGCCGCCTTCGTTGATTTTTCCGCATCACGCCTTTCATCGACATAACTATCGATTCTGAGGTCGTATTGGCGACCCGTTTCTGTCATAAATTGCCAAAGACCGATGGCCTGCGCGCTGGAGCATGCCTTCTGGTTAAATCCACTTTCAATCATCGACAGATACGCAAGATCAAGAGGAAGACCTGCTGATTTCAGTTCGCGCTGCATCATGGGCAAATAACGTTTCGATCTGCTGAGCCAGATGGCAAAGGGCTTCCTCTGCTCATTCTGAAAAAAATCGATATACATTTGCACCTGTCTGTTCATCGTCAACGGAAAATCTGACTGAATCGAATACCCGTTTGCATCTGAAAGTATTTGCTTGCCATTCTCCCAGGATCCTGTACGGCGCAGGGCATCGAGTTCCTGGTTGAGACGTGCCTCAGACTCGCTTGTGGCGGAGATGTCAGCGGAATCATCAGACGAATTGATAGATGAACGTATGCTCCTTGTTTCAAGAGCAGAGGTGGAAATTGAAGTAGGCGATTGAATATCGGAACATGCCGATAAGAAAGAGGAGCCGACAATTACTGCTAGGAGGACAGAAAATCTCTTATGTAGTTGAATCATTGGACTCTTTTGCGTTTAGAGTTGAGTTTCCTTATAATAAATGAAAACAGAGAGGATTATTACAGAAGCCTGTTGAGATATCTTCAGTAACAATGTACATTCACCATTATTAAAATGGACTCAAAAAACATATATCATTTAGACCAGAATGAAGATCGAATTGCAAGAAAAAATGAACTGCATTCACTCTATTCACTCTATTATCCTGCAGTGTCAGCCATCTGCATCAGTTTTTTACAACTTAACCTGACATGATAAAAAAGATATTGTATTTCCTCTTTGCCGCGGGTGTTATGGCCTGTGCCGGCGGTGCTGTGGCGTTCTATTGGGTTATAGTCCTTCATCCCGGACAGGAAATTGATCAAGATAATATTCGTCGTATTCTCGGAAAGGAGAGCCCTGTTCTCTACAGTGACGGAGTAACGCGGCTCGGTGTTTTTTTCGATGAAGCCCATCGCCAGTATATTCCATTTAACCGGATTCCCAAGGATTTCGTCAATGCTTTGGTAGCCTCCGAGGACGAGAAGTTTTTTAGTCATTTCGGGTTCGATCCCCTGGGCATCCTCAGGGCGGCGATAAACAATTTCATTGCCGGGAGAACGGTTCAGGGCGGCAGCACGTTGACACAGCAGACCGCGAAAAACCTTTTTAAACGCACCGACCGGACTTGGGCAGCCAAATTCAAAGAGCTGATCTTCGCCTTGCGTCTGGAGCATCGGTATTCGAAAGAAAAGATCTTTGAGTTTTATGCGAATCAGTTTTTTGTGAGCGGCAACGCTGTCGGACTCGGGGTCGCCGCGCGCTACTACTTCAATAAGCTGCCCGAGGATTTGACCCTTGTCGAGTGCGCTTTCATAGCCGGCAGCGTCAAAAGGCCGAATTATTACAATCCTTTTGTGCAAAAAGATGACCAGTCAGCTGATAATGCACGGAAAAGGGCCAAGGCCAGGGCGGGCTACGTCCTTGATCGGATGTTTGATCTGGGGATGATCCAGAAGGATCAATATGAGGCGGCCAAGAACCAGGAGATTGATTTCGACAAAGGGAAGGTCGGATATTCGTTGGATTATGTCATGGAGTTGGTGAGAGAAGCCGTTTCCACTTCAGAGGTTCTCGATGCCCTCGCCGCCCATGATATCACCAATCTGGCCACATCCGGAGTCCGTATCATCACGACGGTGGATAAAACCCTGCAGGGGAAAACCCTGTCGGCGCTCAGGCATGAGCTTTCCCAGTTGGATGTGCGCCTGCGGGGATATAATCGGGATGAGGTTCAGGACGAGTTAAAGAAGGTCGATTACGACGGTGATGCCACGGTGGTGGAAGGGGCCTTTCTTCCGGGAGTCATTACAAAGATTTCTGCTGGCGGCTCCCCCTCGGTTGAGGTGAGCCTGGACGGCAAACTCGGCAATGGAACTATAGATCGGGAAGGAC
>Ga0214233_1000945_pt1 | contig 8275 bp, 8 predicted proteins | sample TroBogypolimnion_22_FD_153071 | JGI IMG/M metagenome (GOLD analysis project Ga0214233, IMG submission 153071) | Freshwater microbial communities from Trout Bog Lake, WI - 01JUL2008 hypolimnion | ecosystem: Environmental > Aquatic > Freshwater > Lake > Hypolimnion/Profundal zone | place: Trout Bog...
CCGTTATCCAATGTCCGCGACTCGGAATTAACAGATATAGAGGTAAAGATTCTTTTTCGGTAGGAAGGGCCAGTTCATCATGATAACATGACGTAATATATCGAAATATTTTGCTCTGAATAAGGAGTCAGCGTTTTGCTTGCTTCTTTTTCAATTGATAAAAGCATAAAAGCTGACAAGAACGCATTGCCCCCGCCCCTCCGCTACGCTCCGTGCCTCGCTGCCTCACTGCCGCGCCAATTCGCAGAGCGCGCCAATCGCCAGCGGCGTGCTACCGCCCGCGGGTGCAAAAGCAAATCAGCTCAATGCTATGCTGCTCTGCAGTTGAAGAGCTTTGCCGGAGTGTCACCATACCTTTATATCTGCTATCCTGAATCTTCAGTAGTCGGAGCAAAGGGCCCATAGCGCCATGCTTACAACTCACTGATGTTCGCCGCAAGCACGGCACTATGTGCCCAAGAGGCCATTCAGCCAGCTCAGCACTTGCCAGGCGCCGCACTCCGCCTTGAAGGGCTCCGTTTGCGCAGCTTTGCTTTCGCTATTCCCTGCACCAGCCCGCATTCGCACGTATCTGCATTTGGCGCTTGTTGGCGTCTGGTCTGGCGCCTGGCGTTGCATATCTGCACATTTGGCGGCAAATCATGCGGTATGGCGAATGCACTATGCTGGCGTGACATCAGCGCTTGGCGGTGCCCATCGGTATGGGGAGTATTGGAGTGTCATCGAACCTTTTACAATTCATGGCACCCGGTTTTGCTGCGAGGTGGCTGCGAGTCTGCTATTGCATCGAGCGAATCCTTAACCGGCAGAATGAGCTTCGATAGATCGTTCCGCATCGCTTGCACTGCCTCCATGTCACGCCATTTGCAAGAAGAGAAGGCCAAATGTCGCGCCAGTGGTAGGCGGCAGCGCAACCCATGCTGGAGGTAACCGGCAGTCTGATGCTTCGATAGTTCGTATCGTGAGACGACATCCTGCATTGCAATTCGGCGGCAGCAAAATCCGGTGCATTTTAACACTGCGCGCATTCGCTTGCTGACCTGAGCACACTGGCATTGGCAGCTGCTATACTGCAAGAGCGTGCATCGCTTTTTGCCTACGGGGCGTGTCATCAGTGCCTGGCGGTTCCCAGCGGTATGGGGAGTATTGGAGTGTCATCAAACCTTTTACAATTCATGGCACCCGCTTGCACTGCCGCCCTCACCTGCATTCCGCTTTGTCCGCAGTCGCTAAAGAACCTGCACACACTCCGCACTGCTGCCGCAAAGTTGAAGAGCAGCAGCAATTCCGCGTGTGCGCAGGCAAAGACCGCGCCTGCTGACAAAACTCCATTCCGGTTCGGTCGCAGAGTGCAGCACAAGCCGGTGCATTTTATATCTGCGCACTCCGTTTGCTGACCTGGTGCATTGCATTGGCTGCTGCAATACGCAGGAGCATTGACAGAAGAGCGTGCATTGGCGGCTTGCATTGGCGGCAGGTCAGCAGCGCTTGGCGTTGCTTGTACGGCACTATGGTGGCAGGGCAGGCGGTATGGCGAATGCACAATGCTGGAGTGTCATCATTACCTTTTTCAATCCTGTCGGCAACATTTTGCGTTTTACCTGGCATTGGCAGCCTCAGCAAATCGCAAATCAACAAAGCGCGAATTGCTCCGGCGGGCAGCGACGGGACATTGGCGGCAGGACGCTCATTGGTAGTGGTACCATGCACCCGGTTGCACAGCCCCCCTCCGCTCATGCCGCTTTGCCTCAGGCGCTAAAGAACCTTCACCCACTCAACCTGCTGCTGTAACGTATGGTGCAAGGCTGAAGGTATGGCGGTGGGCAGCAGGTCGAGTGTGTTCAGGCAAAGACCGCGCCTGTGGACTACAGCTTCATGACGCTTCGGTTGGCCGCACAACCCGGCGCATTTGGTATCTGAGCGGCTTCGCTTGGCGTGTTTGAAATGGCGCTTGGCGGTGCAGTCATGCAGAGCTGTGGCGGAGGAGCGGCGCATTGGCAAAGAATTAATCATGGCCCTTCGGGCACTATATATTGCGGGCCTCCACCTCAGTGATTAATTTTATAGCTCCCTGTATGCACTTCGGTGTCGGCCCTTCGTGCAGGCGGTCATGTCAGCAGCGCTCGGCGTCCTTTGTACTGCACCCTGGGGGCAGGGCAGGCGGCACGGGCGAATGCAGAATCAGCTCAGCGACAAGCCTGCACTGTCACGATGCTTGTGGAGGCAGAAGAAATCAAGCAACCCGCCAGCGCATATGAAGATCGCTAAAGAGCCCGAAGTGAGTACACATGCGGCTCTTTGCGGCAAGAGCAGCCGGTTTATGAATACAACCACCCGCTGCAGCGAATCGGCAGTGCTTGGCGGTGCCCGGCAAAAGAGATTTGGCGTGAGAACTTGGCATTAGCAGCAAGAGGCGCGGGAGTCAGATAAAGCGGTACCTCAGATAGCGACTCTTTTTTAATTTCCAACTTCTGTAACGACATATTTATGGATGTTCAGGCTTTTGAATGCCTTTCTCGATTAGTGTTCTCATGAGAGTTCTAGTGCTTTCTGTGCATTTTGATATTTCCTGCAGAGCAGCAAGGCGAACCCATTTGAGCGCTTCTGCATAGTTTTTTTGCACTCCTAGGTCATTCGCGTACATCGCCCCGAGATAGAATTGAGCCTGTGTATTCCCCTGCAGAGCGGCAAGGCGAACCCATTTGAATGCTTCTGCATAGTTTTGTGGGGTTCCTTGGCCATTCACGTACATCGCCCCGAGATAGAGCTGAGCCTGTGCATTCCCCTGCAGAGCTGCAAGACGAACCCATTTGAATGCTTCTGCATAGTTTTGTGGTGTTCCTTGGCCATTCGCGTACATCGCCCCGAGATTGCACTGAGCGCCTGCAAGCCCTTGATTGGCTGCAAGGTGAAACCATTTGAATGCTTCTGCATCATTTTGTGGTGTTCCTTGGCCATTCGCGTACATCGCACCGAGATTAAACTGAGCGTCTGCTAATCCTTGATTGGCTGCTAGGCGAACCCATTTGAATGCTTCTGGATAGCTTTGCGGCACTCCTTGGCCTTTCGCGAGCAGCAACCCGAGATTAAACTGAGCCTGTGCGTTCCACTGCAGAGCGGCAAGATGAAACCATTTGAGCGCTTCTGAATAGCTTTGCGGCACTCCTAGGCCATTCGCGTACATCGCCCCGAGATAGAGCTGAGCCTGTACATTCCCCTGCTGAGCGGCAAGGCGAACCCATTTGAGCGCTTCTGCATAGTTTTTCGGCACTCCTAGGCCATCGTGGTACATCGCCCCGAGACAGAGCTGAGCCTGTGCATTCCCCTGCAGAGCGGCAAGGTGAAACCATTTGAATGCTTCTGCATAGTTTTTCGGCACTCCTTGGCCTTTCGCGTGCAGCAACCCGAGATTAAACTGAGCACCTGCGTCTCCCTGTGCCGCAGTTCTGCTCCATTCAGTTATTCGCTTGGGTGTAAGCGTTTCACTGAAGCCCTTGAATGGTGACAGTAAAAGTATCGCTGTCAGTATACCGATGAAAATGTGTTTCATAAAGGAAGGTTTATGTTATCGGTTATGCTCAAAACCACATATTTTAGTTCCCTTATTTCAATGTCCGCTATTGCTATTTATCTGTCATAAACCAAAATATTTTATATCAGTAAGATATTCCTCGATAAATGTTGATCACGAAGGGATCGTCATGTTAGTGTGATTATATGTCTTAATATACCTCATATTGCGCACTGAATCATGTGCCTGAGGTTTGCTTGTTGCATTTTCGAATGACAAAAACCTAAAGTCTTCCAGGAAAGTCGCTCCTGCCCTAAGTACTTCTCTCTAAGCTCCGTGCCACGCTGCCTGCATGTCGCAAGAGCCGAGCGCCAATCGCCAGCGGTGTGCTTGCGCCCGCAGGGGGCAAGGAGCCAATCAGCTCAGCGCTATGCTGCTCTGCAGTAGAAGAGCTTTGCGGGAGTGTCACCTTATCTTTGTATCTGTTATCCTGAATTTGGCAAAGAGCCCATAGCGCCATGTTTGCCACTCACTGATGTTCGCCACAAGCACGGCACCATGTACCTAAGAGGCCATTCGGCCAGCTCAGCACTGCCAAAGCGCTGCACTCCGCCCTGACGTGCTCCATTTGCACAGCCCAATCGCCTGCCTGCAACTTTCTAGCCGCACAGCATAATCTTAAAGAATTGAAGCAAAGGTTTTCCTGCTCCGGATCCTTCAGTTAGCATCGACTTGAGTTGCGCATCAACATTTGCAAGGCATTGAGTCAATAGGCTCAAATGAGCGACCAAGTTGGCACTTATAATCGGGCTCATTGAATCAGAGTCAGGGAAAGATAATGGCTTGGCACTTTTCCGATTTTACCTCATGCGAAGTTGAATGTGCGAGTTCCGATTTTCTTTGCTCTTTGAGGACGCATATCCCTGTCATAGAGGTTGATGGGTTTAACACGGGTTAAGCGGGAGTAACTCGACCATGCTATACGACGATCTGCTTCAGTGCATTGTTGTCGATTTTATTTAATAACATCATGAACAATTAAATATGCCACAAGAAGCAAAAGAATAAGAATAAAACCACCTCGGGCCAAGACGGCTTTCTTTTCATCCTCGTTAAGTTCATCAAGTTTTTTCCCCTCGGTTTTTGACATTAGAGGATCAATATTGAGGTATTTCCATAGGCATACTCCGCTTTTTAGTACTTTTATCCCTATAATGCACAGAATGACAGAAGTAACAATCCCCATTATGATGTTTATGAAAGGTATCGGATTATTCAAGAACAGGGGGAATAACAATAAAATGAGGGCGGAAATCACCACACCTATACCGACAAGTATTAATAAGATAGATCCAAACCTGTTAAACATAATATCTCTGGATACTCCAACAATGAAATTCAGCAGTTGGAGAGATTCTTGTTAATGGTTAGCATGACGCTCACATTGAGCGCGCTGTTTGAGCAATCTTATACTGTAGTTTCGTCCCACTAGTTCCCGGAGACATCTATATCTTGGCGCCTAACGACTCCGTATGAAAGTTCAAATGGCTGACTCGCGGCAATAACTGCCTCCCCGCCACTTAACGATGATTGTCGGGTAATGTTCCATTCTGTGTTTTCGACTTTATTAGCATTTTTTTTGGAATTTCTTTTTTCGTATCAAACTGTATTGCAAATATCAGTCTGTAGGTTCAGGGGGTTACCTTAAATGTGAACTCGCCATTTTGGTTAGTTTTTGCCACGACAGCGAGATATGGTTCTTACTTTATTATGCCTAATGTCCATAACTCCACTTTCACGGATTCAAGTGATTTGTTGAGGTCCTAGCGGAATATTTTGCCCTCGATTGTGCTTGGCGTACTTAGAAAAAAGGAATATGCTGCACCGCAGACAAACATCAATACTAAGCCCTAGAAGTATTTCATTTGGGCGTTCTCCTCATCTCGCCAAAATTGTTTTGACTGATCTTCATAAATTTAAAAAAAACAGACAGTTCCTTTCTGTATAAGACCCTAGATGCCGCCCAACGGCAATCTACAGTGCAGATTTGATAAGTAGCCTTGTTACATTTGCGTGTCCAGTTCTAACAGCCTTTGTCAGCACAGTCTTTCTCATCGTCTCCCTTGCTTCAACCGCAGTGAAGTGTAACCCAACTGTAGACAAAAAGAGGTTGTGTTTAAGTTGGTAACCTACCCTGTTCACGAAGAAAAAAGATAATACTTATATTGAAAAATTAAATAACTGTTCCATTTAAATATTATAATAAAAAAACTTTTTGCATTCGCCTTCAGCTGCATCCCCGCTCATCCCTGCAAGCGCTGCACACCAGCCCTAAAGTGCTTCGTTAGCGCTGCATTGCTTCACTGTTCGAGGCACGGCAACAGTCTGCAGCCGCAGTCGGTTGCTCTCGCTGCAGCACGTCTGCATTCGCACCCAGTTGCATGACGCTCATCCCTGCAAGCGCTGCACACCAGCCCTGACGGGCTTCGTTACCGCTGCAGTGCTTCGCTGTTTGTGGCACGGCAACAGCCTGCATCCGCAGCCGGTTGCGCCACGTGCAGCAAGCCTGCATCCGCAGCCAGCTGCATCTCGCAGCAGTCCGCATTCGCGCCCAGCTGGACCACTCGCAGTGGCCTGCATCCGCATCCAACCGCGACCGCTTTTGCCGCCGACTGACCCGCTTCAGCCGCATTGCTTTTGCTGCTCATTCTACTTGCGTATCCAAAAAAACGACAGCACCCAGCAAAGCCTGACCTGCCCCCGGCCCTCCGCTTCGCTTCAGGCCTCGCTGCCTGCATGCTGCGCAAATCGAAGAGCGCAGCAATCGGCAGCGGCGGGCTGGCGCCCGCGGGGGCAATAGAAAATCTGCTCGCTGCTCGCTTTTTCCCATTCCGCTGGAAGCTTGCAAGAGCTTGCGGCTTGCTTGCTGGCTTCTGCTCCCTGCATGCCTGTGTTGGCTGGTGCTGCCTTGGCTTCCGCTGCCTTCGGGGAGTGACAACTGACCTTGGCGGCTTGCCTGCTTGCCTCTTGCCTTGTCTTCTGCTCGTTGCCTGCCTGCTTGCACTGGCGGGAGGGCTTGCATTGGCGGCGGCGGCTTGCTTTGCGGGATGGCGGCTGGTTGGAGCGCGACACAACGGACATTGGCAATGCTGTCGGACGGAAGAGTATTGGAGTGACAACAAACCTTTTACAATCTATGGCACCCGATTGTGCTGCAAGGTGGCTGAGAGTCTTCTGTTGCATGGAAAGTATCGTAACCGTCAGTATGAGCTTCGAACGATGGCCGCAATGCTTGCACTGCCTCGGTGGCACAACATTTGCAAAAAGAAAAGGCCAAATGTGGCGCCAGTCGTAAGGCAGCTCAACCATTGCTTTCCTTGGCCCGATGTCCGCATCCTTATCGAACGCATTGCAGCTGCTTTTATCTCGTATTCAGGTGAAGGGCATTCCAACCAGGCGCATTTCAGGTCTCCGCGCCAGGGCTTGGGTGTGAGTCAGGTGGCTGAAGGGGCTGCTTTTTGCGGCTTGCTTGCTTGCTTTCCCCGGCGTTTGCTTGTGGTAGCGGGCGTTTATCTCTCCCCGCAGCATCGTAAGGTATGTCAAGGCGTCAGGTTGGGATGCATCAGATTTTGTTGCTTCACGTGTCCCGGTGCAGGGCAGCTGCATCACCGGCGTCCTTGCTTCGGGCGAACGTTCCGCAAAGGTTGATCTGCCTCGGTGGCACAACATTTGCAAAAAGAGAAGGCCAAATGTGGCGCCAGTCGTAAGGCAGCTCAACCATTGCTTTCCTTGGCCCGATGTCCGCATCCTTATCGAACGCATTGCAGCTGCTTTTATCTCGTATTCAGGTGAAGGGCATTCCAACCAGGCGCATTTCAGGTCTCCGCGCCAGGGCTTGGGTGTGAGTCAGGTGGCTGAAGGGGCTGCTTTTTGCGGCTTGCTTGCTTGCTTTCCCCGGCGTTTGCTTGTGGTAGCGGGCGTTTATCTCTCCCCGCAGCATCGTAAGGTATGTCAAGGCGTCAGGTTGGGATGCATCAGATTTTGTTGCTTCACGTGTCCCGGTGCAGGGCAGCTGCATCACCGGCGTCCTTGCTTCGGGCGAACGTTCCGCAAAGGTTGATCTGCCTCGGTGGCACAACATTTGCAAAAAGAGAAGGCCAAATGTGGCGCCAGTCGTAAGGCAGCTCAACCATTGCTTTCCTTGGCCCGATGTCCGCATCCTTATCGAACGCATTGCAGCTGCTTTTATCTCGTATTCAGGTGAAGGGCATTCCAACCAGGCGCATTTCAGGTCTCCGCGCCAGGGCTTGGGTGTGAGTCAGGTGGCTGAAGGGGCTGCTTTTTGCGGCTTGCTTGCTTGCTTTCCCCGGCGTTTGCTTGTGGTACCTGCAACTTCTCTTGTCCCGGCGGCCAGAAGATTCAAAGCACCAGATTGGGCTGCGTGGTGGCTGAGAGTCTTGTATTTCATGGAAAGCATCTGTAACCGTCAGTCCGAGCTGCGAACGAACGCCCGCATGGGTTGCGCAGCCTCGGTGGCACGACATTTGCGAAAAGAGAAGGCCAAATGTGGCGCGCCAGTCGTAAGCGGCAGCGCAACCCATGCTCAGAGGTCGCCCGGCGTTTTGCTCTTCGCACGTTGGTTCAGTTGTGCATGGTTTTGAGTTTCAATCGGGGGCAGCCCAATCCGGTGCATTTCAGGTCTCCGCGCTTGGGCTTGGGTCAGCGGCGGCATCTGGCGGCTGGCGAGCGGTTGGCGCTGCAGGG
>Ga0214233_1000993_pt1 | contig 7986 bp, 9 predicted proteins | sample TroBogypolimnion_22_FD_153071 | JGI IMG/M metagenome (GOLD analysis project Ga0214233, IMG submission 153071) | Freshwater microbial communities from Trout Bog Lake, WI - 01JUL2008 hypolimnion | ecosystem: Environmental > Aquatic > Freshwater > Lake > Hypolimnion/Profundal zone | place: Trout Bog...
CTTTCAGCGTGTCCAGAGGGGGGGGGGACGACATTCATAACGTGCACTTTCTCCTAACAACCCCTGGCCGAACTCAATCTTTCTCTGCACTACAACCTTCAGCCTTCCGATTCACTACAGTTGAATATTTTCTTTGATCGTTGTTGTTCCCAATACGGGAACTTTGTATATTACGAGCAAACGATATTCAAATGAAGCGTTGAGAGTCATTTCACGGAAAACACTCGTAGAATTCTGGACGAGGCATAAAGATGCTGAACAGCCATTGAAAGCATGGTTTAAAGAAGCCGAAAAAGTATGCTGGCAGTCGCCTGATATTCTTAAGCGCCGTTATCCTTTTGCGAGTATTCTAAACAACAATCGGGTAGTGTTTAACATTAAAGGCAATAAGTATCTTCTGATTACTATGATTACTTTTGACTATGGGCAGGTATTCATCCGTTTTGTCGGTACTCATGCTGAATACGATACCATAGATGCAACGACAATTTAGAATGAGTGTGCTATGGAAATTAAACCAATAAAGACCAAGCTGGATTACAAGGATGCGCTTCATCGTTTGGAGGCGATTTTTTCAGCCAAGCCAGGTACAGAAGAAGGTGATGAACTCGAAATTCTTGGTATTTTGATCGAGAAGTATGAAGAGATCCATTTTCCCTTTGACCTTCCTGATCCGATAGAAGCAATTATATTTCGCATGGATCAGATGAATCTTAATCAACGGGATTTGACGAAAATAATCGGCTCCAAAAGCCGGGCAAGTGAAATAATGAACCGCAAAAGAGCTCTTTCAATCCGCCAAATCCGAACATTGCAGAAAACGCTCAACATCCCCGCAGATGTCCTACTCAAAGAGTATTGAGACTTTCGCCGACAATCATCAACTATTCTTGCATCGCATCCCTTCGATTGCCATCTGCCGCACCAAGGTCGTTACGCCGTTCATCAATTGAAAAGATACTTGTTGATCATCTTTTCTATATCACCAGGAAAAGGGGCTAAAGTTTTGCCATACTCTTGTGATGCCCTGTATGCTATCATCTCAGCAAAGAGTTCCTCATCATTTTTGCCTGCATAGGTGCTGATACTTTTTGTATCAATATGTTTTCTTACGGCCTTCCACTCTTTTGATCCTCTTGCATCTGTCACATGATCGATGACATGTCCTATCTCATGTTTTAATGAGTAATCGAGAAATGGCATGTCGCGTGTGTTTGGTAGTTGTATTTCGGTAAAGTATCCTGAGTTAGAAATGTACTCTCCTCTATCTGCATTGGCAATGACGATTTTTCTTAAATATGGGTGCCGGAAATTAAATGTTTTGCTGTCCTGAAGAATAAAATCAAGCACATGATAGGCCTCGCTATCGGGCACGCCATCTGTTGTGATAAATGAGCAGTTCAAAGCCTCTTTCACTTCGGTTTCAAGTAGAGCGAGTGATTTTGGTTCCTGTGCTTTTGCATTGAGTGAAAGCATGATTCCTGTTGCAAGCAGAAATAAGATTGCTGATAGCCGCGTACCATGTATTATAACGTTGTTCATCAATGTTAAATTGGTTTTTCATGAATGCTTTGAAAAAGATGTTACTAAAATTATACATCATAAACTATGCCAGAATGCTTTGATTTGGTGAGGTTTTAAGGATGAACGCCCTTTGTTTGTTGATAAATAGAGTGAAAATAGGTAGCATAAAAAACGAGCCGATATGGGCGCAAGCAAATGTTCAGAGTAAAGCGAAGCTTTGTTTTTTTATGCAATGACTCAAATGGGCGCGAAATGTACTAAAATAATACGCGCATAGTGAAAATAATCTTCATTTCTATTTTTGGTAATAAATTAATCCAGCATGAACTGTTCATTGTTTACCCCTGCTCACTCTGTAACGGGGAGTTCTCCTTTACCCTATAGTATAAAGATCAGTTCAAAGGCGAAGAGTGCACGTTTAAAGATGACGCCGCATGCGGGTCTTGTGGTTGTACTGCCTGAGGGTTTTAACAAAAAGGATCTTCCCGCTCTTCTTCTTCGCCATGAAGCATGGATTCATAAGGCTGCGGATCGGATTGAAATGCATCGGCCTGAACCTTTTCCTGTGACAGAAAACGGATTGCCATACAGTGTTGTTTTCCCTTATGTCGATGAAAAATGGAGTGTTGAGTACCATCATAAATGCAGGAGTATGGTTGAGAGTGATGAAGGCGGAGGAAAACGGCTGCTGCTTTCTGCTCATCTCACTGATGCAGCTCTCTGCCGTCGGCAATTACTCTTCTGGTTGAAACGAAAGGCCCAGATACACCTTCTCTCATCCTTTGAAAAACTTGCAGCCGCACATGATTTCAACTATAACGAAGCTCAGGTTCGTCTGCAGCACTCCCGCTGGGGCAGTTGCACATCCCGCAGTTTGATAACCTTGAACACCAAACTGCTTTTTTTGCCGGAGCATCTGACCCGCTACATTATGATTCACGAACTCTGTCACACGGTTCACATGAACCATTCCAAAGCATTCTGGGCACTGGTCTGCAGGCATGATCCACTCTGGCATATCAATAATATGGAGATGAGAAGTGCTTGGAAATATGTGCCGGCATGGGTATCCGCGCCGCTTTGAAGCCTCTCTTTTAAAGCAAATGCGACAATATGAATGGAATCGTTATATTGATCGGAAAGGTACCCTTAGCGATTTATTCCGCCCAAAAAGCGCCTTATACGGCTGACCAATAAAGAATTCCTGCCTTTTGCACGGATAACCCCGGATAGTTCAACCCCAGGATGTTGACGGTGATGATGCGTGAAGAGAAGAGCGTCTAAGGGCGTTTTTGTATTCTCATAACTAACAGTTCAATAATTAGATACCATATGCTATTCGAGTCATTAAACATCATTGATCCAATTTTAAAGGCAGTTCAGGAAGAGGGTTATACAACTCCAACACCGATACAGGCAGAAGCCATACCAATTATTTTACAGGGCACTGATCTCCTTGGCTGTGCACAAACTGGCACAGGCAAGACAGCTGCGTTTGCCATTCCTATCCTTCAACTGCTGAGCGAGAATAAGGTTTATGATAAAAAAAGGAAGATAAGGAGCCTGATTCTGACACCTACACGAGAGTTGGCCATTCAGATCGGCGATAGTTTTAAAGCTTATGGCCGCCATACAGGATTAACCAATACGGTGATTTTTGGTGGTGTTAATCAAAACCCTCAAGCATCATCACTGTTACGCGGTGTTGATATTGTTGTTGCAACACCGGGAAGATTGCTGGATCTCATGAACCAGGGGCATCTAAATTTACGTGAAGTTGAGATACTTGTGCTTGATGAAGCAGATCGTATGCTTGATATGGGTTTTATTCACGATGTAAAAAGAATATTGGCCGCTCTTCCCAAAAAGAAGCAATCGCTCTTTTTTTCTGCCACCATGCCTGCTGAAATTGTGAAGCTGGCAGCCACTATACTTCATAATCCTTCACAAGTTTCGGTAACACCTGTCTCCTCAACGGTAGATATTATTAATCAATATGTTTATTTTGTGGACAAGGGAAATAAAAATGCCTTACTGGTCGATATTTTAAAAGATCCAGTGGTTAAAACTGCCCTGGTTTTTACGCGGACAAAGCATGGAGCTGATAAAGTTGTTAAAATTCTGCAGAAGCATCATATCACTGCAGAGGCGATACATGGCAACAAGGCACAGAATGCCCGTCAGCGAGCGTTAAAAAATTTCAAGGCACAGGATACCCGTGTTCTGGTGGCAACTGATATTGCAGCTCGAGGCATCGATGTTGATGATCTGGAATATGTGATCAATTTTGAAATGCCTAATATTGCTGAAACCTATGTTCATCGAATTGGTCGAACGGGAAGAGCTGGGGCAAAAGGAACTGCATTTTCATTTTGTGATGCGGAGGAAAAAGAGTATTTGCGTGATATTGAAAAACTTATAGCAAAAAAGATTCCTGTTATGGAAAATCATTCGTTTCCATTGATGGATCATCATCCGGTTAAAGTGCCAAAACAGCAGGGCAGAGGTAATTCAGGTCACCCGGCACCAAAACCTCTTGCCAAGAGTGCTCCGAAAAGATGGTCAGACAAGCCGAGAGCAACACGGTAATCATTCAACGCAAAAGCATTTGACATGAACATAGGTATTCCACTTGAAATAAAGTCCGGGGAGAACAGGGTTTCCTGTACTCCCTCCGGAGTCCGACATCTTGTTGCCGCAGGCCACAGGGTTGTTGTTGAGGCTGGTGCTGGAGCAGGCAGTGGATTCAGCGATGACAAGTACCGTCGAGCCGGAGCTATTGTTACCTCTTCAGCCGATAAGGTATGGAAGAGTGATCTTGTTGTGAAGGTGAAGGAGCCTCTTGAACAGGAGTTCCGGTTTTTCAGGGAAGAGCTTATGCTTTTTACCTTTCTTCATCTTGCTGGAGTACCTGAACTCGCTGCGAAATTGCTTTCCTCTGGGGTGACAGCACTCGGTTATGAAACAGTTCAGGAGAACGGTCGTCTTCCTTTACTTGCACCAATGAGTGAAATTGCCGGCAAAATGAGTGTTTTGATGGGCGCTTTTTACCTTGCGCGTCATCACGGTGGGGAAGGAAAACTGATAGGAGGAGTTCCGGGTGTTCTGCCTGGTAAAGTAACAATTCTTGGCGGCGGATCAGCTGGTATGCATGCTGCGAAAGTTGCTGCCGCTCTTGGTGCGGATGTGACTGTGCTTGAAATAGATCAGGAAAAAATGCGGTTTCTGGAGTCAGCTCTTCCCTCACAGGTTCATACTCTTTATTCTACCGAGCAGCATATTGAAGAACAGCTTGAAACAGCTGATCTTGTTATCGGGGCGGTGCTTGTTCCCGGCGCCATTGCTCCAAAGCTTGTAACGAGGGCAATGCTTAGAAAGATGAAGCAGGGAGCTGTAATTGTCGACATAGCGGTTGATCAGGGTGGGTGCATTGAGTCATGCAAGCCGACAACTCACGAAAATCCTGTTTTTGTTGAAGAGGGGATTGTACATTATTGCGTGGCAAACATGCCTGCGGCCTATCCTCAAACCTCTACCGAGGCGTTGACCGGGGTAACGCTCCCCTATATACGAAGGATTGCAGATTTCGGTCTTGAGAGTGCCATGGTTATGATGCCTGCTCTCTCAACAGGTCTCAACATCTGGAATGGCACAATTACGCATGAAGCTCTTGCAAAATCTTTAGGGAAACCCTATCAAGAAAATCCGTTTGCATAATTACCTTATTTTATTGAGGAGTGATATGTTATGGGTGACGATGTAAAAAAAACAAATACTATACAGGGGAGTTCTGTGCCTTCTAATTATTTCCGCTTTCATCTTCCGCATCTTCATCTTGGTTCTGTCTTCGGTGATGATTGGTTTTCACTCAAGGCAGAGGCCTTTGCCCGTTTTTTTGGAACACCTGTTTTTCTTGTAGGGCAGACGGTCATTGTGGCCATCTGGATTGGATTGAATGCCGTTGGACTTACCAAGTTTGATGTTTATCCCTTTATCCTGCTCAATCTTGCGTTTAGTCTTCAGGCAGCCTATGCTGCTCCGCTAATTCTGCTTGCACAGACACGGCAGGCCGACCGTGACAAGGCGCATGCCGATGCAGATGCCCAGCATCGTGAAGCTCTTGCCCTTGCGAGCGAACAGCGCCAGACTTATGCTGTACACCAATCTGAACAGCTCCTTGCCTTGCTTCAACAGAATACCCAACTGACCGAACTTGTCAAAGATCTCAGCCAGCGTATTGAAATATTGACCAGCGATATGCACAGCAAAGTCATTCAAAACGGCACGAAATTATAATCGTATATCGAGGTACCCTCCCCCTATGGCAAAAAAGCAGCACAGCAATAACCCCCCGTTAACAGCTGAGTTACGTTCTCTTGTCGAAGAACGCCTGAAACACAGGCAAACGAGTGCAGCGAATTTATCTTCTTCACCCGAAGAGATGCTCAGGCTTGTCAATGAGCTCAATGTGCGCCAGGTCGTTGTTGAAATGCAGCTGGAAGAACTGGTCCGCACCAAGACGGCACTGGAGGAGAGTGACCGGTTAAAAACATCATTTCTGGCCAATATCAGCCATGAAATCCTTATCCCCATGAACGGTATTCTGGGCTTTTCAGAACTGCTCAAAGATCCTCATCTCACCAGAGAAGAACAGAACGAGTATATAGAGCTCATTCATCAGAGTGGTCAACGCATGCTGACTCTGATTAATGACCTCATGGATATCTCCAAGATTGATGCCCGAGAGGTAAAACTGAAAGAGTCCGAAACATCGGTCAATCAGCTATTACGCGATCTTTTGGCATTTTCGAAGCTTGAAGCCGACCAAAAAGGATTACGTTTAAGCTCTACAGCAGGGCTCCCTGACAATGAAAGCATCATTACAACCGACAGTGGGAAACTAACCCAGATATTGACAAACCTGATCCAGAATGCCCTTCAATTTACCTCCAAAGGCGGCATTGATATCGGTTACTGCAGAAAGGAGAAGATGCTTGAGTTTTATGTTATAGATTCCGGCATAGGTATTCCTGCTGACAAAAAAGGGGAGATATTTGAGCGCTTTCACCAGGCGGATAACTCGCTGACCCTCAATCATGGGGGATCAGGATTGGGATTGAGTATTTCCAAGGGATTCGTTGAAATGCTTGGAGGCACAATCTCTGTCGTATCGGTTGAGGGAGCTGGAAGTACCTTTTCTTTTTCGCTGCCGTATAAGCCTGCCGGTAGAGCACAAGGCTCTTCTGACGCCAAGCCGGATGCTGCTGATTCAGCCCCGGGTTTCTGTATTCTCATCGCCGAAGATGATGATTTGAGCACCCTTCTGCTTAAAAAGAACCTCAAAGGTGAAAACATCACCATTCTTTGTGCAGAAAACGGATGGAAAGCAGTTGAACTCGTTCAGCATCATCCAGAGATCAATCTGGTGCTTATGGATATTAAAATGCCGGTAATGAACGGTTTTGAAGCAACAAAACTTATCAAACAGCAGAGGCCAGACCTTTCAGTTATTGTCCAGACAGCGTTGACTTCGCCTTACGATAGAGAAAAAGCTCAAGAGGCTGGTTGTGATGCGTTTATCAGAAAACCAATTGAGAGAAGAAAATTGTTTGAATTGATGAAGGAAGCAAATAATTTTGCAAATCTTGCTTTTGACCAGCCACAAACCTCACTTCAGCACACTAAAGAATTTTCCGCCTTGTCGCTTCCCAAAAAAGCGCAGTGGACACTTGCCCGCGATGAATGGTTGCTCACTATGCCTGATGGTCATAAAGTCAAGCTCACATCAAAAGAGTTTGATTTTATGATCATCCTTATCTCGCGTAATAAAAAAGTCCTGGAGCGCAGGGAGTTTGCTCAAGGTAATTCTGTCTCAGTTGATGAATTTCGCAGTGGAGCACTTGAAGCGTTGGTCCACCGTTTGCGTCGCAAAACGAGCATAGCCAACAGCGATTCTCCAATAAAAACCATCCACGGTATCGGGTATTCCTTTACAGGCGAGATCACTGTTATATGATTTCTCGACTTTCGTCAATCCAAATCTATTTTCAACCGACCAGCTTCTGTATAAAGCTTTTCAGGATTGTCAGTTGACTCCACAGCTTGCCATTTCTCAATCATCGCACAGACATTTTTTATAAATTATTATAAGATATTACGAGTTATTATAATATACTTGTAATAATATGTAATGGTTTGTAATGCATCTGTTGTGCTGAGCCTTGTTTTTGTTTAATAATGCATCTGGGAGTGGGTTATGACTTATGTCTATCAACTAAGGGACTCAGTCATTATAAAAATACCGTTTTAGGTCTGATGCTTATATCCCACCACTGTAGGTCTTTTGATCGCATCAGTCTTTTTTCAAGATTCTTTTTTTCTTTACCGCAGAGCCTTATACCCTTTTGGTATACCGTATCGATGAGCATTGCTGTTGCCGATATTCCTCGCCAAGCAAAGTTG
>Ga0214233_1000995_pt1 | contig 7979 bp, 7 predicted proteins | sample TroBogypolimnion_22_FD_153071 | JGI IMG/M metagenome (GOLD analysis project Ga0214233, IMG submission 153071) | Freshwater microbial communities from Trout Bog Lake, WI - 01JUL2008 hypolimnion | ecosystem: Environmental > Aquatic > Freshwater > Lake > Hypolimnion/Profundal zone | place: Trout Bog...
AGAACCAGGCACGGGCAATCCTAACAGGCAGCCTTGTTGGAGCCCAAATCGGCCTCTCTCAAATTCCAGAACGCTTTATAAATGGACTTGATAACCATTCAGAACTGTTAGGACTAGGGGCACAATTGGCCAAACAGATCCCTGCCCCACAATAGTATCTATTAATTCGGTCGTTGATCAGGAAAGGAATTGATCAATCATATGAAAACAACTGAATGCTACATAGTCGAAATCTTTGATGTAGGGCAGAAGACCGCTATCAAGTGCCTCTTTTTATCTACGGTGTCTCAGCTGGCCTTCCTTCTCCAACCGATGGATACAAATATTCAACAATAAAGTGAATTGATCGTCATGAAAACTCAAGAACAGGCAAATATTTTAATAGCAAATGCTTTACGACTTGCACGGGAAACCACCAGCGACAAGGTTTTTCTTTTTCTAAATAGCGAACAATCTTGGAAAGCATTCGGCAATATTGAACCTGTTAAAGATGAATCCATCGTTCTTATTATTCCAAAAGATCTAAAGATTCCAGATTATATAAGCACAAAGAATACTGTAATTCGCACTTGGTTTGGTAATCAGTCCCGGTTTTCTAGAATCAAATATGCCTTCATGCAAGCAGTTCTAAAACAAGTAATCCAACCGGACAGTAAAGTTGTCTGTGTTTTAGGACCATGGGGAAAAGACCATCTCGACACCATCACAATTCATGATCTCAGACTCTCATGGAGCGAAGAATTTCCCTTTGATCCACGATCACTGATGTCAAAGACATTTTTCCAGATTGTAATCGCTGTGGTTGATATTGCCCTCGATATAGGGGCTCTAGGAAGAGAAGGGAAATCAGTCGGTACGACTTTTATAATTGGCAATGTTGAACAGGTTATGAAATTGTCGCACCAAGCAATTTTCAACCCATTCAGAGGGTACCCTGAAGATACAAGGAATATAACCTCCTCTGAGGTGGTTGAAAGTGTTAAAGAGCTTGCCCAGCTTGACGGTGCTTTTATTATTTCAGAAAAAGGAATCGTTGAGGCTGCCGGTCGTCATCTTGATGCTGTTACCTCTGTAACAAGACAGCTCAAAGGTTTTGGCTCCCGTCACAGAGCTGCGGCGAGTATTACTATGCACAGTGAGGCTATAGCGGTTGTTGTTTCAGAAAGTACCGGCAGGGTAACAGTTTTTGATGATGGTCAAATTATTGCCGCACTTGACCCTGTAATCAGTACACGGGTGGTTTAAATTGTATCAGCACATAATGCATGTAAGAAGGTGCTTAATCATTTAATTTACCAAATTGCTTTCAACCTCCGGCAAATTGGAGAGTATCTTTTTTTGAAATATCCGCCTCAGGCCATGTGGCCGAAAACCCAACAGATGGAATCTATATGAAAAAACATATGAATCACATGAACGAACCGCTTTCAATCAAAGAATTTGACCGACTTACAGATTTTCTTGAGTCTATCGGAGTAGAGGATATATCGATTTCTAAAATTGACGGATACTTCGCAGCCCTAATCTGCAGCCCAGAGACAGTGCTTCCAAGTCAGTATCTCTCTGGGATATTTGGTGAAGATTTCTCATTTTCGAGTACCGAGGAGGCTGCCGAAATCATGGGACTCCTTATGCGACATTGGAACACAATTAGTACAGCTTTGCTGAAAACCCTTTCTGAGGATGATCTTTATTTGCCTGTGCTCCTTGAAGATGAAAATGGTATTGCTAACGGAAACCAATGGGCAGAAGGGTTTTTTGAGGGAATTGATAGGAGTCAGGAAGGTTGGCAGGAATTAATGGAAGACGATGAAAAAGGCGGTTGTCTTATTCCGATCATGATTCTTGCCCATGAAAACGACTCGGACCCGATGATGCGACCGAATCCAATCTCAATGATTGATCGAGAGAAACTCCTGCAGACAATACCTGAATCCCTCGCATTAATTTATAAATATCTCAACCCTTTTCGCCAAGCAGCTGTTTTAAATCCTCAAAAAATCGAACCTACACGATCATATCCAAAAATTGGACGAAATGAAATGTGTCCTTGCGGCAGTGGGAAAAAATACAAACGCTGCTGTTCGTGGATGCCCCCGACTGTACATTAAAGGTTTGAATTGATCATTAAATTTAATTTATGCTCGTGTCAGATTTCCTAAAACGTTTAGGACGCCAAAGGAAGAGACCGCATAATATCATTGAGTTCAAAAAGAATTATGCATCCGGAAATTGCAACTTTATCTCAAGTGCTTGTCGGTACATGAGTTGTTGAAGTTTTTCATAATATCCAAGTTGACTGCTGATCCTGGCAGTAATATGGATTGTAATGCTGATTTCTGTCTCATTATTAATTTCTGTCAGTTTTACGATTACATTTCTTGGAATGCATTCAACTCCAGAAAGTGCAATGCCGAAGAGACGCAATTTTACACCTGATCCAAAACCTGCGGTAATGTATCTAGAACCCTCCACCTTAAGATTTCCTCCTTGGCTAAGAATGGTTGAAACAATTGATTCCTTGGCCTGTTTGATTGATTTTTGAGTAACAAAATCAATCTGAACCGGTCCAATAGTTCTAAACATTAGTTTTCCTCAAAGTGTCTCATCTGTGCAAGAATCATTAAATTAATAATGTTTATTCGATCAAGGTGGTCTCTCTGTCTGATGTGTTGCAGTTAATTTGAAGACCTTAGCATAATTTTCTCGACAGATCTACTCTCCAACCAGACAGGTAGCTAGCGGTATGGTTCACATTTTTGTATGATATGCAAACCATGCAGATACATTGATGTAATATTTATTTGCAACCTTATTCCCATTTTCCCAAGCTAAAGGAATAAAAAACCATCATTTCAACATGCAAGAATAATCTAATTATAATTTTTCCATCTGGCATAGATTGTGAATTTAAATCCATAATATCTCAATAAGGTTGAAGCAACATCGAGTCGCCGTATGAAAAAAATTGAAGCTATTATCAAGCCCTTTATGCTTGAAGCCCTAAAATCTGGACTTGCCGAATTAGGAATAGCAGGAATGACTATCAGCGAGGTGAAAGGTTTTGGACGACAAAAGGGACATACAGAAGGTTACCGTGGATCAGAATATTGTATTGATTTCACACCTAAAATAAAGGTCATGATTGTGATTGCAGCCGATCAAGTCGATCAGGTTGTAAAAAGAATTATCGAAGATGTCAGAACTGGTTTGATTGGAGATGGGAAGATATTCATTCAGTCAGTTGAAAAAGTTTGCCGGATAAGAACCGGAGAATTTGACCGAGATGCCCTCTGAGAGAGGAGGAACCTAATCGTTTAAGCTAAAGGGTGATAAGATATGCTCTCATTGACACGATTATTACCCAAGGCTTTTAAGGATTTCGCACCTCCGACAATTTTTACGAACATCAATTGACAATTTGAAAAAATGATGTAACCTGACCGGCCAATTGTAGCCGAGATTCGTTTGATAGAACGGATGCGGGGGAACCATTTTTCTGGGGCGTATTTCTTTTGAGAATAGGGCACTTTCAAGCCCGAGCCCATCAGCTAACCTCGCAGGCATTTGAAAGGGCAATGGTCAGAGTTGCTGCAAAGCCCCTGGCTATAGCTAGTCGTATTTACGGCACTAGCGCCCTTGCTATTATTGAAATCTCAGCAGGGATGTGCGATATGCAGCCGGATCAGGACGTAGGGCATGTTAATTATATAAGTAAAATAAAAAAGTTAGTATTTGGGGCGCCAAAGCAGATCAAAGACCCTCAAATCTTTCATACCATGTCTCTGATACCGCTGCTGGCTTGGGTGGGATTGGGTGCTGATGGTCTATCCTCTTCAGCCTATGGTCCGGAGGAAGCCTTTCGGGCTCTTGGTAGCCATACCTACCTGGCCATTCTTCTGGGGCTTGCCACTGCTGTTACCGTTTTTATTATTTCCGCTTCTTACTCTCGCATCATTGAGCATTTTCCTCACGGTGGCGGTGGTTATATCGTATCCACGCATATGTTGAGCGAAAAGGCTGGTGTTGTTTCCGGAAGTGCTCTTTTAGTTGACTATGTCCTAACCATCACCATTTCTGTAGCATCTTGTTCAGATGCCGTCTTTAGTTTCTTGCCGCTTCACTTTCAAAATGTGAAACTACTCGTAACAATCATTCTTATCTTTATTCTAATTATTTTGAATATTCGTGGGGTTAAGGAATCTATCCTGGTCATGGCTCCTATTTTTGCTGTTTTCGTTCTCACCCACATATTACTACTGATCGACGGTATCGTCACTCACACTGACCGTTTAATTCCTATGGCTCAGGACTTTCAAAGCGGACTGCATCAAGATTTGGGAAGCTTAGGTGTTTTTGGAATACTTATGCTTTTTCTTAGGGCTTATTCATTAGGTGGCGGTACCTACACTGGTATTGAGGCGGTATCAAACGGTCTTCAGATCATGCGTGAACCCAGGGTCAAAACAGGTAAGCGGACCATGCTCTATATGGCCACATCTCTTGCCCTTACCGCGGGTGTGTTATTTATTTGCTACTCACTGGCTGGGGTGGCCCCAGAGGAGGGCAGAACCTTGAACGCCGTTCTGGCTGATTCTTTGTTTGCTAATTGGCCGATGGGTAAGGTAATTGCCCTAGTCACAATTTTTTCCGAAGGAGCCCTGCTCTTGGTGGCAGCCCAAACTGGTTTCGTCGATGGTCCGAGGGTTATGGCTAATATGGCTGTAGATTCATGGTTGCCGCATCGCTTTGCTGCTCTCTCCGAGCGCTTATCCATGCGCAACGGTGTCGTCATTATGGGCGTCTCCTCTATTGCGCTCTTAGTCTATACTCAGGGATCTGTGTCTGCTTTGGTAGTTATGTACTCCATAAATGTTTTTATTACCTTTTCACTTTCACAGTTGGGTATGACACGCTTCTATTTCCTTCGGCGCCATAAGGATCCGATTTGGAAGCGGCGAATTTCTGTGCATCTGGTAGGCTTTCTACTCTGTATTACGATTCTGGCAGTCACAACATACGAAAAATTCTCTGAGGGAGGTTGGGTAACCTGCCTGATTACCATGCTGGTCATCACATGCTGTTACTTGATCCGCAGCCATTATTTTAGAGTTCGCAAAGGCATGATGGATATGAATGAAGATCTACTTGCCGCACCGACACGTGGGTCGTTCAATATGGCCAAGCCAGTCACAGAGGACCAAACCGCAATCCAACTGGTCTCTTCCTACAGCGGCTTTGGAATCTTTGCCCTTATGTCTGTGATGAAAAATTTTCCGGGTACCTATAAAAACATCATCTTCGCATCGGTTGCTGTAATTGATTCAGGTTCGTTTAAGGGGGTAGAGGAAATCGAAGCCCTTGAGAGATCGACCAGAGCGTCCCTTCAAAAATACGTTGTCCTAGCTCGCAGGCTTGGGCTTGCGGCAAGTTACAGAATGACTGTTGCTACTGACGTAGTACAGGGTGGCACCGATCTTTGTACTGCAATTGCACAGGAATTCCCTCATTCTACAGTTTTTACCGGGCAACTTGTCTTTCAATTAGAAAAATTTTACCATCGGCTACTGCATAACCAAACTGCTTTCGCAATTCAACGGCGACTACAATGGGGAGGTATCACGACCGTAATTTTGCCAATCAAGTTTTCACTCTCGGAGTAGTGAAGTTATGCTACTTAAAGGATTTAATATTAATCTGAACTACTACATTATGCTTGCCAGGGTAAAGTTATTTTTCCTCAACATTTTTCCAAATTATAGGTGTCTACTATTCTAAGGGGCGAAGAATCTCCCCGCCCCTTTAGGTCGATCTACCCGTAAAGAGTCTCAATCCATCAGATCGCTTCAGAATCGTTCACTTTGCCAAGGTATCTCTGAGTCGTCTAAAGATCCGCATAAATCCTAAGAAAAAAACAGGGAATACAAAGTCCCTGGTAAATTCAGCCATCTGCTGAATAGATAATGTATGCGCAGTTGTTCAGATTAGTGCGGTGGAACAAAACCAATAGCTGTCATTCCTTCAATGCCTGAATTTAAAAAAACTGATTTATCGACCAGAGATTTTGATGCCATAATTATGGTTCCACCTATTCTATCAATTGCGTTTTGGGTTCCCCAACGTTTTGATTTTATTTCTGAGTCTGAAATAATGTCGTATTTGGTGAATTGATAAATTGACACTCGCATCTCTGTTTCGACCTTTTTCTGAAATGACATAATAATCAATCCTTTTAAGTTACTGATTCGATGTGAAAGTACGTTCTCTGGGGTTCCTAACTTCCAACGACAGCCCTGTATTTCTTGTCAGTCTGTGTGAGCATAAAGGACTATATAACTAACGGCTAATCTGACTGAATAACCGTAAGTTACAATTATGCTCACCAAAGAATCTAAAGAGGTTACACCCGACTGCATTCTGGTGAGGGTACGCAACCAGATATTTGCCAAGTTATACTACAAAATAATCCTGGATGTTAATCGGCTTGCTTCTGATAAAGACAACGACTGAACTTTCTGCCAAAAAACTCGCATTTCATTAGTTCAAAATAACATTCTCTTCTTACATTTTTCTAACATTGATGCCACAATGAACAGTCAAGGCTAACGGCTTCGAAAAGTACTCCTGCTTACGGTATACTCTCTAACTGCTGCTTGCTGCCACTTCTCTACAAGATACACACAAGGTCTCCTGCAATAGAGTGCCGTAGTGTCAGATACAAAAAATTGGGTGGGGTTACTCTGAGCCAGAACTTCAGGCATCAAGATGCTGGATAAGTTTGAAGGCACTCTGGGTCGCACAGTACAGGGACTTTTGCTTACTGCGACCTCCCTATTTCGACAGGACCTCTGAAATGAACGAATAACAAAATACAAACCTCACAGAAACAAACATATGGATATCGCTACGACATAGAATTCTTCAAACTGAAAATCTATGCCATTCATGAATCAAAGTGCGCTTTGACCGGATGAACCAGATTTCTAGGCAAAGCCTCAACATAAGATCGATATAGAAAAAAGATGGGCATTCAGTTATTAATATGCTAGGATTAATCTGTTTTCAGATAGGCGATGGGAGATGTTAAGTTCACTTTAGGTATTGCCGAAAAGGCCTAAACTTATCCCCTGTAAAGAAATCAGCAGATAACCTTCCTATAAAGACTATGTCAACACCCTCCAATGTCATTGGCATAAGCAGTAACGCGAAGCTGTTGAAATCAAAAGCCTCAAAGCATGCCATCATAGGCGCTGTCATCGCAGCGGTTGCAACAATTGTCGCAACGATTCTTTCAAGTTATTTCAACGAAGGTAGAATCACTCTGGAAGCCTTGATTGCCTCACAAAAAAAAATATGGTGCTTTGGATCCTGGATTCGATGCCATTTATTTTTCCTCTTTGGGGCCAGTACGTCAGTTCTATTCTCTCCTATGAAGCAAGCGCAATGGTTCTTGACCAGACACATGAATTGCGCACGTATACCACAGCCTTGGAGCAGAAGGCAACGCATGATTCCACCCATGATTCTCTTACGAATCTCCCCAATCGAACCCTATTTATCGATCGCCTACAGCAGGCCGTGAATCTCGCATCACGTGAAAAATCTACTTTGGCCGTATGCATTCTTGATATTGATCGGTTTAAGGAGGTCAATGACACCTTAGGCCATTACAATGGCGATCGGCTCATTAAACAGGTTGCTCTGCGGTTGACTGGTGTCATTCGTGAATCGGACACACTGGCACGTATAGGAGGTGACGAATTCGGCTTCATGCTGCCGAAGATAGCAAAAGCAGATGATTTGAAAAAATTAGGGAAAAAGCTCCAAAAGGCCCTCAAGCCACCTTTTACGTTAGAAAATCTTTCACTTGATGTAAGTGCTAGTGTTTAATTGCAATATTAAGCGATATATAGTAAGCTCCTTTCATTCACAAAATGAAAGGAGCTTACTATGCCGAGAAAAGCCTTACCTCCGCCATG
>Ga0214233_1001054_pt1 | contig 7701 bp, 7 predicted proteins | sample TroBogypolimnion_22_FD_153071 | JGI IMG/M metagenome (GOLD analysis project Ga0214233, IMG submission 153071) | Freshwater microbial communities from Trout Bog Lake, WI - 01JUL2008 hypolimnion | ecosystem: Environmental > Aquatic > Freshwater > Lake > Hypolimnion/Profundal zone | place: Trout Bog...
TCCCGTGACCGGCTTCTCCTGTTTGCCGAAACCCATTCCCTTGAGGAGTTGCTGGCGGCGGCCTTGACTGAAGCCGAGGCACTGACCGACAGCCAGATGGGTTTTTATCATTTAGTCGGCCCTGACCAGAAAACGTTGTTGCTGCAGGGCTGGTCGACGAGGACCAAGGAATATTTCTGCAAGACTGATGGCAAAGAATTTCACAATCACCTTGACCAGGCCGGAGTATGGGGGGATTGTGTACTTCAGCGTAAGCCTGTCATCCACAACGAGTATGCATCGTTACCACACAAAAAGGGATTGCCTCGTGGGCATGCCGAGATTATCCGGGATTTAGTCGTGCCGGTCATGCGAGGGGGAAAGCTCAAAGCTGTTCTCGGTATTGGTAACAAATCAACAAATTATACTGAGGTCGATGTTGCCTCAGTATCATTTTTTGCTGATTTTGCATGGGAAGTTTCAGAACGTAAAAGGGCGGAAGAGGAGCATGCAAAATTGCAGGCGCAATTGATCCAAGTGAAGAAGATTGAATCGGTTGGACGTCTGGCAGGAGGTGTCGCCCATGATTTCAACAACATGTTGTCCGTTATCCTGGGCCATGCGGAGATGGCCTTGGAGGTAATAGAGCCTGCCAGCCCAATCTTTGCCGACTTACAGGAAATCCAGAAGGCCGCCGAGCGATCCGCTGATCTGACCCGGCAGTTGCTTGCTTTCGCGCGAAAACAGGCCGTAGCGCCAAAGATCATCAACCTGAATGTGACCATTGAAGGAATGCTCCAGATGTTGCGGCGTCTCATTGGGGAAAATATTCATCTTGTGTGGGTACCCGAAGCAAATCTGTGGCCTATTAAGATAGACCCGTCACAGGTCGACCAGATTTTGGCCAACTTGTGTGTCAATGCCAGGGATGCGGTCAATGGCAACGGCAAGGTCATCATCGAAACACGAAAGGTTACCTTCGACAGGGAAAATTGCAATGAACTCCTGGGGTGCATTCCAGGCGATTTTGTTCTCTTAACCATCAGTGATGATGGGAGCGGTATCGACAAAGAAACTCAGTCAAAAATATTCGAGCCCTTCTTCACTACAAAAGAAATGGGCAAGGGGACCGGTCTTGGTTTAGCGACAGTGTATGGCATTGTTAAACAGAACGACGGATATATTTATATCGACAGCGAGCCCGGCGAGGGAACGACATTCAAAATCTATTTACCGCGGCATCTTGCCGGAAGCGAACAGGCGGCAAAAGATAGCCAGAAGGCAGCTTCCGGGTTGGGGCATGAAACCATCTTATTGGTAGAAGACGAACTGACGATTTTGGAAATGGCTACAAGGATGCTCCAACATCAAGGGTATACTGTGCTTGCTGCTAACAGTCCTGGCATGGCCTTTGAACTTGCCGAAAAACATACGGAGAAGATTGATCTCCTGATCACCGATGTCATCATGCCCATGATGAACGGCCAGGAATTGGTCCAAAATTTACTGCCTCTCTGCCCAAACCTCAAGTGGCTCTTCATGTCGGGCTACACAGCTGACGTCATCGCCCGCCATGGAATTTTAGAAAAGGACATCAACTTCATCCAGAAGCCGTTTTCAATCAAGGAGATTACAGCAAAAATCAATGAAGTGTTGGGGTAATGCATCCTTCTCGCTCGTTCTTCTGACTGCATATATGTAATGAACTCTACGCAGAGAGAACATGACAAACTTTACTCTCAAAACACTGCCAGTGGATGTGGTCGAAGAATTAAGCGAACACTTACCTTGAGAAATCCAATTGCTTTTTTCTTCTTTGGTTCTTTATTTTACGATCTTGCACAAAGATAAAATAAAGATGGATCTTATTTTAGGTTCGAGGCAGTCGGGATGAAACGAGAGCTTCAGGGAAAGTACGTGACCATAACGACTGTGGGCGAGAAGGCGCAGGCCTTTTTACCCTCGCCATTGCCGCCGCGTCCACCTATCGACTGGACACCGGAGCTGCGGAGCAAGTTTGACCAGGCACTGCTGTCGTTGGGACGGTTGGATAGCGTGCATGATCGGGAACTCTGCCTGGAAGTTTTTTCTTTCCCAATATCCTGAAGTCGATTGGAAAAAAGCCATGGGTATACGTGATATCATCACCCACCATTATGCGGATCTGCATGCGGAAACTGTTTTTTACACATGCAAACGTAAAATCCCTCCACTTCTTGAAACAGTGAGAAAAATAACTCGGGATCTGCAGTAAGCTGACGATCCATTTGACATGTCCTTTTTTTTGGTTTGAAGAAAAAAGGGATCTTTTAGATACCTAAACGACCAAACTGCAACAATTTGGTGTCATTTTTTAACATCCTGACTGTCATCAAACTGCCATGTATTGACAATAGATACACGCAGCTGTATATTGATTGTAAATACAAATGAGGTGTCATTATGCAACATATGGAAACTCGTGAGGCTTCGATTAATATTCGTGCCTTGCGTGCGCAGAGGGATCTGATTGACAAGGCTGCGGCAGTGCGAAACAAAACCCGCTCTGACTTCATGCTTGAAGCTGCCTGCCAAGAAGCAGAGAATGTTTTATTAGATAGGCGGTTATTCCATCTCAATGATGAAGACTACGATGCCTTCGAATCAGCAATGAAAGCCCCTGTCAGTGACAATCCCGCGCTTCATAAGCTTTTAGCCAAGAAAGCCCCGTGGGAAAGCTGACGGCACCGGCACCAATTGATACGGTGCATAGTGCTGACAACTTTGATTGCGGGATTTCCTCCCTTGATCATTGGATTCAGCGGCAGGCCTTAAAGAATGAGGCATCAGGCGCATCCCGGATGTTTGTTGTTTGTTCCGGAAAAGAGGTGGTCGGCTATTATGCTTTGGCCACAGGAAGTATACTCCGCCGGCAAGCCCCCGGAAAAATCAAACGTGAAATGCCGGAACCTATTCCAGTAATGGTATTGGGTCGCCTGGCTGTTGATCGGAAACGGCAGGGATCGGGCCTTGGCAGTGGTTTACTGCGAGACGCGGTGCTTCGAGTCTATAATGTTTCTCAACAGGTGGGTGTTCGTGCTCTGCTGGTTCACGCATTGTCGGAAGAGGCAAAAGTATTTTACCTTCGCCATGGTTTCATAATATCGCCTCTAGATCCGATGACGCTCATGCTGAATTTGCAGGATGTTCATTGTGCCCTTGAGATGCAGAACAATCCCTTGCGTTAAAATCCTCTCAGTTTTTCAATAGCTGAGGGAAAAACCCTCCAAAAACCTCTGAGTTCTATAGAAAATAAATAGGGAGTACCGTCAAAGATAACAACGTCTAATTTGCTGTAATGCTATACTTTTTCCAGAAACCTCCCGTTCTTTATAGAACTGGGAGGTTTTCTTTTTGTCGAGGATAGAAGTTGCTCTTTTTCTTCTCACCAAGATGGATACGATTCTTTCAAATTGCACCAGACTGAACCGTCCTCTGTCAATTATCAAGAAAGGAGCCTTCTCTATCACACAGCAAAAACTCAATACCATGGAAGCAGCAACATTCCTAGGCGTAAAGCCTCGAACTTGTTGCTCTATGTTGTCACTGATGATGGCCAAAAATGTTTGTTATCTATTTTTCGTAACCGTTCCAATGCGAAATATACTCCACGGAATGTACCTGATTTTGACCTATCCGATGTGAAAATTCAACCGGGGAACAGGACAGAAATTTACACAAAAACAGGTAGTAAAGGAAATGTGAGTGTATTAAAGGTCGAATTGTTTTGATGAATTTTACATTTTTGTGCCAAATGGAAATTTATCATAGTCTCCAGGTATGGTTTCATGATTTTATCAACCCTGCATAGGCCGTACTGAAGCAACTCTGCTTTTTTCAATCTTAAATGTGTATTCACAATTGCCAACTATAACACCTGGTGCTACAGTAATAGATATGAAAAAACTGATGACAAAGACTTTTTCCAAATAGGCTGCAAACCAGGGCATATCTATTGGCGATTTAACCCTGGCCCTTGAAGAAGTTGGTAAAGGTCTATTTGAAGCCAGTCTTGGCGGCAAGATAATCAAGAAACGGATACGATTCGCCGGGCAAGGTAAAAGTAAAAGCGGCAGAACTCTCATTTGTTATCAGAAAGACAGCATGGCTATTTTTGTGCATGGTTTTGCCAAAAATGAGAAAGCAAATCTCTCGTCAAAAGAACTTGAAGCGTTTAAAGAGCTTGCCAAAATTCTATTTGCGTATTCTGAGGCCGAGATTCAAAAAGCTTTAGAAAACGAGGTATTATTCGAGGTTAGAGTATGCGGAAATCGATAAAGAATTCCATCATGAACACCATGGCTGATCTTCACAAGATCGGTCTTGTAGATGAAATCACGATGAAAAACATAGAGAGCCTGTGTCTGCCGGATGTTAAGGACTTTTCTCCCGCCCAAATAGTCGGGTTAAGAAAAAAAAATAAACTGAGTCAAGCGGCTCTTGCGGTTGTGATCAACGTCAGTACCTCCACAGTACAGCAATGGGAAAGAGGTGGCAAGAAGCCTGCCGGTGCATCGAGAAGGTTACTTGATATAATAGAAAGAAAAGGAGTACAGGCAATAATCTAAAATAGTTACGACCAAAACTGACCTTGTGAAGCATTCCACCTCAATGCCATACCTTTTTCCAATCTAAGAATTCTGAGGGACGTAATTGGTAACGGGCAAAATTTCCTTCGTGCAGATTGATAAGCTCTGTCTCGACCACTTCAACAAAGCGAGCCTTATCGTCGGTTGGAATTTCTTTTTCTGACATCTTGGCTATCCAGTTCGCAGCCTTTCGCTTATCCAAGCAATCACGCACCACATCTGCCACGAATTTTTTTATCTGTTGCCGGTACTTCAGCCTGAAGGGATCGGGCTCGCCGAGGGATTGCCGGATAGCAGAGTACCGCTTACAGGATCGTCCATAGGCCCAGACAAAGACGTCACGAAGGAGTTCAATCTTATTCAACTCGTAAACAGCCAGTGTGCCGTCAATGTAGGCCTGATTCGGCACATCAAGGAATGATAGAGGACAGAGGTTTCGACGAATCAACGGGATATTGGCGGCAAGACGCGAAACACGTTTGTTAACATCCAAAAACGGCTGCAGATATGGCAGGTGTATCATTGCAAAAAAAGCCTGTTCGAAAGGGTCCGTAACTTCTGATGTAAGGGTAAGGATCTGCCCGAAACATTCATCAATCAGTTGAGGCACTTCCAAGGGATGATACACACTCCCACCGATCGTTACCGGAGTGGTTCTTAATCGCCCGCATGCCTGAGGGTCTGCCAAAAGATTGTTGGATAGCAAGGCATGCAGATTGAGAATGGTGTATCTGTTGAAACCTACATCAGCTGCCTGCTCAACCAAGAGCTCGATGGCATCCTTATGGTTCAGGAGCATCTGCGTTTCCATGGCATTTTTGCCTTCTGCTGCTTCACCTTGCTCAAGAAGCTGTTCGGTTTCTAATAGCGAATATGTATTTCCTTCCAATCGGCTGGAGTTCCAGGAAAGATCAATCAATAATCGATTGAAGATATGCCTCGCATAGGTTCCGGCTATTTGCTGATCGTCCGACGATCGTCCCATTTCATAAAGCCTCTGTCGAATGTCCTCAGCAAGATAGAATGTCCGGTTCGGTTGGTATGCATCAAGAAAGGCGCGATTGTATCCCACAGGGTTCCGGCTCTGGATGGGTGCACGAATAACCCTTTTTATCTCTTCTCCTTCGGGAGATAAAGGGATATACGTTTCACCCGATAGAGCCACTATTGGTGGAGGGATTACGACATCGAGGGTATTGGGTAATCGATAACGACTAGCCCTGCCCTTGCCTTCTGCTATGAGACGTTTCTGTTCGACAAGCAGTGACAGACGCCGCTGTAAGGTTCGGCGAGGCATCTTTCCCTCTAGTGCGGAATTGATTTTTTCAATTCCACCCCCATCTGGAAGGGAACTCACGGCTTTTACTATACTATCGAGGTCTTTTTGAGAGATTTGTTTTGGCATAATAAAATTATTATGGCGCAATTATTACAATCACGCCACGAATAATTCGTTTTTACTGGCGCAATTATTTATTGCGCCAGTAAATAGGAAGGAATGTGAGGATCGGGACGTTGATGATTTTATGTTTTTTTTGTAGGACATGGGGAGAAAGAGGGATATTGAACTAATATTTTGGTGAGTTGGCTACAAGGTTAAGATCCTGATCTCCGCTTGCTTTCGAACCCGGGTCTCCTGAATTCCCCTCTAGCGCGACAAGGATTCATAGGCAACGCATATAAAAAAATAGTTTATCTATACATATCCCTGGTAATATATATAGAAAAGTGGCATTTTGTATACATGTAGTTAATCCCATACAGAGAGAACATGACAAACTTTACTCTCAAACCACTGCCAGTGGATGTGGACCTTGAAACCCGGGCAGTTCTCAAGAAGACAGCCTTTGCGCATCGTTACCTGGCCGAGCTCAAAGGGATGGCCGCAACAATTCCCAATGAGACCATCCTGATTTCCACCCTGACCTTGCAGGAGGCCAAAGATAGTTCCGAGATTGAGAACATTATTACCACTCATGACGATCTTTATAAGTCGGAGTTGTTCTCAGACTTCATCACCAGTCCGGCAGCAAAGGAAGTCGGGAATTATGCCGCTGCTCTCCAGAAGGGGTTTGCCCAGGTGCGGAAAAGCCGTTTACTCACCGTAAACCATATTCTTGAGATTCATAAGGAGCTTGAGCAAAATGATGCCGGTATCCGAAAATTGCCGGGCACGGAATTAAAAAACGAACAGACTGGGGCCACAATCTATACACCGCCCCAGAATCATGAAGACATCATTCGCCTGATGAGCAATCTTGAGCGATTTATAAATGATGAAACGCTTACCGATCTTGATCCCCTGGTCAAAATGGCAGTGATTCACTATCAATTTGAATCCATCCATCCTTTTTATGACGGAAACGGTCGCACTGGGCGTATCATCAATATCCTCTATCTGGTGGCAAAAGGCCTTCTTGATATACCTATCCTTTATTTGAGCCGCTATATCATCAGCAATAAAATGGAATATTACCGCCTGCTCCAGGAGGTCCGCAACACAGGGGATTGGGAGCGATGGGTTCTGTATATGCTGGAAGGTGTGGAAACTACGGCCCGTCAGACAATCTGGCTTATCCAGTCTATCAAAAAAATCATGATGGAATATAAGCACCGAATCAGGAAGGAACTCCCGAAGATCTACAGTCAGGATTTGTTGAACAACCTTTTCCGGCATCCCTATACAAAGATTGAATATCTCCAGAATGACCTGCGGGTTTCAAGACTTACCTCAACGAAGTATTTACAAAAACTGACAGAACATGGTTTCTTGAATAAGTCCAAAATAGGGCGGTATAATTACTATATAAACCAGCCACTCATGGAGTTGTTTATGGATATCCCGAAGGAGTAATCTGGTTCTATCTGGAATTTGATGAGGGCCGGAATGATTTCTGTGGCAAATTGGAGTTCATTGTACCGTCAATATCATAAAAGAAAAGTTGTAGTGATCAGCGGGAAGCTAATTAGATTAACCTCAAAAACAGTTAATAGTTTGATATTATTGATGTAAATATCTGTATATATGGTATAATGTGCAAGAAATACTACAAAAACCCTTAATAGGCTTGCACATGATCAGATATAAAAGTAA
>Ga0214233_1001198_pt1 | contig 6951 bp, 8 predicted proteins | sample TroBogypolimnion_22_FD_153071 | JGI IMG/M metagenome (GOLD analysis project Ga0214233, IMG submission 153071) | Freshwater microbial communities from Trout Bog Lake, WI - 01JUL2008 hypolimnion | ecosystem: Environmental > Aquatic > Freshwater > Lake > Hypolimnion/Profundal zone | place: Trout Bog...
CCCACGTTCAGTGATTTGTTTGATGGCTTCTGCTTTAAATTCTTCCGTATATCTGATGCGTTGCATATAAACCTCTCCGTTTCATTTTCGACATTATCAAATGTCTACTGAAATCGGGGAAGTCCAAACCGCTATTTCTGCAGTCATAAACAACTCGCTTTATTAAGTCTATAGTGTCAATTTATCACTATGATAATCTCTTTCATATCTTTTTTAATAAGGGTCGCGTTACGCGACGCTGGTTGCCTATGATCAGACAGTATCGAACACAGGTAGAGCTAGATTTAAGCATCCCCACTTCAAGGATTGCCAGGCTATCTAATCTGTTTTGAACAGTGGAAGTATTGTAGAAGTTCTAGATGTAAAAAAACGACTTGATTTTCATCTAAGTCGTTAATTTAAAAAATAATAAAATACTGGTGGCTGGGGGCGGAATCGAACCGCCGACACGCGGATTTTCAATCCGCTGCTCTACCAACTGAGCTACCCAGCCATCATTTCTTGATGTATGCACATCGCGAAAGACGGGCATTATAGCAAACTAAATCTATTGTGGCATCCTTAAATCGCAAATCTGTGGGGATTCGGTTGGAAAATACCTAATGTTGGTTCTGTTTAATGTGGCAATTATCAATTAAAAAGGGAGCATCCTATAGCCCCCTTTTTAATTCCGTAAACCTGAGTGTTGATAACTATTACTTATTAACAGTTTCTTTAAGCGCTTTGCCAGCTGTGAAAGCTGGTGCTTTGCGCGCAGCAATTTTAAGTTCTTTGCCAGTTTGTGGATTACGACCAGTACGAGCTGCACGATGTGATACTTTGAATGTGCCAAAGCCAATTAAAGTGACTGAATCACCATTTTTAAGTGAAGAAGTGATAGCAGCAACGGTGGCATCTATTGCGCGACCTGCCGATGCCTTTGAAAGATCTGCAGATTTAGCAACTGCATCTATTAATTCTGATTTGTTCATGTATTACTCCAGTGGTTATTGTTGTGAGGTTTATAAAATTAAACAACCTTTTAGAATTAAAGGATATTTTACAGAGTATGTCAATCAAACTAATCGTCTTTAATTAAGGCTAATTATTCATTATTCTGATCAGTATCGAGACTGATCCTATTGAAGGACTAATGACATCCATGATCAACTAGATTTGTTTCTATTTGAATAGTGGGATGTACAATCTCAAATCTATGATGTAGTTCATGAGTCACCGTTTCTAAGAACTGATCTCCAGAGGATCCATGAGGCATAACAAGGTGAGCGGTCATTGCGACTTGAGAGGTGCTCATTGCCCATATATGTAAATCATGAACATTCGATACCCCTTCGAGAGATGCTAAGTAACTTCTTACTTGAGGTAATTCAATTTCTTTTGGAACACCGTCAAAAAGAAGGTGAAGTGCTTCATAAAATAATGACCAAGTGCTAACGAGGATGACGGCTGCAATCAATAAGCTAGCGATTGGATCTAAGAAACTCCAGCTAAACCACAATGATAGTGCCCCAGCCATAACGACAGCGGCAGAAACTAATGCATCAGCAGCCATGTGAAGGAACGCTGCACGAATATTGAGATCGCTTTTTCGACCATGCATAAATAAAATCGCTGTGGCCCCATTGATTATGATTCCAACGCCTGCTACTGCCATGATGGTAATACCATCTGTTTCTATTGGGCTATTTAATCTGCTGATGGCTTCTGATATTAATGAGCCCATCGCCACAAGTAATAACAATGCATTGGCAAAAGCAGCAAGTATTGTTGCTCTTTTCCAACCATAGGTACGTTTATCATTCGGACGTGTTTTTCCAGCAAGCACCCCAATGAGGCCAAGAACTAGACCAACGACATCAGAAAAGTTATGCCCTGCATCTGCTAATAAAGCTAGGGAGTTGATTTTAAATCCATAAAAAGACTCGATTCCTACGAAACTGATATTTAATGCTATGCCAATAAGAAATGCGTTGCTGAAATCTTTGGGAATATTCCCGTGTGTATGACCATGGCTGTGATTGTGTTCGCTCATTTTTAACTTTCAAATTAATTTGAGGTTATATTACTTCTATAATAGAAAATGATTAACTCTTTTTACTGCCTCAAGAATTGAGGGCATTTTAATTTTTTATAGTTATTATCCATTGAAAGCTAATAATCAAAAAAATGCTATAAAATCGATCAACGTCAACCATAACTATTACTTCTTCGTTAGTATGGCTGAGAAGTATTATTTTTAATTACAAAGGGCAATAAATGAAAAAACTTATTAAATTGGCTTTGATAGCAACTACATTGCTAATTTCTTTCAGTGCATCAGCTGATTTAAAAGTTGGTTATGTTGAATTGAATCAAATCATGCAATCTCAACAAGCTTTAGATATTGGTAAAAAACTACAATCTGAATTTGCATCGCGTATTTCTCAACTTGAGCTTTCTAAAAAACAAATTACCGACAAACAAAGTGCATTGGATAAAGATAGTAAAAAGTTATCTGATGCAGATATCAAATTAAAGTCAAAAGAGATTTCCGATCTTTCAATTGAGTTTGAGAGAAAGCAGCGTGAATTAAATGAAGATGCCTCATTACGAAAAAATGAGGAAATGAAAAAATTCCAAGATCAGATTAATAAAGCCATCGAGACTTTGGCTCAAGCGGAAGGGTATGATTTGATTTTATACAATGGTGCTGCTTTTACAGCTAAAAAAATTAATATTACTGACAAAGTGCTTGCAGCTATCGGAAAGTAAGTTTCAATTAAAGTATAAGAAGCCCACCTAAAAATACGTGGGTTTTTTATGCCAAGAATCCATTGCGAAATTGGGGCATATGCAACAATTAGCAAATAAGATGACGTATTGGGTTGAGAGTTTAATGGATGTTTATTTGGTTCGCCATACTAAGCCCAATGTGTCTATTGGACTATGTTATGGACAGTCTGATTTGGGCTTGGCAGAAAGTTTTGATGTGGAGTGGTCGCAACTAAAACCAAAGATTGCTCATTTAGAATCCCCTTTAGTATTTAGTAGTCCACTACAACGTTGCTTGAAATTGGCTGAAAAAGCTGTTTCAGATTTTGATTTTCGGACCCCAATTATAGATGCCCGATTGCTGGAACTTAATTTTGGTGATTGGGAGTTAAAGGCTTGGAGTGATATTCCGCAAGGGATCATAGGTGAATGGACGGACGATCATGTGAATAAAGCGCCGCCTCATGGTGAGTCTTATGTTGCACTGCATCTTAGAGCAAAAAAATTTTTAGCTGAGTTAAACCAATATCAGGAAAGCCAGGTGTTAGTTTTTACCCATGCGGGCGTTATAAGAGCTTTAGTATCAGAGGCTTTAAGCGTTCCTTTGCGTGAGGCCTCACGAATAGAGCTGAGCTATGGAAGCGTGACCCATATTGCATTAGATGCAGGAGTCACGCGTCTTGGATTTGTGAACCGTTAAGCAGTTTCACTTTGATGAACAGATAGTTTTTGAAACCCTGCTTGAGCAAGCCAAGCGATGCTTAAGTAAAATGCTGTGTAACTTAGGTAGGGAGTATAGTACTGAGCCACTCGTGTTGAAAACTCAAGCGCAGTTAGTGTGTTTACTTTGTCCGAGAATGCATACCAAAAAGCATTTGATAAAATAAAGGCCAAGCTCGTTGATAACCAAGCTGCAGGAATAAACAGATGCAAAGCAAAAGGCTGATCTTTCTTTGCAATATAGCGACCAATACCCCATACCATTGCATAGGTTGGAATTAAACCCCAGTAGCCAAGAGACATGCAATAATTTGAAACACCTGCAAAACCTAAAGCATAGAAATCGACTGCAAAAGCCAGTGAGATGGCGATTGCTAACCAACGCACTTTCTTGATCAACATGCCAGTTAGAAAAAGCGCTGCTAACGTGGCATCAGGCAAAAGAAAATTGTTGCCGAAATGACTGCTACGCGTCAGTAAAATTAATCCAATGAGGACGATGCCTATTAAAGTAGAACTTTGTTTGTTTGAAGTCATAATATTGCCCTGCTATTAGTGTTGTAGATTGTATCGCTTATTATATTTCTTGGCATGCTTTCTAGTAATAACTTTACAGTTATTTATTATTTAAAGATGGAACATATTGTAGTGTCAAAAATGCGCCGAATCCTGGGGTATTGTACCCATATGATTGTTGGTAGTTTCGATCAAACAAATTTTCTATTTTAATTTTTGCAGACCAGTTTTCGTTGTATTTGTAATTTGCAAAAAGATTGACAGTTGAGTAACCAGCATTCCTTTGTGTGCCAATATCAGGTGTTGGGCCTGATGCAAATAACTGAGCGCCTAAAGTATAAGCTCCTATAGGATAAGTTGTTTCCAGCGCCCCGAACTCTTTGGCTCGTCTTATTAGTTGAGTATTGGTAATCTCATTTAATGGGTCTTGCAATGTGGCTGAGAACTTAATAGTCGAGACTCCAACAAGAGTTTTTGCCGTAAATTCCAACCCTTGGTTGCTTGCTTTATTTATATTTTCCCATTGATAATTGTTGTTCGGATTCCCAACAATTAGATCCCTGCTGTCTCGATTAAAAATGACAGCTCGGGCTAAAGTATTGGCCTCAAGATATTGTAGACTTATTTCTTGTGAGGTATCACGTTCAGATTTTAAATGGGGGTTTCCATAATTTGGGTCATACATTTGATCGGGCGTTGGTGCTGAAAAAGCGTTTGAAATGTTACCTGCTATTTTCCAGTTCGTTGTTAAGTCATAACTCAACCCAAATAGACCTGTGGTTGCTGACTCACCAGTGTTTATGGAGTCATGTCTGATATTGGCTTGTAAGCCTACTGAGTTAAATTTAGCTGTGTAGCCACTGAAAATACTATTAATTGTTCGCTCGCCATTAAAAGTTTCATAGTAAAAGCTGTCATTAATGTGTGCAGTTAGATGATCACTTTGCAGGCCAACTAATAATGATTGGTTATTGGAGAGAACGAAATCATTCACCCAAGAAAAATTAGATTGATGATTGTTATATGTTCCTATCGGTTGGTCTATGAGATCTTGGTCATTGTAATTTGCAAGATAAGTTCGATTGGTAATCCCTAAAGAAACAGTAGAGTTCCAAAAGTCAGTAATAGCATCTTTAGAGTAAATCTGACTTAATAAGCTTTTAGTTTCCAGATGCTCCATATAGTCAAGACCAGTTGTTGAAGCATAATTAGTTAAAGGGTTATAGTTGCTTCCAGTGTCAAATATGACTTTTGATTCAGATGCTAATAGCTTGATGCCAACTTCATGTCCAACAGACAGCACCTGTGAAAGATTTATAGAAAAATTATTACTTTCATAATGATTGTTGATTGGGTTTGCTACCTGACCATAGTTGGGATTATTTTGCGCAGGGTTGAATGTTGTGAATCCATCAGTTTGTTGGTGGTTATATGAAAAATTATAAGAAGTATCATTGAATTTTCCGTTGTACCCAGCCAGTAAATTCTGCGTGTTGCGACTTCCATAAGAAATAGAACCGTAGGCCCCTAAGTTTCCAGATCCTGATTTAGTAAAAATTTGAATAACGCCGCCGACAGCGTTGGGACCATAAAGTGCTGATGCGTTTCCACGCAAAATTTCAACTCTCTCAACTTGTGCGATAGGAATGCTTTCTAATGGAGTTGAGTTTGAATACTCATCAGAAATTCTTAAGCCATCTACTAAAACTAATACTTGATGAGACTCTGCACCGCGCATAAAGATTGATGTTTGCATGCCTAGACCACCGGATCGTACAGTCTCGATTCCAGGCTCGCCCTGCAAAAGAGTAGATAGATCTTGAGGTTGAAGGCGATCAATATCGTCTTTTGTAATGACGCTGACTGATGTCATGACATCACTTAATTTTTGTTGGGTTCTGCTACCTGATATCACGGTAGGATTAAGATCAATTTCTGTGGAGGTATTTTCAGCATTTGCATGAGCCGAGAGCATCAAAAAGATGAGGCTTGCAATCGTATTTTTTTTCATTATCATTCCCTAGTAATGGCGTACGTCCCCGTGCGCCAATATTAAAAAGAGAATGCCGAGTATGTTGTTCGTGAGAACAAAGAGAGATTGTTGTGGTATTAATCTAATTTTATTTAATACAACAAAAACCGTCACCCCGCGGCATTTACTTGTTTAGGTTGTTTAGGCCGGTCTCCGGGCTCGTGAGGAGATGATTTGCGCCTTCCCAAATTTTGTTCAGTGGCATTTTGCAAATCTACAATCACTTACCGTTGCGGGGGCAGCATAGGATTTGTTTCAAAAGAAACGCACCTATTTCCCAGTTTCACCTTTATTGCAGGAAAGCAATGCGGGCACCTATCAACTTGGTGCGATTATATTAGATTTTAATTGGATATGTTTGAGAATTTATTTAAACACTGCTTTGCTAGATTACAGTAAAGCATTTAAAGTAATCGCTTAAGAGTTGACTAGATAAGGATTTAACAATTATAGTGCAAGCATGGATGCTGATTTAAAAGCTTTAGAGGATAAGATTTTACAACTCGTGCAGTTGTCTAAATCTTTACGTGAAGAGAACGACAAACTTAGGCAATCACTTGCCATTGTTCAAGAAGCTGAACGTCAACTAAAAGCACGTATGCAACAAGCTCAAATTCGAATTGAAAGCATCATTAATCGCTTGCCAGAGGATGTTTAATGAGTGACATTAAAGGTGTTGAAGTCCGCATAATGGGTAGGGAATTCACAATTGCTTGCCCACCCGATGAGCGTGAAGGCTTGCTAAATGCCGTTGCTTATCTTGACAAGAAAATGTGTGATATTCGTGATTCTGGAAAAATTGTAGGAGCCGAGCGTATTGCTATGATGGCTGCACTTAATTTGGCTCATGAATTGCTTACAACCCAATCTGACGGTGTTGATGTTGGTGGCATGAAGGTTAGAGTTGCTCGCATGCAAGGCATGTTGGATAG
>Ga0214233_1001254_pt1 | contig 6720 bp, 9 predicted proteins | sample TroBogypolimnion_22_FD_153071 | JGI IMG/M metagenome (GOLD analysis project Ga0214233, IMG submission 153071) | Freshwater microbial communities from Trout Bog Lake, WI - 01JUL2008 hypolimnion | ecosystem: Environmental > Aquatic > Freshwater > Lake > Hypolimnion/Profundal zone | place: Trout Bog...
ATTGAAATTATGGACAAAATAGCTAAAATTGAAACGATTGTAAATAGAAATGAAGATTTCATGACCATAGTAGCCACGCTACGCAGTACGACTCAAGAATTGCTTGGATTTAGGTGCGAAAGTTGAGATCCCATGTACTTGCTTTTAATTTTTATGGAGGTGTTCCCAATATCCTTGTTCCAGATAATTTAAAAGCAGCCGTCATCTCTCATAAAAAAGGTATCGTAAAACTTAATGAAAGCTACGCTGATATGGGTAGACACTATGGTGTTGCGATAGAACCGGCACGTCCATATAAGCCTCAAGATAAATCAAAAGTTGAACTTGGAGTAAAAGCTATACAGCGATGGATACTGATGAGACTTCGTCATCATACATTTTTTAGTGTGGATGAGTTAAATCAACAGATCAATCTTTTACTGGATGGATACAATAATAAAATAATTCGCCGTCTTGGTAAATGCAGAACTGAATTGTTTGAAACAGTAGATAAACCAGCACTCCATCCACTGCGTGCAAATGGCTACATCTATAAAGAGTTTAAAACAGCGACTGTAGGTGTAGATTATCATATAGAACTTGATGGAAGCGGTTACTCTGTTCCATTTCAATATCTAGGTAAAAAAGTGGATATCACCTATTCGGACACATCCGTTCTTATCGCACTTGATGGAGAGACAATCGCACACCATCCAAAACTTTCTCAACCCTATCAAGATTCCACTCTGCTTGAACATATGCCACGTGATCATCAGTATCAACATGAGAAATGGAATCCAAGAAGAATTCTTAACTGGGCAAACAGTATGGGAGCCAGTACAACTGCACTGATGCAAAATATCATGGACTCTCGTGCCCACCAGGTCAGAGGATACAGATCCTGCATGGCGATACTCTCTTTTTCAAAGAGATATGGTGCTGATGCATTGGAGATGGTCTCAGCAGTAGCCATAGAGCTAAATATTCATAAGGTGAGTTCCATAGAGTCGATGCTAAAAACAAAAAGTTATCTTCTACATAATCCACAAAAGAGTGTCAACAATACCTTCGTCAATAATCATGAAAATATTAGAGGCAGTGCCTATTACGCACAAATACATAATAAGAAAGAGGCAATAAAATAATGATAACAACATCAACACTAATAGATCAGGTAACTGCACTTAGCCTAGGAGGCTTTAAACAATCACTGCTGCTTCAATGTGAAGATACCAAATATAATGCACTCTCCTTTGAAGAGCGATTATTTCACCTCTTTGAAGCGGAGATCAATCAAAGACAAGACAAACGGATCAAAAGGATGCTTGCTATGGCTTGTTTGAAGGATAAAATAGCTTCACTCGAACAGATACAATATCTTCCACAAAGAAAACTAGACAAATCACTTATACTCTCTTTGGCCAATGGCGACTTCGTAAACAAAAATCAAAATATTCTCATTACAGGCGCCACAGGAACAGGGAAGAGTTTTTTAGGACAAGCGTTTGCCAGAAGATGTATTACACTTGGACATAACACGAAGTACTACCGAGTCACTTCACTGCTTGAAGAGATAAAAACTGCAAGACTCGATGGGAGTTATACAAAGACACTTGCAAAAATCTCAAAATTTAAACTGCTACTACTTGATGATTTCGGAGTAACCCCGCTTAAAGGAGATGAGATTAATGATCTCTTTGAAGTGATAGAAGATAGAATGTTCAATGGCTCTATCATCATTACAGCTCAACTTCCAATCAAAGATTGGCATGCTTATCTGGGAAATGAAACTATCGCAGATGCGATGATGGATAGACTGATTCATACAGCACATAAAGTTGAATTAAAGGGCCCATCTATGAGAGAGATATTGGCAAAATCATAATTTATTTGGCCACCTATGTTACAATGACGGAAGAATATTTTTTACTTTTTTAACTGGCCAAGTATTTATGCGCACCCGTGGCCAAGTGTATGCGTGTGTAAAAGCTAGAAACTGTTTTTATCTTTGTGAAGGTATCTTTGTATGAGAAAATCGCTTTTAAGAGAGCTATGCATATTTTAAGAAATCATTAAGAACCCTGTCGTGTTTTGTACTTTTGTGCAGAAATAGCCCAGTTCCTAATAAATGAAGTGCATCAGAGTGTTCTGAATTATTTTGCAAAAATTTTTCATAAAGTTCTTTTGCTTTAATAAGTTTAGAATGTTTATGAAACTCTAGAGCTTGATTGAATGTTAGATCTGTTGACATCCTTTTTCTTTTCCCTTTCAGTGGGCGCTTGATATTAGAGTTATATTTTCAGCCTTCTTAAAAAACGCTTCTATGGTATCTGTTCTTACTTGTATGATATTTAAAAAAAATTAACCGTTAAACTAGTTGGGGTAATATTTGCTTGATAGTATTCAAATTTTATAGGAGGGCGATATGACAGTCTCCTCAACTACTACAAATCCGATGTATTCACTTCTGACTGATAATTCTCGGAATAATCCAGTCTCTACACTGCTTGGGAGCAATACAGTAGACAGTACATCAGCGAGTGATGTCGTAGGCGGAACTAATTTTGGCAGTTTTGTGGATAATCAAGTCCTATTTTTAGACTTTTTTCATTGCTGATTGTGCCGATTTTTGCTCCGCCTTTGACAATTGTTGCTCTGTAGAGACTCGGATATAGCCAAAAATCATGAAAAATGCTTTATTACGCCGAAATTTTCCATAGGTTGATTGCTCATATTCACTTCATCAGCATATTAAAAATGACTCCAAAGAGCTAAAACATTCGGCATAAAATATATCTTTGTTATTATTTTTGATGAGCGACTTGCCAAAGATGGGGTGAAAACAATAGGATTATTGCAATGGCTGTGATTCCTTCTAAAAGAATAGTTCTAGAAGCACCGATGTAATATGAGACACCCCCCATAAGTAAAGCACCCAACGGTTGCATACCGAAAAAAGCCATAGCATAATAACTTATGACTCTTCCTCGCATTTTTATAGATGAAGTTGTTTGAAGAAGAGTATTGATAATGGTTACATGTAACATCATTCCAAAGCCTGTTATGGTTGCAAAGATAAAGGCAAGTATTAAAGTGTGGGCGTATGAAAAAAGAATCAATCCAAGACCAAAAATAGCAGTAGCAATGACTAAAACTTTTCTAAGATCAAGCTGTTTTTTTACAGAGGCTAAGAAAATAGCTGCAATAAGCGCACCTATTCCTGTAAAACTGTTGAGATAGCCATATGTCGAAGCGTTCCCTTGTAATATCTCTTTAGCAATGATCGGAAGTAGAGTTACATAGGGTAATACCAACAGACTGATAAAAGAGAGAAGTAAAATTATGATCCCTATAGATGGAGTTGCTTGTATATAATTGAGACCATCTTTCAGTTCTTCAAGTATTTTTTTTGTTTCTATTTGCGGAAGAAAAGCTGGTAGATTCATCATTAACAATGACACTATAACGGCTGTAAAGCTTACGGCATTTAACATAAAACATACCCCTGCACCCATTTTATAGAGTACGATGCCTGAGACCGCAGGTCCTATAAGTCTTGCTAGATTTACCATTGAAGAGTTTAATGCGATTGCATTACTTAAATCTTCTTTATCATCTACCATTAAATGCACCAGTGATTGTCTAGCTGGTATGTCAAACGCATTGATGATCCCCAAAATGATACTTAAAACAAGTATTTCTATAATCGTGTAGTGTGTAAACAAAACTACCAATGTCAGTAAAATCGCCTGAATCATTGAAGCTATCTGTGTCAGCAGTAGGACTTTGTATCTATCATATCTGTCTGCTATGACTCCTCCAAAAAGAGAAAGTAAAAAGGAGGGAAATTGTGTAGAAAATACAGTCAATCCAAGCATAAAAGCCGAATGCGTCTGTATATAAACTATCCAATATACCGCAGTTCGTTGCATCCAAGTACCGATAAGTGAAATGGATTGACCAAAAAAATAGAGTCTATAGTTTCGGCTATGAAATGCTTTGAAAGTGCTGATACTCATTCTAGCCTCTTCTCTTATTTTTCTACATCATTAACGGGTAATTATGGCCATAATTTAGATAAAAATTATTATTAATTGGTCTAAATCTAGAATAAGTGTTTTTTCTTTTAACTATTACAGTTCTTCTTATAAATGATTCATACTAACTGCGTATGACGGAATATTCGGACACTGTTGTCGTTTCAGTTTAGACAGTTGTCATCGACGAAACTGATTTTAGCAGTTTTTGTTATAAAAAATCACTTATTCTAGGCTGTTTTCATAGTTAATTATGTTAATTTCTGCTCTGCTGTTGACAACGATTAAGCAAATTAATCACACCATATTTGATACGATTATTTAATTTAATCATCTCATTTTAAAATGACAAATATTATAGCTCAAGAAGCGACTTTATCTCTTTAGAGTTATAGTATGACTCAATAGCCTTATTTATCACATAATCAAGCTTTTTCTTTTCATTAAATCCATTCACTTCATCTTCAATCAAAGCTGTAATTATTTTTATTCTTTTTAGATTTTTGATATCTAAATTAACTCTTTTACCAATAAACTCTATTTCTTCCATAATTAGCCTTTAATTGTAATTTATTGAATATATTATAGTTTAAATATATAAAAAGAGCAAATAATATTACAAACTGACATTAAGTCTAAAAAGTATGAGTTGCTAGAAGCTTAAAGCGAGAGGCAGTTAAGGGTTTTATACCTCTTAAATATAGTACACAATAATATATTGTATGTGTAATAATAAAAGTATTTCCTAAAATGAGGACAGATATACGCAAAAATAGTAACTTTTAACATTTCTTTTATTGCAATTAATATAGTTCAAAATAATAAAAATAGAAATTTATCGAAAAAATAGTATTTTTGTTTAATTTATTACACTTTGTATAAGTATTATATTTTAAACTAAATATTAATTTAAAAATATATGTTTTCTAAAAAATTTTAATATATACGTTTTTTGATGATATAAATGTCAATTTTAAGAATAATTTCCAAAACGACTATAGCTTTTATACTACAAGTATAAATATTATGAAATTCATTAGTTAGTTGTTATGCTTGACATCTATCAATTAAAACATTATTATATCATTATGAAATCATTAAAGTTTGAATGGGACCAAATCAAAGCCACTAGCAATATCAAAAAGCATGGTATCTCTTTTGAGGAAGCTCGAACTGTTTTTGATGATGACTTTGCACGTTTGATTCCTGATCCAGATCATTCAGAGGAAGAGGAAAGATTTCTTTTACTTGGGATGAGCTATACGCTCAAAATTTTAACAGTCGTGCATTGTTATAAAGATGATGATGGAGTGATTAGAATTATTTCCGCAAGATCCTCTACTAAAAATGAAGAACGTCAATACAAGGAGTTGTTATCATGAGAAAAGAATACGATTTTTCACAGTCAGTTCAAAATCCATACGCAAAAAAAGCGAAGAAGCAAATCTCAATCAATGTGGATGTAAATACAATTGAATACTTCAAACAGTTGGCAACAAAAATGGGATTACCTTATCAGACACTTATTAATTCATATCTGACTGACTGCGCGCTACGCCATATCGAGCCAGAGCTAAAATGGGCGAACTAAATTAATTGGCACTCACGAAGAGAGAGGAAGCTATTATGATCAACGACCAACTCTCCCTTTTTGACAAATGGCAAAAGAGCTTCATCAACGAGAAGAAAGTGCTCAACATGTCAAAAAGCACTTTGATGAATTACAGCAGTATCTTAAACAAGCTATATGACTATTATGCACAGCATGAAGATAAACTATCTTTTTATGATATAGACAGAGACTTTATACTCTCTTTTTTAAATAACACTCCAGATATGGCAACCAATACAAAAAATTTACATATCACAGTGATCAAAAATTTCTTCAAATATGTCTCCCTGCATAATAAAGAAAACATAGATTATAGAGACAGATTCACAGATCTTGTAGCCAAAGTAAAAAAGAGTGAACCTACCTCACTTGATAGTAACGAATATGAGATATTGCAAAAATATTTAAACTCAAAAGTAAAACCAGCCTCATTTATTCAATACAGAAACAGACTCTCTTTAAAACTTTTACTTTTTACAGGTGTAAGAGCTAGTGAAGTACTTGGTATAAAACTTGAAGATTTTTTTATGATGAAAGAAGAGGGTGTTTATAAAATAAAGATACTTGGCAAAGGAAATAAAGAGAGATATGTTTATATACCAATAGAGACAATTGAAAATGAACTTTTAGTTGTCAGTGAATATATTGCGACATTGACTAATCCTCAATATGGGAAAAACACACTTAGCTTTATTAATCAAACTACAAAGGGTAGGGTGATGTTAAGAAGTGAGCTCTACTCTATGATAGAGAACCTGTTTAAAAAACTTGGTATTAAAAAAAGAGGAGTGCATCTTCTAAGACATACCTTTGGTAAAAAGATGGTGCAAAAGAATGTCAATCTCTCAACAATTAAAGAGCTGATGGGGCATGAGAATATTCAAACGACTATGATCTATGCAAGGAGCGATGAGGGGAGTATGATTCGGGCAATTGTTGATTAAAAACAGTTATCGATTTATATCAAAAAATTATCATGCGCTATTGGTATTATTGATGACGATTAGTTAAATAACTTTAATTCCCATTATTAAGTGTCATCGGCGGAACTGATTTTGGCAGTCTTGGTTATAAAAAATCACTTATATTAGG